>Ga0208514_100044_pt1 | contig 156965 bp, 131 predicted proteins | sample LakWasMet70_HOW9_2_FD_183900 | JGI IMG/M metagenome (GOLD analysis project Ga0208514, IMG submission 183900) | Freshwater sediment methanotrophic microbial communities from Lake Washington under simulated oxygen tension - Sediment Metagenome... | ecosystem: Environmental > Aquatic > Freshwater...
CAGCCGCCCGCCGCCGCACCCGCCACTGCCAGGGCCGCGAGCCCGAACTTGATTGCCGTCGTCGCCTTTGCCGCCATGCCTGTCGCTCCCCGAATTTCGGGGCAGTGTATGCGAGCAGGCGGGCTGGCAGGCAGCGCCGCAGCGCGCAGAAAAAAGTCCCGCCTTGGCGGGACTTCAGGCGGGCGTCAGCCGGTGCTCAGGCCTTGCGGCGGCGCGCAACGCCCAGTCCGAGCAGCGCCACGCCGACGAGGGCGAAGGAGGCGGGTTCGGGCACGTGGTTGCCGGCCTGGCCGTCGTAGGCCAGGGCATTGGCGAACAGTTGGCGGTAGTCGCCATTGCCGCCGCCATAGGTCACGGCGTTGGGGAACAGCGAGATGTCGATCACATTGCGCGCGCCGTTGATGCCCACGAAGGCGCGGCCGTCATCCCAGGAGGCCACCAGATCGGCGCCGACGTCCAGGCTGTTGTTCCAGTCGCCCCGGTAGTAGCTGGCGCACACCGAGTTCACGCCCGCCATGATGGGGCTGCTGCTGTCGTGGCTGCCCAGGCAAGCGGCGCTGTAGGCGTCGGTGCGGCCCGAGACGAAGGGTGCGTAGCCGCTGCTGGCGATGCGGCCGGCATTGGGCACTTCCTGGCCCACGAAGGTGGCACGCACCACATGGCCGCCGCCGTCGACGTAATCGGCCAGCAGATCGCCCAGCCCCGCGGCATTGCTGGGGAAGGCGTTGGTCCAGAACAGCACCGAGTCGAACTGCTGCAGGAAGGCCAGGCTGGGCGTCCCGGACTGAGCGCCAAAGGTGCCGGAGTTGGCCAGGTCGAAGCGGCCGTCGCTGCCGATGATGTCGTTCATCACCGCGCCCAGGTTGGTGTCGGCACCCAGGAAGAGCGACTTGATGGGGCCGGCCTGTGCCGACAGGGAGATCAGCATCGAGGCGGTGAAGCCCAGTGCCCATGCCAGGGGTTTGATGTTCATAGCGCTGCGTCCTTCGGTGTTCTCATGCTGGCAAGGTCCGCCAGTGCAGCCATGCTAGGTGGCCGGGCGGCTGCCGGTGCCCGCCCTCACCCCGTGTTGGCGGGGGGGCGCCACACCACGCGATGTGAACTATTGCCCGGAAGCCGTGCTTTCCGCTGCCCCGGCCGGCCACAGGCGCAGGCCGCTGCTGAAGCGGTGCTCGATGCCGGTGACGGGATCCCGGAACGCGAGGTGCCGGGCCAGCAGTTGCAGCGGCTCGCGGTAGTCGGGCTCGGCCTGCTCCGGCTGCAGCACCGGGTAGATGCGGTCGCCGCGGATCGGCAGGCCCAGCGCGCACATCTGCGCGCGCAGCTGGTGCTTCTGGCCGGTGCTGGGGCGCAGCTCATAGCGGGCCCAGGCCTCGCCCAGGCGCTCGATCAGGGCGATCCCGGTCTCGGCATTCGGCTCGCCGGCCACTTCCTGCATCTGCATGAAGGCCTCGGCGCGCTCCTGCAGGCGGCTGCGGTAGCAGAGCGGCAGCCGCAGCTCGGCGCGCCAGGGTGCGATCGCCTCGTAGACCTTCTCGACGCTGCGCTCGCGGAACAGGCGCTGGTAGGCGTCGCGGCTCTCGGGGCGGATGGCAAACAGCGTCAGGCCGGCGGTCTCGCGGTCCAGCCGGTGCACCGGCGTGAGCGTGGCGATGCCGGTGCGGCGCTTCAGCCGCGTCAGCAGGGTCTGCTGCACATAACGCCCCTTGGGCGTGACCGGCAGGAAATGCGGCTTGTCGGCCACCAGCAGCTCATCGTCCTGGAACAGGATCTGTTCCTCGAAGGGGATCTCATGCTCCTGGGCCAGCCAGCGCCAGTAGTAGATGCGGCGCCCGGCGCGGTAGGGGGCCTCGGGGGGCAAGACCTGGCCCCGATCGTCCAGCACCTCGCCGGCCGCCATGCGGGCCTGCCAGTCCCTGCGACTCACCAGGCTCAGGCGCTCGGCGATGAAGTCCAGCAGCAGCGGCCAGGGGCCGGCCGGGCAGGCCAGGGCGCTGGCGCTGACGCCCTCGCGCAGGGGCAGGTCCAGCTTTTGTGGGCGACTCACGAGCGGCGCTTAGTCGATCTGCGGCCCGGCCTTGGCGCGCTCGTCCATATAGCGGTTGATGCGCTGGCGATCGGCCTCGTCGAGCTGGTCGCCGCGCCAGGCGCGTAGCCAGGCCTCGCGGTTGGGGTCCTGGGCGAGCCGGCGCACCGCGGCGTCGATCGCCTCGATCTGCCTGCGGCCCTCGGGGTTGCGGCTGCAGGCCACCGTGGCCACCATGGTGCTGCGCGCCTCGGCCAGCGGGATCTTCACCAGCTCGCCCTGGGCCTCGTTGGCCTTCAGGTACTCGTCCACCACCGAGGGGTATTCGAGCGTGTAGTCCATGCGGCGCAGGCGCAGCATGGCCAGCACCTGCATATTGCGCGCGGCGCTGGCGGTCTTGGGTGCGCGGCTGCCCTGGGCCTGCAGGATCGCATCGATGCGCGGGCCGAAGCTGCGGTCGCGCGGCAGCAGGCCCGTCAGGTCGCCGCGCTGCAGCAGCTCGGCCAGTTGCAGGGGCTGGCCCATGCCCTCCAGGCGCGCCAGCGTGTCGCGGTGCACGATCACATGGATCTGGCGCGAGAACAGCGCCGGATGGGTGTGCGTGAAGTACAGCCAGCCCAGGCGCTCGGGCGTGCGCACATGCAGCACCGAGCACATCGTCTGGCCCTGGCGCACCAGGGTTTCGAAGCGCGGCAGGCTGGCGTCGAGAAACTCATGCTGGAACTGCGGCATGCGCGCGATCAGCATGCGCAGCATGCCGTCCAGCTCGCCATGGCCTAGGTCGGCGGGTTTTTGCGGCGGGCGGCCGTCCACATAGTTGAAATGCGGGGGCAGGTCCTGCACCAGCCAGCGCACCGTGCTGTCGCTGCCCTGTTCGGCCAGGGCGCCGCTGGCCTGTCCGGCGAGGACCAGGGCCAGCAGGGCCTTGCCGAGGGTGCGACGCATGGGCTCAGTCGCCTTCGACCCACTCGATGCGCGCACCCAGCGAGCAGATGTTCTCGACGAAATGCGGATGCGCGCGGCGGATCGGCGCGGCATGGCGGATCACCGAGCGGCCCGGGATGCTGGCCGCCACCATCAAGAGCGCGATGGCCACGCGAATGATGTAGGGGCTTTCGACCTCGGCCGCATGCAGGGGCTTGCCCCCGAAGGTGACCATGCGGTGCGGGTCGGAGAGGAAGGCATGGGCGCCGAACTTGGAGAGTTCGCTGGTCCAGCCCATCGCGCCGTCGTAGATCTTGTTCCAGAACATCACGCTGCCCTCGGCCTTCACGCCCAGGGCCACGAAGATGGGCAGCAGGTCCACCGGCAGATAGGGCCAGGGGGCGGCCTCGACCTTTTGCAGGATGTTGCGGGTGAAGGGTTCCTTGACCTTGAGCGCACCGGTGGTGATGGCGCGCGACCAGCCGTCCTTGTGCTCGATGCGGACGCCGAACTTGGCAAAGGTGCGGTCGATCAGCGGGAACTGCTCGGGTTGCGAGTTCTTCACCTGCACGTCGCCGCCGGTGATGGCGCCCAGCGCCAGGAACGTGACGATCTCGTGGAAGTCTTCGGCAAAGGTGAAGTCGCCGCCGCCGAGCTTCTCGACGCCGCTAATCTTCAGGCGCGAGGTGCCCAGGCCCTCCAGCTTGGCGCCGAGCATCTGCATGAAGGCGCAGAACTCCTGCACATGCGGCTCGCTGGCGGCGTTCATCAGCGTGGAGGTGCCCTCGGCCAGCGCGGCGCAGAGCACGAAGTTCTCGGTGGTGGTGACCGAGGCGTAATCGGTCCAGTGGTCGTTGGCGCGCAGCCGGCCCGGCACGTTCAGCAGCAGGCCGTCGCTCTGGCGCTCCACCACCGCGCCAAAGCGCTCGAACACCTCCACATGCGGGTCGATCTCGCGCGCGCCCAGGGTGCAGCCCTTCACATCGTCCTCGATGCGCGCCGCGCCGAAGCGCGCCATCAGGCCCGGCACCAGCATGATGCTGGAGCGCATTTCCTCGGGCAGGCGGTCGCTGGCCGGGTCGAAATGCGTGCTCTTGTGGTGCACGTCGAGGATGCCGGTCTGGAAGTCCACCTCCACCGAGCTGCCCAGGCTGCGGAACACCTCGAGGATCTTCTTGACGTCGGTGATCTCGGTGATGCCGCGTAGCCGCACCGGCTCGGCCGTGAGCAGGGTGGCGCACAAGATGGGCAGGATGGCGTTCTTGTTGGCCGAAGGAACGATGCGGCCGGCCAAGGGGGTGCCGCCGTGGACGATGAGGTTGGACATGGGATGAGCTTGGGCTGCGGTGCTCTGAGCGGGAAGACTGCGTCGATTATCGGGGCAGCGCCAAATCCTCAGCCCGCCGGGTCCAATCGCCGCGCCCGCGCCAGCCGCCAGGCTTCGGCCGGGTCGCCCTCGAACACCTGCTCGGCAGTGGTGGCGGTTTCGTGCAGCTGCGTGTCGATGGCGATGCGCTTGTCGAACACAAAGCATTCGCCCTGCCAGTCGGCGGCGGCGTCGGCCATGGTCTCGAAGTAGTTGAGGATGCCGCCGTCCAGCTGAGCCACCTTCAGGCCCAGTTCCTGCTGCATCCAGCCGCCCATCTTTTCGCAGCGTATGCCGCCGGTGCAGTACATGGCCACGGTCTTGCCGGCCCGCTTCCACTCGTCGGCATGGGCCTGCACATAGGCCGGGAAGTCGCGGAAATGGCGCACGCCGGGGTCGATCGCGCCCTCGAAGCGGCCCAGCCGCCATTCGAAGCTGTTGCGGTTGTCGATCAGCACCACGTCCTCGCGCCGCATCAGCGCGCGCCATTGCTGCGGCGAGACATGGCTGTCGGGCAGATCGGCCAGGCCGCTCACGCCGGGCAGGCCGAAGGCCACCAGCTCGGGTTTCACATGCACCTTCAGCAGGGTGAAGGGCGAGCGTTCGCAGGGGTTGTGCTTGAAATGCACCTGAGCGAAGGCGCCTTCGAACACGGGGTCGCTTTGCAGTGCCGCTTCAAAGACCTGCATGTCCGCGGGACGCGCGCTGATCGCCGCGCTGACGCCCTCGGGCGCCACCAGGATGTTGCCGCCCAGGGCCGTACCCAACTCGCGCAGGCGCTGGGCCACGCGCCCGGGTTCGGCCAGGCGCACGAACTTGTAGAAGCTGTTGTGCAGGAACGCGGGCGAGGGATCCATTACACGTACAGCGCGGCGTCGAAGCTGGGCTCGGGGCGCGGCCACAGGGCCAGGCCGCCGGCCAGGGTAAAGACCTGAGCATGCCCGGCGCGTGCCAGCGCCAGCGCGGCCTGGGCGCTGCGGTTGCCGCTGCGGCAGAAGCACACCAGCGCCGAAGCGGGCGGCAGGCCCCATTGCGCGGGCGGCTCGCTGAGCAGGCGCGACAGCGGCATCGCCAGCACCCGGGTGCCGGCCTCGAAACGCGGCGCCTGGGTGAGGCGTTGCTCGTAGAGCTCGCGCACGTCCAGCAGCAGGGTGTCGGGCCGGCCGGCCAGCAGCTCGCTCAAGCCCTTGGGGTCGAGCACGCGCGGGGCCTCGCCGGCGCCGGCGGGGGCCTGGGCCGTCACCGGCGCGGCCTCTGCCTCACGGCTGACACGCAGGGCCTCGCCGCAGGCGCGGATGCGCGCACAGGCCTCGGCGATGAAAGCCTCGTCCACCACCGGCCCGAAGGACATGCGTATCGCGCCGGCGGTCTGCCAGGCGGGCAGGCCCATGGCCTCCAGCACGAAGCTGGGCGCGGCCTTGGCGGCGCTGCAGGCCGAGCCGCCGCTGACGCGCACATCGGCGGCGTCGAACAGGTCCAGCAGCAGCTTGGAGGGGGTGCCTGGCACGGCAAAGTTGAGCGTGGTGGGCAGGCTTGTTTCCAGCGGCGCGTTCAGCACCAGCTCCGGGAAGGCGGCCCGCAGGGCCTCCAGCAGGCGCAGGCGGAAGCGCCGCAGCGTGGCGCCATCGCAAAAGCAGCCCTGGCCCTCCTCATCCTCCAGCGCGGCCAGCACCGCGCCCAGCGCGGCAATGCCCGACATGTTCTCGGTGCCCGAGCGCAGGCTGCCCTCCTGGCCGCCGCCGGCGATCAGCGGCGTGAAGGGTGCGCCCTCGCGCACATAGAGCAGGCCGATGCCCTTGGGCGCATAGAGCTTGTGGCCGGAGAAGGGCGCGTAGTCGATGCCCAGGGCCTGCAGGTGCAGGTCCAGCTTGCCCAGACCCTGCACGCCGTCCACCATCCAGTAGCCCGAGCGCCCCGTCTGGCCGGCCAGCGCGGCGGCAATGCCCGCCAGATCGCTCACCACGCCGGTCTCGTTGTTGGCGGCCATGGTGCAGACGAGGCCGGCGCGGGCGGCATGGGCGCGCAGCCAGGCGAGGTCGTGGCGGCCGTCGCTGCCGACGGGGATGGCCTGCAGCGTGCAGCCCAGGCCCAGCAAGTCGTTCCAATGCCGCAGCGCCTCGGGCACGGCCTTGTGTTCGGTGGCGCCATAGAGCAGCAGCTCGCCCACCGCCTCGCCCGCGGCACGGCGCTGGCGCAGCGCATGCAGGGCCGAGAGCACGGCGGTCTGGATGCCCTCGGTAGCGCCGCTGACGAACAGCAGCTGCCCGCTCTGCACGCCCAGCACGCGCCGGGCGCGCTCGCGCGTGGCGTCCATCAGCGCGCGCGCCTTCAGGCCGGTGCTGTGCACGCTGCTGGGGTTGCCGAAATCCTCCGCCATGGCCGCGAGTGCGGCCTGCCGGGCTTGTGCCAGCACGGGCGTGGTGGCGTTGGCGTCGAGATAGATGTCCATGGCAGGGCGCGGGCGTGGCAAGGGCGCAATGGTAATGCGCCCGGCCGCGCCGGGGCACTGCGCGCGTCGTCAGCGCGGCCGGCGCTGGCGGGCCAGGCCACCCACGCCGGCCAGGCCGGCCAGCAGCAGCAGCCAGCTTTGCGGCTCGGGCACCGCGGTGACTTCGAAGTCCAGCCGGCCCAGGCCCACGCTATAGGCCGAGTCCTGCCATTCGATCACCCAGCCCTGGCTGGACGCGGCCACGGCAAAGCTGAGCAGGGTGGCGGTATTGGTATTGGCGTCGCCGGCCGTCACCCCCGCCTGCAGGAGGGTCTGGGCGCCGCCGACTTCGTACACATGCACCTGGGTGCCGAGGCTGCTGTTCAGCCAGGCGCCCAGCGCAAAGCCGTTCAGCTTGACCTGGTAGCCGGGCAGGGCCTGCAGCGTGATGCTGGCATGCGAGCCGGCGTCCTCGCTGCCGGCGTAGAGGGCGCCGGGCAGGTCGTTGTAGCCGTCCTTCCACCAGCTCAGGCTCCAGTTGTCCGGGGTGCTGAGGTCGCGGTATTCGATGTGCAGGCCGGCCTGGTCGCCGAAACCCTGCAGCACCGGGCCGCCCGAGCCGGGGTCGCAGTCCGCGCCCGGTCCGGCCCCGAACCAGTCCGAGGCGCAGCCCGCCGCGCCGTCGAAGTTGAGTACCGTGGCACCGGCGCTGGCGCAAAGGCCGAGCAGCAGCGAAAGGCTGGCGAGCGAGGTCTTCATCATGGAGCGACTCCCGTGGACCGAAGGGCCGGCCCAGTCTAGTGATCTGGCGCGCCGCGTCCATCCCCCTGTTTGAAGCGCCCCCCTACAATCCCGCAGCCTCGACTGCCCTTGCCCCATGACGCTCGCCACCCGCCTCGCCGTTGTGCCCCAGTATTTGCTGCCCAAGCAGGCCCTGACGCGCCTGGCGGGGGCGTTTGCACGTGCCCGGCTGGGCGGCCTCACCACCTGGGCGATCCGCCGCTTCGTGGCGCGCTACCAGGTGAATATGGCCGAGGCCGACCGGCCCCGGCCCGAGAGCTACGAGAGCTTCAACGAATTCTTCACGCGCCCGCTCAAGCTGGGGGCGCGGCCCATCGCCCAGGCCGAGCTGGTGTGCCCGGTGGACGGCGCGATCAGCCAGTTCGGCGCCATCCAGGGCGAACAGATCTTCCAGGCCAAGGGCCACCAGTTCACGACCACCGCCCTGGTGGGGGGCGACGCCCGGCTGGCCGCGCAGTTCCAGGACGGGGTGTTCGCCAACCTCTACCTGAGCCCGCGCGACTACCACCGCATCCACATGCCCTGCGCCGGCCGGCTCACGCGCATGATCCATGTGCCGGGCGAGCTGTTCTCGGTCAACCCGACCACCGCCGCCGGCGTGCCGGGCCTGTTCGCCCGCAACGAGCGCGTGGTGTGCGTGTTCGAGAGCACCAAGGGCCCCTTCGTGCTGGTGCTGGTGGGCGCCACCATCGTCGGCTCAATGGCCACCACCTGGCATGGCGTGGTGAACCCGCCGCGCCCCGGCAATCTGCGCGAATGGTTCTATGAGGACCAACGCATCGACCTCGCCCAGGGCGAGGAGATGGGCCGCTTCCTGCTCGGCTCCACCGTGGTGATGCTGTTCCCCAAGGGGCCGCTGGCCTTCAACCCGGCCTGGCGGCCGGGCGGCGCGGTGCGCCTGGGCGAGGTGATGGCGACGGCGCTGGCAGCATCGAAATAAAGGCCCGCAGTGCCGGGCTGGTCTGGCGCCGGCCTGGGTAGTAGAGGGCAAAACCTGTCCCCGCCGGGCACCAGTCGCCCAGCACCTGCAGCAGGCGCCCACTGGCCAGGTGCGCGCGCGCCGCTGCCTCGTAGACATAGGCGTAACCGATGCCGTCCAGCGCGGCAGCCAAGGCCACGCTCTGGTCGTCCACCGTCAGCGCGCCCGCCGGGGTGATGGTCTGGCGCTCATCGCCGCGCTCGAACTCCCAGCGGAACGTCGCGCCACTGGCAAAGCGCTGGCGTATGCAGGCCTGCGGCGGCAGCTCGCTGGGGTGCGCAGGGGCCGCGGCCTTGGTCAGCACGGCCGGCGCGGCCACCACCACGAAGCGCTGGGCGCCGCCCAGCGGCACCGCCACCATGTCCTTGGGCAGACGTTCGCTGAAGCGCACTCCCGCATCGAAGCCTAGCGCCACGATGTCCACCAGCGCATCCTGGGTGCAGAGTTCCACCTGCACGCCAGGATGGGCGGCCACGAAACGCGCCACGATGGGGGTGAGCAGCAGCCGAGCGGCGCTGCGCGGCACCGACAGGCGCAGCGTGCCGCTGAGTTCGTCGCGCAGGGCGCCCAAGCCAGTGAAGGCGGTCGCCAAGCTCTGCAGCGCCGGCCGCGTCTGATCCAGCAGTTGCTGGCCAGCCGCGCTGAGCGCCACGCTGCGGGTGCTGCGCAGCAGCAGGGGCACGCCCAACTGGGCCTCCAGGCGGCGCACCGCCTGGCTCACCGCCGAGGCGCTGAGCCCGAGGTTCAGCGCCGCGCGCCGGTAGCTGAGGGCATCGGCCACCGCCACAAAGATGCGCAATTGCTGGAGTTCGGGCTCGGCCATGGCGTCATTGTGGCGTCAGCGCAGCAGGGCCTCCAACTGGCCCAGCGCGCGCAGGGTCTGCAGGCAGGCCTGCGCCACCTCCTGGCCCTTCTTCACGAAGTGGGCAGCAAAGTAGCGCTGGTGCTCCGCGTGCTCGTGGAAGTGGTGCGGGGTCAGCACGGCCGAGAACACCGGCACGTCGGTGTCCAGCTGCACGCGCATCAGCGCATCGATGACGGCGCCGGCCACAAATTCATGGCGGTAGATGCCGCCGTCGACCACCAGCCCGCAGACAATGATGGCCTGGTAGCGCCCGCTGCGCGCCAGGCGCTGGGCATGCAAGGGGATCTCGAAGGCACCGGGTACCTCGAATTCGTCGACATGGTCGTCCGGATGGCCCTGGGCCCGGAGTTCGCCCTGGAGCGCCTGGCGCGCCTGGCCGACGATCTCGCGATGCCAGCAAGCGCTGAGCACGGCGATGCGCGGAGTGGCTGAAGTGGAAGTGGAAAGCTGATTCATGCGAACCTCGACAGGTTGAAGACAAGAATCAGGGCAAGCACGCAAACGCGCGGCGACGCCGGACCTTGCGCGCGGGTTGACCACGGCGAAGCCCGGCGTTCGCCGTGCACTCACGTTCTCTTTCATCCGGACTGTGACCGTCGGCCCTGGCATCGCACCAGGTCTGCTGACCCCGCGGCCTGACGGCTGCGGGCGCTCGCGGGCTCATGCGCTTGCGCGCACATACCGCCGGTGGGGAATTTCGCCCCGCCCTGAGAACGTTGCCGACTCTTGCGAGCCGGCGGCGCGATTGTAGGAGACGCTGTGAAGCGCCACTGCACAGCCTGTGCAGGCCGGCGAGGCTGCCAGCGGCAACTGGACTCATGCACCATGGCGACCATTGCCGAACAGTGAACAGGGAGTCGCAGATGCCGATCAATCAAGTGCAACATTGGGCCGCCTTCTCAGATGGCGAACGGGGCGGCAACCCCGCCGGCGTGCTGCTGGCCGAGCAATTGCCGGCCGACGCCGAGATGCAGGCCCTGGCCACGGCACTGGGCTATTCCGAGACCGTGTTTGCCGCCCCGCAGGCCGGCGGCGACTGGCGCGTGCGCTACTTCTCGCCCGAGGCCGAGGTGCCCTTTTGCGGCCATGCCACCATCGCCCTGGGGGCGGCGCTGGCGTGCGTGCATGGCGAGGCCAGCTACGCGCTGCAGCTGAACCAGGCGCGCATCAGCGTGCAGGGCCAGCATGCCGGCGCGCTCACCGCGGCGGCGCTGCAATCGCCGCCATCGCGCAGCCAGGCTGCGCCCGCCGAACTGCTGGCCGAGGCGCTGGCGCTGTTCGGCCTGCAGGCCGAAGACCTGGACCCGCGCCTGCCTCCGGCCGTGGCACATGCGGGTGCCGACCATCTGCTGCTGATGCTGCGCGGGCGCGCGCGCCTGGCGGCCATGCATTACGAGCTGGAGGCGGGGCGGCGCCTGATGCAGGTGCACGGTCTCACCACCATCCTGCTGGGTTGGGCCGAGACACCGCGCCTGTTCCACACGCGCAATGCCTTCGCCATCGGCGGCGTGCTGGAAGACCCGGCCACCGGCGCCGCCAGCGCCGCGCTGGGCGGCTATTTGCGCGACATCGGCTGGCCGCACGAGGGCAGCATCGAGATCGTGCAGGGCGAGGACATGGGCATGCGCTCGCGCCTGCGGGTGGAGATCAGCGGGGAAGCGGGCGCCTCGCTGCGCGTCTCGGGCACGGCGCGTCAGCTGCGCGCCTGAGCCAGCAGCTCGCCGGCCGCCGCCGCGCTGAGCGGCCGGCCGAGGTGGAAGCCCTGCAGCTGGGTGCAGCCCAGCGCCTCCAGGGCCTGCGCCTGGTCTTCCGTCTCCACCCCTTCGGCGACGATCTCCAGCCCCAGCGAATGGCCCAGCGCGCAGGTGGCGCGCAGCACCGCCGCGGCGTCGGCGCGCGGCAGCGGTTCCACCATGCTGCGGTCCAGCTTCATGGTGCTGATGGGCAGCTTGCGCAACATCGTCAGCGAGGACTGGCCGGTGCCGAAGTCATCCAGCGAGCAAAGCACGCCGGCGCGCTTGAGCCGCTCCAGCTGCGGCAGCACATGGCCCAGGTGGCCGATCGCGGCGGTTTCGGTGATCTCGATCTCGATCGCCGCGTGCGGCAGGCCGGCCTGGTCCAGCATACGCAGCACCTGTTGCGCGAAGTCAGCGTCCTCGAACTGCAGCGGCGAGACGTTCACCGCCACCGTGGGCACGGCCGCGTAGCGCGCATGCCAGTCGCGCAGCTGGGCGACAGCGGTCTGCAGGATCAGCTCGCCCAGGCCCTTGATCTGGCCGGTGCGCTCGGCCGCGGGCACGAACTCGGCCGGGCTGACGCGCGTGCCGTCGGGCCGCTGCCAGCGCGCCAGCGCCTCGAAGCCGCACAGCCGGCGCGTGCCGGCGCGGAACTTGGGCTGGTACTCCAGCAGGATCTCGCCGGCCTGGATGGCCTGGGCCAGCGCCTGCTCGGCCTGCAGGCGCGCGCGCGCGGCGCGGTTCATGCCCTTGTCGAAGAACACATAGGAATTGCCCGGCAGGGCCTTGGCGCGGTGCATGGCCGAATCGGCGGCGCGCAGCAGGCTGGGGGCGTCGCGGCCATCCTGCGGGTAGAGCGCCACGCCGGCCGAGAGGTGCACGAACAAGACCTGACCCCCGACGCTGAAGGGCTGCTCCAGCAGCGCCAGCATGCGCTCCACCTCGCGCTGCGCGCCGGCGGCGTCGGCCATGCCCTCCAGCAGCACGATGAACTGGTCCTCGCCCAGGCGCGCCAGCATGGCCTGGGCCGGCAGCTCGCGGCACAGGCGCTCGCCCAGCGCACGCAGCAGCTCGTCGCCCAGCTCATGGCCGAGGGTCTCGTTGATGAGCTGGAAGCGGTCCACATCGGCCGAAATGAGGGCGAAGGGATCGCTGCGGGCGGTCAGGCGCTGCAGCTGCTCGACGGCGAAATTGCGGTTCGGCAGGCCGGTGAGCTCGTCGTGCAGGGCCTGGCGGCGCAGCGCCTGGATGGCGTGCTGGCGTGCGGTGTCGTCGATCAGGGCCTGCAGCTCGGCCGGCGCGCCGTCCCATTCGATCTGGCTGGAGAGGCCGCGCACATAGAGCGAGCGGCCGTCGTGCGAGAGCCGCGGTCCCTCCCACTCGACGCGCGCATCGGCGCGCGCCATCACCTGGGCATGGCGCTGCTCGGCCGCCGGCTGCAGATCGGGAGGCACCAGCTCGCGATGCAGATCGGCGCGCTGCGCCTGGCCCAGCTCGGCATAGCCGAAGATCGCCAGCGCGGCGCGGTTGGCATAGAGCAGCCGACCGCCGCGCAGCACCGCCAGGCCCTGCAGCGAATGCTCGGCCAGGCGGCTGAAGCGGTCGGCCTGTTCGCGCACCTCGCGGTGCGCGCGCGCCACCGAGAGCAGGATCAGGCCGAGGCTGAGAATCGTCTGCACCGTCAGCCCCAGGGCATGGGTGAGAGGTGCGCGGCTGAGCGGATCCAGCACCGGGCCGATCGCGTGCACGCCGCCGGAGGCCAGCAGCGACAGGCCCACCAGGCGTTCACCCCGGCTGCGCGTGCCCAGGCCGATCCAGGCCGCACTGAGCCAGTTGCCCGCCGCCAGAATGATGGCGGCCGCCAGCACCGCATAGCTGAGTTGCACGCGCGAAAGCCCGACGATCAGCAGCATCGCCAGGCCCAGCGCCGCGGCCCAGCGCCGGTGTGGCCAGGGCAGGTCGCGGTAGGCGCGCGCGCCCGCCATCAGCAGGTAGAGCGAGGCCATCACGGCCAGCGAGGCGCCAAAGGCCTGGGCGTCGCCGCGTGCGCCGTCCATATGCTCGGGCACCAGGGCGATGCCCAGCGCCAAGCCCACGCCCAGCAGTACGGCACTCCAGCCCCACAGGCGTACATACAGGTAGCGCTTGTCGATCAGCCAGAGCAGCAGCAGGGCGGTGCCCATCGCCACTTGCATGCAGGAGCTGATCAGAATCAGGCTGTCCATCCAGGGCCCTCGCCACAAACCCTCAAGCGGCCCGGGGCTGCGTTGGCACCGGGCTCGCCCCTATCCTAGGTCATACGCGCGCCCGCCGGGGCAAGAACTGGCCCCACCGGAAGGGGGAGGGCTTTGCCGCGACAATAGCGGCCAGCCTGCCCGAACTCCTTCGCACCCACATCATGACCCAGCGCGTCCTGACCGGCATCACCACCACCGGCACCCTCCATCTCGGCAACTTCGTCGGCGCGGTGCGCCCGGCCATCGCTGCCAGCCGCGAGCCCGGCGTGGAGAGCTTCTTCTTCATGGCGGACTACCACGCCCTCATCAAGTGCGACGAGCCGGACCGCATCGAGGCCTCGCGCCTGCAGATCGCCGCCACCTGGCTGGCGGCCGGCCTGGATACCTCGCGCGTGGTGTTCTACCGCCAGAGCGACATTCCCGAGATCCCCGAGCTGACCTGGCTGCTGACCTGCGTCACCTCCAAGGGCCAGATGAACCGTGCCCATGCCTACAAGGGCGCGGTGGACGCCAATGTGGCGGCCGGCGAGGACCCGGACGCCGGCATCACCATGGGCCTGTACAGCTACCCGATCCTGATGGCGGCCGACATCCTGATGTTCAACGCGCACCGCGTGCCGGTGGGCAAGGACCAGGTCCAGCACATCGAGATGGCGCGCGACGTGGCGCAGCGCTTCAACCACCTGTTCGGCCGCGGCCAGGATTTCTTCGTGCTGCCCGAGGCCAATGTGGAGGCCGACATGGCCCTCTTGCCCGGCCTCGACGGCCGCAAGATGAGCAAGAGCTACGACAACGTGATCCCGCTCTTCGAGGGTGGCGCCAAGGCCATGCGCGAGGCGGTGGCGCGCATCGTCACCGACTCCCGCCTGCCCGGCGAGCCCAAGGATGCCGACAACTCGCACCTCGTCACCATCTATGACGCCTTCGCCACGCCGGCGCAGCGCGCCGCCTTCCGCGCCGAGCTGCGCGCCGGCCTGGGCTGGGGCGAGGCCAAGCAGCGTCTGGTGGACCTGATCGAGGCCGAGATCGGCCCGATGCGCGAGCGCTACGAGGCGCTGATGGCGCATCCCGAGCGCATCGAGGCGATCCTGCAGGAGGGCGCCGCCAAGGCGCGCGCCCTCGCCGCGCCGCTGCTGGCCCAGCTGCGCGAGGCCGTGGGCCTGCGCCGCTTCCAGCCGCTCAAGGCGGCCGCCGCGCCCGCCGCCAAGTCCAAGCCGGCCTTGCCGGTGTTCAAGCAATACCGCGAGGCGGACGGCAAGTTCTACTTCAAGCTCGCCAGCGCCGAGGGCCAGGTCTTGCTGCAAAGCCAGGGCTTCGAGCAGGGCCGCGAGGCCGGCCAATGGGTGGCGCGCCTGAAGCGCGAGGGCGCCGCGGCGCTGGCCGAGGCGCCGGTGCAGCGCGGCGAGGGCGTGCCGGCCGAGCAGGTGGCCGAGGCCCTGGCGGCGCTGCTGGCGGCCGAGCAGGCCTAGGGGGCGCAGGTGGCGTTGAGCGGCTGCTAGAGCGCCGCCTCTTAAATCGCGCCGACCCGCACAAACCCCCTGGCGGGCTTGTCGACACTGTCTACCATCTGCTGATAGCCTTCGCTAGCAAAAAAGCAGTATGAAAGAAAACAGGAGACAAGACCCCATGGCCAGCATTCCCGCCGACAGCCTCGCCCTGCAACGCCTCTACCACTGGGAGCGCACGGCCGCCGACCGCGTGATACTGACGCAGCCGCTCGGCGGCGGCGAGGTTCAGACCTTCACCTGGGCCCAGGTGGCCGACCAGGTGCGCCGCATGGCCGCGCATCTGCAGGCCCAGGGCTGGGAGCCCGGCTCGCGCGTGGCCATCCTCTCCAAGAACTGCGCCTGGTGGCTGATGAGCGACCTGGCGATCTGGATGGCCGGCTATGTCTCGGTGCCGCTCTATCCGACGTTGGCGCCGGACACGATCCGCCAGATCCTCACCCACAGCGAGGCCAAGGCCTGCTTCATCGGCAAGCTCGATGGCTGGGCCGGCATGAAGCCCGGCGTGCCGGCCGGCCTGCCCTGCATCAGCTACAAGCTCTCGCCGGAGGACGCGAAGAACGCCTACGAGGGCTGGGACGCGATCTGCGCGCGCACGCAACCGCTGGGCGGCGAACCGCTGCGCGGCGCCGACGAGCTGGCCACGCTGATCTACACCTCGGGCACCACCGGCGCGCCCAAGGGCGTGATGCACAGCTTCGCCAACTTCGCCTGGGCGCTCACCGCCGCGATCGGCCGCGTGCCCATGGGCGCCGACGACCGCCTGCTCTCCTACCTGCCGCTGGCCCATGTGGTGGAGCGCGTGCTGGTCGAGCATGGCTGGCTGCGCGCCGGCTTCAGCGTCTACTTCGCCGACTCGCTGGACACCTTTGCCGCCGATCTGCAGCGCTGCCGCCCCACCATCTTCTTCTCGGTGCCGCGCCTGTGGGTCAAGTTCCAGCAGGGCGTGCTGCACAAGATGCCGCAGGCGAAGCTCGACAAGCTGCTGCGCCTGCCGCTGATCGGCGGCCTGGTGCGGCGCAAGATCATGAAGGCGCTGGGCCTGGACCAATGCCGGGTGGCCGCCGGCGGCGCCGCGCCCATGCCGGTGGCGCTGCTGGACTGGTACCGCCGCCTCGGCCTGGCCGTCAACGAGGGCTATGGCATGACCGAGAACCTGGCGATCTCGCACATCACCATTCCCGGCAAGAACCAGACCGGCACCGTGGGGCCGGCCTATGACGGCGTGCAGACGCGCATCGACCCGGTCAGCGGCGAGCTGCAGATGAAGAGCCCGGCGGTGATGCAGGGCTACTTCAAGGAACCCGAGCTGACCCGCGATGCCTTCACCGAGGATGGCTGGCTGCGCACCGGCGACAAGGCCGCGCTGGACGCGAGCGGCTGCCTGCGCATCACCGGCCGCGTGAAGGACCTGTTCAAGACCAGCAAGGGCAAGTACGTCGCGCCTGCGCCGATCGAGGACAAGCTGATGCTGCACAGCGCGGTGGAGGCCTGCGTGGTGACCGGCGCCAATATGGGCCAGCCGGTGGGCATCGTGATGCTCTCGGCCGACGGCATCGTGGCCAGCCAGGACCCGGCGCAGCGCGAGCAGCTCAGCGCCGAGCTTGACGCGCACCTGAAGTCCATCAACGCCCACCTCGACCCGCATGAGCAGATGGATTGCCTGGTGGCGGTGAAGACTCCCTGGACGGTGGACAACGGCTTCATCACCCCCACCTTCAAGGTCAAGCGCAACCGTGTGGAAGAGATCTACGGCCCGCAACTGGAGGGCTGGGTGGAGCAGCGCAAGAAGGTGGTGTTCGGCGACTAGGCGGTGAAGCCCTCCAGCACATTGGCCACATTGATGCCCAGCTCGGCCACCGCATAGCCGCCCTCCATCACCAGCACCGTCGGCAGCCCCAGGGCGGCGACGTGCTGGCCGATGCGCAGGAAATCCTCGCTTTGCAGCGTGAAGCGCGAGATCGGATCGCCCTCGAAGCTGTCCACCCCCAGGGCCAGCACCAGCGCCTCGGCGCCGAAGGTGCGGATGCGTGCCAGCGCCGTCTGCAGCGCGGCCAGCCAGGGCTCGACGCCGCTGCCGGCGGGCAGGGGCAGGTTCAGATTGCAGCCCAGCCCGGCGCCCGCACCGGCCTCGTCCGCGTAGCCCAGGTAAAAGGGGTATTCGGTGCTGGGGTCGCCGTGGATCGAGACGGTCAGCACATCGGCGCGCTCGTAGAAGATCTGCTGCGTGCCATTGCCGTGGTGGTAGTCCACGTCCAGCACCGCTACGCGCGTGGCGCCGGCCTCGCGCAGCGCCTGGGCCGCCAGGGCGGCGTTGTTGAGGAAGCAGTAGCCGCCATAGAAATCGCTGCCGGCATGGTGGCCGGGCGGGCGCGTCAGCGCCATGCTGGCGCGCCGCGCGCCGCTGGCGAGCGCACGCGCCGCATCGATGGCGCAGGCGGCGCCGGCCAGCGCGGCCTCCCAGGTGCCGGCGGTGATGGGGCTGCCGGCGTCAAAGGCATAACGACCCAGCTGGGCGGACAGATTGCGCGGCCTGACGTCGCGGCGCAGCCCCGCGCCGGGCCAGACCGAGGGCAGCACATCCAGCGCCGCATGGGCCGGGTCCAGCGCCAGCCATTCGGCCCAGACGGTGGCGAGAAAGCCCAGGTAGTCGGGATCGTGGATGCGCCGCAGCAGGCCCATGTCGGGCGCGCCGGGCAGGCGCAGCTGGCCGAGGCCGCGGCGCATCAGCTCCACCAGCACATAGTCCAGCCGCGCCGGGGTTTCGTGGCAGTCCACCAGCCGGCCGCGGTACATCTCCTGGCGGCCGCTGTGGGCGTGGTGCACGGGGTTGTGGAAGATCAGCATGGCACCCTCCCGCTCAGCGCGCGGCCAGGTGGATGCCCGCCAGCATGCAGCGCACCGAGCCACCGGCCAGCTCGATGGTGGGCACGGCCAGCGGCAGCAGGCGGGCCGAGCGCTCGATGACGGCGCGCTGCGCGGCGCTCAGGCAGGCATGAGCGCGCGCCGAGAGGGCCAGCAGGCGCTCGCCGGCCTGGTCCGACAGCTCGATCGCGTTGCCGGCGAACTCGCCGATCTGCGCGGCGCTCAGCGCCAGCACCGTGCGGCCGGATTCCTCCAGGCGCGCGCGCACCTGGGCCGCGCGCCCGGCGTCCGCGAACAGCTCAAAGCCCACCAGGGCGAACTCGCTGGCCACGCACATCAGCACATTGGTGTGATAGATCGGCCTGCCCTCGGCATCGTGCGCGTCGAATGCCATGGGCTCGTAGTTGAAATGGGTGCAGAAGCGCTCCAGCGCCACCGGGTCGGCGCGCTGCGAGCGCGCCACATAGGCCACCCGCGCCAGATGGTCCAGCACCATCGCGCCGGTGCCTTCCAGGTAGAGGCCGTCGGCCTCCAGGCCGGTGTAATCGATCACGTCCTGCACGCGGTAGTCGCGCTTGAGCAGCTCGATCACGTCGCTGCGCCGTTCGCGCCGCCGGTTCGGCGAGTACATCGGGTGGATGGCCACATGGCCGCCGGCGTGGGTGGAGAACCAGTTGTTGGGGAACACCGCATCGGGCGTGTCGCGCGCGCCGTCGTCCTCGAACAGATGCACGCGCACACCGGCCTCGCGCAGCTGCCCGGCGGCCCGCGTTACCTCGGCGTAGGCCGCCGCGGCCAGCGGCCCCGGCGGCTGCGTGGCCGGGCGCTGGAACTGGTTGTCGGCGGCGGTCTGCGGGTTGGGTGCGAAGTGCCGGGGGCGCACCATCAGCACGGCGCTGGGGGCCTGGGCGGAGCGAAGACGAGCAATCATGAGGCTTGGAGCGAGGTGGCGATGGGCCGGATTCTTCGCGGGGCCGGCGCCGGAAAACAGCCTGCACTGTGCTCATAAAGTACGATGGACCAGGCAAATTGCATGGCTGAACAGCGCACTATGACCATTCCCAGCCTGGACGACACCGACCGCCAACTGCTGGCCCTGCTGCGCGACGATGCCCGCATGCCGGTCGTGACGCTGGCCAAGAAGCTGCGCCTGGCGCGCGCCACGGTGCAGAACCGGCTGGCGCGGCTGGAGCGCGAGGGCACCATCGTCGGCTACACGGTGAAGCTCAAGCCGGGCGCCGAGGCGCACCGCATCCCGGCCATCATGTGCATCGCGGTGGAGGGCAACCAGGCCGCCGAGGTGCGGCGCGCGCTCGCCGGCCATCCCAATGTGGTGGCCCTGCACAGCACCAACGGGCGCTGGGATCTGGTGGCCGAATTGCGCGCCGACAGCCTCGAGGCCTTCGAGAAGGTGCTGGGCGCGATCCGCCAGACCGCCGGCATTGCCAATACCGAGACCAGCATCCTGCTGGCCACCTACAAGCTCTGATGCCATGCATGCCATGCAACTGATCGCCGAAAAGCTCGCCAAGACCGACAAGCTCGACCGTCTCACCTGCCTGCGGGCCGATGGCTCGCGCACCCAGACCCAGATGCCGCGCCAGGGCATCGCCCCGCATGACCTGCTGCACTATGTGGTGGAGTCGGCGCTGCCGCTGCGCCATGGCTTTCTGGGCCTGGTGGCCGCCGGTGCCGATGCCGCCTATGTGATGGAACTGGCGCATGGTGCCGATGCCGCCAGGGTCGAGCTCGAGGCGGCGCAGACCGAGAGCGTGGTGGAGGCCCTGCAGACCCAGCTCTGGGCCGGTGCCTACGATGCCGAGGCCTTCGAGGAGGGCGTGCGCACGGCCTGCGCGGCGCGCGGCACGCCGCTGCCCGCCGGCGCCGGCGCGGCGGCGGGTTTGGCCATGTTCGAGGCGGCGCAGGCGCTGGGCCGGCAATGGCAGGCCCTGCCCTTCCATCAAAGCCTGACGCTGGAGTTCCGCGGCCATGAGTGAGCTGAGTTTCCGCCCCGCCACCCTGGCCGACATTCCCGCCATGTCGGCGATCCGCATCGCCGTGCAGGAGAACCGCCTCAGCAACCCGGCGCGCATCACGCGGCAGATGTACGAGGACTATCTGCACCGACTCGGCCGCGGCTGGGTCTGCGAGTCGGACGGCGATGTGATCGCCTTCTCCTATGCCGCCGCCGAGGACGCCTCGATCTGGGCCCTGTTCACGGAACCCGGCCGCGAGGGCCTGGGCGCGGGCAAGCAGCTGCTGCGGCTGGCGGTGGGCTGGCTGTTCGGCCTGGGCCATGCGCGCGTGCTGCTGGGCACCGCGGCGAACACGCGTGCCGACCGCTTCTACGCCGCCCAGGGCTGGGCGCGCGGCGCCATGCGGCCGGGCTCGGGCGAGGTGGACTACAGCCTGAGCAACCCCGGCCCGCTGCGCATCGCGCCGCTGGCGCCGGCCGAGGCCGGCGCTCTGCTGGCGGCCTCCGACGCCTATATGCTGAGCCGCTATCCGGCGGTCGGCAGCCATCTGGAAAGCGCCGCGGCGCTGGGCCGCCCGGGTGTCAGCCTGCTGGGCGCCTGGTGGGACGGCCAGCTGGTGGGCTGCGGCGCCGTCAAGCTGGCGCAGCCGGACGATGGCGGCCCCGCTTACGGCGAGATCAAGCGCGTGTTCCTGTTCGAGGCCTGGCGCGGCCGCGGCATCTCCAAGGCCTTGATGCAGCGTCTGGAGCTGCTGCTGCAAATCCAGGGCGTGACGCTGGCGCGGCTGGAAACCGGCATCCACCAGCCCGAGGCCCTGGCCCTGTACCGCGGCCTGGGCTACCAGCCGCGCGGGCCTTTCGGCAGTTATGTGGCCGATGCCACCGGGGTGTTCATGGAGAAATGCCTGTGAGTGGCGAACCTGCCCTGAGCCTGCAACCCCTGATGCGCGGCGATGCCGCCACCCTGCTGGCCTTTGAGCTGGAGAACCGCGCCTACTTCGAGCGCTGGATCAATCCGCGCGAGCCGGATTTCTACGCGCTTGCGGCGGTGCAGGCCTCCATCGCCGAGGCCGAACAGGCACGCGCCGCGGACAGCGCGTACGCCTATGTGCTGAAGCTGCACGACGAGATCGTCGGGCGCATCAATCTGCGCCATGTGGAGCGGCGCTTCTTCAACAAGGCCATGCTGGGCTACCGCATGAGCGCCGCGCACCAGGGCCGGGGCCATGCCACGCGGGCGCTGGCCATGGTGCTGGAGGAGGCGCGCACGCGGCTGGGCCTGTGGCGCATCGAGGCCGAGGTGCGTGCCGACAATATCGGCTCCAGCCGCGTGCTGCTGCGCAATGGCTTCCGCGAGTTCGGGCGGGCCACGCGCACCATCGAGCTGGCGGGCGCCTGGCACGACCTGCTGTACTACGAATGGCATGCCGGCGCGGCGCCGCGCCGCTTCGAGCCCGCGGCTGAATCGAGGCCGCCTGCCGCGTCGGCGGCGCTGTAGCATGTCGGCGCCGCATTCGGCATACAGCGGAGAACAACGATGCATGCATTCGCCACGCGCGCCCGCCAGCTGACCCTGGCCGCCGTCCTGGCAAGCGGTGCCGCCCTGGCCCAGCAAGACCTGACCCCGGCGCCGATGACGCCCGCCGCCGCCAAGACCCAGCCCCAGGATGTCTTGCGCCTGCTGGACCTCTGGCTCGACGCCCAGCTCACCTATGAGCGCGTGCCGGCACTGTCGGTGGCGGTGCAGCGCGGCCCCGAGCTGCTCTGGGCCAAGGGCTACGGCAAGCTCGACGCCGCCGGCCGGCTGCCGGCGGGGCCCGACACGGTCTACGGCATCTGCTCGATCTCCAAGCTCTTCACCGCGGTGGCGGTGATGCAGCTGTGGGAGCAGGGCCGCTTCTCGCTCGACGACGACATCGGCAAGCTCCTGCCCGAGTTCACGCTGCAGCGCGACGATCCCGACAGCGGCGCGATCAGCGTGCGCGCGCTGCTGACGCATTCGGCCGGCCTGCCGCGCGAGGCCGATTTCGCCTACTGGACCGCACCGGACTTCAAATTCCCCTCGCGCGAGCAGATGCTGCAGCGGCTGGGCAGCCAGCGCAGCTTCATGCGCGTGGGCGAGCGCTTCCAGTACAGCAATCTGGGCATGGCCCTGCTGGGCGAGCTGGTGGCCCGGCTCTCGGGCCTGCCGTTCGAGACCTATGTTCAGCGCCACATCCTCGCGCCGCTGCAGCTGACCGACACGCGCACTGCGCTGCCGCTCGAACTGCAGGGCAAGCGTCTGGCGCAGGGCTGGGGCTCGCTGCGGCGCGATGGCACGCGCGAGGCGCTCAAGCCCTATGTGGCCGAGGGCATCACGCCCGCGGCCGGCTTCAGCTCCACGGTGCAGGATCTGGCGCGCTTTGCCGCCTGGCAGTTCCGCCTGCGCAAGCAGGGCGGTAGCGAACTGCTCAAGGTCGCCACCCTGCGCGAGATGCAGCGCGTGCAATGGACCGACCCCGACGGCAAGACCAGCTGGGGCCTGGGTTTCGCGGTGGGGCGCGATGGCAGCCAGACCCTGGCCAGCCACGGCGGCCTCTGCCCCGGCTACCAATCGGGCCTGGTGCTGGCGCTGGACGACGAGCTGGCGGTGGCGACGATGAGCAATGCCAACGACAGCGAGGACTTCGGCAGCCGCTACACGCGTCCGATCCGCAAGCTGCTGGCCAAGGGCCTGAGCCTGCCCGCCAGCAACCCGGCGCTGCCCGCCTATGCCGGGCGCTACAGCGACCAGCCCTGGGAAAGCGAGACCGTGATCGTGCCCTGGGGCGAGCAGCTGGCCCTGCTGCACCTGCCGACGCGCGACCCGGCGGGCGATCTGCAATTGCTCAAGCAGGTCGGGCCCGACCAGTTCCGCGCGCTGCGCGACGACGGCAGCCTGGCCGAGGCCTACCGGTTCCGGCGCAATGCCGCCGGCGAGGTGGAGGCGGTGGAGAGCTGGGGCCAGCTGATGCGGCGCGTGGCGCCGCTGCGCTGAACGATCAAGCAAGCAGAACAACTCGACATGAAGCATCGACTCACGCTCACCGACGTCGCCGACGAAGACACCCGCCAGGCCATTCTGCGGCCGCTGCGGGCCTACAACGAGGCGCAGGCCGGCCCGGGGAACTACCAGCCGCTGGTCACCACCATCCAGGACGCCGAAGGCCAGGTCATCGGCGGCCTCTGGGGCAGCACCGGCTATGGATGGCTCTACACCCAGCTGCTGGCGGTGCCCGAGCACTTGCGCGGCCAGGGGGTGGGCAGCAAGGTGCTGCTGCAGGCCGAGGCCGAGGCGCGCGCGCGTGGCTGCATCGGCTCCTGGCTGGACACCTTCAGCTTCCAGGCGCGCGGCTTCTACGAGGGGCTGGGCTACCAGGTGTTTGGCGAGATTGGCGACTATCCGCCCGGCGGCTCGCGCTGCTTCCTCAGCAAGCGGCTGGACCAGGCGGCCTGATCGCCGTAGCCCGGCTCAGATATCGAAGGTCGCCGCCTGCGGCGCCTTGAGCGGCAGCAGCAGCTCGAAGCGCGTGCCCTCGCCCGGCGTGCTGGCGACGCTGATGCGCCCGCCCAGCAGCGAGCTGACGATGTTGTAGCTGATGTGCAGGCCCAGGCCGCTGCCGCCCTGGCCCAGCCGGGTGGTGAAGAAGGGGTCGAAGATGCGCTTCAGGTGGGCGGGGGCGATGCCGCGGCCGTCGTCGCTGAAGCTCAGCAGCACCTGCTCGCGCCCCTGCAGCTCGGCGGCGAGCCGGATGCGGCCGCCCTTGCGGCCCTCGAAGCCATGCAGCACGGCGTTCACGATCAGGTTGCTGAGCACCTGGCCCAGCGGGCCGGGGTAGCTGTCCAGCATGATGCCGTCGGGCACTTCGAGGGTCAGCTCATGCTGGTCGTGGCGCAGGAAGTTCTGCAGGGTCAGCACGATTTCGGCGCACACCTGGCGCAGGTCGAAGTGGCGGCGCTGGTCCGAGCTCTGGTCCAGCGCCAGCTGCTTGAAGCTCTGCACCAGGGTGGTGGCGCCCTCCAGGCTTTTCAGCAGCAGCTCGCTGGACGCGTCGATGCCGTCGCAATAGCTGTCCAGCTCCGAGCGGCGCAGGCCGCCGTCGCCCAGGCGCTGGCGGAAGCGCCGGCTGCTGTCGCGCAGCGTGCTGGCCATCAGCAGGGCGTTGCCGATCGGCGTGTTGAGCTCGTGCGCGACCCCGGCCACCAGCGCACCCAAGGCGGCCAGCTTCTCCTGCTCCACCAGCTTCTCCTGCGTCAGCTCGAGGCGGTGATAAGCCTCGGCCTTGGCCAGCGCCACCGCGGCATAGGCGCCCAGGTTGCGCAGCATGTCGAGGTCGGTTTCGCGGTAGGCGTCGGGGCGGCTGCTCAGCACGCTGATCACGCCCATCACCTGGCCCTTCAGCAGCATGGGCACGTACAGGCCCGAGCGCGCCGGGTTGGGCGCCAGCCCGTCCTCCAGCTCGATCTGCTGGGCCTCGCCGAGGGCGCGCACGCGCTCGTCCAGCGCGCGCACATCGCGGTTCAGCTCGCGCACGATCAGCTCGCGCGCGTGCAGGGCGCATTGCGAGGCATGCTGCTCCTGGGCGTCGAGGCTGCGCTTGTAGGGCTTGAAGGCGCGGCCGCCCTGGCGCACGAAGTCGAAGCGCACCAGGCGCTCGTCCCAGTCCACCAGGCCGACGCCGAACACGCTGACGTCCATCAGCTTGTCGACATGGCGGTAGAGCGTCTCGCAGATGTCCTTGGCGTCCAGCGAGGCGGTGAGCTCGCGGCCGATCTCGCTCAGCAGCGTGATGCTGCGGCGCGCGCGCTCGGCGGCCTCGTGCTGCACCTCCACCGCCTGCTTCTCGCGCGCCAGCTGCTGCTGCTGCTCCACCACCTGCTGGGTGCGCGCCTGCACCTGTCGCTCCAGCAATTGCTGGGCGCGCTGCAGCGAGCGCAGGCGCAGCAGGTGCAGCAGGCTCAGGCCCAGCAGCAGCAGGGCGAGCGCCAGGCCGCGGAACCAGCGGCTGCCCCACCAGGGCGGCAGCACCTCCACGGGCAGGCTGAAGGCGTCCTCGCTCCAGACCCCGCCGGCACCGGCCGCCTTGACGAGCAGGCGGTAGCTGCCCGGGTCCAGATTGGTGTAGGTGGCCACGCCCTCGCCGGGCTTGCCGCGTATCCATTCCTTGTCGAAGCCCTCCAGCATCCAGGCGTACTGGTTGAGCGCGTGGTCATAGAAGCTCAAGGCGGCGAACTCCAGGCTCACCATCGCCTCGCGGTGCGAGAGCCGCAGCGCCTGCGCCTCGTGCAAGGGCCCGTCTATGCCCAGCTCCTGCAGGCTCAGGGGCGCGCTGGCCATGCTGGCACCTGGCGCGGCCGCTGCCGAGGCGCCAGGGCCCGCGTCTGCCAGCAGCGAGCGGTTGAAGACCAGCAGGTCCGACAGCACCACGCGCGGCGGGCTGAGGTTGTCGCGCAGCAGCTCGGGCTTGAAGACATAGAGCGCCGCCGCGCCGAAGAACAGGCTGCCGTCCTCGCTGCGCGCCGCCGCGCCGAAGCTGAATACACCGTCGAAGGGCCCGCCATGGCTGGGGTAGAGGCGCGCCAGATGCTGCTCGGGGCGCAGGCGCACCAGGCCGCGCTGGCCCGACATCCAGAGTTCGCCATCGACGGCGTCCTGGATCGAATTGATCCAGCCCGGCGGCATGCCCAGGGTCTGGCGCCAGGAGGCCAGGGTCCAGCCTGACCCGTCCTGCAGCAGCTCGTAGAGGCCGAGGTCGGTGCCTACCCAGATGCGTCCGCGGCTGTCCTGGCGCAGCGCCTGGATGTTCAGGCGGGCCGGATTGGCGATGCCGGCGCTGGGCCGCAGCGGTTGCTCGAAGCCCTCGCTCTCGGGCAGCCAGCGGTGCAGGCCGCCCTTGGTGCCGATCCAGAGCCGGCCCTCGCGGTCTTCCAGCAGGCAGTCCACCGTGTCGTGCGCGAGCGCGCCGGGGCTGCCGGTGGCGCGGTAGCTGCGCAGCCGGCCCGCGCCGTCGATGCGGTAAAGGCCGGCCGCGCTGCCGGCCCAGACCTCGCCCTGGCGGTCGCGCAGCAGCGAGCTGATCGAGGCGCCGGCCGGCGTGCGGTGGTCCAGCGCGATGCGCTGGTGGCGGTTCAGGCGGATGTCGTAGCGCGTCAGGCCCTCCTCGCCGCCGATCCAGAGCTGGTCGGCACCCTCGGGCAGCAGGGCCTTGATGCGGGCGATGCCGGTGGCGGCCGGCGCGATGCGCTCGGCATGGCCGCTGGACAGGTGCAGGCGGTTCAGGCCGGCGCCGTAAGTGCCTACCCAGGCATGGGCGCGGCCGTCCGGCACGATCGCCATCACGCCCGGCTGGGCCAGGCTGTCGGCCACATCGGGCAGGTGGCGGTAGCTGGTGAATCCCTGGCTCTGCAGGTCCACCAGGCTCACGCCATAACCCCAGGTGCCGACCCACAGCGTGCCGGCCTCGTCCTGGAACAGCGAGGCGACCGAGTCGCCGCCCAGGCTGTTCGGCAGCGCCGGATGGTGGCGGAACCACTCGGCCGGCGGCGCGGCGTCGCGCAGGCGCAGCAGGCCGGTGGTGCAGCCCAGCCAGACCGTCTTGTCGTCGTCCTGGCGCAGCGCGTACACCACGCCCAGCTTGGGCAGCAGCGCGGTATCGGCATGCAGGCTCGGCGCGGCGCCGCCGAGCTGCCAGATCTGCGCGCCCGCATGCGTGCCGACCCAGAGGCGCTGCCGATGATCCAGCAGCAGGCTGCGCACCGTGCCGTGCATGGCGTCGCCGCTGGCGGCCGCGGCGTCCAGGCTTTGCAGCTCGCGCCCCTCGGCGTCCAGATGACGGACGCGCGCCCCCTGCCCGACCCAGACCCCGCCGCTGCCGTCCGGCAGCAGGGCCCGTGCGCTTTCGTCGGCAGCGCCGACGCTGCCGACCCGCTCGGCCTGGCCGCTGCGGATTTCGTAGCGCAGCAGCCCGCCCATGGTGGCCAGCCAGAGGTGGTCGCTGCCATTCGGGGCGAGCGCGAACACGCGTCGCTGCTGGTCGCTCATCCAGGCGGGTAGCTCATGCCGGCGGATACGCTCGCTGCCCCAGTCCAGATGGTCCAGGCCGCGCGCCGTGCCTATCCACATGCCGCCGGTGCCATCCGGCAGCAGCGCCAGCACATGGGCATGGCTGAGGCTGGCCGCCTGCTCGGGCTCGGCGCCGAACAGCTTCATGCGCCGGCCGTCGTAGCGCGCCAGCCCGGCCACGGTGCCCAGCCACATGAAGCCGCGCTGGTCCTGCAGCATCGCGGTCACCGAGTCGTCCGGCAGGCCCTGCTCGCCGCGCAGATGCTGGAAGCGCAGGGTCTGCATGGCCGCGCTCTGCGCCTGCGCGAAGGCGGGCGCCAGCAGCAGGCCGGCCAGCAGGGCAAGCCTCGTCAGCGCGCGCAAGCAGGACAGGCGTGCCATGGCCATGTACGTGGTGCCGCGGCTCGCCGCTGGCAGGCTCCCTGGCGTAGCGTCAACAGGCCCCTAGGTTACCGTAGACTGATCTCCTTTGGAGAAGGAAACACCACCCATGCTGGGCATCCACGATCTGGGCTTGTTCATCGTCTCCGGCCTGCTGCTGAACATCGCGCCCGGCCCGGACTCCGTCCTCATCATGGCGCGCAGCGCCACCCAGGGCTGGCGCGCCGGTTCGGCGGCGGCGCTGGGCATCGGCGCGGGCACCATCGTGCACATCCTGGCGGCGGCGCTGGGGCTCTCGGCCCTGCTCGCCACCTCGGCCACCGCTTTCGGCCTCATCAAGCTGCTGGGCGCGGCCTACCTGCTCTATGTGGGGGCCGGCATGCTGCTGGCGCGCGGCAAGCCGGCGGCTGCCGCCGAGGCGCCGCCGCCGACGGCCCTGCCTTATCGCAAGATCTTTGCCCAGGGCTTCTGGACCAATCTGCTGAACCTCAAGGTGGCGCTGTTCTTCCTCGCCTTCGTGCCGCAGTTCATCGCCCCGGACGCCGAGCACAAGGCGCTGGCCTTCATCGTGCTGGGTGCGATCTTCGACTTCAACGGCATGCTGTGGTGCCATTTCCTGGCCTGGAGCACCGCCATGGCGAGCCGGCGCGTGCGCCTGCCCGGCCGCTGGACGGCCTGGCTGAACCGCGCCATCGGCGCGATGTTCGTGGGCTTCGGGTTGAAGCTGGCACTGGCGGAACGCTGAGAGTTGGTCCAGTCGGAAGCTTCGTCAGCAGCACGGAGCTTGCGGGCCACATGCACTTGCCGTAGCGCGGCTTCAGCTGCAACGCCCGAGGATCGGCCGCGGTTGCAAAGCTTGTCTTAGGCGCGGCTGAGCGTTTGGGCTTGCGATAGCGTCGGCGCCTTGGTGGTCTGCAGGCGATGTCAAGGCGTGCGGCTGCTGCTTTCTGCCGCGTCAAGCTCATCCTAGGAGTGAGGCAGACAAGCTTGAGCTGTTAGGCCATCACGTAATCAGTTACATCAAGCTCCCTGAGTAGGCGATTTCCAGCGGCGGCGGCAACTGCTATTGCCTTCGTTTGAGCGCATGCGGGTTCGGTTGCCGAACGACCGAGTTCCACACCAAGGCGCCCTGGCGATGGGCTGGGACTGCAGCGTGGCGGGGTGTGTGCAACAGGTGAATACGGGGCCGTGAAATGGTGTTGAGATCTACGACGACATCCGGCTTGATGCGCCGATAGGCCGTGCGTGTGAGGCGGAGATGCACCTAGCTTTCACCTCGGCATTGCAGCCGTCGGTTTGAACGGACCTTGTTGCGATATGTAGACCCACCTCCGGAATCGTGTGAACTTGAAAATCCCTCTGAAGGGGGGGCTGCAAGAGTTTACAGGTCGGGCCGTTGCCTATTTCATAGGCATCGCTTGTGGCCGACCATTTGGCATCCATGCAAACCAACAAGGGATACACATGAAGATGCAAAAACTACTGCTCATCATCGTGGTCTTGCATTTAAGTGACTGCTTTGCTGGCGGCGCTGTCACACGGGTGCGAGATGGCGAGCGACCCGGCGGGGTTTGCTCGGATCCAAATTCACCCGCATACAAAGATTGCGTCAACCCTCTGCGATGGTATCCAGAAGGAGCAGAGTGGGAAAACAATATAATGATACTGGCCGATCTCAGGGAATTCCGCGCTTGCGATGATTGCGCCTACAACGGCGCGCATTACTATTGGTGGTGTGGCGACCCCAAAGCCCATTTCATAAGCAAAAACGGCCGCTCCTTTGAAGTAAGACCTACTGACGGTTTCCCAGAGCCAAATGGATATTGTGCTCGTCTAGTCCATAAGGAAAAGGCACGAATACCGGTTTGTCGACAAACAGTTGGAAACCCACTAGTGCCAACCACGGGCACGAAACGCGAGACGTTTGACATTGCGGCACTGCCCCAAAGCCTGTTGAATCTAAAATTCACTTTTGATTCGACAAATCTGATGCCAAAGAAGGTTCTGTCAAATGGGATCGAGATGTCAAATGTAGGATTCTACGATGTGAATAGTGAGCCGCCGCAAGGTGTCCTAGGTCGGAACTGGAGCAGTTCGCTGCATCGCTCCTATCATGCGCCTGGCGCCACCGAGACAGTTGAGTCAGTTGATCTGGGCGATGGAGATTTCATTGGTGTGGAAGCAACCCCCTATTCGCCAATCGAGGTAATAAAGAAGACAGAATTTGATCCTGACTGCTGGTGCCAGAGCGTCGTTGAAGTGCTTGTTCGCAACGTCAAGACTTCCGAGCACAGCTTGTTCAAACGGGTAGAAGCCGCGCACAAATACGATGATTGGCGTGAGATTAGGCGCTGGACACCCGACGGCCGATTTATAAATTTCATCTACAGTGATTCGCAGACAGATAGCACAACTGCGCCAGAGTCTGGCATTTTAATTGCCGCAGAAGACCAATTTGGTCGACAGATAGGATTTTCGTACAAACTCTCTCAAGGTGGTTCAAGTATTCTCACGAGAGTTAACCTTCCTGGAGGTGCGGTCATCAACCTGAGCAGTGACGCGTCCGGCAGGCTTGAAAGCGTTAGTTGGGCTGACGGCACAGCAACAACGTTTCTATATGAGCGCGGCGATCTGCCCTATGCCCTGACTGGGGTGGTCCGTGAGGATAGCAAGCAATTCAGCAGTTTCGAATACGACACGCGTGGAACGGCAATTTCAACCGAACACGCTGGTGGCGTGCAGCGATATTCTATTCAATACGAAACGCCCCCATACCTCGAACAGGGAATTGATGGGACCCTCTCGGTCACGGAACCCTTTGTCTCAACAACAAGATTTGTTCCGCCGCAGGGTGTAAAGATCACAGGCCCCCTTGGCCAAACCAGTGTCATCGCTGTGCAGAATCCAGCAGGTATTGTTCGATCCAGCGGGCAAACGCAGCCTGCCGGATCCGGGTGCGATGCCTCGGCGCAGACGAGTACTTTCAACCAAACCACAGCAACACGTATAAGCAGCACCGACTTCAACGGAAGAAAAACTTGCTTCAAGTACGGTGACGCCGGCACGTCACTCATAGAGAGTGTCCGAGTTGAGGGTCTGGATCCCGCGGTCAACTGCAATGACGTTCTGGCGGACGGCGCCCCGCTGCCCGCCGGCGCCCGAAAAATCAGCACAAGTTCCTGGTCCGTCAACGGTCCGGACGACAAGGCAGCTCCGCTGAAGAAGTCGTTGCAGGCCTACAACGGCGCACCAAATTTCATTACCGGCAGCGGAACCGCGAGTTGCGCTCCGGGAACGGCCAGACTTCCAGACGGGAGTCCCATGAAGTTGCTATGCAAGACAGTCGAGCAGGCCACGACCGACGTTGACGGCAGCAAGGGCTTTGCCGCCACCCCGCAAGCCGGCGTGCCAAGCAGGGTCTGGCAATACAGCTACAACGAGTTCGGCCAAGTGCTGACCGCGAAAGACCCGCTGAACAACACGACCAGCTACGCCTACTACGCAGACACCACGGCCGAGCACACGCGGGGTGACCTGCAAAGCGTCACCAACCCATTGAACCAGGTGACCCAGTACACGAAGTACAACCCGCAGGGTCAGGTCTTGCAGATGATGGATGCGAATGGCGTGATCACCGATTACGGCTATGACCTGCGCCAGCGCCTCACCAGCGTGAGCGTGGCTGGCGCTAACAGCAGCTATGAATACTGGCCGACCGGCCTGCTCAAGCGCGCCGTGCAGCCGGATGGCAGCTTCGTGGCTTATGAGTACGACGACGCTCACCGCTTGACGGCCGTCGCCGATGCCAAGGGCAATCGCATCGAGTACACGCTGGACAACGCAGGCAATCGCACTGCCGAAGCGGTCAAGGACCCGGCCGGCAACCTGGCTCGCCAGTTGGCGCGCGTCCATGACGCGCTGGGCCGTGTGCAGCAGATCAGCGGGCGGGAGCAGTGATGGCAAAGATCATCTTGCAAGTACAACAAGGCATGGCCTCGACCGTGCGCTCCGGGTTTGCCCGCGCGGCGATGGGTCTGCTTGGCGCCTGGCTGCTGGCTGGCAGCGTGCAGGCGCAGACCGTCATGACCACCCTCGTGTTGGCTCAACCGACCAGCCCCATCGGTGTCAGCGAAAGCGTGCTCTTGCGAGCCACGGTCAGCCCCGGTGTCTCGGGAAACGTCACTTTCCGCGCCGGCATGACGGTGTTGGCCACCTTGCCGGTGGACGTGATCTATCAACCCCTGGACTGCCCTGGGCCCGTCGATCCCACCAAAGCCAACCTGCTCAGTGCTACGCAAGCCAGTACCGCCGCCGATGGTTGTTCGGACTCCTCGGCGATTGCCAGCTTTGTCATGCCCGCCGGAACGCTCGCGCCGGGCAGCTACTCGCTCAGCGCGATTTTTACGAGTGCCGACGCCTGGTATGGGTCCAGCAAGTCCGGTGACGTCACCCTGGTCGTCAGCAGTGGCACCACCCCCGCCTTGCCGCCACCGCCCATCTCGCCAGCATCCACGCTGACCTTGGAGTACGACGCCATGGGCAATCCCACCAAGGTCGTCCAAGCCCCAGGCACTGCCGGCTTCCAGTTCAACACCCAGCATGGCTATGACGCACTGAGTCGCCGCACTAGTACGCGCGACGCGTTGAATGGCCTTACCCAGTTCGGCTACGACGGCCAGGATCAGCTCACCCAGGTAACGGACCCGCGCCAGCTTGTCACGCGCACGCCGCGCGACGGCCTGGGCAACACCACGCAGCTGGCAAGCCCCGACACCGGTACCGCCGCTCACAGCTTTGATGCCGCCGGCCGGCTGCTCACCCGCACCGACAGCCGCGGCGTGCTTGCCAGCTACAGCTATGACGCATTGAGCCGCCTAACCGGTATCGTCTATAGCCAGGCCGGGCAAGCCAGCCAGAGCAGCAGTTGGACCTACGACCAGACCGGCCCCGGATTCAGCTACGGCATCGGGCATCTCACCACAGCAGCTCAGGGCAGTACCACCACCCGGTACCGCTACGACGCTCTCGGCTGGGTGCTGGGCATGACGCAAACACTCAAGGCCACCAGTGATCCGAACAGCGCGGATGTCGTGACCACGGTGGGCTACGCCTACGACGCCGCGGGCCATGTCACCGGCCTCACCTACCCCAGCGGCAGGCTACTGACGTACAGCTACACGGACGGCCAGGTCAGCGGCGTGACCCTGGCACCTGCCAATGGCACTGCCGCTGACTTGATCAGCCAGATCCAGTTCAGCCCCTTCGGGGCGGTGAAGCAGTGGCAATGGGCGATGAGCAGCGGGCCCCAGGGGCACGACCGCGTGTTCGACACCTCGGGCCGCCTGGTGCGCTACCGACTGGGCAACTACATCCGCGACCTGAGCTATGACGCAGCGGATCGGATTACCGCCTACACGCACTACGACGCCGGCACGGCAGCCGCCATCACCGCGCTGAACCAGAGTTTTGGCTACGACGCACTGGGGCGACTGGTCAGCGCGAGCGCTGGCGGCTCCAGCTGGAGCATCGGCTATGACGCCAATGGCAATCGCAGCAGCGTCACCCTCAACGGCGTGGCGCGCAGCTACACGACCGACGCGGCCAGCAACCGCCTGCAGAGCCTGAGCAACCCGGCGCGCAGCTTTACCTACGACAACGCCGGCAACACGCTGAGCGACAGCGCCAGCTACAACGCCGCCTACGGGCTGGACGGCAGGCTGGGCCAACTGAGCGCCGGTGGCCGGCAGATGAACCTGGCCTACGACGCCAACGGGCTGCGGGTGCGCAGGCAGATCACCGGTGGGGTCACCCCCGGTGTTACCTACTACACCTACGACCAGCAGGGCCAGTTGCTGGGGGAATACGCGCTTGTGGCGGGGCAACTCACGGCGCTGATGGAGTACGTGTGGCTGGAGGGCATGCCGGTGGCGGCCGTGCGGCCCACGGCCGGTGGCGCGCACGAGGTGTTCTACATTTACAGCGATCACTTGGGCGCACCGCGCGTGGCGGTGGATACCCAGGGGCGGGTGCGCTGGCGCTGGATAGCGGAACCGTTTGGAATGACTGCCGCCGAGACGAATCCCTCGGGCTTGGGCGATTTGAACGTGACGCTGAGGTTGCCGGGGCAGCAGGCGGATGGGTTTGTGGGGCTGCATTACAACGTCTTCAGAGACTACGATCCGACGACTGGGCGGTATGTGCAATCTGACCCCATCGGGTTGAGCGGCGGCATCAACACGTATGCTTACGTCGGTAATCGGCCAACTCAGTTCTCAGACCCGCTGGGACTTTGGTCGACCGATGCGCATAACGCGCTGATTGCCGCAGCTTTCCCGGGCATTTCCCCAGCTCTTCTCGCGAAAATCAGAGACGGCAGTGCCGCCGTCGATGCCCTGTCCAATCAATTTGGAGATGGCTCGTTCATGCACGCTATGCGAGCCCCAGGGCAAAGTACCGAAGATGCACGCCGAAGGGCTTGCGCGTTTGTCCGAGACAATCTGGCGCTCTTCAACGCGCTCAAAAACTCGCCTGTCGATAAGAATCGTCTCAGCGCTTACTACGCGTTAGGGCAAGCACTTCATCCAGTTATGGACTCGACTTCACCCCAGCATCGTGGGTGGCAAGTGTGGGACCCTCATCCAGGCGATTTAACCAATCGACAAAGCCAGCCGTGGCAGCACGGGAATAACTCACCGGAAGACTTGGCGCACCTGACCCCTGAGTTGAAACGCCTCACGGTCGAGAAGATGCTCGATGCAGTGAGAAACGGCAACTGTGATTGCATGAACTGAGGGACTGCTATATGGAAACGGGGTTCTTCGTCAGCGTTGCCGCACTAGGGCTTGAGATGCTGGTGTTCGTATTGACCATCATCTATGTCGCATTCCAGGCACTGCGTGGTGGGGCAGCATGGAGTTCAAAGTTGTGGTGGCCCGTAGGGGTCACCGCGTTGGCCGGAGCGGTCGCATTCGTGTTCTCTGCTCATCACGTCGTCAACACTCCGCGCCATCAGTCATGGGTCGCCTTCGTCGCGCTAAGCATCGTGCTCCCGTTGTTGCTAGCGATGGTCGTAGCAAGCACACTGAGGCGGCAGTCAAAGCGCACGTGACCGCGATGGCAACAATTGCTGTGCTAAAGCGAGCGCTAGTCATCATTTGTGTCGTCATTGGGTTCTTTGGCATTGTCTACAGCGTGGTGGCGCTACCGTTTACTTCCCCCACGTTTGACTTGATTGCCTGGTCCTGCATCGGCGTTGCAACGCTGATTCTTATGTACATCGGGCGCAAATAGGCGCGGTGAGGAACTGCCACATCGGCAGGCGTGGAGCGCCGGTCGCTACAGGGAGCAAACCACGTGCTCCCTGCCATGCACCTGCAACCCCATCCCTCCTGGTACCTCTTCGATGCTGAATGCCCTGCGCCGATGCGCCTGCTCACCGACGACGGTCACGCCGACCCGTCGCTGAGAGCCACGCCGCTGGCCAGCACCTGAGCGAACACGAGCTGCGCCACCTGGAGCTGTTCGTGGCCTTGCAGCGCTGGCGGCGCTGAAGGGAGGGCTGTTCGCAGCCGCTGCCAACGGACAGCGGGCAGTTGAGGGTGCCCAGGATCAAGGTAAAGCGATGGGCACTCTGGTTGGCGTTGCTGCTTGTCGGTGGCATTGGAACGGCCGCATGGCTCTATGGCGAAATCCAGATAGACAAGTGCCTGGACGCCGGTGGAGCCTGGGACTATCAGCAGAAGCACTGCATGTTTGACGAGCCAAAGAAGTAGTTCAACAGCGAAGCATGGATCAGGTCATGAATGTGTAGTTAAGACCTGACATGCGGTTGCCCTAGGGGCTGACCCAGTCAGCCGACTGGCCCAGGCCATCCACCACGCCATGGTGGTGGCTGAGATAGAGCCGGCCCTTGAACCAGCGCTGCCAGTCGCTCGCCTTCAGGCGGTCCAGCACCGGGCCCTTGACCTCGCTGAGATCCTGGCGCACGCCCTGGCGCGCGAGCGTGTCGTGCAGCTCGCGCAGCGCCTCCAGGCCGCTGAAATCGATGCCGTTCACCGGCGACATCAGCAGCACCACCCGCCTGGCCTCGGGATGCTGGTCCAGATGGCCCTGCACCACGTCGCTGAGGTTGCGCACATTGGTGAACAGCAGGCTTTCGTCGATGCGCAGGCCCAGCACGCCGGGCTGGCACTCGACCTGGTAGCGGCCCACGTTGCGGTAATGCTCGGTGCCCGGCACGCGCCCGATCAAGGCCACATGCGGGCGCGCGGTGCGCTGCAGCAGCAGGGCGATGGAGCCCAGCACGCCCAGGCCCAGCGCGCCGGTCACGCCCCAGCACAGCACCAGCAGGGTAACGCCCAGCATCAGCAGGCACTCGGGTCGGGCATAGCGCCAGGCCTGCGCATAGGGGCCCAGCTTGAGCCCCGAGAGCACCGCCACCATGATGGTGGCCGCCAGCACCGACTTGGGCAGCCAGGCCAGCGCGGGCGCCAGCAGCAGCATGGCCATGGCCATGAAGAAGGCCACCAGCACGCCGGCCACGCGGGTGCGCGCGCCGGCATCGCTCATCAGCACGCTGCGCGAGAAGCTCGCCGCCACCGGCATGCCGCCACTCAGCGCGGCGGCCAGATTGGCGGCCGCCAGGCCCATCAGCTCGCGCCGCGGCGTGACGCGCTGGGCATGGCGCCGCGCCAGCGACTCCGCCACCACCAGGCTGCTGACATAGCCCACCAGGGCGATCACCGCCGCGCCCGGCAGCAGCGCCCACCAGAGCTCGGCCTGCAGCCGCGGCAGCGTGAACGGCAGGTGCAGGGGCGGCAGCTGGCCCACCAGGCTGACGCCATGGCCGAGCGCATCGCTGCGCCAGGCGAGCGCCATCATGCATAACAGCAGCACCAGCGGCGCCAGCCGCGCCAGCACCGGGGTCAGGCCTTGCCGGGCCAGCACCAGCAGGGCCAGCGCGCCCAGGCCGAAGGCGGCGGTCACGGGTTTGAGCGTCCAGCCGCTGGCGGCGGCGCTTTGCAGAATGGTCGGCAGGTCGAAGCCCTGGGCCGGGCTGCCCAGCAGCACCGGCAGCTGGCTGGCGGCAATCGTGAGGGTGGCGCCGGTCTCGAAGCCGTGCAGCACCGGCACGCTCAGCAGCGCGGCCAGGGCGTCCAGACGCAGGGCCGCGGCCAGGGCCAGGATCAGGCCGATCTCGGCCGCCAGCACCAGGGCCGCCTCGCCGGGGCTCACGCCCGCGGGGGCCAGCCCCAGGGTCTGCGCAATCATCAGCGCCAGCACCGCCACCGGGCCCACCGCCAGAAAGGGGCTGGAACCCAGCGCGGCATAGAACAACAGCGGCAGCAGGCTGGCATACAGGCCCACCTGGGCGGGCAGGCCGGCCAGCATGGCATAGGCCAGGCTTTGCGGAATCAGCAGCACGCTCACCACCAGCGCGGCGAGCAGATCGTCTTGCAGAAGGCGTTGTCGGTAGTCGCGCCAGCCGGACAGGTCAAAGTGCATTCAGGGGGATCTTCAAATAGCGTCTCCCATTGTCTTCCGGTTCGGGCAGGCGCCCACCTCGCACATTCACCTGCACCGCCGGCAGCAGCAGCTGCGGCATCTGCAGGCTGCGGTCGCGCGACTTGCGCATCGCCACGAAATCGTCCTCGCCGACGCCGCGGTGCAGGTGCACGTTGTGGGCCAGCTGGTCATCCACGGTGCTGACCCACATCGCCGGCCGGCTGGCGGGCGGGTAGTCGTGGCACAGGTGCAGGCGCGTGTGGCCCGGCAGGGCCAGCAGGCGCTGCACCGAGCGGTACAGCGTGGCCGCATCGCCGCCCGGGAAATCGCAGCGCGCGCTGCCGTAGTCGGGCATGAAGAGGGTGTCGCCGATGAAGACCTCGTCGCCCACCTTGTAGCTCACGCAGGCCGGCGTGTGGCCGGGGGTGTGCAGCACCTCGAAGCTCAGCTCGCCGAGCTGGAAGCGCTCGCCGTCGGCGAACAGATGGTCGAAGGGCTGGCCATCGGTGGGGATGGCGGGGTCGTTGAAGAGCTTGCGAAAGACCTGCTGCACCACGGTGATATGGGCGCCGATGCCAATGCGCCCGCCCAGGCGCTGCTGCAGATAGGGCGCGGCCGAGAGGTGGTCGGCATGGCAATGGGTCTCCAGCAGCCAGTCCACCGTCAGCCCCTCCTCGCGCACCCAGGCGGCGATCAGGTCGGCGCTCAGATGCGAGACGCGACCCGCCTTGGGGTCGTAGTCCAGCACGCTGTCGATGATGGCGGCGCGCCTGGTGACCGGGCAGTTCACCACATGGGTGATGGTGGCGGTGGCGGCGTCGTAGAAGCTGCGGATATGTGCGTCGGCCATGGCGGAATCCCCTGTTGCCGCTCCAGTGTAGGAAGGCGGTTCCCGCCGCCGCTTGTCGAATATCAATCGACCTTGGCGCCCGAGGCCTTCACCACCTTGGCCCATTTGGCGGTCTCGCTGGCGATCAGGGCGGCGAACTCGGCGCTCGTGTTGCCGCTGGCGATCGCGCCCTGCGAGGCCATGCGTTCCTTGATGGCCGGGTTGGCGAGCGACCTGGCCACCTCGCGCTGCAGCCGCGCCACCTGTTCGGCGGGCATGCTGGCCGGCGCGAGCAGGCCGAACCAGGAGCTGGCCTCGTAGCCCTTCAGCACCGCGCCGCCGGCCTCCTCGATGGTGGGCAGCTCGGGCACCGCCTCGCTGCGCTGCGCGCTGGTGACGGCCAGGGCCTTGAGTTTGCCGGCCCTGATCTGCGGCAGCGCCGAGGGCAGGTTGTCGAACATCAGGTCGGTGTTGCCGGCCATCAGGTCCATCAGCGCCGGGCCGGAGCCGCGGTAGGGGAAGTGCAGCATGAAGCTGCCGGTCATGCTCTTGAACAGTTCGCCGGCCAGGTGGATGGAGGTGCCGTTGCCGCTGGACGCCATGTTCAGCTTGCCCGGGTTGGCGCGCGCCACCCGCACCAGATCGGCCACCGAACTGATGCCGTAATGCTGGGCGCGGGCCGGGTTCAGCACCAGCACATTGGGCACCGCCGCCACCAGGGTGACGGGCGAGAAATCCTTCACCGGGTCGTAGGGCAGCTTGGGGTAGAGCGCCTGGTTGATCGCATGCGTGCCCACCGTGCCCATCAGCAGGGTATGGCCGTCGGTGGACTTGGCGACCTCGGCGGCGCCCAGGTTGCCGCCCGCGCCGGGCTTGTTCTCCACCACCACGGGCTGGCCCAGGGCCTTCTGCAGCTCGGGGGCGATGGCGCGCGCCAGCAGGTCGGTGGTGCCGCCGGGGGCGAAGGGCACGACGATGCGCAGCGGCCGGCTCGGCCAGGGCGCCTGTGCCAGCGACCAGGGGCTGATGCTCAGGGCGGCCAAGCCCAGCAGTTCACGGCGCTTGATGGTGCTCATGCGCACCAGTATGGGCGCAAGCCCGAGCGCCCCGCCCTGGGGCTTCCACTATTGGCCGAAGAACTGGCTCGAGTGCTGCCAGCGCGGCGGCCCCGCCACCTGCTGCAGGCTGACGCGCTCGGACGAGCAGGCGGCGTCGAAGTCGGCCTCGATCTGCAGCAGCGCGTCGCTGTCCTGCGCCAGCACGGTGACGATGCCGACCGCGCGGTTGCGGCCCTGGGCCTTGGCGGTGTAGAGCGCCATGTCGGCCCAGTTCACCGCCTGCTCCCAGTGCAGCTTGAGCTTGGAGGGCGGCAACGGGAAATGCGCATAGCCGATCGAGACGCTCACCTGCAGCGGGCCGCTCTCGACCTGCACCGGCGTGCTGCCCACGCCGAACAGGATGCGCTCGGCCAGCTGCGGCAGCTGGCTCTGCGGCACGCCGGGCGCGAACACCAGGAATTCCTCGCCGCCCCAGCGCACCACCAGATCCTCGTTGCGCACCGCCTGGGTGATGCGCCGCGCCACCTCGCAGATCACGATGTCGCCCGCGGCATGGCCATGCTGGTCGTTGACATGCTTGAAGTGGTCGATGTCGACCATCAGCAGGGCGCCCTCGAAGCGGTCGGCCTCCTGCTGGGCCATCACGCCCAGGAAGTGGCGCCGGTTCGCCAGCTCGGTGAGCGGGTCGCGCTCGCTCTGGGCGCGCAGCAGGGCCTGCTTGGCCTTGAGCTTGCGGTTGGCATCGCGCACGCGCAGCAGCATCCAGCCCACCAGCAGCATCGACAGGCCCAGCAGCACCGCCAGCGCCACGCCCACCTGGCTGGCGCGGTTGCGGTTGACGAGCTGCTGCTCCTTGATGGCGTTCTCGCGCGCCAGCAGCTGCAGGTCGCGCTGCTTGCCCTCGCTGTCGTACTTCAGGCGCAGCTGCTGCAGCGAGGCCTCGCGGTTGCGCGCCGCCACCTCGGCGCTGAGCTGGCGCTCCTCGTGGTAGAGGCGGATGGCCTCCTTGGCCTGGCCGGCGTCGGCATAGGCCTGACCCAGCTCGCGCAGCTCGGTGACGCGCTGGGCGCCGTCGGTCTGGCTCTGGCGCAGCACGTCCACGCGCGCGATCTCCTGGCGGGCGGCATCGAACTGCTTGAGCAGCACCAGCGCCACCGAGAGGTTGTGGCGCAGCGTGCGTTCCAAGCGCAGATCGCGGAAGCGCGTGATCACCGGCAGCGCCAGCCTGGCCATCGCCACCGCCTTGGCGGGCTCGCCCTGGTGCATATAGGAGTCGACCAGATTGCCCTGCACCTGCGCCACGTCGCGCGTGGCATCGGCCTCGGTGGCATAGCGCAAGGCCTCTTCCAGCAGCTTGAGCTGCACGGCGGGCTCGCGCCGGCGCGCCGCCAGCGCGGCCTCGTAGACCTTCACCCGCCCCATCGCCTGGGCATCGCCCTGCGCGGTCTGCAGCGCCAGCGTGATGTGGCGGCGCACGCCGTCGGCCTGGTCCTGCAGCTGCTCGACCAGGGCCAGGTCGCCCAGGCTGATCACGCTCAGCAGGTTGTCGTGCCCGGCCTGGGCCAGCGCCAGCGCGAAGCTGTTGCTGTTGTTGGCAAAGGCCAGCTCGCCGCGATTGATCTGGTGGCGCTGCAGGATGCGCAGCGCCGCCCAGGTGGCGCGGAAATCGCAGCCGCCCCCGGCCACGCTCTCGGCCGGCTGGCTGCGCGAGCAGCCGCGCTCCAGGCCCTGCAGGCTTTGCTGCGCCAGCTCGGCGGCCAGGTCGCCCTGGGCACCGCGCTCGGCGATCTCGGCGCGCAGCAGCTTGGCATGGTCTTCGGCGCGGCGCGCCAGTTTCTCGGCCAGCTCCTGGGCCTGGCGTACCTCGCCCGCGGCCAGCAGCAGGCGCGCGCGCGCCAGTTCAAACTGCCAATGGTCGGACTCGGCGCCGCCGCCATGCTTCTCCTTCTGCAGGCGCTCCAGCACCTGCAGGCCGGCCTCCGGATGGTTGAAGGCCAGGCGCGCCACCGGCGCCAGCCGGGCGTCGAGTTCGGCGTCGAAGGCCTGGGCCCGCGCCGGGCCGCAGCAGGCCAGCAAGGCCAGCAGGGCGGCCCCGGTGAAGCGGCCCCTCATGCGGCCTCCTCGGCCTGCGGCCCCTGCAGGCTGCAGAGCTGCACCCGGCCCTCGTGCCAGGCCGCCTCCATGCGGCCGGCGAGGTCCTGCAGGCTGTCTTCGTCGTCGGCTTCCATGCTCTCGATGCCATAGGCCCGGTTGCGGCCATGCGCCTTGGCCATGTACATGACGGTGTCCACCAGGTCGATGGCACGCTCCCAGTTGACCGCCAGGTTGTGCGGCGCGAGCGGGAAGCTGGCAAAGCCGATCGAGGCCGTCACCCCGATGGCCTGACCGCCATGTTGCACGGCCTGCTGGCCGATCTGGTCCAGCAGGCGCTGGGCCAGCAGGCGGGCATCGTCGGCGGCGCGCGAGGCCACCACGATGAGGAATTCCTCGCCGCCCCAGCGCACCACCAGGTCCTGCTCGCGCAGCGTGTGGCGCAGGCGCTGTGCCACCTCGATCAGCACCGAGTCGCCGGCCGCGTGGCCATGCACGTCGTTGACGCGCTTGAAGTGGTCGATGTCGATCAGGAACACCGTGCCCGAGAGCCGGCCCTGGTCGGCCAGGCGCTTGATGGCGGCCTGGAAATGGCGCCGGTTCGCCAGCCCGGTGAGCGGGTCGCGCTCGCTCTGGATGCGCAGCGATTCGTTGGTGTTCTTGAGGGCCAGATTGGTCTTGCGCACGCGGCGGTAGGCCAGGCTCAGCAGCGCCGCCGAGACCAGCACGCAGCCGCCCAGCGCGCCCCACAGCTTGAGCTGCAGGTCGCGCGCAGTGATCTGCTCTTCCTTGAGGCTGTTGTCATGGTTGAGCAGGGCGATCTCCTTGGCGCGCTGCTCGTCGTCGTAGCGCGCCTGCGCTTCCAGCACGGCCTTGCGGTTCTCCTCGCGCAGCACCAGATCGGAGAGCCGGCGCGCCTGGTGATAGGCCTGGATCGCCCCGCCCAGATCGGCGGCGCGCTCCAGATAGCTGCCCAGCTCCAGCCAGCCGTCGGCGGCATAGGCGGTGGCCTCGCGCTGCTCGTCCATCGCAATCGCCTGCATGACTTCGCGCTTGCCCTCTTCCACCCGGTGCAGGCCGATCTTGGCGATGCCGGCGTTGTGGCGCGCCAGCGTCTCGGCGGGCACGTCATGGGTCTGCCTGGCCAGCACCAGGCTCTCCTGCGCCATCTGCAAGGCCTTGGCATAGTTGCCGCGCCTGAGGTAGTAGTCGGCCGAGTTGCCGAGCGCCAGCGACACCAGCGTGTCGGACTTCATCTGGCGTGCCGCGGCGAGCGCCTGTGCGTGCGCTTCCAGGGCGACGCGGCCATCGCCCTGGTCGGCATAGACGATGAAGCGCGAGGTCTGCACCGCATTCAGCGTGGCCGGATCGGGATCCAGCTGGACCTCGGCAAGCGCCTGGGCGACGGTGGCGGTGGCGCGCTCCTGCTGCTGTGCGCGGAAGTAGGCGAAAGACAGATTGGCCAACGAGACGGCGCGGCGCCAGTGCGAGTCCATGCCTTCGGCCAGCTTGAGTGCCGCCAGCCCGCCGTTGATGGCCTCATCCATCTCGCCGCGGTCGCCCATCACCTTGGACAGGCGCAGCTGGGCGCGCCACAGCAGGCCGGCCTCGACCGGGCCGGGCCGGTAGGCGGCCAGGCCCGCGAGGGCCTGGCTGGCCGCGGCCAGCTCGCCGTTCTTGGAAAACTGGGTGGCGCGTGCGAGCTTGGCGGCCAGTTGCGCGGCCGGGCGCAGCGCCTCCTTGGGCCATTGCTCGAGCTCATGCAGGATCTGGTCGAGCCCGGTACGGTCGCCCAGGTTGGCCAGCAGGGTCGCGCGCAGGCTGAGCGCCTCCAGGCGTTCGGAACTGCCGGCCGGCAGTTGTTCCAGCAGGCTCTGCAGGGCCTCGGCATCCTGCCTGGGCAGGGCGATGTCGTGCCGCTCGATCTGTTCCAGCGCCGCCCAGCTGGCGCTGCTGCCGCGCAGCTGGCCGACGGCACTAGGCGCGGAGGCCGATGGCGCCACCGGCGCGGCCGGCGGCTGGCAGGCCTGCAGGCCCAGCGCCAGGCCGAGGCTCAGCGCCAGACGCAGGCAGGCAGCGCCTACCGGTGTGGCACCGGGCGCGCGAGCTCCTGCGTCAGCCAAGAAAGCCTTGCTCATCCTCTGCCCTATCGACGCCCGGCACGACATCTTGAATGCCGCGGCCCTGGTCGCAGCCCCGGACCGTGCCTTACTGCCCAGATCCACCGCGCGCTCTCCTCTGCATGCCGGGCGCAGTGTAGTGAAGCGGCCGCGCGCGGCGCCTAGGGAAGTTCAGCATAGCCCGACACTTGGCCGGCGCAATCTGTGCAATTTGTCGTCAGATGGCGGGCTGCAGGTGGCGGAGCACGGCCCGGGCCACGGCGGCGTCTTGCAGGATGCGCCGGTGCCCCAGGCCCTCGGTGAGCTGCAGCTGTGCGATTGGCAGCGCCTGATGCAGGGCCAGGGCCTGCTTGAGCGGGGCGGCACGGTCGTCGCGATCGTGCACCAGCAGGGTGGGCTGGCGCAGGTGGGCACCCAGCCAGGCGGGTTCGAAGGTCTCCAGGCCGGTGCCGCCCAGCTGCACCAGGCGGGCCCGCAGGCGCTGCAGCACCGTCTCGCGCAGGCCGAAGGCATGGCCGAACCAGCCGAGCACCTGGCGCGGCGGGGCCGAGCAGGCGATCAGGGCCAGGCGCTGCACCGGCAGGCCGCGCGCCGCGGCATGACTCAGCGCCAGCGCGCCGATGGAATGCGCCACCGCGCCCTGCAGGGGGCCGAAATGCTGCGCCGCGGCATGCAGGGTCTGGAGAAACTGCGGCATATGGGTGCGCCAGCCGGCGCTGTAGCCATGCGCGGGCATGTCAAGCAGGACCGGGTCCATGCCGCCCAGCCAGAGCTGCTCGGCCAGGGCGCGCATCTGGCCGGCGCCACCGCCCCAGCCATGCACCAGCAGCACGCGCGGCCTGGCCGGCGCGGCGGCGGCCTCGGCATGGCGCCAGGCGCACAGGCGCTGGCCCATCAACTCCCAGGGCTGGGCCACCCAGGGCGCGGGCAGGGGCTTGCGCTGCCCCCATTTGAGCGGCAGCGGCGTGCTGAACAGGCCGAAGGCCAGGCGTGCGCTGAGCCCGGGCGCCGGCCCCTGCAGCAGGCCCAGGCCCGCGCGCAGCAGGCGCAGGCTCAGGCCCCCGGCATAAAACAGGCTGGCGGGATTGGATTTGACGCGCGTGTTCATGGGCCCGCCTCAGCCGGGAAAGAAGGGCGAGAAATCGCGATTGCTGCGCGGGATGCCGCGCCACAGCTGGCGCCAGGCGCGCAGCAGGCGCCACAGCGCCATGACGATGAAGAACAGGATCGCTAGCAGGCTCAGCATGGCAGGCTCCTTGGCGTGGTGAAAACATTGCGCACGACCGTGCGAAATGCGGGAAAGGAAAAATGCGTAGCGGATCGCATGGTCTCAGGCCTTGTAGTGCTGGATGAGGCGCTGGTAGCTGGCCCAGCCGCGCGACTCGGCCTCGGGGTTGCGCAGGAAGCGGGCCTCGCGCACCAGGGCGGTGAACAGCCCGTCGAGCTCGAACACCAGCTGTTCCAGATCGGCATCGGCACGCAGATGGCCGGCCTCCTGGGCCTGCAGCACGCTGCGCCGCAGCGCCTGGCGCCAGCGGCTCACGCCGGCCAGCAGCAACTCGCGCAAGGGGCCGTCGCGGTCGTCGAACTCGAAGGCACCGGCCACATAGAGGCAGGCGCCGCGTGAGCCGGTGCGGGTGGCGCGCGCCAGCCAGGCGCGCATGATGGCGTCCAGGCGCGGCAGGCCGCGCGGCTCGCGCAGCGCGGGCAGCAGGATGTCCTGCCGGAAGCGCCGGTCGAACTCGTCCAGCACCGCCTTCTGCAGGCCCTCGCGCGAGCCGATGCGCGAGAACACCCCGCTCTTGGAGAGATTCAGGCGCTTCGCCACCTCGCCGATGCTGAGGCTGTCGAGTCCGTCCAGCGCGGCCATCTCCAGCGCCATGTCGACGATGGCACTCTGGGTCAGCTCGCTGCGTTCGGTCTTGGCTTCCATGGGCCTTAATTTAGCACGATCGTGCGAACAAATTCAAGTCGATTTCGCTTGCGGCGCTCGTTTTGTATACGTACTATTTATTCAATTGATAAATATTCAAATTAATGGATAGCAAATGAAGATATCCAAGTCGCAGCAGGACAAGAACCAGCGCCTGATCCTGGCCGCCGCGGTGGAGCTGATGAGCCGCCAGGGCTATGAGGCCACCAGCATGAAGCAGATCGCGCGCGCCGCCGGCCTGGGCGACGCCACCATCTACAAATACTTCCCCAGCAAGGAGAAGCTGGTGCTGGGCTATTACGAGCTGGCGGTGGCCGAGGCGGTGGCGCAGACGCTCAAGACCAAGGGCCTGGCCGGCTACCGCCTGCAGGAGCGCCTGCAGCGGCTGGTGGATGCGGTGCTGGAGCGGCTGCTGCCGGACCGCGAGTTCGTGGCCCTGACCCGGCAGCTGGCGCGCCAGTCGCCGCTGCTGCTGATGGGCGACGCCCTGCCCGGCAAGCCGCTGCTGAAGGCCACGGTGGGCGAGTTCCTGACCCAGGCCGAGGCCGCCGGCGAGATCGCCGCCTGCGATTTCAAGGGCCTGCTGGCCGGCCTGTTCGCCGACTATGTGTTCGGCCTCGTCGTCTACTGGCTGCAGGACGAGAGCGAGGAGTTCTCCGACACCACCCAGCTCACCGACCTGAGCCTCGCCCTGCTGGTGCTGACGCTGCAGAGCGGGCTCATCAACAAGGCCAGCGAGCTGCTCGGCTTTGTGCTGCGCAACCAGCTGGCGCGCCTGCTGCAGGGCAATGCCGGCGGGCTGCTGGAGCTGCTCAAGCTGGCCCGGCGCGGCCTGGGCGCGCAGACGGAGCCGCGCTCATGACGAGCTTGCAAAAGATCCCGGTGCCGGCGGCCAGCGTGCTGGCGGCCAGCCTGCACGACGCCGACTTTGCCGACTGCTATCTGCTGCCCGATCCGCAACCGGCGCGCGGCGTGTTCCAGAGCTATCTGGAACTCGCGGCGCTCACACCCGGCTGGATGAGTGCCTTGATGGCGATGCGCAACCGCGTGGTGCGCCTGGTGGGGCTCAAGCATCTGGGCAGCCTGCCGCCCCAGGATGGCGGCAAGCCGGCCGCGGCCTACCGCATTGGCGAGCGCGTCGGCATCTTCACGCTCGAGCAGCTGCATGCCGACGAGGTGGTGGTGGGCGACAACGACAAGCACCTGCATGTGCGCCTCTCGCTGCTGCGCCAGCGCCAGCCCGACGGCAGCACGCGCCTGGCGCTCAGCACCGTGGTGCACGAGCACAACCGCCTGGGGCGCATCTATATGTGGGTGGTGGGGCCGGCGCACAGCCTGATCGTGCCGCTGATGCTCAAGCAGGTGATGCGTGCCCAGCGGCGCTGAGGAGCGGCCGCCGCGCCGCGGCCGGCTGGCGCGCGGCGCGATCGCCGGCGGCGCGCTGGCACGCGTGGGCGTGGCGCGCCTGGCCCACAAGGCGCAAGACCTGACCCTCACCGAGCCCGATCGCAGCGAACGCGCCAGCGCGCGCGAGGCCGAGCTGGGCCGCATCCTGTTTGCCGCGCTCAACCAGCTCAAGGGCGTGGCGCTGAAGGCGGCGCAGCTGCTCAGCAGCGAGGCCAGCCTCTTGCCCGAGGCCTTGCGCGCCCAGTTGGCGCGCGCCTGCTACCAGGCCACTCCGATGAACCAGGCCCTGGTGGCCAAGCGCATGCGCCTGGCGCTGGGGCCCGACTGGGAGCAGCGCTTCGCCGACTTCGAGCCGCAGGCCTTCGCAGCCGCCAGCCTCGGCCAGGTGCATCGCGCGCGCCTGCACGATGGCCGTGCCGTGGCCCTGAAGCTGCAGTACCCCGGCATTGCCGCGACGGTGCAGAGCGATATGCGGCTCCTGCGCAGCCTGCTGGGCGGCCTGGCCTGGGGCGGCGCGGCGCTGCCGGACGAGGCGCTGCTGGCGCGCGTGCTGGACGACATCGAGTCCACCCTGATGGCCGAGCTGGACTATGCGCAGGAGGCGCAGGCCCTGGCATGGTTCCGCGCCGAGTTGCAGCTGCCCGGCCTGGTGATTCCCGAGCCGCTGCTGGAGCAGGGCACGGCCCAGCTGCTGTGCATGCAGGCGCTGGACGGCCTGCATCTGCAGGCATGGCTGGCGCGTGGCCCCACGCAGGCCGAGCGCGATCACGCCGGCCAGCTGATCTTCGACAGCTTCTTAGCGATGATGTTCCGGCTGCGCCGTCTGCACGCCGATCCGCACAGCGGCAACTACCTCTTCATGACCGAGGGGCGGCTGGGGCTGCTGGACTTCGGCTGCACGCGCACGCTCGCGCCGGCCTTTTGCGAGACGCTGGCGAGCGCCTGGTCGGCCGGGCTGCGCGGCGACCACGCGGCGCTGCGCCGGGCCTATCTGGATCTGGGTCTGATCGCGCCGGGCCTGGACCAGGCGGCCTTCGATGCCGAGCTCTACCCGGCCCTGACCGAACTGCTGGACTGGCAGCTCGAGCCCTTCCGGCACGAGCATTTCGACTTCGGCCAGCGTCGCCCCATGCCACGCATGCAGAGCGAGCAGCACCGCCGGGCCTTGGCGCATCTGCAAGGCATGCCCGCCGAGCTGCCCTATGTCGATCGCGCCTACCTGGGCCTGAACCAAATGCTCAAGCAGCTGGGCGCGCGGGTGCGTACCCGCAATCCCTACATCCACGCTGCTATCGAAACCTAGAGCAGCATGGCCAGCACCAGCATGAGCACGGTGCAGGACAGCAGGCATATTGCATAGACCAGGCCCAGCGCGCCGGCGCGCAGCAGCCCGCCCCACCAGCCGCCACCGTAGACATGGCGCTGCGCCATGAGGGTGTAGAGCAGGAACAGCCCGCTCAACAAGGGCGGCAGCAGCTCGAAGGGCAGCAGCAGCGCCGGCAGTGCCAGCACAAAGGCCGCGCAGTGCAGATGGGTGGCGTAGACCAGATGCTCCACATAGCGACGCGGCCGATCTGCAGGCGCGCGGTGGCGATTCATCAGCTGCGTCAGCTGGGTCAGGGCGGCAAACAGCGGCAGCAGGGCGAACAGGGCGTAGGGCCCAAAGCGCAGCAGGCCATCGTTCAGCTGCGCCGCGCGCTCCTCGCTGGGCAGGCCTTGGTAGTGCAGCAGGCGTGCGGTGGCGCGCTTGGCCAGGAGGTGGTCGATGCCGGCGAGGCGCTGTTCGAGCCGCTTGCTGACCGGGATCGTGGTGCGCGCGTTGGCGCCATAGGCTTGGCCGAGCGCCGCGGCCGAGGCGGCATCCTGCGCCGCACTCGCCACGCTAGGGCCGCCGACGGTGAACAGCGAACTGCTGGCGCGCGCCTCGCCGCCCTGTGGTGCCACGCTCACCGGGGCGGTGGTCAGGCGCAGGGCTGCAAACAGCAGCACCGACAGCCAGAAATACAGCCTTGCCGGCCGCACATAGCGCTTGCGCCGGCCGCGCAGGTACTCCAGGCTCAATTCGCCGGGCTGCCATAGCAGGGTCTTGAGGGTGAGCCACAGACGCCCGTCCAGGGCCAGCAGGCGCCCGATGCCGTCGCCGAGAAATTCGAGCAGGCCCGGCAAGGCCACGCGCGCCTCCTGCCCGCATTGGGCGCAGAAGGCGCCTTGCAGCGCCGCGCCACAGTTCATGCAGCGCAGCGGCCCGGCCATCCCGCTGCGTTCAGGCCGCGGCAGCTACCGCGTGCCCGCCCTGGTAGCCCCTGGGCACGGCGCCGAGCAGGCGACGCGTGTACTCCTGCTTGGGTGCGGCCAGCAGGCTCTGGGTCTCGCTCTGCTCGACCACATCGCCGTTCTGCATCACCAGCACCTCGTCGGAGATGAACTTCACCACCGCAAGGTCGTGGCTGATGAAGATGTAGGACAGGCCGAACTCGTCCTGCAGGTCCTTCAAGAGGTTCAGCACCTGGGCCTGCACCGACACGTCCAGCGCCGAGACCGATTCGTCCAGCACCAGCACCTCGGGGTTGAGCGTCAGGCAGCGCGCGATCGCGATGCGCTGGCGCTGGCCGCCGGAGAACTCGTGCGGGTATTTGTTGAGCGCGCTGTCGTCCAGGCCGACCTTCTTCAGCAGGGCGCTGGCGGTGGCCAGGCGCTCCTGGTGGCTGGCGCCGATGCCATGGATCTCCATCGGCTCGACCAGGGTCTGGCCGATGGTGAAGCGCGGGTTCAGCGAGGCATAGGGGTTCTGGAACACCACCTGGATGCGGCGGCGCATCTTCTGCCAGTCGGTCGGGCCCATCTTGAGCAGATCCTTGCCCTCGAACAGCACCTCGCCGCCGCTGGGCTCGTGCAGACGCAGCAGCGTCAGGCCCATGGTGGTCTTACCCGAGCCCGACTCGCCCACCACGCCCAGGGTGTAGCCCTTGCGCAGCTTGAAGTTCACGTCCTTGACGGCCTGGAATTCCTTCTTGCCGAACAGGCCCTGCTTGAAGAAGAAGCTCTTCTTCAGGCCGCGCGCCTCCAGGATCACCGGCGCGTTCGGGTCCTTGGCCTTGCCCGCGCCCTCGTGCACGGTGCGGCCGGCGATGTGGTCGTCGATCACCATCAGGCGCGCCGGGTTCTCGGTCAGCGAGGGGCGGCAGGCCAGCAGGGCCTTGGTGTAGGCATCCTGCGGGTTATGGAAGATCTCGGCGACCGGGGCCTTCTCGCGGATCTCGCCATGGCGCATCACCACCACCTGGTCGGAGATCTCGCCCACCACGCCCAGGTCATGCGAGATGAACAGCATGCTCATCTTGTGCGTGTCCTTGAGCCTGGCCATCAGCTCCATCACCTGGCGCTGGATGGTCACGTCCAGCGCGGTGGTCGGCTCGTCGGCGATCAGCAGCTTGGGTGAACAGGCCAGCGCCACCGCAATCATCACGCGCTGCTGCTGGCCGCCCGACATCTCGTGCGGATAGCTGCTCAGGCGGCGCTTGGGTTCGGGAATGCCCACCTCGTTGAGCAGCTCCTCGGCACGCGTGAGCGCCTGCCGGCGGCTCATGCCCATGTGCTTCATCAGCGGCTCCATGATCTGGTCGGCCACGGTGAACACCGGGTTCAGCGAGGTCATCGGATCCTGGAACACGCAGGCGATGTCGCGCCCGCGTATGCCCTGCAGCTCGGGCAGCGAGGTCTTGAGCAGGTCCTTGCCCTGGAACAGGATCTTGCCCTCGCGCTCGGCGTTGTCGGGCAGCAGGTTGAGGATGGACATGGCGGTGACGCTCTTGCCCGAGCCCGACTCGCCCACCAGGGCCACCGTCGAGTTCTCGGGAATGTCGAAGCTCACGCCCTTGACGGCCAGCGCACGCTGCATCTGGCCCTGCACCTTGCCCATGCGGAAGGCGACTTTGAGGTCTTGAATACTCAATAACATGTGTGCCCCTCGTTCAGCGGGTACGCTGACCGGTCCCCCGAGGGGACGCCAGCCTGCAGGCTGGCATGACGGGCCGGCTTGGGAGCGGCCCGGCGCTCCGCCCGGAAATACGAATTCAGTTCCCTCATCACTCAAGACCTCTAAGCTTCGGATCCAGCGCGTCGCGCAGCGCATCGGTGAAGAGCGCAAAGGCGGTCACGAACACGGCCATGAAGCCGGTCACCGCCACCAGTTGCCACCAATAGCCCAGGATCAGCTCGCTCTGCGATTCGCTCAGCATGGTGCCCCAGGAAACCTGGTCCACGCCCACGCCCAGGCCCAGATAGGACAGGATCACCTCGCTCTTGATGAAGCTCACCACATGCAGCGAGAGCTGCACCAGGGCCACATGCGAGACATTCGGCAGGATGTGCTTGAACATGCGCGACATGCGGCTCGCGCCGATCGCCTCGGCCGAGCGCACGTATTCGCGCACCGAGTGCTTCATGAACTCGGCGCGGATCAGGCGGTAGATGCCGGTCCAGCCGGTCAGGCCCAGGATCAGCACCACCGAGAGCACGCCGCGGCCGAAGATGGCCGCGAAGGCGAACACCAGCAGGATGTAGGGAATCGCGTTGAAGACGTTGTAGACCCACTCCAGGAAGTCGCCCACCTTGCCGCCGAAGAAGCCCGACACCGCGCCCAGCACCGTGCCGATCAGGGTGGCCACCACGGCCGCCAGCACGCCCACCAGGATCGAGACCTCGGCGCCCTTGACGGCCTTGCTGAGCACATCGCGGCCCAGGCGGTCGGCGCCGAAGGGCAGGGTCTCGGCCTTCACCGTGGCCTCGGTCTTGTAGGCCTTGGCGCGCTCGTCCCATTCCTTGTACTTGGGCGCCAGCGGGTCGATGTCGCTGAGGTCCACGTTGGGGCCCTTGGGCTGGGCGATTACGCCGGTGGCCTCGGCCGGGGCCGGGCCCATGAAGTTGGGCTGGGCGTTGGGCACGCCCACTTCCTTCTGCCAGTCCTTGGCCACCAGGCCGCTGCCCGAGAGCGCCACCAGCACCAGAAAGAAGGCCACGATGGCCATGCAGAACATGCCCAGCTTGTTGGTACGCAGGCGGCGCCAGGAGGCGGCCCACACGCCTTGCGAACGCTGCGAGCCGCCCGCGCTGTTGGGGGTAGAGAGAACCGCGCTCATTTCGCCTCTCCGAGTCGGAATGAAACTGAAGAATTCTGGAGTTTCATTTCAGCACCACACGAGGATCGACCAGCTTGTAGAGCAGGTCGGTGATCAGATTGACGACCATGGTCAGCGCCGCGATATAGATCGCGAAGGCCTGGATCACCGGATAGTCGCTGCGGTTCACCGCCAGCAGGATCTCGCGGCCCAGGCCCGGGATCGAGAAGAACACCTCGAGCAGGAAGGAGCCGGTGAACACGCCGGGCAGGGCCACCGAGATGTTCGTCATGATGGGGATCATGGCGTTGCGCAGCACATGCTTGAGCAGGATGGTGCGCTCGGTCATGCCCTTGGCGCGCGCGGTGCGCACATAGTCATGGCCGATCTCGTCCAGGAAGAAGGTGCGGTACAGGCGGGTGTAGGGCGAAAGCGCCACCGCCACCGCCACCGCCACCGGCAGGGGAGCGTAGGTGGTGAGGTTGGTCCAGAAGCTGTCGGTCCAGCCCTGCACCGGGAACCAGCCCAGGCGGAAGGCGAACACATACTGGCCCACGATCACGTACACCAGCAGCGAGATCGACACCGCCACGGTGGTGAGGATCATCACCGCGCGGTCGGTCAGCGAGCCGCGCACATAGGCCACGGCCAGCGCGAAGGGAATCGCCAGCAGCACTTCCAGCACCAGGATGGGCAGCATCACCGTCAGCGTGGCCGGCAGGCGGCTGGCGAACAGGTTGGACACGGCTTCCTGCGTGGCCCAGCTCTTGCCCCAGTTGAAGGTGACGATCTGCTTGATGAAGATCCACAGTTGCTCGAGCACCGGCTTGTTGAGGCCCAGCTGCTCGCGGATGGCGTCGATCTGTTCGGGGCTGGCGTTCAGGCCGCCCAGCACCTCGGCAGGATCGCTGCCGAAATATTTGAAGAGGAAGAACACCAGCAGCACGACGCCGAGCAGGGTCGGGATCATTTGCCACAAGCGTCTTATCAGGTATGCCGCCATCGCTGTCGGTCTCCATTCGTCACGCGTCGATAAAGTGAAACCCCGGCCACTTATGGTGATCGGGGTTTTCCAGGCGCGAGTCTATGCGAGTCTCGCGCCGCATCCAACCGGCATTTCCCTCGGTCCGCCCCCCGATTCACGCGGCATAGCTCCCATGCCAAAAGGCATAGCTCAGGCCGGAATGCCCGCCCTGGGGTTGCTGGCAATGGCAAGCCGGCGGCGGGGCCCTTAGACTTCGCCCCCATGCGCCGGGCCCACAAGGTTGCCGGCGCCTTTGCTTGATGTGAATGGAAACCTCTGATGCGACGAGCTGGCATTGCCCGCACCGCGGCCGTACTGCTGGCCGGCGTATTCTTTTCGGCCTGGACCTCGGCCCAGGCCCCCGGCCCCGAGCCCAAGGTGCTGCGCTACGCCTTCCGGGTGGCCGAGACCGGCTTCGACCCGGCGCAGATCTCTGACACCTACAGCAAGACGGTGGCCGCCGGCATCTTCGACGCGCCCTTGAAGTTCGAGTTCCTCGCCAAGCCGGCCAAGCTGATCCCGAACACCCTGGTGGCGATGCCGGAGATCTCGGACGACTTCAAGACCCTCAGCTTCGAGCTCCGGCCCGGCATCCACTTCAGCGATGACCCGGCCTTTGGTGGCAAGAAGCGCGAACTGACCGCCGCCGACTACATCTACGCCATCAAGCGCCACTACGACCCGCAATGGAAGAGCCCCAACCTCTACCTGCTGGAGAACGTCAAGATCCTGGGCCTGTCGGAGCTGCGCAAGGAGCTGATGGCGGCCAAGAAGCCCTTCGACTACGAGCGCCCGGTCGAGGGCCTGCAGCAGCTCGGCCGCTACAAGTTCCAGATCAAGCTGGGCGTGGGTGATCCGCGCTTCATCAACCAGTTCGCCGATGCCGGCTTCCTGGGCGCAGTGGCACGCGAGGTGGTCGAGGCCTATGCCGACAAGATCATGGAGCACCCGGTGGGCACCGGCCCCTGGCGGCTGGCCGAATGGCGCCGCAGCTCGCGCATCGTGCTCGAGAAGAACCCGAACTACCGCGAGGAGTTCTACAAGGAGCAGCCGCCGGCCGACAAGCCCGAGCTGGCCGCCCAGGTGCGGGCCCTGCAGGGCCGCCGCCTGCCCATGGCGGACCGGGTGGAAATCGCCATCATCGAAGAGAACCAGCCGCGCTGGCTGTCCTTCCTGGGCGGCGAGGCCGATGTGCTGACCGAGCTGCCGTTCGAGTTCGCCAACATCGCCATCCCCGGCAACAAGCTGGCGCCCAATCTGGCCAAGCGCGGCGTGCACATGACGCGCTTCATCTACCCCGAGATCGCGTTCTCCTACTTCAATATGGATGACCCGGTGGTGGGCGGCTACACGCCGGAGAAGATCGCGCTGCGCCGCGCCATCTCCCTGGCGATGGACGTGGACAAGCAGATCCGCCTGGCGCGCAGCGGCCAGGGCATCCCCGCGCAAGGCCCCTCGATCCCGGGCGTGTTCGGCTACGACCCCGGCTTCAAGTCGGAGATGAGCGAGTACAACCTGGCCAAGGCCAAGGCCTTGCTGGACCTCTACGGATACACCGACAAGGACGGCGACGGCTGGCGCGACCGGCCCGATGGCACGCCGCTGCGCATCGAGTACGCGACCCAGCCCGACGGCACCAGCCGCCAGCTGATCGAGCTCTGGCACAAGGGCATGGAGGCGCTGAAGGTCAGGATGGACTTCAAGACCGCCAAATGGCCCGAGAACCTCAAGTCCGCGAATGCCGCCAAGCTGCAGATGTGGGGCGTGAGCTGGGTTGCCACCACCCCGGACAACGACACCTTCCTGGCGCTCGGCGATGGCCGCGCCAAGGGCAAGGCCAACAAGGCCCGCTTTGACTTGCCGGCCTACAACGCGCTCTACGAAAAGCAGAAGGCCCTGCCCAACGGCCCCGAGCGCGAGGCCGTGATGCGCGAAGCCCAGCGCCTGCTGATCGCCTACATGCCCTACAAGATGGACATCCACCGCATCTTCACCGACCTCTCGCAGCCCTGGGTGATCGGCTACGAGCGCAATGTCTTCGTGCGCAATTTCTGGCAATACGTGGACATCGACACCCAGGCCCTGCCGGGGCGGAGCAACAAGCCATGAAGCGCCTGCTGCTGACCCTGGCCGCCGCCCTCGGCCTCCTGCATGCCGGCATGGCCGGCGCGGCCGAGGCGCCCGCCGCGCCCAAGCTGCTGCGCTACAGCTTCCGCGTCGCCGAGACCGGCTTCGACCCGGGGCGCGTGACCGACATCTACTCGCGCATCATCACCTCGCACATCTTCGAGGGGCTCTACACCTACGACCACCTGGCGCGCCCCGCCAAGCTGGTGCCGCAGACCGCCGTGGGCATGCCCGAGGTGTCGGACGACTTCAGAACCTGGACCATCAAGCTGCAGCCGGGCATCTTCTTTGCCGACGACCCGGTGTTCAAGGGCAAGAAGCGCGAGCTGACGGCGGAAGACTATGTGTTCGTCCTCAAGCGCGCCGCCGATCCCGAGAACAACAGCCCGCACTGGAGCGAGATCGACGAGCAGGGCTTCGTGGGCCTGGCCGAGTACCGCGCCGAGGTGCTGAAGCAGAAGAAGCGCTTCGACTACGACCACCCGATCGCCGGGCTGCGCGCGCTGGACCGCTACACCCTGCAGCTGCGCCTCAAGCAGACGCGCCCGCGCCTGATCGAGATCCTGGCGCAGACCGATCTCTACGGCGCGGTGGCGCGCGAGGTCATCGAGGCCTATGGCGAGCAGAGCATGGGCCACCCGGTGGGCACCGGCCCCTTCGTGCTCAAGCAGTGGCGGCGCAGCTCGCTGATCGTGCTGGAGAAGAACCCCGGCTACCGCGAGCGTTATTACGATGCCCAGCCGAATGCCGATGACGCCGAGGGTCAGGCCTTGCTGGCGCGCTTCAAGGGCCGGCGCATCCCGATGATCGACCGCGTCGAGGTCTCCATCATCGAGGAGAACCAGCCGCGCTGGCTGTCCTTCCTGGGCGGCGAGTTCGACCTGCTGGAGCGCGTGCCCGAGGACTTCGTCAACCAGGCCATGCCGCGCGGCAAGCTGGCGCCCAACCTCGCCAAGCGCGGCATCCAGGGCTATCGCACGCTGGCCTCGGACGTGCTCTACACCGCCTTCAATATGGATGACCCGGTGGTGGGCGGCTACACGGCCGAGCGCATCGCCTTGCGCCGCGCCATCGGCCTGGCCACCAACAGCCCGCGCGAGAACGCCCTGGTGCGGCGCGGCCAGGCGGTGGTGGCGCAATCGCTCTACCTGCCCAATACCAGCGGCTACGACCCCGACTACCGCAGCGAGATGGGCGACTACGACCCCGCGCGCGCCAACGCCCTGCTGGACCTCTACGGCTACAAGGACGTGGACGGCGACGGCTGGCGCGAGCTGCCCGATGGCAGCCCGCTGCTGCTGGAAAGCCTCACCACGCCCGATGGCTTCCAGCGCCAGATCGACGAGCTGTGGCAGAAGTCGCTCGCCAAGGTTGGGCTGAGGCTGAAGTTCAAGGTGGCCAAGTGGCCCGAGAACCTCAAGTCCATGCGCGCCGGCAAGTACCAGATCTGGTCGCTGGCCAACAGCGCCTCGATGCCCGACGGCAAGGACTCGCTGGCCGCCCTGCACACCGGCCATATCGGCACCTACAACTACGCGCGCTTCAGCCTGCCCGAGATGGACAAGCTGTTCGACGCGGTGGGCTCGCTGCCCGACGGCCCCGAGCGTGACGCGGTGTTCCTGACCAGCAAGCGCCTGGCCACCGCCTACATGCCCTACAAGTACCGCGGCCACCGCTTCCTCAGCGACCTGGCGCATGCGCAGCTGATCGGCTACCGCCGCCATTCCTTCAAGCAGAACTGGTGGGAGTTCGTGGACATCGACGACAGCAAGAAAAAGGCCGTCAAATGATCCGCGGCCTGGCCACCCTGTTGCTCGCCGCGGCACTGGGCACGGCGCAGGCCGCCGAACCCAAGCTGCTGCGCTATGCCTTCTCGAGCGCCGAGACCGGCTTCGATCCCTCGCAGCTCACCGACATCTATTCGCGCACCGTCACCGCCAACATCTTCGAGGCGCTCTACCGCTACGACCATCTGGCGCGGCCGGTGCGCCTGCTGCCCCTGGTGGCGGCCGGGGCGCCGGAGATATCGGCCGACTTCAAGACCTTCACGGTGCGCGTCCGGCCCGGCATCTACTTCGCGGACGACCCGGCCTTCAAGGGCCAGCGCCGTGAGCTGGTGGCCCAGGATTTCGTCTACACCGCCAAGCGCGTGGCCGACCCCGCGCTCAACAGCCCGGGCTGGAGCTCCTACGAGGAGGCCGGCCTGCTGGGGCTGAAGGCGCTGCGCCAGCAGGCGCTCAAGTCCAAGCAGCCCTTCAACTACGAGGCCGAGGTCGAGGGCCTGCGCGCGCTGGACCGCTACACCCTGCAGTTCAGGACCGAGCAGGCGCGCCCGCGCCTGGTGGACCTCATCATGACGGACAGCAGCATCTACGGCGCGATGGCGCGCGAGGTGGTGCAGGCCTATGGCGACAAGATCGCCGCGCACCCGGTGGGCACGGGCCCATTCCGGCTCAAGAGCTGGCGGCGCAGCTCGCAGATCGTGCTGGAGAAGAACCCCGGCTACCGCGAGCGTTATTACGATGCCGAGCCGGCGGCCGACGATGCCGAGGGTCAGGCCTTGCTGGCACGCTTCAAGGGGCGCCGCATCCCCATGCTCGACGAGGTGCAGATCGCCATCGTCGAGGAGGCGCAGCCGCGCTGGCTCAGCTTCCTGAACGGCGAGGCCGATTTTCTCGAGCGCGTGCCGGCCGAGTTCGTCAGCCAGGCCATGCCCAAGGGCAAGGTGGCGCCGAACCTGCTCAAGCGCGGCGTGCAGGGCTACCGCACCATCGCCCCCGATGCCACGCTGACGGTGTTCAATATGGACGACCCGGTGGTGGGCGGCATGGCGGCCGACAAGGTGGCCCTGCGCCGCGCGCTCAGCCTGGCCACCGACATCGAGCGCGAGATCACGCTGGCGCGGCGCGGCCAGGCGATCCCGGCGCAGTCGCAGCTGGTGCCGCACACGCTGGGCTACGAGGCCGACTTCAGCTCCGAGCTGAGCCGCCACGACCCGGCGCGTGCGATGGCCCTGCTGGACCTCTATGGCTATGTGGACAAGGACGGCGACGGCTGGCGCGACCTGCCCGATGGCCGCCCGCTGGTGATCGTGCGCAACACCCAGCCTGACGCCACCTACCGCCAGCTCGACGAGCTGTGGCAGAAGAACCTCACGGCCATCGGCGTGCGCCTGCAGCTCAAGGTGGCCAAGTGGCCCGAGAACCTCAAGAGCGCGCGCAGCGGCAAGTTCATGACCTGGGGCGTGGGCTCCTCGGCCGCCAGCCCCGACGGTCAGGAGGCCATGCAGCGCCTCTACGGCCCGGCCACCGGCGGGCAGAACCTCTCGCGTTTCAACGACCGGCATTTCAACGAGAACTACGAGCGCATGAAGGGCATGCCCGACGGCCCCGAGCGCGCCGCGCTGCTGCGCGAGGCGCAGCGCATCTCGCTCGCCTACCTGCCCTACAAGGCCCATGTGCACCGCATCTACACCGACCTCGCCTACCCCTGGCTGATCGGCTACCGGCGCGCGCTGTTCTGGCAGGACTGGTGGCAGTACGTGGATATCGACGACAGCAAGAAGAAGCCCACCCAATGAAACCATGGATGCTGGCCCTGAGCCTGAGTGCCTTGCTGGGCCTGGCGCATGGCGCCGACACGCCCGGCGCGGCGCCCGCCAAGGTGTTTCGTTATGCCTTCCCGATCGCCGAGACCGGCTTCGACCCGGCGCAGATCAGCGACATCTATTCGCGCACCGTCACCCCGCATATCTTCGAGGGCCTGTACGCCTACGACCCGCTGGCCATGCCGGTGAAGATCAGGCCGCTGCTGGCCGCCGGCATGCCCGAGGCCGCGGCGGACTTCAAGACCTACACGGTGCGGCTGCGCCCGGGCATCTTCTTCACCGACGATCCGGCCTTCAAGGGCAAGCCGCGCGAGCTGGTGGCGGAGGACTTTGTCTACAGCTTCAAGCGCTTTGCCGATCCGGCGGTGAAGAGCCCGATCTGGAACAGCGTGGACGAGATCGGCCTGCTCGGCCTCGCTGCGCTGCGCAAGCAGGCGCTCGCGAGCAAGAAGCGTTTCGACTATGACCGCGAGATCGAGGGCCTGCGCGCGCTCGATCGCTACACGCTGCAGTTCAGGCTGCAGCAGCCGCGCCCGCGCCTGCTGGAGACGCTGGCCCAGAACGACCTGTTCGGCGCGGTGGCGCGCGAGGTGGTCGAGGCCTATGGCGACGAGATCATGGGCCATCCGGTGGGCACCGGGCCCTTCGTGCTGAAGCAGTGGCGGCGCAGCTCGCTGATCGTGCTGGAGCGCAACCCGAACTACCGCAATATGCAGTACGAGGCCGAGCCGGCGGCCGACGATGCCGAGGGCCAGGCCATCCTGGCGCGACTGAAGGGCCGGCGCCTGCCGATGATCGACCGGGTCGAGGTCTCCATCATCGAGGAGAGCCAGCCGCGCTGGCTGTCCTTCCTGAACGCCGAGCACGACCTGGTGGACCGCGTGCCGCCCGAGTTCGTCAACATCGCGCTGCCGCAGAACAAGCTGGCGCCCAATCTGGCCAAGCAGGGCATGCACCTGCACCGCATGCTGAACGCCGATAGCTCCTTCACCTTCTTCAATATGGAGGACGCCACCGTCGGCGGCTACGGCCCCGACAAGGTGGCGCTGCGGCGCGCGCTGTCGCTGAGCCTGGACATCGAGCGCGAGATCCGCCAGGTGCGGCGCGGCCAGGCGGTGGTGGCCCAGTCCATGGTGCTGCCGCACACCAGCGGCTACGACCCTCAGTACAAGAGCGAGATCGGCGACTTCGACCCGGCGCGGGCGCGCGCGCTGCTGGATCTCTACGGCTTCGTCGACAAGGACGGCGACGGCTGGCGCGACATGCCCGATGGAGCGCCGCTGGTGATCGAGGTGGCCAGCCAGCCCGACGCGCTCTCGCGCCAGTACGACGAGCTGTGGCAGCGCAATCTCAATGCCGTGCAGATCAAGGCCAGGTTCTTCCACGGCAAATGGCCCGAGCAGCTCAAGCAGGCGCGCGCCGGCAAGCTGATGCTGTGGTTCCTCGGCACCACGGCCACCGGCCCCGACGGCATCGGCGCCCTGCAGCGCATGTATGGCCCGCAGTCCGGCAACCAGAATCTGTCGCGCTTCAAGAATGCCGAGTTCGACGCCCTCTACGAGCGCATGCAGGTGATGCCCGACGGCCCCGAGCGCGAGGCGCTGTTCCTGCAGGCCAAGCGCCTGCAGGCGGCCTGGATGCCGATGAAGACCCATGTGCATCGCATCGTCAACGACATCAGCCAGCCCTGGCTGATCGGCTACCGCCGGCCGCTGTTCCGCAACGAGTTCTGGCAGTTCATCGATATCGAACCGGCCGTCAGGCATTGAGCAGCATGGCCGCCTCGTTCCCCCGCGCCCTGGCCGCCCTGCTGCTGAGTCTGGCAACGCTGGGGGTGCTGGCCCAGAGCGAGCCGGCCGCGCCCCGCAAGGTGCTGCGTTATGCCTTCCTGGTGGGCGAGACCGGCTTCGATCCGGCCCAGCTCTCGGACCTCTATTCGCGCTACCTCACCGCCCATATCTTCGACGGGCTCTACAAGTACGACCACCTGGCGCGGCCCTACAAGATCAAGCCGAACGTGGCCGATGGCATGCCCGAGGTCTCGGCCGACTACCGTACCTGGACGGTGCGCTTGCAGAAGGGCATCTACTTTGCCGACGACCCGGCCTTTGGCGGCAAGAAGCGCGAGCTGGTGGCCGAGGACTTCGTCTACAGCTTCAAGCGCTTCTTCGACCCCGCCACCAAGAGCCCGCTCTATTCCACCCTGAAGGACGAGGGCATCCTGGGCCTGGACGAGCTGCGCCAGCGCGCGCTCAAGAGCAAGAAGCCCTTCGACTACGACGTCCCGGTGGAGGGCCTGCGCGCGCTGGACCGCTACACCCTGCAGCTGCGCCTCGCCGAGGCGCGCCCGCGCCTGCTCTACACGCTGGCGATCGGCGACGTGATGGTGGCGGTGGCGCGCGAGGTGATGGAGGCCTACCCGGGCAAGAGCATGGAGCACCCGGTGGGCACCGGGCCCTTCGTGCTGAAGCAGTGGCGGCGCAGCTCGCGTATGGTGTTCGAGCGCAACCCCAACTTCCGCGAGCTCTATTACGACGCCGAGCCGAATGCCGACGATGCCGAGGGCCAGGCCCAGCTGGCACGCTTCAAGGGCCGGCGCCTGCCGATGCTGGACGCGGTGGAGGTGGCCATCATCGAGGAAGGCCAGCCGCGCTGGCTGAGCTTTCTGCGCCGCGAGTTCGACCTGCTGTTCCTGCTGCCGGAGGAGTACGCCGACATCGCCATCCCGCATGGCCGCATCGCGCCCCATCTGGCCAAGCAGGGCATCCGGGCGCACAGCATGGCCAGCCCCGACCGCACGCTGTTCTACTTCAATATGGAAGACCCGGTGGTGGGTGGCTACACGCCCGCCAAGGTGGCGCTGCGCCGGGCCATCGGCCTGGCCACCGACGTGGGGCGCGAGATCCGCCAGGTGCGGCGCGGCCAGGCGGTGCTGGCGCAATCGGTGGTGGCGCCGCTGACCTGGGGCTACGACGCCGACTTCAAGAGCGAGAACAGCGATTTCGACCCGGCGCGCGCGATGGCCCTGCTGGACATCTATGGCTACGTGGACCGCGACGGCGACGGTTGGCGCGAGCAGCCCGACGGCACGCCGCTGCTGATCGAATATGCCTCCTCGCCCGACAGCCGCTCGCGCCCCTTCGAGGAGCTGTGGCAGAAGGACCTGGCGCGCATCGGCATCCGCATCAAGGTGAAATCGGCGCAATGGCCAGAGCAGCTGAAGGCCTCCCGGGCCGGCCAGCTGATGGTCTGGCAGCTGGGCTATGCGGCCGCCACGCCGGACTCGCAGCTGGGCTTCGAGCTGCTTTATGGACCAGCGGCGGGTGGGCAGAACCTCGGCCGCTTCCGCAACGCGCAGTACGACGCCGCCTACGACGCGATGCGGCGCCTGCCCGACGGCCCCGAGCGCCTCGCCCAGCTGCACGAGCTGCAGCGCCTGACGCTGGCCTATATGCCGCAGAAGTACCGCGTGCATCGCATCGTGAACGACCTCACCCAACCCTGGGTGCTGGGCTTCCGGCGGCCCGCCTTCGGCACCAGCTTCTGGTCCTATGTGGACATTGATCCGGCCGGGCGGCCCGCGCCGTGAAACGCCGCCGCCTGCTGCAGGGCGCCATGCTGGCGCCGCTCGCCTGCCGGGCCGAGGGCGAGCGCGGCCATAGAAAGATCCTGCGCACGGCCTTGCCGTCGGCCGAGGTCGGCTTCGATCCGGCCCAGGTCTCCGACCAGACCTCGGTGCAGGTCAACGCCCATATCTTCGAGGCGCCGCTGGCCTACGACTACCTGGCGCGCCCGGCCAAGCTGGTGCCGCTCACCGCCGCGGCCCTGCCCGAGGTCTCGGAGGACTTCAGGCGCTTCGTCGTCACGCTGCGCCCCGGCATCTTCTTTGCCGACGACCCGGCCTTCGGCGGCAAGCCACGCGAGCTGGTGGCGGCCGACTACGTCTACTCGATCAAGCGCTATTACGACCCGCGCATCAACTCCGAGCATCTCTACGTCTACGAGACCGCCAAGCTGCTGGGCCTGTCGGAGCTGCGCGCCGAGGCCCTGCGCAGCAAGAAGCCCTTCGACTACGAGCGCCCGGTGGCCGGGCTGCGCGTGCTGGACCGCTACCGCTTCGAGATCCGCCTGGCCGCGCCCGACCCGCGCTTCGTGCATGTGCTGGCCTCCAACAACTATGCCGCGGCGCTGGCCCGCGAGGTGGTGCAGGCCAACGGCGGCGAGGTGATGGCGCACCCGGTGGGCACCGGGCCGTTCCGGCTCAAGTCCTGGCGGCGCGGCTCGCAAATCGTGCTGGAGCGCAATCCCGGCTTTCGCGAGCAACTGTTCGAGGCCGAGCCCGCACCCGGCGATGCCCAGGCCGAGGCGATCGCGCGCCAGCTGGCGGGCAAGCGCCTGCCGCTCTTGGACGAGGTGCAGATCGCCATCATCACCGAGAGCCAGCCGCGCTGGCTGGCCTTTGCTGGCGGCGAGCTGGATCTGCTGGAGCTGCCCACCGAGATGGCGCCGCATGCGATGCCGCGCGGCCGCCTGGCGCCCGCCCTGCAAAAGCGCGGCGTGCAGGCCTTTGCCAGCTCGGGCAGCGACGTCAAGTTCAGCTACTTCAATCTCGACGACGCGCAGATCGGCGGCCTGCAGCCGGCGCGCGTGGCGCTGCGCCGCGCCATCGTGCTGGCCTACGACAACGAGGCCGAGCTGCGCCTGGTCTTCAAGGGCCAGGGCGTGCTGGCGCAATCGATGCTGCCGCCGGCGGTGTACGGCTACGAGCCCGGCCTCAGCAGCGAGGCCAGCCGCAGCGACCCGGCGCGCGCGCAAGCCCTGCTCGACCTCTACGGCTACGAGCGGCGCGATGCCGAGGGCTACCGCACCCATCCCGATGGCAGCCGGCTCACGCTCAGGCGCGCCGGCAGCCCCGACGCGCGCCAGCGCCAGCTCAACGAGCTGTGGAAGAAGCGCATGGACGCGGTGGGCCTGCGCATAGAGTTCGAGCAGGCGCCGTTCGGCGAGCTGATCAAGAAATCGCTGGCCGGCCAGCTGCAGATCTGGGGCTATAGCTGGAGCATCGGCGCGCCCGATGGCGACTTCTTCCTGGGCATGGGCTACGGGCCCAATGCCGGCCAGTCCAACGATGCGCGCTTCAAGCTGCCGGCCTTCGACCGCCTCTACGAGCGCCAGCATGTCATGCCCGACGGGCCCGAGCGCCTGGCGCTGATGCGCGAGGCGAACCGCCTGCTGCTGGCCTACATGCCCTACCAGGTGCATTGGCACGGGCTGCGCACCGACCTCTGCCAGCCGGGCGTGCAGGGCTTCATGCGCCATCCGCTGGGCCGCGACTGGTGGCGCTACGTGGACCTGGTGTCGCCTGCGCGATAGCCGCGGGGCGGGCCGCGCCGCCATCATGCGGCATGGCAGCCCCGCATGAACTCGATCGCTACCGCGACTTCCTGGCCCGCACCCAGGGCCTGAGTTTCACGGACTACGAGGCGCTGTGGCGCTGGTCGATCAGCGAGCTCGACGCCTTCTGGCTGAGCCTGTGGGACTTCTTCGAGCTGCACTCCGACACGCCCTTCGGCGATGCGCTCAGCGAGGACCGCATGCCCGGCGCGCGCTGGTTCGCCGGCGCCACCCTCAACCACGCGGCCCAGGTGCTGCGCCATGCCGATGCCGCCGCCGCGGCCGGCCGCCCGGCGATCCTGTGGGCCACCGAGGCGATGCTGGCACGCGGCGAGCGCGCCGAGCTGAGCTGGCCCGAACTGCGCGCCCAGGTGGGTGCGCTGGCGGCCTCGCTGCAGCGCCTGGGCGTGCAGCGCGGCGACCGGGTGGTGGCCTATCTGCCCAATATCCCGCACACGGTGGTGGCCTTCCTGGCCTGCGCCAGCCTGGGCGCGATCTGGTCGGTGTGCTCGCCCGACATGGGGCCGGTGGCGGTGCTGGACCGCTTCCGCCAGATCGAGCCCAAGGTGCTGATCGCGGTGGACGGCTATACCTATGCCGGCCAGGCGGTGGACCGCATGGACACGCTGGCCGAGGTGCTGGGCCAGCTGCCCAGCGTCGAGCATGTGCTGCTGCTGCCCTGGCTGGATGCCGGCGTGGACGAGCAGCGCCTGGCCGTGCCGCTGCGCCCGGCCTACCGCTTCGATGCCCTGGCCGGCGGCGATGAGCATCTGGACCCGCTGCCCCTGCCCTTCGAGCATCCGCTGTGGATCGTCTATTCCAGCGGCACCACCGGCCTGCCCAAGCCCATCGTGCACGGCCACGGCGGCATCGTGCTGGAGGCGCTCAAGCTGCAGGTGCTGCATGGCGACCTGCGGCCCGAGGACCGCTTCCACTGGTACAGCTCGACCGGCTGGATCATGTGGAACTGCCAGGTCAACGCCCTGCTGGCAGGCGCCAGCATCTGCCTGTTCGACGGCAGCCCCGGCGGCCCGCGCGAGGCGCCCGACTGGGGCACGCTCTGGCGCTTTGCCGCGCTCACGCGCGCCAGCTTCGTCGGCGCCGGCGCGGCCTTCTACGCCAGCTGCCTGAAGGCGGGCGTGCGGCCGCAGCGGCAGGGCGATCTGAGCGCGCTGCGCGGCGTGGGTTCCACCGGCAGCCCGCTGGCGGACGAATGCTATGACTGGATCTGGCAGCAACTGCCGGCGGTGGACGGAGCGCCGATCTGGATCAGCTGCATTGCCGGTGGCACCGATTTCGCCGGCGCCTTCCTGGGCGGCCTGCCGGGCGCGCCGGTGCGGCGCGGCCAGATGCAATGCCGCTGCCTGGGCGCGGCCGTGCAGGCCTACGGCGAGCCCGATGCCGAGGGCCGGGGTCAGGTCTTGCTGGACGAGGTGGGTGAGCTGGTCTGCACGCGGCCCATGCCCTCCATGCCCTTGAGGTTCTGGAACGACCCCGGCGACCGGCGCTACCGGGAGAGCTACTTCGAGATGTACCGCGGCCCGAACGGCGAGGGCATCTGGCGCCATGGCGACTGGCTGCGCATCACCCCCGAGGGCGGCGCCATCATCTACGGCCGCAGCGATGCCACCATCAACCGCCACGGCATTCGCATGGGCACGGCCGAGCTCTACCGCGCGGTGGAGGCGCTGCCCGAGGTGCTGGACAGCCTGGTGGTGGACCTGGAATACCTGGGGCGCGAGAGCTATATGCCCTTGTTCGTGGTGCTGCGCGAAGGCCTGGCGCTGGACGCCGCGCTGCAGCAGCGCCTGCGCCAGGCGATACGCGAGGCGCTCTCGGCCCGCCATGTGCCCAACGAGGTCTTCCAGGTCAGCGCGATCCCGCGCACGCTCTCCGGCAAGAAGATGGAGCTGCCGGTGAAGAAGCTGCTGCTGGGCGCGGCGGCCGACACGGTGTTCAAGCGCGATGCGATGGCCAACGCAAGCTGCCTGGCCTGGTTCGAGGACTTCGCGGCACGGCGGGCGGAGCGCGCCGCACACTGACGCGCAGGCGGGCCGGCAGCCAGGGGCTACTATCGGTGCATCGAAACCCCGTGGCAGGGAGTGCGATGAGGGGGGTGTCAGGCTTCGAGTCCAAGGTGCTGCTGGCCTTTGCCAGTGCCGCGCTGGTGGTGGCGGCACTGGCGGGCAGCATCTGGAAGCTGGTCGGCGACGAGGCCGATGCCACGCAGCGCGTGGCGCGCAGCCATGAGCTGATCAGCTCGCTGGCGCGCGTGCGGGCGCGCACCCTGCAGATCGAGTTGGCGACGCAGAACTTCCGCCTCACCGGCGATCCCGCCCGCATCGAAGAGCGCGACAGCTCGATCGCGCGGCGCGAGCAGCTGCTGCAGCGCATCCGGCTGCTGACCGAGCAGGACGCGCTGCAGCGCGGGCGCTGGGACCAGCTGCGCGCGGTCATCGACCAGCGCCTGCAGTTCGCGCGCCAGATCGAGACGCTGCGCAAGACCGAGGGCGAACCCGCCGCCACCGCCTATGTGGCCAGCGTGCCGCTGGCGGCCACGCGCCAGCAGGTCTACAACCTGCTCACCACCATGGAGGACGAGGAGGTGGAGCAGCTGGCGCAGCGCAGCGCCGGCGAGCTGCGCACGCACCGGGCGCTGTCGCTCAGCGGCGCCCTGCTGGCGCTGTTCCTGCTGGCCCTGCTGGCGGGGGTTTTCGAGCTGATCCGCCGCCAGCTGCGCGTGAGCGAAGATCATCTGCGCAGCATCATCAGCAATGTGCCGGCCATGATCGCCTATGTGGATGCCGGCCAGCGCTATGTCTATGTGAACCAGCAGTACCTGCAGCGCTTCGCCCCCGCGCAGGGCGACATCACCGGGCGCAGCGTGCGCGAAGTGCTGGGCGAGGACCGCTACGCGATCGCGGCGCCCCTGATCGCCCGGGCGCTGGCGGGCGAGGCCCTGAGCTACGACTGGGAGCCGTTCCCGGAGGTCTGGCAGGTCATCAACTACGTGCCCAAGCATGCCGCCGACGGCCAGGTGGCGGGCTATTACGTGCTGGGCTCCGACATCACCGAGCGCAAGCGCGCCGAAGCCCATATCCAGGGCCTCAACAGCGAGCTGGAACTGCGCGTCAGCGAGCTCGAGCATGTCAGCCGTGCGCTGCGCACCCTCAGCGCCGGCAACCGCACCATGCTGCGCGCCAGCGAGGAGCAGGAACTGCTCGACAGCATGTGCGTCGCCATCGTCGAGTCCGGCGCCTATGCGATGGCGGCGGTCTGGTACCGCGTCGACGATGCGCAGCGCACGCTCGATCCCAGGGCCGCCTGCGGCTATCCGCAAGGCGTCGAGGGGCTGCGCGTCCTGCATGCCAGCTGGGGCGATGGCGAGCGCGGGCGCGGCGCCGCGGCGCGCGCGATACGCAGCGGCGCGCTGACCCTGGTGCGGGACATGCGCGGCCATCCCGACTACATGGCCTGGCAGGCCGAGCTGGGCGGCCACGTGTCGGTGCTGGCCTGCCCCTTGCGCGTGGAGGGCGAGGTGATCGGGGCGCTGGCGATCTACCACGCCGAAGCCGATGCCTTCGACGCCGACGAGATCAGGCTGCTGGGCGAGTCGGCGGACGATCTGGCCTTCGGCATCGGCACCCTGCGCGCGCGCGCCGAGCAGGCGCGCATCCAGGCGGCCATGCACCAGCTGACGCGCTACGACGCGCTCACCGGCCTGCCCAACGAGGCGGTGTTCAGCGATCTGCTGGTGGCGGCGATGCACCACAGCGAGCACAGCGGGGGCTCGTTTGCGGTGCTGCAGACCGACATCGACCGCCTGCGCGAGGTCAACGACGCGCTGGGCTTCAGCCATGGCGACCAGATGCTGCAGGAGTTCGGCGCGCGCCTGCGCCGGGTCGTGCCCGCCCATGCCACGGTGGCGCGCCTGCGCGGCGACGAGTTTGCCGTGCTGCTGCCGGAGGCCGGCCGCGCCGAGGTGACGCGCCTGGCGCAGCAGCTGGAGGCGGCGCTGGCGGCGCCCTGCCTGGTGGCGGGGATTCCGCTGGACCTGAGCGCCAAGACCGGCATCGTGCTGTTTCCCGAGCATGGCGCGACGCCGCACGATCTGTTCCGCCACATGGATATTGCGGTGCACGAGGCGCGCCACCAGGGGCGTCGCCATGTCATCTTCGACCCCGATCAGCAGCTGGACCGCCCCGGGCGCCTCAAGCTGGCGATCCAGCTGCGGCAGGCGATCGAGAGCGACGAACTCAGGCTCTATCTGCAGCCCAAGGTCGAGATGCGCAGCGGCCGCGTCTGCGGCGCCGAGGCGCTGCTGCGCTGGCAGCATCCCGAGCGCGGCCTGGTGCCGCCGGGCGAGTTCATCGGCCTGGCCGAGGACACCGGCCTGATCAAGCCGCTCACCGAATGGGTGCTGCGGGCGGTGACCCACTGGCTGCGCGCGTCAACCGGCGCGGCCGCCGGCCTGCCGGTGGCGGTCAATCTGTCGGCGCGCAATCTGCGCGACGAGGGCCTGCTGGAGCAGTTGCGCGGCCTGCGCAGCGGCGGCGACTATCCGGCCGGCCTGCTGGAGATCGAGATCACCGAGAGCACCGTGATGGAGGATGCCGAGCATGCGCTGCGCGTGCTGCATGGCCTGCGCGAACAGGGCATCGCGCTCTATGTCGACGATTTCGGCACCGGCTATTCCTCGCTGAGCTATCTGCAGAAGCTGCCGGTCGACTTCATCAAGATCGACCAGTCCTTCGTGCGCTCGCTGGGCGGCGACAAGGACGCCGCGGTGATTGTGAAGTCCACCATCGATCTGGTGCACGATCTTGGGCGCCAGATCGTTGCGGAGGGCATCGAGACGCAAGACGCCTGGGATCTGCTTGCCGCCTGGGGCTGCGACATCGCGCAGGGCTATTTCATCGCCCGGCCGATGCCGGCGGCGGACTTCGGCGCCTGGGCCGCGCAGTACCGGCCGCCGCCGTGACGCTGAGCCAGGCCGTCAGCTCATGTGTGCGCCCACCGCGCTGCGGTGCGGCTCCGCATCGCCGGGATGCCGGCCCATGTTCAGCGGCAGCGAGATGAAGGCCACCAGCACCACGGGCACCAGCGACATCGTGATGACGCCGGCGAGCTGGCGCAGGAACTGGCTGAGGTCGGTTTGCATGGCATGTCCGGGGCTGAGTTGAACGATGGTCTCAGCATCGGGCCGCGGCCTGAAGGAATTCTTAGCGGCGCCGCCGGCGCTCAGGGAATGCTCAGCCGGCCGCGCTCTTCCACCGCCACTTCCAGCTCGGGCCCGCGGCCGACGCGGTAGGTGACCCACAGGGTCTTGCCCACATAGGGGGCCGGGTCGCCGCCGGCGAGGTTGTTGTCGGCGGTGACGTCGAGCCGGCCATTGCGCACCATGGCGCGCAGGCGCTGCGTGATGTCGCGCGTGCGGCCATCGGCGCCGTAGCGCGCGCTGAGGATGGTGAGGGCGCCGCCCTCGTTGGCATAGCCGGGCTGATCGTCACCCCAGCCGCGACCCCAGCCGCCTTGGCCCCATTGGCCGCCGCCCCAGCCGATGAACTGGGCGCCGTCGACGCGCTGCTCTTCCTGGTACTCGAAGGTGCGGGTCTGGCCGTCGCGGCCGCGCGCGTAGATGCGCAGGGTCTTCTTCTGGTAGGGGTGGGGGTCCACGCCCAGCGAGTTGTTGCTGACCGCGAAGGGGCGGTCCTCGCTGGCCAGCTGCTTGAGGCGCTGGGTCACGTCGACATTGCGCTGCGCGGTGCCGTAGCGTGCTTCCAGGATCAGGTACTCGCCCTCGTCATTGCTGGCGCTGGGGCGGCCCGGCCGATTGCCATGCTCGCCCTCCCAGCCGCCGTTCCAGCGCCCCTGCCCCCATTGGCCGCCGCCCCAACCGGTGAACATCGCGCCATCGACGCGCTGGTTCTCCTGGTATTCGAAGGTGCGGGTCTGGCCGTCGCGGCCGCGCGCGTAGATGCGCAGCGTCTTCTTCTGGTAGGGATGGGGGTCGACGCCCAGGGTGTCGTTGGAGACGCGGAACTCGCGGTCCGAGCGCGCCAGCTCGCGCAGGCGCTGGGTCACGTCGACGTTCTGGCTGGCGGTGCCGTAGCGCGCCTGCAGGATCTGGTATTCGCCGTCATCGCCATGGCGGCCCTGCGCCAGCGCGGGCGCCAGCAGGCCGGCGAAGAAAAAGGTCAGCAGCAGGGCGAGCCCGCGGCCGATCCAGAAATGTCTTGTTTGCATGGTGTGGCTCCTTGTCTGGCGGCTGACCATCTTCCCACGACTGGGGTGTAAGCGGGCGTAAACGCGGGCACCGTGATGGGGGTGCCACTGGGTGCGCTATCGCACCGACCTTGCGGCGGCGCGGGGGCAGCATGGGGGCGGAGGCAGCCATGCACAAGCACGAAGAGATTGCGACCCGGTTCCTGGGCCAGGCCTATGAGTCGCTGGACGCGTCCACGCAGAAGGTGGCGCGCCATCTGGCGCAGCGCAAGCTGATCGCGCACCAACCGGCCAGGGCCCACGAAGAGCTGCCGGCGGATCGCGGCCAGCGTGCCGCCGATGCGGTGGCCTCGTTCGGCGGCTCCTGGACCTTTGTGGCGCTGTTCGCCGCCGTCATGCTGCTGTGGGTGCTGCTGAATGCTGCGCTGCTGCTGACGCGCGGCCACACCTTCGACCCCTATCCCTACATCCTGCTGAATCTGTTCCTCTCGATGCTGGCGGCAATCCAGGCACCGGTGATCCTGATGTCGCAGAACCGCCAGGCCGAGAAGGACCGCGCCACCGCCGGGCATGACTACGAGGTGAATCTGAAGGCCGAGCTGGAGATCATGCTGCTGCACGACAAGCTCGACCTGCTGCGCGAAAAGCAATGGGCCGAGCTGCTGGAGCTGCAGCAAAGCCAGCTCCAGCTGCTGGCGGCGCTGGCCGAGCGCCCCAACAAGGCTTGACGAAGCGCCCTCAGGCGGCGCTGCAGGCGCGCAGGCTCTGGGCGCAGATGTTTTCGCCGGTGGCGGTGAGCTTGAGCCCGCCGCCCTCCCAAGAGAGCCAGTCCAGCGCCACGTAGTCGGCGATCTCGTCGGGCTTGAGCAGGTCGGCGCGGCGGCGTTTCAAAAAGGCGGCCGCGCCGGGCAGGGCGGCGCGCAAGCTATCGAGCCGGCCCTGGGCCAGGCCCGCGCGCACCCGCACGGGAGTGAGCGCCAGTTCTTCCTGCGGTTTACGTCGTCGCATATGCATCCCAAGCCGAGGCAGCTATTACCCGGCGAGCATAGCCTGTGTGCGTGAAGCGGCTCTGTGCGCTGTCGTACATAGCCGCTAGCGCGTCATCGGCAGCGCCAGGCCCATCGCCACGAACATGCCGCCGCAGGCGCGGTTGAAGCGCTTGCCCAGGCGCTCCAGCGCCGGGCGGATGCGGTGTGCCAGCAGCGCCAGCAGGTACTCGACCAGGCATTCCACCGCCACGAACACCAGGGCCATGACGATGAACTGGGTCAGCAGGTCGCGCGCCGGGTCGATGAACTGGGGCAGGAAGGCGCCGTAGAACAGCAGCGCCTTGGGGTTGGAGATGGCCGTCAGCAGGCCCTGGCGCAGCAGCGCGCTGGCACGTGCATCGCTGCCCGCCACGGTCGTGCCGAGTTGGATCGCCGGGGCGCGCCACAGCTGCACGCCCAGCCACACCAGATAGGCGCCGCCCAGCAGCTTGAGCAGGGTGAGCGCCTGCGCCGAGGTCTGCAGCAGCGCGCCGATGCCCAGCATCGAGAGTGCGATCAGCGCCAGAAAGCCGAGCGCGCCGCCGGCCACGGTGTAGAGCGTCTTGCGATGGCCGTGCATGGCGCCATGCGTCAGCACCAGCAGGCTGTTGGGGCCGGGCGTGAGCGAGAGCCCCAGCGCGGCGACGAGGTAGAGCAACCAGGTATGCAAGGCCATGGTGCCCTCAGCCTGCGTTCTTGATGCGGCTCACCAGCGCCTGGGTGTAGGCGGCGGTGCCGGCCGTGCCGCCCAGATCGCCGGTGCGCACCTTGTCGATATTGAGCGTGGCGTCGATCGCGACGCGCAGCCGCGTCGCCAGCTCGCCGAGCTTGCAATGGTCCAGCATCATGGCGGCGGCCAGCAGCAGGGCGGTGGGGTTGGCGATGCCCTTGCCGGCGATGTCGGGGGCCGAGCCGTGCACGGCCTCGAAGATCGCCGCGTCGGCGCCGATATTGGCGCCCGGCGCCATGCCCAGCCCGCCCACCAGGCCGGCCACCAGGTCGGAGAGGATGTCGCCGAACAGATTGGTGGTCACCAGCACGTCGAACTGCCAGGGGTTGAGCACCAGCTTCATCGCGCAGGCATCGACGATCACCGTCTCGAGCGCGATGCGGTCCTTGTACTTGCGCTCCCACAGCTCCTGGCCGGTCTCCAGGAACAGGCCGGTGAGCGCCTTCATGATGTTGGCCTTGTGCACGATGGTGACCTTCTTGCGGCCGCTGGCGATGGCCAGCTCGAAGGCGTATTCCAGCAGGCGGCGGCTGCCCTGGCGGGTGTTGACGCCGGTGGCCATGGCCACCGCATGCGGGTCGTCGCCGATCGGCACGTAATGCTCATGGCCGATGTAGAGGCCCTCGAGGTTCTCGCGCACCACCAGCAGGTCGATGTTGTCGAAGCGGCCGCCGGGGATGATGGTGCGCGCCGGGCGCACATTGGCATAGAGCTGGAACTCCTCGCGCAGGCGCACGTTGGAGGAGCGGTAGCCCCCGCCCGAGGGCGTTTCCAGTGGGCCCTTGAGCGCCAGCTTGGTGCGGCGGATGCTGTCCAGCGTGGCCTTGGGCAGCGGGTCGCCATGGGCTTGCACGCCGCCCAGTCCGGCGACCTGACGATCCCACTCGAAGGGGGCCTTCAGCGCCTCCAGGGCCGCCAGCGTGGCGTCGACGATCTCGGGGCCGATGCCATCGCCGGGGATCAGCGTGGCTGGAATGGTCTGGGTCATGGTGGGGGCGCTCGCTGCAAGTTTGGGCGCAAGCATAGCGAACCAGGCCTACGCGAGATTGACGCAGGTTCAGCGATGCTGATGCTGCCGCTGCACCGCCGTCAGGATGGCACGCAGGATCTCCAGCGGCGGCGGCGGGCAGCCCGGCACCGTGAGATCGACCGGGATCACATTGGCCACGCGGCCGCAGTGGGCGCCGCTGCGCTCGCCAAAGATGCCGCCGTCGCAGCCGCAATCGCCGACGGCCAGCACCAGCCGCGGCTCGGGCGTGGCCTCGTAGCTGCGGCGCAGCGCCTCGGCCATGTGCCGCGACACCGGGCCGGTGACCAGCAGCATGTCGGCATGGCGCGGGCTGGCGACGAACTTGATGCCCAGGCCCTCGAGGTTGTAATAGGGGTTGTTGAGCGCATGCAGCTCGAGCTCGCAGCCGTTGCAGGAGCCGGCATCGACCTCGCGTATGCACAGCGCGCGGCCGAGGATCTGCAGCAGGGCCTGCTGGATGCGGCCGGCCTCGGCCGAGGGGTCGAGCGTGACTTCGGGCGCCGGCTCGCTGACGATGCCGGTGCGGGCGATTTGTCTGAGGATGCGCCACATCAGAGATCGTGCCCCGCATAGCTGAGGTTGAAGGACTTGTTGATGAGCGGGAAGTCGGGAACGATGTTGCCGATCACCGCATGCTCCAGCACCGGCCAGTTCTGCCAGGAGGGGTCGTGGCAATGGCAGCGGCGGATCGCGCCTGCATCCAGCTCCAGCGCCACGAAGACCTCGCCGCGCCAGCCCTCCACCCAGCCGGCGCCGCGCGCCGCGCCGGCCGGCAGGCTCAGCTCGTCTGCGCGCAGCGGCCCCTCGGGCAGGTCCAGGCACAGCAGGCGCAGCAGGCGCAGCGATTCCAGCAGCTCGTCGAAGCGCACGCTGACGCGCGCCGCCACATCGCCGTTGCGGTGCGTGGCCATGTTGACGTTGAGCCCGTCATAGGGCGGCAGCGAGGGCGCGCAGCGCAGGTCCCAGGTCTGGGCGCTGGCGCGGCCAGCCAGGCCGGTCAGGCCCAGCTGGGCGGCCAGTTGGGGCGTGACGCGGCCGGTGCCGATGAAGCGGTCCTGCAGGCCGGCATGCTCGTCGTAGATATGGCGCAGCTGGCGCAGCTCGGGCTCCAGCGCATCGCATTGCGCCAGCAGGCGGCGCCGGCCCTCGGCATCGAGGTCCACCGCAACGCCCCCGGGCACGATGCGGTCCATCATGAAGCGATGGCCGAACAGCGCCATCGAGAGGCGCTGCCAGTCTTCGCGCAGGCGCGCGAACTGCGCCAGGCCGAGCGCGAAGGCGGCGTCGTTGCCGAGCGCGCCGAGGTCGCCCAGGTGGTTGGCGACGCGCTCGCGCTCCAGCAGCAGGGCGCGCAGCCAGGCGGCGCGCGCGGGCACGGCGCAGCCGGCGGCGGCCTCCAGCGCCATGCAATAGGCCCAGGCATAGGCGACGGTGGAATCGCCCGAGACGCGGCCGGCCAGGCGATGGGCCTCCAGCGCCGGCAGCTCGGTGAAGCGGCGCGCGATGCCCTTGTGCTTGTAGCCCAGCCGCTCTTCCAGCCGCAGCACCTTCTCGCCCACCACCGAGAAGCGGAAATGGCCAGGCTCGATGATGCCGGCATGCACGGGCCCGACGGCGATCTCGTGCACGCCCTCGCCCTGCACGCGCACGAAGGCATAGTCGGCCGGCAGGGCGCTGGCGGCATCGCCCTCCGCGCCCCACAGGCCATGGTCCAGCCAGGGCCGCGTGTCCGCCGCGCCCTCGGCCTGGATGCCGTCCAGATCGCGTGCGGCACGCTGCAGGCGTGCGGCGGCGGGGAACAGCGGCGCCAGGTCGGGGTAGCCCTCATCCGGGGCCAGTGGCAGCTCGATCCAGGCCAAGCCGGATTCGAAGGAGAAGGCATAGGCGGCGTGGGCCGCGCGCGCGCCCTCGGCGCCGGCGCTGCTGCTACCCCATAGCGAGACCAGCCGGCCGCCGCCGGCCAGCACATCCTGCGCCACCGCCAGCCAGCCCTCGCGATCCACCACGCCATGGCGGATCGGCAGCGGCGTGGGCAGCGCAACAAGCATCGACATGCTCAGGGCCCTCCCACCAGCATGGCGGCGGCCTGGCGGTACCAGGCATCCAGATAGGGCGGTATGTACAGGCCCAGCAGCAGGCCCAGCGCCAGGTGCACGAACACCGGGATCAGCGCCGGCGGATGGGCCAGCGGTTTGAGCGTGGTCTCGCCGAACACCATCGGCTGCACGCGGCTGAACACCGAGGCAAAGGCCAGGCCCAGCGCGATCAGCAGCCAGGGCGTGGCCCAGGCCTGCTCGCGCATCGCGGTGGTGACGATCAGGAACTCGCTCGCGAACACGCCGAACGGCGGCATGCCCAGGATGGCCAGCGCGCCCAGCATCAGGCCCCAGCCCACCGTGGGGCTGACGCGGATCAGCCCGCGGATCTCCTCCATCAGCTGGCTGCCGGCCTTTTGCGTGGCATGGCCCACCGCAAAGAAGATCGCCGACTTGATGAGCGAATGCACCGTCATGTGCAGCAGGCCGGCATAGCTGGCGATCGGCCCGCCCATGCCGAAGGCAAAGGTCATCATGCCCATGTGCTCGATCGACGAGTAGGCGAACATGCGCTTGACGTCCTTCTGCCGGATCAGGAAGAACACCGCCGCCACCACCGAGAGCAGGCCGAAGCCCATCATCAGCCGGCCGGTGAGCGGGCCGTGCAGGGCGCCATCGGTCAGCACCTTGCAGCGCAGCACCGCGTACAGCGCGACGTTGAGCAAGAGGCCCGAGAGCACCGCCGAGACCGGCGTCGGGCCCTCGGCATGGGCATCGGGCAGCCAGTTGTGCACCGGCACCAGGCCCACCTTGGTGCCATAGCCGATGAAGAGAAAGGCGAAGGCCAGGGTGATGATGTTGGGGTCCAGCTGCGCCTTCACGGCGTCGAGATTGGTCCACAAGAGCGCACCACCTTCGGCGCCGATCACCTTCTCGGCCGCCATGTACAGCAGCACGGTGCCGAACAGCGCCTGGGCGATGCCCACGCCGCAGAGGATGAAGTACTTCCAGGCCGCTTCCAGGCTGGCGGCCGTGCGGTACACGCTCACCAGCAGCACGGTGGTGAGGGTGGCCGCCTCCATCGCCACCCAGACGATGCCGAGGTTGTTGGTGGTGAGCGCCAGCAGCATGGTGAAGCTGAACAGCTGGTACATGCTGTGATACAGACGCAGGCGCGGCGGCGTCATCTTGCCGTGGTCGCGCTCGATGCGCATATAGGGGCGCGAGAAGATCGCGGTGGTGAGGCCCACGAAGGCGGTGAGCGTGACCAGGAAGACGTTCAGCGCGTCGACGTAGAACTCGCGGTTCCACAGCAGCTGCGGCCCGCCGCGTACCACTTCGGCGGTCAGCACGCAGGCGGCGATGAAGGTGGCGAGGCTGAAGCCGACGTTGACATCGCGGGCGTTGTCGCGATGCCCGACCAGGGCCAGCACCAGGCCGCCGATGAGGGGCGAGGCAAGCAGGAAGGCGAGCGCCGACAAGGGGTCAGTCCTCCTTGAGTTTTTCGAGGTGGCGGATGTCCAGGCTGTCGAACTGCTCACGGATCTGGAACATGAACACACCCAGGATCAGCACGCCGATCAGCACGTCCAGCGCGATGCCCAGCTCCACCACCATGGGCATGCCATAGGTGGCGGCGGTGGCGGCGAAGAACAGGCCGTTCTCCATCGCCAGGAAGCCGATCACCTGCGGCACCGCCTTGGCGCGCGTGATCATCATCAGGAAGGACAGCAGCACGCAGGCCAGCGCGATGCCCAGCGTGCCGCTGGCCAGCGCCGAGGACAGGCGCGAGATCGGCATCGCGAGGTTGAAGGAGAAGATCACCACGCCGATGCCGATCAGCATGGTGGTGGGGATGTTGATGAGGGTCTCGATGTCCCAGCGGATGTTCAGCCGGCCCACCACGCGGTGCAGCAGCCAGGGGATCAGCAGCACCTTGAGCAGCAGGGTCACGCCGGCGGAGACGAACAGATGCGGCTGGTGCGTGACCACGCCCACCACCGCGGTGGCCAGCACCAGGGTGGCGCCCTGCATGGTGAACAGATGGATCAGCGAGACGATGCGGCGCTGCGAGATCATCGCGAAGGCCAGCATCAGCAGCACCGCGCCGAGCAGGTTGACGAATTGGGTGAGGAGGTCACTCATCTCAGCGGGCGAGCAAGAGGTGGACCAGCATGCCGATCACCGCCAGCAGAAAGGCGGTGGCGAGGAACTCGGGCACGCGGAAGATGCGCATCTTGGCCGAGAGCGTTTCCAGCAAGGCCATCAGCGCGCCGCCCACGGCCAGCTTGCCCACCAGCACCGGCAGGGCCAGCAGCATCGCCAGCGGCGCCTGCGCCTCGGCCACGCCCCAGGGGAAGAACAGCGCCAGACCGATGCAGGAATAGGCGAACAGCTTCAGGCTCGCCGCCCATTCCAGCAGTGCCAGGTGGCGGCCCGAGTACTCGAGGATCAGGGCCTCGTGGATCATCGTCAGTTCCAGGTGCGTGGCCGGGTTGTCCACCGGCACGCGCGCGTTCTCGGCCAGCGAGACCATCGTGAAGGCCACGCCGGCGAAGGCCAGGCCCGGGTAGATGGCCAGCTCGCGATGGCCCAGGGTCTCGACGATGGTGGTGAGCGAGGTGGACTTGGAGATCAGCGAGGCCGAGAACAGCACCATCAGCAGGGCCGGCTCGGCCAGGAAGCCGATCAGCATCTCGCGCCGCGCGCCCATGCTGCCGAAGGCCGTGCCGACGTCCATCGCCGCCAGCGAGATGAACACGCGCGCCAGCGCGAACAGGCCCACCAGGGCGATCGCGTCGGCGGCGGGCGCCAGCGGCAGATCGGTGGAGAGCGTGGGGATGATGGCGCAGGCCAGCGTCATGCAGCCGAACTTGACGTAGGGCGCACTGCGGAACAGCGGCGAGGCATGCTCGGCCAGCACCGACTCCTTGTTGAAGAGCTTGTGCAGCAGGTAGTAGGGCTGCAGCAGGCTGGGGGCGCTGCGGCCCTGCAGCCAGGCGCGGCATTGGCTGACCCAGCCGCTCAGCAGCGGCGCCAGCGCCACCGCCAGCAGGATTTCCAGCAGTTGGGAGAGCAGGCCGCTGAAGCTCATCGTTGTACGACCAACAAGGTGGCGATCAGGGTCAGGAAGCTGTAGAGCAGGTAGACCGCGATGCGGCCCTGCTGCAGCCGGCCGATCAGGCGCGCCAGCGTCGCGGCCAGCTCGGCCAGCGGCAGGTAGAGCCAACGCCAGAAGTGATCGTCCACCTGGACCCGGTAATGCGGCTGGCTGTCGAAGGGCGAGGGCAGCTCGCGCCGCATCAGGAAGAAGGGCTCGAAGATCTGGCGGATCGGCTGGCCGAAGCCCTCGGCGCTGTCCTGCATGCGCGCCGTGCCCCAGGGGAAGCCGCAGGCCCAGGGGATCGCGCGGCGCAGGCGGCCATGGTAGAGCCGGCGCACCAGCACAAAGGCGAGCGCGAAGCAGGCCAGGATGCCCAGCAGGAAGATGACGGGCCCATAGCTGGCCTGGTCCAGGCTCACCGGCGCGAGCAGCCAGCCATGCGCGGCCACCTGCGCGCCCAGGCCGGCCCGCACCAGCTGCTGCGTGACCGGGTCCAGCAGCTGGATGAACTGGCTGGGCAGCAGGCCCAGCGCCAGGCAGCCCAGCACCAGCCACAGCATGCCGGCGCGCTCCCAGTGGCCGGCGTCGTGCGCCTGGGCGAGCTTGTCCTCGCGCGGCTGGCCCAGAAAGATCACGCCGAAGAACTTCACCATGGTGTAGCCCGCCAGCGCCGACACCAGCGCGATCAGCGCCGCCACCACCGGGATCAGCATGGTCAGCAGCGGCACCGGCAGGCCGGGCGCGAACAGAAAGCTCTGCAGCAGCAGCCATTCCGAGACGAAGCCGCCCAGCGGCGGCAGGCCGGCGCTGGCCAGCACGCCCAGCAGGCTCAGCCAGGCCACCCAGGGCATGCAGCGGATCAGCCCGCCCAGCTTGCCGAGGTTGCGCTCGCCGGTGGCATGCAGCACGCTGCCGGTGCCCAGGAACAGCAGGCTCTTGAAGCAGGCATGGCTGGCCACGTGGTAGAGCGTGGCGGTGAGCGCCAGCGCGGCCATCGGCTTCATCGCATAGGCGCTGAAGATCAGCGTCAGGCCCATGCCGACGAACAGCAGGCCCATGTTCTCGATCGACGAGTAGGCCAGCAGGCGCTTCATGTCGGTCTGCACCGCGGCGAACACCACGCCGAACAGCGCGGTGGCCAGGCCCACCGCCAGCAGCACGCCGCCCCACCACCACAGCGGCGCGCTCAGCAGGTCCAGCGTCACGCGCAGCAGGCCGTAGATGGCGGTGTTTAGCATCACCCCGCTCATCAGCGCCGAGACCGGCGAGGGCGCGGCCGGGTGCGCCTCGGGCAGCCACACATGCAGGGGCAGCACGCCCGCCTTGGCGCCAAAGCCCAGCAGCGCCAGCCCGAAGCCCGCCGAGGCCCAGAAGGGGCTGAGCGCCTGCGCGCGCATATTGGCAAAGCTGTAGTCGCCGGTATTGGCCTGCAGCACGCCGAAGCACAGCAGGATCGCGATCGCGCCGATGCGCGCCATCGTCAGGTAGAGATAGCCGGCGCTGCGCACCTCGGGGATGCGGTGGTTGGCGGTGACGAGGAAGAAGGAGGCCAGCGCCATGGTCTCCCACATCACCATGAAGGAGTAGGCGTCGTCGGCCAGCAGCACGCCCAGCATGCTGACCAGGAAGACGTGGTACTCCAGGCACAGCAGGCCCGGCGGCGTGCCCTCGCCGGAGCGGAAATAGCCGGCCGCAAAGGCCGAGATGCCGGCCGAGGCGCCGCCCATCACCATCAGGAAATAGGCCGAGAGCGCGTCCAGGCGCAGGTGGAAGGGCAGGCCCGGCAGGCCCACCGGCAGCAGCGCCGTCTCGGGCGTGGCCAGCAGCGCGCTCAGGGCCACGCCGAACAGCGCCAGGCCCAGCAAGCCGCCGGCCGGGAACAGCCAGCGCGCCACCAGGGCCAGCCGGTGCAGGGCCAGTGCGCCGGCGATGCCCACCGCCAACCAGCCCAGCGCAATCAGCAGCATCCAGTCGATGTGCAGCCATTGCGCTGAGGCGGGCAGTTGGTTCATGGCGCCTTGATGGTAGCGCATGGCCGGGGCCAGGTCTTGACGGTACTGTCTACGTGTACTATCGTACTAGTACACATAGGCACAAGCGATGAGCGCGGAACACTTCGTCAGCATCAACACCGGCTCGCCCGAGCCGATCTACCGCCAGCTCATCGAGCAGGTACGGCGCCGCATCGCGGCGGGGCAGCTGGTGGCCGGCCAGGAGATTCCTTCGGTACGCGAGCTGGCCCAGGCGTTGGCGGTGCACCCGATGACCGTCTCCAAGGCCTACGGGCTGATGGAGGCTGAAGGCCTGCTGGAGCGCCGGCGCGGCCTCTCGATGGTGGTGGCGCAGCAGCACCGCAAGGCGCAGCCGGCGGCCTCGCGCATCGAGCTGCTGCGGCCCACGCTGGAGCAGGCCGCCGCCGAGGTGCGCCAGCTGCAGCTGCCCGGGGCACAGGCGCTGCGCCTGTTTGAACAAATCCTCAAAGAGGGAGAACAACCATGAACCATGCCAACACGCTGAGCGCCGAGCTGGGCGCAACCCTGCCCGCCACCCTGCCGGGCGCGAGCGCGGCATTGCAAGGCGTCAGCTTGGCCTATGGCCAGCAGCAGGTGCTGCGCGCGCTGGACTGGAGCCTGCTGCCGGGCCAGGTGATCGGGCTGCTGGGCCGCAACGGCGCCGGCAAGACCACGCTGCTGGAGGCCCTGCTGGGCCTGCGCGAGCCGCAGCAGGGCCGCGTCGAACTGTTCGGCCAGGCGGTGCACCGGCTCGACGATGCCTGCCGCGCGCGCATCGGCTATGTGCCGCAGCAGAGCGATCTGTTCGATGGCTTCACCGCGCCGCAGCTGCTGGCCTACTTCCGCAGCTTCTATCCGCGCTGGAATGAAGCCAAGGTGGAGGGCCTGATGTCGCGCTGGGAAGTGCCGCGCGACCGCCCGATCGCCAAGCTCTCGGGCGGCGAGCAGCAGCGCCTGGCCATCATCCGCGCGCTCGCGCACGAGCCCGATCTGCTGGTGCTGGACGAGCCGGTGGCCAGCCTCGATCCGGCCGGCCGGCGCGACTTCCTGCGTGAGCTGGTGGAGCGGGTGCTGGATCGCGGCACCACGGTGGTGTTCTCCACCCACATCCTCTCGGACCTGGAGCGCGTCGCCTTCAACGTGGCCTTCATGAAGGAGGGCCGCATCGATCTGCAGGCGCCGCTGGACGAGCTGCTGGAGCAGGTGCGCGCCGGTGAGGGCAGCCCGGCCGAGCTGCAGGGCCTGTTGCAGCGGCATGGTGGCCAGGTCCTGCGCAAGACGGCGCTGGCGCAGGGCCGTGAGCGCTGGCTGCTGCGCCTGCCGGCGCCGGTGAGCGAGGCCGCGCTGCAGCCGGTAAACCTGGAAGACCTGTTCATGGAGCTGACCTGATGCACACGGCCAAGCCTGCGATGCTGCGCGCCATCCTGCGCGCTCCCTGGCAACTGCGCCGCAACGAGGGCGGGCTGTGGGGCCTGGCCCTGGTGGCGGGCATGCTGCTGCTGCCGGTTGCCTTGATCGTGGCCGTCGCGCCGGCCGGCAAGCTGTGGGCGGGGCTGGCAATCTGGCTGGCGATCTGCCTGCAATTCGCCTGGCTGAACCAGTTCGCCAATTACCTGCGCCAGAACCAGCCGCTCGCCGCGCGCCTGGTGCCGGGCCATCTGTACAGCCTGCGCGTGGTGACCTTGGGCAACTGGCTGCTGTTCAGCACGGCCACTGCCGCCCTGCTGGGCGCGACCCAGGGTGAGCCCCTGGCCTGGGGCGTGGCGGCGGCACTGGGCATGCTGGCCACGGCGGTGATGATGCGCTGGCCCTGGCTGTGGCTGGCGGTGTGGCTTCTGCCGCTGCTGGCGAACCTGCTGGACCAGGCCGGTCTGTGGTCGTCTCCATGGCGCGCTGCATGGGCGCTATGGCAACGCCAGCCGGCAGCGCTGGCGCTGCTGCTGGGCCTCGCCAGTGCCTACCTGCTGGCGCAGCTGCTGCAGGACGGCGGTGCCGCGCATGCACGTGCCTATGCCAAGGCCGACGTGCGGCGCCAGGCCCTGCGCGATGCGATGCGCGGCGATCGCCTGGCGCTGCGGCAGCAGGGCAGGCTCGGGCTGTGGTTGGTGTGGTTGCTGGAAATTCCCTTCCGCTGGTGGATGGCGCGCCTGCTGCGCCGGGCTGACCCTCGGCCCGCTGCGGTGCTGGCGCGCGCCGAACTCTGCCTGGGCGCCGGCACGCACTGGATCACCCAGCTGGCCTCGGCCGCGCTGGTGCTGCTGCTGGCCGCGCTGCCCAGCTATGTGGGCAGCCGCTACTACGGCTGGGAGCTGCGCGAGGCGCTGGCGGGCGGCGCCGTGATCGGCATCGGCATCGGCCTGCTGAGCATGGCGGTGAATCCCCTGCTGGCGCTGCGCGCGGCGCTCTACCGCAGCCGGCGCGAGCAGGCCTTGTTGATGCTGGTGCCGGGCATGCCGCGTGGGGTGCGGCTGAATCGCCTGCTGGCCGGGCGGCAGCTGCGCCAGTACCTGTGCGCCTGGCTGGCGGCCAGCGTGGCCATGCTGGGCCTGTGCGCCGCACTGCAACTGGAACCCTATGTGATCGGCTATGCGATCGCCGCCCTGCCCTTCAGCCTGCTGCTCTTGCGCGACGCTTCGCGGTTGCGCCAGCCCGGCGCCAACCTGGTGGTGGGCACGGTGATCATCATGCTGGCGCTGGGCGGGCTCGCTGCGGCGCTGCTGGTCTGGACGCCCATCGGCCCCTGGACATTGCTGGCCCTGGTGGCCCTGCCCACCGCGCTGGCCCTGCGCTGGCGCTGGCAGGCATTGGCGCGCTACCCGCAGGCCTGGCCGGTGGGGCGTGCTTCAGCCTGAGGCGTAGTGTTAACAGGCCCTAGCGCATCCAGTTGAGAATCTGCGCCGCCTGCAGCGCGCCGCTGATGCGCTGCACCTCGCGCCCGCCGTTGCCGAACTGGATCAGCGTCGGGATGCTGCGGATCGCGTAGCGCTGCGCGAGCTGCTGGGCCTGGTCGCTGTTGACCTTGATCAGCAGGGCGCGGCCCTTGAGCTGGCGCGCCGCCTGCTCGAACTGCGGCGCCATCATGCGGCAGGGCCCGCACCAGGGCGCCCAGAAGTCCACCAGCACCGGCAATTCGCTGCCGGCCACGATGGCGTCGAAATTGTGCTCACCCAGCTCCAGCACCTGGCCGGCCAGCAGTGCCTGGCCGCATTTGCCGCAGATCGGGTCCTGGGTGGCGCGCTCGGCGGGCACGCGGTTCTTGGTGAGGCAGTGGGGGCAGGTGATCAGCATGTGGCGCACATGGGGCTGTGCGTCCCGCTTTCAAGGCGCCTCCGCCAGCGCCCGCTCCAGCGCCGCGCCAACCTCTTGCATGAAGGCACGCACGCGCGCGGTGTGGCGCAGGTCCGGGTGGGTGAGCAGCCAGACCGGGGTGCTGACATCGTCCAGCACCGGCGACACCGGCACGAGCTCGGGCTCGTAGCGTTCCACGCTGGTGGGCAGCAGCGCCAGCGCCAGGCCGGTGCGCGCCATCGCCACCGCGGGGTGCAGCAGGTCCAGGCGCATCACCACGTTCTCGGCCGGCACATGCTCCAGCATCCAGCGGTCGAAGAAGCGCGAGCGGCGTTCGCGGTCGAAGCCTATCCAGGGATAGTCGCGGCACAGCTGGGCGGTGGGCAGCACGCGCTGCGGCAGATCGGCCGCGCCGCGCTTGGCATACACGCGCATGCGCAGCTCGCCCAGCTGCCGCCCCACCAGATGCTCGGGCACCTTGGCGCTCATGCGCAGGGCCACGTCGGCATCGCGGCGCGACATGTCCACCAGCGAGGAGTTCTCGTTCACCTCCACCTCGATGCCGGGGTGGCTGCGCCGGAACGCCGCCAGCGGCTCGGGCAGCAGATAGAGGGTGGCGACGAAGGCGGTGGTGAGGCGCAGCGTGCCCTGCAGCTGCAGATCGGCGCCGAGGATGCGGCGCTGCATCTCGGCAATCGCCGGCGCCATCTCGCGCGCCTGCGCCGCCATCAGCTCGCCGGCCTCGGTGGGCGCATAGCCCTGGCGGCGGCGTTCGAACAGGCGCGCGCCCAGGCGCTGCTCCAGGGCGTCGAGGCGCCGCAGCACGGTGGTGTGACGCACGCCCAGGGTCGCCGCGGCGCCGGCCAGCGAGCCGGCCTCGGCAATCGCCAGGGCATAGCGCAAGTCATCCCAGTTGAGGCTTTCCAGGCTGGTGGCCATGTGCAAATTTGCAAACTTGCGCTGCAAGTTATGCAGTTGTTGGTGCGAAGTTGCAAACATAGCATGTGCCATATCGGACGCCAACAGGGCGCGTCGACGGCCCCGAAAGGAATCGCAATGACCGCCACGCTTCTTGCCCAACTGCCCGGTACCGGGCCCGCGCCACGCCCGCCGGCCGCGCCTGCCGAGGCCTCGCCCACACCACGCCCCTTGCTGGACCGCTGGTTCGAGGCCTGGGCGGCGCGCGCCGAGGCGCGCTGGCGCGCCGCCGAACTACGCGATCGCTATTACTGAGCCGGTGCGCCCGGCGCTCACGCGGCCGGGTAGGGCAGCAGCACCTCGAAGCGGGCGCCCTGGCCGGGCTCGCTATGCACCGCGATCTGCCCGCCGTGTCGGGCGACGATGCGTTTGACGATGTCCAGCCCCAGTCCGCTGCCCTCGCCGACGGGTTTGGTCGTGAAGAAGGGCTCGAAGATCTGCGCATGCAGCTGCGCGGGGATGCCGCTGCCGGTGTCGGCCACCGACACCAGCGCCGCGTCGCCCTGGCGGCGCAGGCTGATGCGCAGCACGCCCCGGTAGTTCATGGCCTGCAGGGCGTTGTGGATCAGGTTGGTCCAGACCTGGTGCAGCTCGTCGGGCAGGCAGGGCAGCGGCGGCAGATCGCCCTGGTAGTCGCGCACCAGCTCCACGCCCTGCTTGAACTGGTTCTGGTACAGCGTCAGCACCGTGTCCAGGCTCTCGCGCAGATCGGTGGCCGTTGGCTGGCCCTGGGGGTCGCTGCGCGAGAAGCGCTTCAGCGCCAGCACGATCTTGGCCACCCGGTCCACCGCGGCATTGATGTTGCCGGCGCTGCGCAGCAGGGTGGCCACGGCCTCGGCCAGCTGCAGGATCAGCGCCTGCTGCGGGTGCTGCAGCAGCGCCAGCAGCTCGGGCCTGAGCCCTGTTTCGCCCAGCTGCACCAGCACGCCGGCCGCGCGGCGCGCCTCGCTCACGCCGGCCTGCTCCAGCGCCTCGCCGAGTTCGCGCATGCGCTGGCGCTCCTCGCGGGTGCTGAGCGGGCTGGCCGGCAGGCTGGCGCGCCGGGTCAGCTCGATGAACCGGGCCTGCACGGGCGGCTCCAGCAGCTGGAACAGCCGCGGCAACTCGCTCAGGCACAGCGCCAGCGCGTCGCCGAGGTTGAGGCTGCTGGACTTGATGGCAGCGATCGGGGTGTTGATCTCGTGCGCCACATTGGCCACCAGCTGGCCCAGCGAGGCGAGCTTCTCGTGCTGGATCAGCTGCGCCTGCGCGGCCTGCAGCGCGCTGATGTCGTAGCACACCCAGACCGAGCCGAGCTCCAGGTGCTGCGGGTCGATATGCCGGCCGTGCAGCCGGCATTGGATCGGGCTGCCGTCCTTGCGCACCCATTCGACATCGCCGATCCAATGCTGCTCGGCGGCGATGGCGGCATAGGCGGCCTTGCCCGCCGCCTCGAAGGCCTGGTCGGAGGCAAACAGCACGCGCGTGGAGGCGCCCACCAGCTCCTCGGCGCGATAGCCCAGCATCTCCGCCAGGCCGCTGTTGCAGGCCTGGATGCGCCGGTCTCTGACGAACTCGATGCCCACCGCGGCGTTGTCGAAGATGGCTTTCTGTTCGGCCAGGGTGCTGGCCAGCTGCAGGGCCAGCGCGCGCCGGCTGGCCCAGGCCGCCACCAGGCCGGCGCACAGCAGCGCCATCAGCAGGCCGGGCAGCAGGATGGCGAGCAGGCGCGCGTGCTCGGGCGCGTAGCGGCCGCCGGGCAGCGCGCTGAATTCGAAGGCCCACAGGCGCTGCCCCACCACCAGGGTGTCGCGCCGCGTCAGGCCCGCGGCCGGCGCCGCTGCTGTGTCAGGGGCGCTGTCGAACAAGGGCATGGGCGCGGCCGCAGCGGCGCCGCCGGGCCGGGGCTCGGCATAGCCGATGTCGCTGATGCGCACGCGCAGGGCGGGCAGCAGCTGGGCATCGATGGCGCCGCGCATCAGGTCGCCGGCGCGGTAGACCAGGGCGGCGAAGCCCTGCAGCGCGGCGCGGCGCTGTGCCAGCTCGTCCAGCGGCGCGCCGCGACGGTAGATCGGGATGCGCACCACGAAGCCGGTGCGGCCGGCCTCGTCCTGCACCAGCGTGAGCGGTGCGGTGGCTACCGGCATGCCACTGTCGCGCCCGAGCTCCAAGGCCTGCAGATGGGCCGGCGCGGCGGCCAGATCGAGGCCGAAGGCGCGCTCGTTGCCGCGCATCGGCTCGTTGTACTCGATCACATAGTGCAGCGCCTGCGCCTGCACCGGATGGACGTCGAACTGCGGGTAGCCGCCGGCCTCCAGCGTACGGTCGCCGCGCACGCTGGCGACGAAGGCCGCGCGCTCGGCCTCGGGCAGCACGCGCACATACTGCACGGCCTGAAAGCCCGGCGTGCTTTCGCGCAGACGCAAGCGCTCCAGGAACTGATGGAATTGCAGGCGACTGAGCTCGGGCTGCGCGGCGAACAGGCCGCTGATGCTGCGCAGCGCTGCGAAGTGCGACTGCAGCCGCGTGTCCACCTGGGTCAGCAGGCGCCGGGTGTCGCTGGCGAAGCGGGCGTCAACCTGGCGCTGCTGCTCGCGCGCCACCAGCGCGCAGGCCAGCAGGGTCAGCGCCAGCACCGCGGCGAATGCCAGCAGCACCTGCAGCAGCGTGCGCGCGCCTGGCGCGGGCTTCAGAGCGCCTCCCGGCGCGGCTGGACTTCGTGGCTGCGCTCGCCCAGCTCGACCCGGTTGCGGCCATGCGCCTTGGCCGCGTAGAGGGCCCGGTCGGCGCGCGCCTCCACCGCCGCGATGGTGTCGCCGCGCGCGTAGGCGGCCACCCCGAAGCTGGCGCTGCAATGGCCGAGTTGGGCGAACACATGCTCCTCGACGCGCTGGCGCAGGTTCTCGGCCACTTGCTGGCCGCCCGCCAGATCCGTGTCGGGGCAGATCACCAGAAACTCTTCGCCGCCCCAGCGGCCCACCACATCGCTGGCGCGTATGCGCACCTGCAGGATCTGGGCCAGTGCGATCAGCACCTCGTCGCCCACATGGTGGCCATAGGTGTCGTTGACGCGCTTGAAGCGGTCGATGTCGAGCAGGATCAGCGCGAAGCTGCGGCCGCTGCGGCCCGCGCTGGCGAACTCGCGCTCCAGCACGCGGTCGAGGAAGAGGCGGTTGTAGAGCTTGGTGAGGCGGTCGGTCACCGCCAGCTGCTCGAGTTCGCGGTTCTTGTCCACCAGCTCCTGGGTGCGCTCGGCCACGGTCTGCTCGAGCTCCTCGTTCATGCGCCTGAGCTCCTGCACATGGCGCTGCAGCTCGGCGTTGAGCCGAAAGGCGCGCAGCGCCGCCTGCGCCGTCAGCACCACGTCCTCGTTATGCCAGGGCTTTTCCAGGAAGCGGAACAGATTCGCCTCGTTGATGGCGCGCTTCACGCCGTCCAGATTGCTCTGGCCGGTGAGCATGATGGTGAGCGCCTCCGGCATGCGGCGGTGCACGCGCGCCAGCAACTCGTCGCCCTTCATGCCCGGCATGATGTAGTCGGCGATGATGACGGCCAGGGTCTGGCCCTCGCGTTCGATCTCGTCGATCAGTTCCAGCGCCTCGGCGCCGCTCTCGGCGATCTCGATCATCTGCCCGTGCAGCAGGTTCTTGCCGAGCAGCGAGCGCAGCGAGGTCAGCACCCCGCCGTCGTCATCGACGCACAGAATCACTTCATGGCCCATGGTGCGGTCCCTTGCGCGAAATCAGAGCACGGCGGGTCGGCTGGCGGCAAAGCGAGCCAGGCCCGCGTCGATGCTGCCCAGCAAGGCCTGGGCGTCCCAGGGCTTGGCGATCATGCTGTCGAGATGGCCCTGCTGGCGCACCCGGTCCACCGCCGCGTCGCTGACCTGGCCCGACAGCAGCACCGTCACCACATAGGGGAAGCGCTGGCGGGCCTGGATGAGGAACTCATCGCCCTTCATGCCCGGCATCAGGAAGTCCGAGATCACCACCAGGGGCACCAGGCCCTGGCCGCTCAGCTCGCCGAGGATTTCCAGGCCCTCCTCGGCGCTCTCGGCGATCTCGATCAGATGCCGCGCGCCGTAGGCCTTGCGCAGCTGGTCGCGCAGCGCGCTCAGAACGATGACCTCGTCGTCCACGCAAAGCAATATTCCCTGCATCAGCTTGTCTCCCTGCTGGCGGTCGGGGCGGGGGCGCATGCGCCGTCCGGTTCAATGGTACGTGCGACTTCGATGCGCCTGGCAAGGATTTTTCTCATGTTTGGCCCAGCGGCAGGAAGACCGTGAAACAGCTGCCCATGCCGGGCTCGCTGCGCACCTCGATGCGGCCGTGGTGCTTGGCGACGATCTTGCTCACGATGTCCAGCCCCAGCCCGCTGCCCTCGCCGGCCGGCTTGGTGGTGAAGAAGGGTTCGAAGATGCGCTTCATCAGCTCGGGCGGGATGCCGGGGCCGCTGTCCGAGATGCTCACCAGCGCCTCCTCGCCCTGGCGCGCCAGCGCAATGCGCAGCCGGCCCTTGTACTGCATGGCCTGCAAGGCGTTGTGGATGAGGTTGGTCCAGACCTGGTTGAGTTCGTCCGGCAGGCACCAGACCGGCGGCACCTCGCCGTATTCGCGCTGCAGTTCGATGCCGCCGCGCAGCTTGCTCTGGTAGATGGTCAGCACGGTCTCGATGCCGTCGCGCAGATCGGCCTCGGCGAATTCGGCGTCGCGGTCGAAGCGCGAGTAGGACTTGAGCGCGAAGATGATCTTGGCCACGCGATCGACCGCCAGGTTGATGTTCTCGGTATTGCTGGCAATCGTCGCGGTGCTGTGCGCGGTGTCGAGGATGAGCCGGCTCTGCGCGTGCATCAGCAGGGGCAGGTAATCGTCCAGCCGCTGCTGCGCGCGCATCTGCACCAGCAGGCCGGCCTTGTGGCGCGCCTCGGCGACGCCGGCGGCTTCCAGTTGCGCCGCGAGCAGGCGCGTGAGGCGACGTTCCTCGCTGGAGCTCAGCAGCGCCGCGGGCTCCAGGACCTGGCCGATCAGGCGGCTGAAGCAGTCGCGCTGCGGGCCGTCCAGCAGCTGCAGCACGGTGGGCAGATGCTCCAGCGTGTGGCGCAGGGCGTCGGCGATATTGCGGCCGCTGGACTTGACCGCGGCGATCGGCGTGTTGATCTCGTGCGCCACGCCCGCCACCAGCTGGCCCAGTGCGGCCATCTTTTCCGACTGCACCAGCTGCCCCTGGGCCTGGCGCAGCTCCTCCAGCGCATGCGCGGCCTCGCCGCGTGCCGCTTCCACGGCGGCATAGGCGCTGGCATTGGCCAGGGCGATGGCGGCATAGGCCACGGTGGAGCGCAGGATCTCCAGCTCGCGCGCCTGGTAGGCCATCGCCTGGTGGCTTTGCGAAATCACCACGCCGATGCGCTTGCCGTTGGCCACCAGCGGCCACAGCGTGACCGAGCGCATCGGTGCCTGCGCCACCACGCCCTCGGGCGTGGGCGACTGGCTGGATTCCTGCTCGTCCGCCACCATCATCTCGGCCTCGCTCAGGAAGGTGCGCACCGTCAGCCAGCGCAGGTCGGTCAGCATCAGGCTGGACGGCGGCGCCAGCATCTCGTCCTCGACGTAGTAGACGAAGTCCAGCCGGTCGCCGCTGGGCGCCAGCATGGCCACACCGAAGCCGTCCAGCGGCAGCAGGCGGCGCTGGTGCTGGTGCAGGGCCAGGCAGATGGCGTGCATGTCCAGGCTGGTGGTCAGCTCCATGCCCACATTGCCCACCTCGCGCAGCACGTCGGCCGATTTGCCCAGCGCCTGGTTGGCGCTGGAGAGCTCCGCGGTGCGTTCGCGCACCAGCTCGGCGAGGCGGTCGCGGTGGGTGGCCAGCTCTTCCTCGTAGCGGCGCTTTTGCTGCAGGTATTCCGACAGGCGGTCCTGCAGATGGTTGATGCCGCTCACCAGCATGGTCAGCTCGTCGGAGCGGCCGGCGCGGCGCGCCAGGCTCAGTCGCTCGCCCAGCTCCTCGGGCCGCATGCGCGCCAGGTGCATCGCGATGCGGCGCACATGCACGGTGACGAGGCGGCTGAACATCAACATGATGAAGCCCGCCAGCAGCAGCGACTGCACCAGCTGGGTCAGCACGATGGCGCGCACCGCCTCGCGCAGCGAGGCCCAGAGCTGGCGCTCGTCGCCGGCGAGCAGCAACTCGCCCACCACCTCCTGGCGTCCACCCGCATAGGCCTGGTAGATCAGTGGCACCTGGCGCTGTGGCGCGCGCCCGGGGCCTGTCCAGCCGGGGCGGGTGAATTCAAGCCGCTCGGTATGGCTGCCGGCCGCGCCCAGCGTGAGCTCGGCATGGCCGATCGACTGCACCGAGGCGGCGCTGCTGAGGTGCGCCTGGATGGCCTCGCGGTCCATGTCCCAGACCGCCTTGCGCAGCGTGCTCTGGTAGACCTGCGCGATCAGCTCGATCTCCGCCTGCATCGCCGCATGGCGCGTGCGCCAGGCCGACCAGGTCTGTGCCGCCACCGCCAGCAGGGTGAAGATCAGGCAGAAGGCCAGGGTCGCCAGCACCATGCGGGTACCCAGCGACTCGCGGTGCTTGAGCAGGCTGCGCAACAGGCCTCGCTTCACGGGCGTTCATCCCGGGCCGGCAGCGCCGAGCCATTTCCTGCGGATGGCGGCATAGCGCCCGTTCTTCTTGAGCGTTTCCAGCGCCTTGCGGAAGCGCTCGACCTGGGGGTCGGCGGTGGCGGGGCCGAAGGCCATGTAGTAATCCACCTGCAGCTCGGGCAGGGGCAGGGCCTTGGCCAGCAGGCGCGTGCCGTCGTCGCCGGCCTGGCTGGCCAGCTGCTGGGCAATCAGGTCGGTGGTGATCCACAGATCGACCCGCCCCATCTTGAGCTTCTCGAAATTGAACTGGTTCTTGGCGCTGGACTGCAGCTGCCTGCCCTTGGCAAAGCCATGCGCCTCCAGATACTGCTCGCCGACATCGGCATTCACGGTGGCGGTCTGCCAGCGCATCGCCTCGCTCAGCGAGCCCAGGCGCAGGCCGCGGCTCGCCAGCGCGTACAGGCTGTACTCCACCTGGGTGAGCACGCCCGCCCACTTGAACAGCGACTCGCGCTGCGCGGTGCGCGCGATCGAGTAGATCAGCACGTTCTCGCCCTGGCGCGCCATCTCGTAGGCGCGCGCCCAGGGCAGCACGCTGAACTCGGCCGTTTGCTGCAGCAGGCTCAGGACCTCCTGGACCAGCTCGGTGCACATGCCGGTGAGCCGCCCGTTCTCGGTGAAGTTGTAGGGCGCGGCCTCCTCGGTGACGATCAGCAGGCCGGGCTGCTGCGCCTGCGCCGCATAGGCGCCCAGCCCGGCGGCGCCGGCCAGGCCCAGCATCAGCTTGCGACGCGCTTGATCATGCATGTGGACGTCCGGAGCTTCCCTAGAGCTTGAGCTTGCCTTCGGCCTTGAGGCTGTCAAAGGCGCGCCGCACCCGCTGCACCAGCGCGTCGGGCGTGGACTGGCTGAAGGCGGCATAGAGCCCGGTGTGCAGCTCGGCCAGGCGATGCACCTTCTCCAGCTGCGCGCAATCGAGTTGCGGCTGCCGGCACAGCACCATCCAATCCGCTTCGGTCAGTAGCACCAGATCCACCCGCTGGTTCAGGAGATGACGCACAGTCTCGACGCTCTGCGATGCCAGCAGCAAGCGGGTGAACCCCTGGCCGCGCAGGAACTGGTGGCGCACGTCGTCGCGCACCACGCCGACGCTGTAGCGGCGCGCGTCGGCGAGCCGCTCGACCGCGATGTCATGCCGCGACCGCAGGCGGTAGAAGTCATAACTCTGCTCCATGAACGCACCGATCCACTTGAACTGCTGCTCGCGCTCGGGCGTGCGGGCAATCAGGTAGATCAGCACATTGGGCTGCTTGAGCGCCAGGTCGTAGGCGCGTGCCCAGGGGTAGATGTCGATGCGGTAGTCGTCGATGCCGGCGCTGCGCAAGATCAGCTCCAGGCGCGCCGTGGCCGGCCCGCCCACGCGGTCGCCCTCGGCATAGGCGAAGGGGCTGGTTTCCGTCACCAGGTGCAGGGTGGTGGCGCCCGGCTGGGCCGCGCCAGCGCCGGCCGCCAGGCCCAGCAGCAGCGCCAGGGCCGCGCGCCTAGACCACATCGCCTTGATCATCCATAGCCCGCACTCCGGCTGACCTGACGCGAGCCATCTTAGCCAAGCCTGGCTCCCATATGGGATCCATATGCCCGCCCTGCTATGGTTCCGGCATGCTTCTCATCCAGCCGAACCGGCGCCCCTCCTGGCAAGACCTGGCCCTCGCGGCCGCGGTCTGGGGTCTGGCCTGGGCCCTGATGCTGGGCCTGGACGCCCGCCTGGGGCTGGTGAACCTGGCGCTGCTGCCGGTGCTGGCGGCCGCGCTGGCCTCGATCTGGCTGCCGGCCTGGGCGTCGATGCTCGCCAGCCTGCTGGCGGTGCTGGCCTTCAACTGGGCGTTTGTGCCGCCGCGCGGCAGCTTTGCGGTGGATGTGCCGCAGCATGGCCTGCTGCTGCTGTCGATGCTGGCGCTGAACTGGATCACCGCCGTGCTGATGGCGCGGCTCGCCTGGCAGGCCGCCCAGGCGCAGCTGCACGCCAGGCGCGCCGAGCAGCTGCGCGCCTTCAGCGAGGCCTTGCGCGACAGCCCGGAGCCGCTGGCCCAGGCACCGCTGCTGCATGAAGCGCTGGCCGGTCTGCTGGACGACGCCGTGCTGCTGATGCTGCTGAAAGACCGCCTGCCGGCCGTGAACGAGCCCGCCGCGGTGCAATGGCAGGGCGCCGCGCCGGATGCCGACCAGCGTGCCGGCCTGTGGGCCTGCCTGCGCCAGGGCAGTGCCTTCGGCCCCGGCACCGGCCGGCACGAGGAATTGCAGGCCTGGTATCTGCCGCTGCGCGGGCGGCGCGCCAGCCACGGCGCCGCCTGGCTGCGCCTGCCCGGCAACACAGCCCCGGATGCGCAGCTGCGCGCCCATGCCCAGTCGCTGTGCGACCAGCTGGGCCTGGCCTTGGAACGCCAGGCCACCGAGCAGGCCGCGCAGCGCGCGCGCGACGAGGCCAGCGGCCAGGCCATGCGCAACGCCCTGCTGGCGGCGATCTCGCACGACTACCGCACGCCGCTGGCCAGCATCATGGGCGCCGCCTCCTCGTTGCTGGACCAGGACGCGCGCCTCAGCCCGGCGCAGCGCGAGCGCCTGGCCGCCACCATCGTCGACGAGACCGAGGCCCTGAGCCGCCTCACCGACAACGGCCTGCAGCTGGCGCGCCTGGACGCGCCCGGCGTGGTGCTGCGCATGGACTGGGAGTCGGCCGAGGAGATCGTCGGCGCGGTGCTGCAGCGCGTGCGCCGGCGCCGCGGCGAGGCCGCCAAGCGCGTGCGTGCGCGGCTCGAGCCGGATCTGCCGCTGCTGCGCTGCGATGCCCTGCTGCTCACCCAGCTGCTCGACAACCTGGTGGACAACGCGCTCAAGTACGCGCCCGGCTCGGCCATCGAGCTGCTGGTGCGCTGCGCCAGCGAGGGCGAGCAGAGCTTCATGGTGCTGGCGGTGCGCGACCGCGGCCCCGGTGTGGCACCGGCCTGGCGCGAGCGCATCTTCAACGTCTTCCAGCGCGGTGTGGAACTCAATCGCGAGCGGCCCGACGGTGAAGAACGAAGGGGTGCCGGCGTCGGCCTGGCCGCCTGCCGCGCCATCGCCCTGGCCCATGGCGGCCGCATGAGCTACCGCGCGCGTAGCCATGGCGGTGCGAGTTTTGAATGCTGGCTGCCGCTCGCTGCAGCGCCGCAGCTGCGCGAGGAGGAAGGCCAGGCATGAGTCTGCGAGTCATGCTGGTCGAGGACGACCGCGAGCTGCGCACCACGCTCAAGGGGGCGCTGCGCGTGGAGGGCTACGAGGTCGACAGCGCCGCCAGCCTGGCCGAGGGCCTGGCCCTGCTGGCGCATGGCGAGCCGCCCGATCTGCTGCTGCTGGACCTGGGCCTGCCCGATGGCGAGGGCGAGCAGCTGCTGGCCACGCTGCGCAAGGTGAAGTCGACGCCGGTGCTGGTGATCTCGGCGCGCGAGGCGGATGGCCAGAAGGTGCGCCTGCTCGACGCCGGCGCCGACGACTATCTCGTCAAGCCCTTCAGCGTCAGCGAGCTGCTGGCGCGCATGCGTGTGGCGCTGCGCCATCGCGGCGTGCACACCCAGGCGGCCATCACGCGCTACGCGCAGGGCGGCCTGGTGGTGGAGCTGGCGGCGCACCGCGTCAGCCTGGATGGCACCGAGGTGCACCTCACGCCCACCGAGTTCAACTTGCTGGCGCGCCTGGTGCGCAGCGCCGGCCAGGTGGTCACGCACCGCGCGCTGCTGGCGGACGTGTGGGGCCCCGAATACACCGAGCACACCCATTACCTGCGGCTCTACATGGCGCAGCTGCGCGCCAAGCTGGAGGCCGACCCGGCCGACCCGCAGCGCCTGCTGACCGAGCCGGGGGTGGGGTACCGGCTGGCGGATGGAGGGTGAGGTCGGGCGCGCCACATTGCTTCAGTGCTCGTGCCGACCGTCCGTGCCAGCGCCGCTGCCCAGGCCGGCAGGCACTCGGCCCCAGAGGCGGAGGCCTTCACTGCGTTCAGGCTCCCCTCGCTGCTCACCAAACCGGGACTCGCGCAGAACTCGCCCTCGCACCCCTGCGGGCCGTTGTCCGCCTGGGGCGGCCAACTGTGCTCGGTGCTCAGACAGGCTGCGCTCGACGCATCGCCTGGAGCGATGCGCAACCCGGTTTGGCTGCGCGGCTCGGCACCACCAATGGGGCCTCGCACCTGCCGGCCTGGGCCGCTCGGAGCACGCCCGTGGCAAGAGGGGCGCGTACGAACAGCGGTGTTGGCAAAGCCCTGGGCGGGTGGTTGCGAAGGCCCTTTGCGCTGCCGAGCAGCGCAGCGCCTTGTGGCCGCGCGCGACCCCGCGCGCCTCAAGCACTGGATTGGCGCAGCCTGTCTGAACGGAGCGAGCCGCAGGTGAGCGCAGTGAGTTCTGCGCCTGGCCGCAAGGCGCGAGCAGCACAGGGGAGCCCGAGCTCCGCGAGGGCCTACGCAGCCGGGCCGCAGCGGCCACCCGCCCAGGGCTTTGCCGTCCGGACGGGCCAGACCTTGCGTGGCGCGAAGAGCAAGTAGCGCGGGACTTATGCGTTCCTGATGCCGGCGCCGCGATGCTGCGCCCATCCACAGCATCAGGTGATCAGCTTGTCTACCCACACACCCGCCCGCCAAGGGCTTGCCGCCCTCACGCTCGGTGCCATCGGCGTCGTCTATGGTGACATCGGCACCAGCCCGCTCTACACCGTCAAGGAAGTCTTCCTGCCCGCCACCGGCGTGGCGCTCAACCCGGCCAACATCATCGGTGCGGTCTCCGTGATCATCTGGGCGCTGATGCTGGTGGTGACGCTCAAGTACGTGATCCTGATCCTGCGCGCCGACAACCGCGGCGAGGGCGGCGGCCTCGCGCTCACCGCGCTGGCGGCGCAGGCGGTGCAGGGCCGGCCGGCCTTGCGCGGCGCCCTGCTGCTGCTGGGCGTGTTCGGCGCCACGCTGTTCTATGGCGACAGCGTCATCACCCCCGCGATCTCGGTGATGGGCGCGATCGAAGGCCTGGAGGTGCTGACGCCGGCGCTCAAGCCCTACGTGCTGCCGATCTCGCTGGCCATCCTGGTGGGCCTGTTCATGATCCAGCGCTTCGGCACCCATGCGGTGGGCCGGCTGTTCGGGCCGGTGATCGTGCTGTGGTTCGGGGTGCTGGGCGTGATGGGGCTGCTGCACATCCAGCAGCAACCCGCCATCCTGGCGGCGCTGAATCCGCTGCACGCCTGGCAGTTTCTCAGCGAACGTGGCTGGCATCTGTTTGCCGCGGTGGGCGCGATCGTGCTGGCGCTCACCGGCGCCGAGGCGCTCTATGCCGACATGGGCCACTTCGGCGCCCGGCCGATCCGCCTGGCCTGGACCGGCCTGGTGTTCCCGGCGCTGGCACTCAACTACATGGGCCAGGGCGCGCTGCTGATCGGCGACCCCGGCGCGATCGAGAACCCCTTCTACCGCCTCTTCCCCGACAGCCTGGTGCTGCCCGCCGTGGTGCTGGCCGCGCTGGCGGCGGTGATCGCCTCGCAGGCGGTGATCTCGGGCGCCTATTCGATGACCAAGCAGGCCATCCTGCTGGGCTTTCTGCCGCGCATGGAGCTGCGCAACACCTCTGCCCGCGAGGTCGGCCAGATCTATGTGCCGGGCGTCAACTGGGCGCTGCTCGCCGGCGTGGTGGCGGCGGTGCTGCTGTTCGGCAGCAGCTCGGCGCTGGCCGGCGCCTATGGCATCGCGGTCACACTGACCATGATGATCACCACCGTGCTGACCTTCTTCGTGGTGCGCGATGGCTGGAAGCTGCCGGCGCCGCTGGCGATCACTGCCACCCTGTTCTTCCTCGCCATCGACGCCCTGCTGGTGGCCGGCTGCGCCATCAAGTTCCTCGACGGCGGCTGGTTCCCGCTGCTGCTGGGCCTGCTGCTGTTCGTGCTGATGAGCACCTGGCAGCGCGGCCGCCAGTTGCTGATGCAAGGCATCAGCAGCGAGGGTCTGGAGCTGGAGCCCTTCATCGAGACCCTGAGCGATGCGAGCATCCACCGTGCGCAGCGCACCGCGGTCTATGCGGTGGCCAACCCCGAGACGGTGCCGCAGGCGCTGCTGCACAACCTCAAGCACAACCAGGTGCTGCACGAGACCAATGTGATCCTCACCGTGAAGTTCGCCGAGCGGCCCTGGGTGCCCGAGGCCGAGCGCGTGGCCCTGCAGGCGCTCGCGCCGGGCTTCTGGCGCGTGGCCCTGTGTTACGGCTTCATGGACCAGCCCGACGTGCCCCAGGCCCTGGCCCTGTGCGCCGCCAAGGGGCTGGTGATACAGCCCTTCGAGACCAGCTACTTCCTCAGCCGCGAGACGGTGGTGCCCACGCCCGGTGCCGGCATGGCCAACTGGCGCGAGCGCCTGTTCGCGGCGCTGAGCCGCAACGCCGGCAGCGCGGCCGAGTTCTTCCACCTGCCCGACAACGCCGTCGTGGAATTGGGCACACGCGTGCAGATCTGAGGCCGGCGGCCGGTGGCGTCGATCGCTTAGACTCCCCGTCGGGAGTTGTGCGATTGGCGTAAAAATGGCCTTCGCCGGCGCAGGGCGTCACGGACGGAAGGCAAAGAATTTTGGGCATGGCTTGGCGTGCCGCGCGGCCAGCGCGGCGTTCATGCTTGCGGCAATGGGCCGCCTGGGGCTGCGGCGTGCTGCCGTGGTGGCCGGCGTTCGGCCAGGGCCAGCCCGGCGACCGTCTGGCGGTGATCTATCCCGAGATTGGCGAGCCCTTTCGCGCCGTGTTTGCCAGGATCCTGGAAGGCATCGATGAGCGTGCCCAGCAGCGCGTGCCGCGCATCGCGGTGGCGGCCGATGCCGACGCGCTGGCGCTCGCCAGCGAGCTGCGCCGCCGCGAGCTGAAGGTGGTGATCGCGCTGGGCCGTGCCGGCCTGCGCGTGGCGACCGCGCTGGACCCCGCCATCGAGGTGGTGGCCGGCGGCGTGATCAGCCCCAACGAGGCCGATGCCCGCGCCGCCACCCTGCTGAGCCTGGCGCCCGACCCGCTGCTGTTGATGCAGCGCCTGAAGAGCCTGCAGCCGGGGGTGAAGCGCGTCACCGTGGTCTATTCGTCGCGCCACAGCGCTTGGCTGATGCGCCATGCCCAGCCGGCGGCGCGCCAGCTCGGGCTGGAGCTGCGCGCGCTGGAGGTGGACGAGCTCAAGAGCGCCTTGCGCCAGTACCAGGACTTCTTTGCCCAGGCCGCGCCGCAGGACGCGCTGTGGCTGCCGCAGGATCCGCTCACGGTGGATGAGTCGGCGGTGCTGCCGCTGGTGCTGCAGGAATGCTGGAACCGCAACCTGGCGCTGTTCTCCAGCAATCTGGGCCATGTGCGGCGCGGCGCGCTGTTCTCGCTCTATCCCAACAACCTGGAACTCGGCCGCAGCCTGGCCAGCAGCGCGCTGGCGCAGCTGGCCCGCCAGGCCGGGGCCCCGCGCGGCGCCCAGCCGCTGCGCGATGTGCATGCGGCGCTCAACACCCGCACCGCCAGCCACCTCGGGCTGGATCTTAGCCCCCAAGTCCAGCGCAGCTTTGAGCTGCTGCTGCCCGAGCGATGAACGCCGCCTCCTTCCTGTCATCACGCGGCTGGCTGGATGCGCTGCGCCATGCCACCTTCCGCCGCCAGCTCACCGTGGTGGTGGCGGCGGGCGTGCTCAGCGTGGCGGCGGTGTCGGCGGTGGTGTCGAGCTGGCAGGGCAGCCTGCAGGTGCGCGAGACCCTGGTGCGCCAGGGCCTGAACCTGGCCACCAGCCTGGCCCAGCAAAGCCAGCTGGCGCTGCTCACCGAGGGCGCGGAGAACGCGCGCGAGCCGATCGAGCGCGCCTTCTCCTTCCCCGATGTGCTGCGCGTGGAACTGCTGCACGCCGATGGCGAGGCCCTGGTGGCGCGCGGCAACGCCCCGCCCATGGCCGCCTCCAAGCCGCAGTCCGATGCCCTGGGCCCCTATCTGGAGGCCGAGACCGACGACGCCTGGAGCTTTGTGGCGCCGGTGCGCACCCAGCCGGCCGAGGCCTCGCCCTTCGAGGCGCGGGCGCCGCGCGCCGAGCTGCTGGGCTATGTGCGCGTGACCCAGGGCAAGGCGGCGCTGGTGCAGCTGGTGCGGCGCCTGGTGGCGATCAATTTTGGCGTCGGCCTGGCGCTCTCGGCCCTGCTGCTGTGGGCGCTGCGCCTGCTGGCGCGGCGCCTGACGCGGCCGCTGGGCGAGCTGTCCGAGGTGATGCTGCATGCCGGCGAGGGCCGCATGGGCCTGCGCGCGCGGCTCTCGGGCCCGCGCGACATCGCCAGCATGGCCCAGGTCTTCAACGGCATGATGGTGAACCTGGAGCAGCGCGAACAGGAGCTGCAGCAGAAGAACGCCGAGCTGGCCCGCCATGCCGCCACGCTGGAGGAACGGGTGGCCGAGCGCACCCATTCGCTCACCGCCGCCAACCGCGAGCTGCAGGGCGCGCTCGACACCTTGCGCGAGGCGCAGAAGCAGCTGGTGGAGGCCGACAAGCTGGCCTCGCTGGGCCGGCTGGTGGCGGGGGTGGCGCACGAGCTCAACACGCCGCTGGGGAATGCCCTGATCTCGGCCTCGGCGCTGGAGGCCGAACAACACCATATGAGCGAGGCGGTGAAGAGCGGCCAGGTGCGCAGAAGCGATTTCAACCGCATGCTGGCCAACAGCATCGAGGGCAATGCCCTGGTGGTGCGCAATGTGCAGCGCGCCGCCGACATCATCCGTGGCTTCAAGCAGCTGGCGCTGGACCAGACCACCGAGATGCGGCGCGAGTTCCGCGCCGACGAGGTCATCCACGAGCTGCTCGCCAGCCTGCAGCCGATGTTCCGCCACACCCCCTTCCGCATCGAGGCCGAGCTGGAGCCTGGCCTGCGCATGGACAGCTATCCCGGCCCGCTCGGCCAGGTGGTCAGCAATATCGCCCAGAACGCCCTGGTGCACGGCTTTGCCGGGCGCGCGCAGGGCCTGCTGAAGGTGCAATGCCACGCGCTGGGCGCCAACCAGGTGCAGATCATCTGCAGCGACGACGGCCAGGGCATGGACGAGGCGGTGCGCTCGCGCGTCTTCGAGGCCTTCTTCACCACCCGCTTCGGCCAGGGCGGCTCGGGCCTGGGCATGCAGATCGTGCACAGCCTGGTGACCGGCCTGCTGGGCGGCCGCATCGTGGTGGAAAGCCGGCCCGGCGCGGGCACGCGCATCCTCATCACGCTGCCGCGGCGGGCGCCGCCGCAGCAGCAACTTGCGGTCAGCCACCGCAGCGAGGCGCCATGAGCAAGCCACTCCTTGCCCTGGGCCTGCTGCTGTGCGGGCTGGCGCAGGCGCAGAGCAGCGAAGAGCAAGACCTGGCCCTGGCCTTTGGCGACAGCGCCCTGGTGAGCATCGCCACCGGCAGCGCCCAGCCGCTGCGACGCGCGCCGGCGGTGGCGGCGGTGATCACCGCCGCCGACATCGAGGCGATGGGCGCCAGCGATCTGGACCAGGTGCTGGAGCGCGTGCCCGGCCTGCATGTCGGGCGCGGCAGCGGCACTTACACGCCGCTCTACGTGGCGCGCGGCATCTACAGCCAGTTCAATCCGCAGATCCTGATGCTGCAGAACGGCGTGCCGATGACGACCCTGCTGGTGGGCAACCGCGGCAATGGCTGGGGCGGCCTGCCGGTGCAGCACATCGCGCGCATCGAAGTCATGCTCAGCCCCGGCTCGGCGCTGTACGGCTCCGACGCCTATGCCGGCGTGATCAACATCGTCACCAAGGGGCCGCGCGATCTGCACGGCGGCGAGGCCGGCCTGCGCCTGGGCTCCTTCGGTGCGCGCGATGCCTGGCTGCAGCAGGGCGGCAAGCTCGGGCCGGCCGAGTTCGCCGTCTTTGTGCAGCGCGGCCGCGGCGAGGGCGCGCGCAATCTCGTCGAGGCCGATGCCCAGAGCTTCAACGACAGCACCTTCGGCTCGCATGCCAGCCTGGCGCCCGGGGCGCTCAACAACGGGCACGACAGCTGGGATGCGAACCTCGATCTGGCGCTGGAGGGCTGGCGCTGGCGCATCAACTACAAGCTGCGCGAGCTCGGCACCGGCGCCGGCATCTCGCAGGCGCTGGACCCGCAGGGCCTCTACCGCACCGAGCGCCTGGTGAGCGACCTGAGCTGGCAGCAGGCGGCGCTGCTGCCGGACCTGAGCGCCGGCTTCGGGCTCAGCGCCCTGCATTACAGCCAGCAGTTCCCGCGGCCGCTGCAGATCTACCCGGCGGGCGTGCGCTTTCCCACCGGCGTGTTTGCGGACGGCATGTTCGGCGCGCCCGAGACCTGGGAACGCCAGTGGCGCCTGCATGCCTACCTGGGCTACGAGGGCCTGGCCCACCACAAGCTGCGCGCCGGCCTGGGCTATGAGGACCTGGACCTCTACCGCACGCGCGAGCTGAAGAACTTCGCCTTCGCCGCCAACGGCCTGCCGATCCCGCTGCCGACCATCACCGACCACAGCGACATCGACCCCTTCATGCGGCCGCAGCGCCGCAGCGCGGCCTATGCCTATCTGCAGGACGACTGGCAGCTGGCGCCCGACTGGACGCTCACCCTGGGCCTGCGGCACGACCGCTACTCCGACTTCGGCAACACCACCAACCCGCGCCTGGCCCTGGTCTGGGAGGCTGCCTACAACCTCAGCGCCAAGCTGCTCTACGGCCAGGCCTTTCGCGCGCCGGCCTTCAACGAGCAGTACAGCATCAGCAACCCGGTGGCGCGCGGCAACCCGGCGATCCGGCCCGAGACCCTGGCCACGCGCGAGGCCCAGCTGATCTGGCAGCCCGGGCGCCATCTGCAGCTCAGCCTGGCGGCCTTCGAGCACCGGCTCAGGGATCTCATCCGCACCACCCCCAATGCGCAGCCCGGCACCGGCACCACCTTCAACAACACCGGTGACCAGAGCGGGCGCGGGCTGGAGCTGAGCGGCAGCTGGGACCCGGGCGCCGGCCTGCATCTGCAGCTGAGCCTGAGCCAGCAGCGCTCGCGCGACGAGAGCAGCGGCCGCAGCCCCGGCTATGCGCCGCGCCGCCATGCCTATCTGCTGGCCGACTGGCGCGTCAGCGAGGCCTGGCAGCTGGGTGCGCAGCTCAACCGGGTGGCGGGCCGCGAGCGCCCGCCGGGTGATGTGCGCCCGCCGGTGGCCGACTACACCAATGTCGACCTGAGCCTGCGCCACGCGCCGCAGGGGGCGCGCTGGTCGGTGGCCGCGCTGCTGCGCAATGCCACCGACAGCGATCAGCGCGAGCCCAGCCTGGCGCCGGGCCGTATCGTCAACGACCTGCCCTTGGCGCCGCGCAGCCTGAGCGTGGAGCTGGACTTCCGCTACTGAGGAGACCGCCATGATCCGCCACGCCTGCCTGCTGATGGTCTGCATGCTGAGCGCGGCGGCGCATGCCCAGACGGCCGCCGAAGAGCAAGACCTGACCCTGGCCTTTGGCGACAGCGCCACCATCTCGGTGGCCAGCGGCGCCAGCCAGCAGCTGCGCCGCGCCCCCGCGGTGGCCAGCGTGTTCAGCGCCGAGGACATCCGCGCCAGCGGCGCCACCGACCTGACCCAGGTGCTGGAGCTGGTGCCGGGCCTGCATGTGGCGCGCTCGCTGCTGGTCTACGACCCGCAGTACCAGTTGCGCGGCGTGGGCAACACCTTCAACCAGCAGATCCTCATGCTGGTCGACGGCGTGCGGCTGCAAAACCCCGATCTGGGCGGGCAGGACGAGCTTTGGATCAGCCTGCCGGTGGACCAGATCGAGCGCATCGAGGTGATACGCGGGCCCGGTTCGGCCCTGTATGGCGCGGATGCCTTCTCGGGCGTGATTGCCATCACCACCAAGCGCGGTGCCGGCCGCCGTGCCGGCGAGGCGCGCCTGACGCTGGGCAGTTATGGCACGCGCGCGCTCAGCCTGCAGCAGGGCGCGGCGCTGGGCAGCGGCAGCTGGTCGGCCTATGCGCACGCCGGGCGCAGCGCCGGGCCCGACCCCGTGGTGGAGGCCGACGCGCAGACCGCCCTGGATGCGCTGTTCGGCACCCGGGCCTCGCTCGCGCCCGGGCGCCTGCACACCGGGCATCGCGATCTCGACCTGGGCCTGCAACTGGCCTGGCAGGAGCTGCGGTTGCAGGCGAGCTTCAAGCGCCGCGACGGCATCGGCAGCGGGGCCGGCCTGGCCCAGGCCCTGTCCGACCGCGACTGGGCCCGCTCCGACACCAGCACGCTGGCCGTGGACTACCAGCGCCAGGGGGTGGCGCCGCAATGGGATCTGCAGGCCCATGCCGCGCTGACGCGCTATCACGTGGACTCCTGGTTCGTGCTTTTCCCCGCCGGGGCCTTTGGCGGCGCCTACCCCGAGGGCATGCAGGGCGGGCCGGGCCGCGATTCGCGCGTGGCCGAGGCGTCGCTGGGCGCGGTCTACAGCGGCTGGAGCGGGCATCGCTGGCGCGCCGGCCTGGGCCTGCTGGACAGCCATATGCACGACACCTGGGAAGTGAAGAACTTCAATTTCGAGTTCATCCCCGGCGTCGGCAATGTGCCGGTGCCGCTGGGCGCGCTGCAGCGCGTGGCCGATGCGGATCGCTATGTGCAGCCGCAGCGCCGCCGCGTCGCCTATGTGCTGCTGCAGGACGAATGGCAGCTGGCCAAGGACTGGACCCTCACCGCCGGCCTGCGCCACGACCACTACAACGATGTGGGTGGCACCACCAACCCGCGCGTCGCGCTGGTCTGGGATGCCGCCTACGACCTCACCGTCAAGGCCCTGCATGGCCAGGCCTTCCGCGCGCCCAGCTTCGCCGAGCTGCACAACATCAACAACCCGGTGAACCTGGGCAATCCGCACCTGCGGCCCGAGCGCATGCGCACCACCGAGCTGGTGGCCGACTGGCAGGCCAGCGCCGATCTGCACCTGGTGCTGAACCTGTTCGACTACCGCATGCGCGACATCATCCGGCCGGTGCCGAACGCCGATCCGCTCACCGGCACCACGGCGGCCAACCTGGGCAGCCAGCATGGCCGCGGCCTGGAGCTGGAAGGGCATTGGCAGGCCGGCCCGGACTGGCGCCTGGTGGGCAGCTATGCCTACCAGCACAGCGTGGACGGGCTGACGGGGCGGGCCAGCGCCGATGCGCCGCGCCAGATGCTGAAGCTGGGGGCCGACTGGCGCTGGGGCCCGGACTGGGCGCTGAACCTGCAGGCCCGCCACATCGCCGACCGTGCGCGCGCCGCCGGCGACGCCCGCGCGCCCATCAAGGACTACAGCCTGCTGGACCTGAGCCTGCAATGGCGCCGCGAGGCGCAGCAGGGCTGGAGCCTGCAGCTGGGGCTGCGCAACGCGCTGGACGCCGACGCGCGCGAGCCCAGCCCGGCGCCCGGCAATATCCCCAATGACTTCCCGCTGGCGCGGCGTAACTGGGTGCTGCAGGCCGCGTACGCGTTTTAGGCGGCGCCGGTCTTTACTGGGCCTGATGTTGATCTACCTACCTGCCTCGTTCAAGTAGCGTCAAGGCCCCCTCTGGTGTGAGACCAAGAAATCACATGACTAGGGGCGCCACTTAGGAGTGGTGTCAACGGCCAACCGCACGGCTGTCACCCTCAATGGTGTGGCACGCAGCTACGCCACCGCCAGCACCAGCAACCGGCTGCAGAGCCTGAGCAACCCGGCGCGCAGCTTTACGTATGACAACGCCGGCAATACGCTGAGCGACAGCGCCAGCTACAACGCCGTCTACGGGCTGGACGGCAGGCTGAGCCAACTGAGCGCCGGTGGCCGGCAGATGAGCCTGGCCTACGACGCCAACGGGCTACGGGTGCGCAGGCAGATCACAGGAGGCAGCAACCCCGGCGTCACCTACTACACCTACGACCAGCAGGGCCAGCTGCTGGGCGAGTACGCGCTTGTCGCTGGACAGCTCACGGCGCTGATGGAATATGTGTGGCTGGAAGGGGTGCCGGTGGCGGCCATCCGGCCCACGGCCGGTGGTGCGCACGAGGTGTTCTACATTCACAGCGATCACCTGAGCGCACCGCGCGTGGCGCTGGATAGCCAGGGGCGGGTGCGCTGGCGCTGGATGGCGGAGCCGTTTGGGGCAACGGCGGCGGAGACGAATCCGGCGGGGTTGGGGGATGTCAACGTAACGCTGAGGTTGCCGGGGCAGCAGGCCGATGAGTTTGTGGGGCTGCATTACAACGTGTTCCGCGACTACGATCCGACGGTTGGGAGGTACGCCACTCCAGACCCGATTGGGCTGGAGGGTGGAAGTGCTTCGCTGTACGGCTATGCCGAGGGAAATCCAGTAAGCTTGTCTGACCGTTTGGGGCTTGCTCCTAATGACCCGACAGATGGGCGTCCTGGCGCCCCAGCAATTGGAGTCCCGAACCCGTCAGCACAAGCCCAGCGCGACATTACGCGCCAATTGTCTGATCTCTTCTGTGATCCGGGCTGTGTGGAGCTTCAAGCAAGGATGGAGGAACTGGCTGGCGAGTTGCGACAGAGGTACGTCGCAATGACGGGCGATGCGCAGAACTTGTTTTGCTCGAACCCAATTGGAAAGTTTTCTTGGGCAGGCCACCAGATCAAATACCAGAATAAGCAACGTCAATTGCAGAAGCTGATCCAAAAGGCGCGCGCCCAAGGCTGTCAAGTCAATCCAGAACATGAACGACTTACCTTGTTACCGGCGCCATTCTGTCCTTCGCGGTAGTAAGCCCGCCACGGAAGCCGTTTTGCGACTACGCTAACTTATTTCGTCCGCGGCCATGACACAAGAAATCCACACCCTAGTCATTGACTGGATCTCCTACCATCGGCTACTTGAGGCGAGCGGGTCGACTGGGAACGCCAGCGGTGTCGGCAAACAGTATTTCGACAGCATCGATCAGCTTGATCACATTGTGAGGACCGACCCCGAACAGGGTTGGGAGGCAATTCAGCGCATCTTCGTTTCTTGTGAAAGCGACTTCCAGCGCGCCTGTTTGGCTGCAGGCTTGCTTGAGGATTTGTTGGCCAGTCACGGGAGCGACTTCGTTGCGCGAGTTGAGCAATTGGCAAGGAGCAACGCTGGATTCCGTGAATTGCTAGGAGGCGTGTGGCGAAACGCGATCGACGATGCGGTGTGGATGCGGCTGCAGGCGGCCTTGCAGGGCAGCGTGCATTGACGCATGCCAGCTGCAGTGCTGTGTGCCCCCGCACCGACAGCCGCGGCGTGCTTGCCAGCTACAGCTATGACGCCCTGAGCCGTCTGACCGGCATCGTCTACAGCCAATCCGGGCAACCCAGCCAGAGCAGCGGCTGGGCCTACGACCAGACCGGCCCCGGATTCAGCTACGGTATCGGGCGTCTCACCACCGCAGCGCAGGGCAGTACCATCACTCGGTACCGCTACGACGCTCTCGGCCGGGTGCTGGGCATGACGCAAACACTCAAGGCCACCAGTGATCCGAACAGCGCGGATGTCGTGACCACGGTGGGCTATGCCTACGACGCCGCGGGCCATGTCACCGGCCTCACTTACCCCAGCGGCAGGCTACTGACGTACAGCTACACGGACGGCCAGGTCAGCGGCGTGACCTTGGCACCTGCCAATGACACTGCCGCTGACTTGATCAGCCAGATCCAGTTCAGCCCCTTCGGGGCGGTGAAGCAGTGGCAATGGGCCATGAGCAGCGGGCCCCAGGGGCACGACCGCGTGTTCGACACCTCGGGCCGCCTGGTGCGCTACCGACTGGGCAACTACATCCGAGACCTGAGCTACGACGCAGCGGATCGCATCACCGCCTACACGCATTACGACGCCGGCACGACCGCCGGGCTGCCAGTCCTGAACCAGAGCTTTGGCTACGACGCGCTCGGCCGGCTGGTGAACGTCAACGCTGGCGGCTCAAGCTGGAGCATCGGCTATGACGCCAATGGCAACCGCACGGCTGTCACCCTCAATGGTGTGGCACGCAGCTACACCACCGCCAGCACCAGCAACCGACTGCTGGGCCTGAGCAACCCGGCGCGCAGCTTTGGCTACGACAATGCCGGCAACACGCTGAGCGACAGCGCCAGCTACAACGCCGTCTACGGGCTGGACGGCAGGCTGAGCCAACTGAGCGCCGGTGGCCGGCAGATGAGCTTGGCCTACGACGCCAATGGGCTACGGGTGCGCAGGCAGATCACAGGAGGCAGCAACCCCGGCGTCACCTACTACACCTACGACCAGCAGGGCCAGCTGCTGGGCGAGTACGCGCTTGTCGCTGGACAGCTCACGGCGCTGATGGAATATGCGTGGCTGGAAGGGGTGCCGGTGGCGGCCATCCGGCCCACGGCCGGTGGCGCGCACGAAGTGTTCTACATTCACAGCGATCACCTGGGCGCACCGCGCGTGGCGGTGGATACCCAGGGGCGGGTGCGCTGGCGCTGGATGGCGGAACCGTTTGGAGCAACGGCCGCCGAGACGAATCCATCCGGTTTAGGCGAGCTGAACGTGACGCTGAGGTTGCCGGGGCAGCAGGCCGATGGGTTTGTGGGGCTGCATTACAACGTCTTCAGGGATTACGATCCGACGACTGGGCGGTATGTCCAATCTGATCCCATCGGGCTGAACGGCGGCATCAACACGTACAGCTACGTCAATGGCAACCCGCTGCGGTACTCGGACCCGACTGGTCAAATCGCGATTGCCGATGACGTCATCATCGGCGGGACGGTGCTTATTGTTGGCTGCGCGATTACGCCAGCGTGCCGGCAAGCTGTTTCGGATGCGGTCAGTGGACTTGGGGCCATCCTTGCAAGGCCCTTCGTGAATGACCCGCAGGCGCAAGCAGAGCACGATGAGTACAAGCGAAACTACAACTCGCCCCCGCCTCCGTTCAATGACCCCTGTGAGGAGCTCCGGTGGCGTCTGAAGCGAGAAGAGGATTTGCTCAGAGCTCGGCAGGCTTGGGACGCGAAATGGATGCCGGGCAGGCATGCTGGGATGAATGGAGAAATCCAGTCCAACAATGCAATCCGGAAGCTCAAAGACAAGATGAAGCAGCAAGGGTGTGATTGCTCATGAAACTGAATGAAGCAGAGGTCCAGGAGCTGCAAAAGAAGTACAGCTACCTGACCAACTACGAGGCAGAGGAGCCGGATGCTCCCATCGACCCTCTGACGTACGTTGACTCGAATGGTGACTCCTTGCTGCACATCGCGACCCAGGGGGGGGACTTGCGCACGGTCGAGCTTCTTCTGAATGCCGGCATTGATGTGAACCAGACAGGCGATATGGGAAATACCGCGTTGCACTACGCGAAAGATGAGAACTTGGCGCGTCTGCTGCTGAATCATGGTGCGTCGGTTGATGCCTATAACGAATTTGGTAAGCAGCCTTCGTGGAAGGCCAGTTCTAGCCAGTGATGAGTTAGCGCCCTGAATCGCGCCGGCTCTCGAGGGGGCCAGTTGGTGTGAGTCTGACTGGCATGGTCTGACTGGCGAGTTGTGGCTGCGTCTGCAACAAGCCTTGCGAGGCAATGTGCACTGATCAGCGGGGGGCAAGTCTTTTGTCTCCAGGCACGACCTGGTCTCCGGCTCCTGATACCCGCAAGCGCTAGCCATTTTCCGCACACCTTAGAATCCGCCCCCCGGCGCCATCCAGGCGCCCAGCCAGCGCGTCCATGAACATCGTCGTCAACGAAGAACTCAAAGCCTATATCGATCCGCTCACCCCCGATGAGCATGCCGCGCTGGAGCGCAGCATCCTGGCCGAGGGCTGCCGCGACGCGCTGGTGTTGTGGGGCGAGGTGCTGGTGGACGGGCACAACCGCTACGGCATCTGCGTCAAGCATGGCCTGCCCTTCCAGACGGTGCAGAACCCGCGCTTCAAGTCGATCGAGGACGTGCACCTCTGGATGATCGACCAGCATCTGGGCCGGCGCAGCGTGTCGGACTTCCAGCGCGGCGTGCTGGCGCTGCGCAAGAAGGAGATCGTGGCGGCGCGCCGCGCGGTGGCCCTGCACACCGAGCCCGACGAGAGCCGCGCCGACGCGCCGCAGCTGCCGCCCACCGACCCGCTCAACACGCGCGAGGCGATTGCCAAGGCGGCGCGCATCAGCAGCAACCAGGTGGTGCTGATCGAGAAGATCCAGAAGCAGGCCGCGCCCGAGCTGGTGGCGGCCGTCAAGTCGGGCGAGATCACCATCAGCGCCGCCGCCGCGGTGGCCAGCCTGCCGGTGGAAGAGCAGGTGGCCGCCGCCGCCGCCGGCAAGACCGAGCTCAAGCAGGCCGCCAAGCGCGCGCGTGCCGCCAAGGCCAGGCCGGCCAAGGCGGCCGAGGAGGCGGTGGCCGATCAGGCGGAGGGGGCCGAACAGGCCGCCGCGCAAGACCTGACCCCGCTGACGGAATCCGAAGCCGACGAGCTGCAGCGCCTGCGCGCCCGCGTGGCCGAGCTGACGGTGGAGAACGCCGTGCTACGCCAGCAGCTCGCCGCCCTGCAGCGCTGAGTTCATGGCCGCATAGCCCAGGCCCTGGCCGAACAGGCCGGCCGTGGCCTGCTGCTGCAGGAAATCGCGGATCTGCGCCTGGGCCTGCCCGTAGGCCAGCAGGAAGGGGGCCGGCCCGACGCTGAAGCGCCGCGCCCCGGCCGCATGCAGCTGCTCGATCGCCGGCATGCCGGGCAGCACCATCAGGTTCAGCGGCATGCCGATGGCCGGGGCCAGGCTGCGCACCTCGTCGACGCTGGCCAGGCCGGGCAGAAAGGCGCCGTCGGCGCCCGCCTCGCGGTACAGGCGCAGCCGCTCCAGGCTCATCGCCGCGGCCGCCGCCCCGCTGGCCAGCCGGCGCAGATAGACGTCGCTGCGCGCGTTGATGAAGAAGGGCCGGTCGCTGCCCAGCGCGCTGCGGATGGCCGCGATCTTGGCCGCCAGCAGGGCAGGGGCCTGGTCGCCGTCTTCGAGATTGATGCCCACCGCGCCGGCGTCGGCGACGGCGCGGGCCAGCGCGGCCACGGCGGCCGGATCGGCGCTGTAGCCATCCTCCAGGTCGACACTCAGCGGCACGCTCAGCACCCGGGCCAGGCGGCGCACCGCGGCCAGCAGCTCCGCGGGCGGCAGGGCGCCGCCATCGGCATAACCGAGCGACCAGGCCAGCGAGGCGCTGGAGGTGGCGATGGCCGGCGCGCCGGCCAGCTCGAACAGGCGCGCGCTGGCGGCGTCCCAGGCATTGGGCAGCAACAGCGGCGCTGGGGCCTGGTGCAGGGCTTGGAAGCGGTGGAAGGCGGTCATGGCAGGTCTCGAGGAATGAGCCTGCATGCTAGGTGGCGCGCCGACGCGTGTCTGGCCGTTTCCGGACCTCTGCCTGGCAGTTCCGGGTCAGCATTGTCTGGCATGCTTGACAGCATGTTTGAGCCCGCCCGCCTCATTCCAAGCCGACCCGGCATGCCGGCGCAGGCCGCTCGCCGCGGCCTGCTGCTGGGTGCGTTGGCGGCATTCAGCCTGCCCGGCTTGGCGCTGGCACAAACCGGCGCTAGCGCCATGGTCGCGATCCCCAGCGATGTGCAGCACGACTACGAGCGCTTCGTCGGCGCGCGCGAGCCTCTGGCGATCAGCCAATACGGCGGCCCGCATGCTCGCCGCGACGTGGTGGAGTTCCTGTTGCTGCAGCAGGCCCTGGCCCTGGGCGGCCAGACGCAGCCGTTGGCGCTGCTGAGCATGCCCAGCAGCGCCAGGCTGCAGCTGGAGGTGCGCGCCGGCCATGCGGTCTGCAGCGCCACCAGCTACTGGCGCGAAGATTTCCCCGCTGCCGAGCAAGAGCTGCTGTTCAGCCAGGCCTTGCTGGGCGACGGCGAGTTCGAGGTCGGGCTCTACACCGCGCCCGGCAACGCGCGTGCGCTCGCCGCGCGCTCGCTGCAGGACCTGCGTGCGCTCACTTTTCTCTCCAACCGTGACTGGCGCGTGGACTGGCGCACGCTGGAGCAACTGGGCATCGGCAAGCTGCTGCATGCGGGCAACTGGGACTTGATGCCGCGCATGGTGGCCAGCGGGCGTGCCGACGTGCTGCTGGCACCGTTCCAGTCCGGCGCCGATCTGGCGCTGGAGGTCCGGGGCGTGCGCTTGGTGCCCATCCCCGGCTTGAAGATAGGCATGCGTGGCACGCGGCACTATCTGCTGTCGGCGCGCCACCCGCAGGGCCAGGCCGTGAAGGCAGCACTCGACGCCGGGCTGATGCAACTGCGCCGCCAGGGGGTGCTGCGCAAGGCCTACGAGCAGTCGGGCTTCATCAACACCGCCACCGAGCACTGGCAGCGGCTTTAGGGCCGCTTCGGCGAAGCTGCAGCGGGACGCGCTAGGCCGGGACCTCGGTCAGCTGCTTGCCGTGCGGGCCGGCCCCGGCGGGGCCTGCTGACGCGGGTGCGGCAGCCAGCGGCGCCAGTAGCGGCAAGACGATGGAGACACGCGTGCCCTGGCCCGGGCCCGAGTGCAAGGCGAGGCTGCCGCCCAGCGGACCCTGGACCAGCTTGTGCAGCATGTACAGGCCGAGCCCCGAGCCGCCTTGGCCCATGCGGGTGCTGAAGAAGGGGTCGAAGGCGTGCTGGCTGACCTGGCTCGACATGCCCACCCCGTCGTCGTCGAAGTCCAGTTGGACCTCAGCATCGCCGCGGCGTTGGGCGCGCACGCTGATCGTCAGTGCATTGCGCTCGGCCAGCCCATGCAGGACGGCGTTGTCAACGAGCTGTATCAGCACCTGCTCAAGCAAGCCGGGGAAGCTGTCCAGCATGATGTCGGCCGGAATCGCCGTCTCCACGCGCACCGGCTTGCGCTTGTGCTGATACATGGCGGCGACCAGCGTTTGCTGCACCAGTTTGTCCAGTTCGAACTTGCGCCGTCTGGCATTCGCCTGATCGGCCGCGACGCCTTTGAACGAGGCGATCAATTCGATGGCCCGCTGCAGGTTGCGCTCGAGCAGGGCACAGGCCGCGTCCGCGCTGTCGATGAAGCCATCCAGCGACGATCGCTTCAGGCGCTGTTGTGCGACCGCCTCGCGCAATTCGATCAGCCAATACGAAATCGAGGTCACCACCGTGATGGCGTTGCCCAGGGGTGTATTGAGTTCATGTGCCACGCCCGCCACCAGGCTTCCCAGCGAAGCCAGCGTTTCGTTGTGCACCAATTGGTTCATGGCCTCGCGCAGCTCGGCACTGCGTACGCTCACCTGCTGCTCGAGCGCCTGCTTGTCTTCGATCAGTTGGCGCAGCCGGTGTGCCGTCAAATGGGCCTGGCCGAGCGCACCCGCCGCCGGTGCGGCGGCGCTCTTGCCGACATGCCCCGAGGCGATCTCGCCCAGCACCTGCTCCAGATGCTCGGGTGTGGTGCCGAGGCTGGACAGGGTGCGCCGGCGTTCTTGCCAGACCAGCAGCCCCGCGGCGCACAGCAGCAGCAGCACGAGCGCGGCAAAGGCCGCCTGCGCGCGCGCCAGACGGGTTTCGGCCGCCACCACTTCGGCGCTGGTGCGCTGGTCCAGCAGCACGAAGAAATCGTCGATCGGCTGCATGATGGCCCGCTTGGCGGCGTGGTAGGCGGTGCCGTGCATCAGCTCGCGCGCGAACTGCGGATCGGGCGTCGCCTCATGCGTATAGCGGCCCTGGGCGTCGGCATAGCGGCCTTCCAGCGCCTGCATCGCCTGCACCTCCAGCGCGACCAGGGCATCCGAGTTCGCCTGGGCGACGCGTAGCTTGGCCAACTCGGCGTCGCTGATGCCGGCCTGCTGCATCAGCTGCTGCAGCGCCTCCTTGCGGCCCAGCGGGCGCGGCGACTTCAGTCTGGCGTAATAGGCCGCGGTGGGCAACTCGGCGGCAGGCACGTCCTGTTCGGCGGCCACCAGATCCCAGTAGATGCGTTCGTAGTGGCGAGGACGTTCCAGCTCGCCATTGCGGATCGCCAGCACCGCCTCGTAGAAGCGCTGGTAGCGACGGTCGCCGGTGACGACATAGGTGCGCACGAAGCGCGTCAGGTCGTCCGAACTCTGGCGCAACTCGGTGGCCAGCTTGTAGGACTCCAGCCGACGGTTGGCTACCGCGGCCAGCTCCTGGCCGGCGTCGCGCATGGACAGGAAGGCCGCCACCGATCCCAGGCTTGCGAGTGCGATCAACAGCGCCAGCGCCAATGTCAGGCGGCCCATCCTTGCGCCATGGTTGCTGCTCATATCCTCCCCTTGCGACCCGCGCGTCGCAGTCATTGCTGCGAGCTGCCGCGCTAGCCGTTTTCGCCGAGCTTGAATACTTGTACCACGTCGGCAAGCTGGCGCGCCTGGAGTTTCAGGCTCTCGGCCGCCGCAGCGCTTTGCTCCACCAGGGCAGCGTTCTGCTGCGTTACCTGGTCCAGTTGCCCGACCGCGCTGCTGACCTGGTCGATACCCGTGGTCTGTTCGTTGGCAGCGCTGGAGATATCGCTGATCAACTGGCTGACCCGCTTGGCCTGGGCGACGATGTCGTCCATGCTCCTGCCTGCCGCATGCACCTGCTGGGTGCCGGCGTCGACCTTTTCTACACTGGCGCCGATCAGCGCCTTGATTTCCTTGGCGGCGTTCGCCGCACGCTGCGCGAGCAAGCGCACCTCGGCGGCAACGACGGCGAAGCCGCGCCCCTGCTCGCCGGCTCGCGCAGCCTCGACGGCCGCATTCAGTGCCAGGATATTGGTCTGGAAGGCGATGCCGTCAATGACGCCGGTGATGTCGGCGATCTTTTTCGATGCGGTGGTGATGTCCTCCATGGTGTGCACCGCCTGAGCCACCACCGTGCCGCCGGTCGCCGCGGCCTGGGCCGCACCGCCGGCCAAGGCGGTGGCCTCGCGCGCCGTGTCGGCGGTATGGCGGACGGTGCCGGTCAGCTGCTCCATCGAGGCCGCCGTCTGTTGCAGATTGCTGGCCTGCAATTCGGTTCGGTGGCTCAGGTCGGCGTTGCCCCGGGCGATTTCAGATGAGCCGGTGGCGATGCTCTCCGAGCTGTGACGGACCTGGGTGATGATGCCGCGCAGGCTGGTCTGCATGGCGTCCAGCGCGCGCATCAACTCGCCCGCTTCGTCGGCGCCGCCCACGTCGATGGACTTGGACAGATCGCCCGAGGCGATGGTGCTGGCGACCCGACGCACCTCGCCAAAGATCGCGAAGATGCGGCGCTTGGCCCATACCAGCATCAGCGATGAACCGATCGCCAGCAAGGCCACGGCACCCAGGGCAAACTTGCTCCAGAGTGCCCTGGCCTGCTGCGCGGCCAGCACCTCCTGGCTGGTGCGCTGGTCCAGCAAGGCCAGGAATTCGTCCACCGGCTTCATGATCTTGGCCTTGTACTGGTGGTAGGTCAGATCGTGCATCATCTCGCGTGCCTTGGCCGCATCGGGTTCGCCATGCTTGCTGAAGCCCCCCGATCCATCGGCATACAGCCCCTTGACCATGTTCATCGCGATCGTCTCGGTGCGTACCAGATCGTCGGAGTTGGCCTTGGCCTCGTTGAGCTTGCCGAATTCGGCCTCGGTGAAGCCGGCCTCCTTCATCAACTGCGTCAGCGCCATCGCCGCCCCACTACCGCGCTCCACCGCCAGATCGGCGGCCTTGAAGTCCCAGTAGATGCGCTCATAGGCCAGCGGTCGGGGCAGCTTGCCGTTGCGTATGTCCAGAATCTCGAAATACTGCTTTTCCCATTTGGGCTCGGCGCTGACCACAAAGGTGCGCGCCAGGCGCGTCAGGTCGTCCGAACTCTGCCGCAATTCGTCGGCGAGCAGATAGGAGCGGTAGCGCTGCAGAGTGGCGCGGTCGGCGCTCTCGCCGTAGCTGAGCACTTGGTAGGCGCCGAGGGCCGCCAGGGCTGACAGCAGCACGAATACCGCGGTCAGGATGGCAAAGATTCGATGGATGCCCAATTTCATATCGGTCTCCGATCGAGGCGGGTGACGATATGCAACCGTAGGGCGCGGGCCGGCGCCGTGTCAATCGCTCCGGCTCGCCGAATCTTCCGGTTCTTGAGCGTGGATCAACAAAGGCGCGGTCCGGCCCCTGCGCTTCAGAGCGGCAGCTCGGTGTAGTACCTGCCGCCGTGGAAGATCAGCGGCTGGGCGCTTTCGGCGAAGCTGCAGCGCTCCACCTCGCCGACGAAGATGACGTGGTCGCCCTCCTCGTACTGGCTGCGGTTGGCGCATTCGAACACCGCGGCCACGCCCTCCAGCACGGGCGCACCGCCGGCGCCCTCGCGCCAGGCCACGCCGGCAAAGCGGTCGATGTCGCGGGTGGCGAAGCGCTGCGCCAGGGCCTTCTGGTCGGCCGCCAGGATGTTGATGGCGTAATGCGAGCCGCGGCTGAACACCGGCATCGAGCCGGCGCGCTGGGCCAGGCTCCACAGCACCAGCGGCGGCGCCAGCGACACCGAGTTGAAGGAGTTGGCCGTCAGGCCCACCAGGCTGCCGTCGGGCGCGCGCGCGGTCACGATCGTCACGCCGGTGGCAAACATGCCCAGGGCCGAGCGGAACTGCAGGGTGTCGAGCGGGTCGGCGGCAGTGGCCTGGCTGGGAACGGAGGGCGACAGGGTCATGCGCCTATTGTCAGGGCAGAGCGAATGCCCCCGCATTCTCTGCGGCAGATCAAATCCGCCGGCTGCGGAATTTGCGCTGCCTCATGACCGTGATCGCCGCGATGGGTTGCACTGCGCTCATGACAGCAGAGGATGGGAGACCCTTATGTTGCCTTGGACCATATTGCCCACGGGCCTGGACGCCTGCGGCCCGCAAGGGATCAGCGGCGACTGCGATCTGACCCTGCTCAACCAGCAGCGCCTGCACGGCCGGCTGGATCAGTTTCACGATGGTGATCGCTCCATCGACCTGCGCATGGCGCGCCAGCGCGGGCTCGTGAGCCTGCCGCTGCGCGAGGTGCAATGGCTGCGCATGCGCGCGCCCGCCGAGGCCGCCGCGGCGCTGGCCGCCGCACCGGCGGCGGCGGTGCCGATCCGCCTCAGCGGCCCGGCCGCCAAGCCTGTGCCGGGCCTGTGCCTGCGCTCGCGCGCGGTGCCGGGCGGGCTCTGGCTGGACCTGCTGGACGCCCAGGGCGAGGTGCACCGCTGGTTCGTGCACGACGTGCCGCAGGTGGAGCTGAAGCGGCTGAACTGAGTCTGCGACGCGGGGCGGCGCGGGTCCCTAGAATCCGCGCATGTCATCGACCCCCAGCGCCGCCCTGCCGCCCCCGCAGCAACAGCCCACCCTCAGCGCCCGCGCCGCGGCCCTCTACCGCCTGGCGGTGGTCTGCCTGCTGGGCTTTGCCTCCGGCTTGCCGCTGGCGTTGACCGGCCAGGCCATGCAGGCCTGGCTCTCGGCCGAGGGCCTGGACGTGGCCACCATTGGCTTTCTGAGCCTGGTGGGCATGCCCTATACCTTCAAGTTCCTGTGGGCGCCGCTGATGGACCGCTTCGAGCTGCCGCTCCTGGGCCGCCGGCGCGGCTGGATCGTGCTCACGCAATTGCTGCTGGCCGGCGCCCTGCTGCTGATGGCCGGCACCTCGCCCGGCGCGGCGACGCGCGCCTTTGCGCTGCTGGCGGTACTGGTGGCCTTTCTCTCGGCCTCGCAGGATGTGGTGATCAATGCCTACAGCACCGATGTGCTGGCCGCCAGCGAGCGCGGCCTGGGCAGCTCGCTGCAGGTGGTGGGCTACCGCATGGCGATGATTCTCTCGGGCGGCGTGGCCTTTATCTGGGTGGACGTGGCGCAGGGCGGCGGCTGGAGCTGGCCCGAGGTCTACCGCCTGATGGCCGGGCTGATGCTGGCCGCCGCCGCCTTCTCGGCGCTGGCGCTGCCGCGCCTCAGGCAGGCGGCCGCGCCGGCCAGCGTGGCGCGCCACGACATCCTGGGCTTTGTCGCCGTGGTGCTGGCGGTGGTGGCCGGCGTGGTGCTCACCGAGCAAGCCCTGACCCCCGCGATCAAGGCCCTGCTGGCGCCGTTGTGGGCCGGCAGCAGCGTGGCCGCCGGCCTGCAGGGCAAATGGACCGACCTGCTGATCCTGCTGGCCGGCATCGCGCTGACCCTGCCGCTGACCGCCTGGGCGGCGCGCGCGGCGCGCTTCGAGACCCTGCTGGGCGGCCTGCGCAACTACTTTGCCCAGCCGGGTGCGGCGGCCTTCCTGGCCTTCATCGTGCTCTACAAGCTGGGCGATGCCTTTGCCGGCGCGCTGATGACGCCCTTCCTGCTCAAGGCCCTGCATTTCGGCACCGCCGAGGTGGGCGTGGCCAACAAGGTGTTCGGGCTCTGGCTCACCATCGGCGGCGCCATCGTCGGCGGCGCGCTGATGCTGCGCATCGGCATGTGGCGCGCGCTGATGGCCTTCGGCATCCTGCAGGCGGCCAGCAATCTGGGCTTCTGGTGGCTGGCCCAGTACGGTGCCGGCAGCCTCGGCGCCCTCACGGTGCCGGCCTTCGACTGGGGCTTCGTGAAGCTGGCCCAGGCCACCCAGGTGGATGGCAGCCTGCTGATGGTGGTGGCGCTGGAGAACCTCAGCGGCGGCATGGGCACGGCGGCCTTCCTGGCCTTCATGATGAGCTTGTGCAACCAGCGCTTCACCGCCACCCAGTTCGCCCTGCTCTCGGCCTTCGCCTCGGTGGGGCGGGTCTGGGTGGGGCCGCTGGCGGGGGTGCTGGCCGAGGCGATCGGCTGGCCCGATTTCTTCCTCGTCTCCATCGTGCTGGCGCTGCCGGCGCTGTGGCTGCTGAAGAAGCTGCGCGCCAGCGTGGAGGCGCTTGAAGTTCCGGCGAACGCCTCCAACTTGGACGACTGATCATGAGCACGAATTTCGACGCGGGCGCCGACGCCCATCTCCCCAGCGCCCCGCGCTACGGCTTTGGCCGCTGCGAATGCCGCGGCTGCGCGGCCGCGCAACCGCAGCGCCGCCTCTTCACCGGCCTGCTGGCAGCAGGCGGCACCCTCGCGGCCACGCCGCTATGGGCGCGCGAAGGCGTGAACGTGGGCAAGAAGAGCTGGGCCGCCGATCTGGTGCCGGCCCAGCAGGTGGAGCAGGCCGCCGCCCAGCAATATGTGCAGATGCAGCGCGAGGCGGCGCAGCAGCGCGCGCTGGCGCCCGCCAACCATCCGCAGGTGATCCGCCTGCGCGAGATTGCCAAGCGCATCATCCCGCACGCCTATGAGTGGAACCCGCGCGCCAAGGACTGGCGCTGGGAGGTGAACCTGTTCGCCAGCCAGCAGCTGAACGCCTTCTGCATGCCGGGCGGCAAGATCGCCTTCTATTACGGCATCCTCGAGAAGCTCAAGCTGGAGGACGACGAGGTCGCCACCATCATGGGCCACGAGGTCGCGCATGCGCTGCGCGAGCATGCGCGCGAGCGCATGGGCAAGAACGGGCTGACGCGCCTGGGCGCCAACGTGGTCTCATCGCTGCTGGGCCTGGGCAATGTGGGCGACGCGCTGCTGGGCATGGGCAGCCAGCTGCTCACCCTGACCTTCAGCCGCGAGGACGAGACCGAGGCCGACCTGGTGGGCATGGAGCTGGCTGCGCGCGCCGGCTACGACCCGGCGGCCGGCGTGAGCCTGTGGCAGAAGATGGGCCAGGTCTCCAAGGGCGCGCCGCCGCAATGGCTCAGCACCCACCCCTCGGGCCCGACGCGCATCCGCGATATCGAGGCCAGCCTGCCCCAGGTGGCGGGCCTGTACCAGCGTGCCGAGAAGCCGACGCGGCGCTTCGAGATCGCGCCGCCGATCTCTTCTTCCAACCGCCCCTCTTAAGTCCCCCGCACGTAGGGGTTGCTGCGGCGCTCCACGCCGAAGCTGCTCTCCGGCCCGTGGCCGGGGATGAAGACGGTGTCGTCGCCCATCGGCCAGAGCCGCTGGGTGATGGAGTGGATCAGCTCGTTGTGGTTGCCGCCGGGGAAGTCGCTGCGCCCCACGCCACCGGCAAACAGCACATCGCCGACGAAGGCGCGCTTGGCCGCGGCCGAGAAGAACACCACATGGCCGGGCGTGTGGCCGGGGCAGTGGCGCACCTGCAATTCCTGCTTGCCGATGCGCACATGGTCGCCGTCCTGCAGCCACTGCGTGGGCGCGAAGGGCTCCGCCGGCGGGAAGCCGAACATCTGGCTCTGCTGCGGCAGGCCGTCGATCCAGAACTGGTCGCCCGGATGCGGGCCGATCACCGGCAGCCCCAGCTCGCGCGCCAGCTGGCCGGTGCCGCCGGCATGGTCGATATGGGCATGGGTGAGCCAGATCGCCTTCAGGTGCAGGCCCAGGCGCTGCACCTCGGCCAGCAGCTTGGTGATCTCGCCGCCCGGGTCGATCAGCGCCGCGTCCAGGGTCTCGTCACACCAGACCAGGGAGCAGTTCTGCTGGAAGGCGGTGACCGGGATTGTTTGGTAGCGCAGCGACATGGGGGGCAGGAGCTGGGATCAAGGTGGCAAAGGCGACAGCATAATCGTCGCATCACGAATACCAGGGGGCGGCAAGTGCGGTGCGGCTGCAGCGCGCGTGCTTGTAAAACACATGAATATTTGGGATCTGCATGCGGGCACGCTTGGGTTCGCAACGGTGGTGCTGACCAGCTCGAATGCCATTACTGCCTTCGTCGTGGCGGGCAATGCCCAGGCCGGTGCGCGGACGGCCAAGTCCTGGGGCTGGACCATGGCCACGGCAGCGGCGGCCTTCTTCGCCTGGCTCGTGGGCGCCGGTTGGGCGCATTGGCTGGACTTCCTGGTCGGCAATTTCATGGCCGTCGTTTTCAGCGTGCTGTTCCTGCGCTCGCTGGGCTTGCTCGTTGGCAGACCCGTGGCGCCGATCTGGCAGGCGCTGCAGTTCAGCATCGGTGTGGTCGGCATCATGCTGGTCGAGTTGGCTGGCGCACCGCGCGCCGTGGCCGTCGTCAGCATCGCCGCCGCATTTCTCGCGGCCGGGGCCGGCGGTGTTGCCCTGCTGGCCAACAGCCGCGAAGTGCGGGCGTCGAACTGGGGCAAGACCTTGTTGGCGACGCTGACGGTTTGGTGTGTGACCGTGATCGGCGCACGCCTGCTGAGCCTGGTATTCGGCGCTGGCGACGCCGCAGTGCGGCCATTGGCCTCCAGCCACGTGCAGGCCGTTGCTTTGCTCACCGGCATTCTGATGCTGACCATCATGGGGCTGGGTGTCATCGCCCTGCTGGCCGAACAGCAGCAACGGGCCGCGCTTGAACACGCCCGCAGGGACGGGCTGACAGGCTTGCTGACGCGCGCGGCGTTCTTCGAACAGGCCAGCTCGCAGGCGACAGGGCCGTTCTCGATTGCGATGATCGATATCGACCACTTCAAGCGCTTTAATGACCATTTCGGGCATCCAGGCGGAGACGCCGTGCTGCGCCATGCCGCGGTTCAAATGCTTCGATGGGTGCGCAGTGTGGACATCGTCGGGCGCTATGGTGGCGAGGAGTTCTGCTTGCTGCTGCCCGGATGTGACGGCGCCGAGGCGCTGAAAGTAGCGCAGCGCATCTGCGGCGAGGCGGCCCGGCACCCGGCACGCCTCCCGGATGGCCGGAGCGTGCCCTATTCGGTATCGATCGGCGTAGCCACGGGGCGGGTGACTGGCGAGGCCTTGGCAAGCCAGGCCATCGAGCGCGCTCTGTCACGGGCGGACGAAGCGCTGTACCGAGCCAAGGCCGCGGGGCGCAACCAAGTGCAGGTTTTCGCCGACACAGCGCCGAGCGCTGCGCCCCCGCCCGCCAAATCGCTGCCGGTCGAGGCAGGGCGTCTCGCCAGAGATCCATCGCCATGAGCATCAATGTCGATCTTCGCCAGTTGGTCTATGCCCTCTCGGACGCGCTGGATCTGGTGGGTGTGGACGACATCGCGCATGGCAAGCGCGTCGGCGTGATGGCGGCCGAATGCGCCAAGGCGATGCAGTGGCCGGCGGCGGAGGTGCACTTCCTGTTCGACCTGGGCCTGCTGCACGACATCGGCGTGTCCAGCACCGCCACTCACCAGCACCTGATCGCCGAGTTCGACTGGGCCGGCTCGCAAGCCCATGCGGAAACCGGTTACGGCTTGCTGAAGGACTTCGCCCCCCTGGCGCGCATGGCGCTGCCGGTGCGCTACCACCACACGCGCTGGGACGCCATGCTGGCCGGCCGACAGCTGCCGCTGGAGCTGGCGCGCCAGGCCAATCTGATCCTGCTGGCGGACCGCGTGGATGCGATGGCCGCGCCCTTCTTTGCCGGCGGCCAGCTGCTGCAGCACCGCGAGCCGATCCGCCGGGAAATCGCCGCGCGCGCCGGCAGCTATTTCGCGCCCGCACTGGTGGAGGCGTTTCTGGCGGTGTCGGCGCATGAGGCGTTCTGGCTCAACCTCGAATCGAATGCGCTCGCCAACTACCTGGCCGACATGCTGGCCACCGCCCAGCCCTACCAGGCCAGCAACGCCGAGCTGATGCAGCTGGCGACGATCTTCGCGCAGATCGTCGATGCGAAAAGCAGCTTCACCCACACCCATTCGCTGGGCGTGGCCAGGGTCGCACGCCGCCTGGCCGAGCACATGGGTGTCAGCGTGGATCATTGCGAGAAGCTCGAGATCGCCGGCCTGCTGCACGACCTGGGCAAGTTGCGCGTGCCCGATGCGATCCTGGAAAAGCCCGCGCCGCTGGACGATGACGAGCGCCTGGTGATGCGCAGCCACAGCTTCGAGACCATGCAGATCCTCAAGAAGGTGAGGGGCTTCGAGGAGATCGCCAGCTGGGCCGCGGACCATCACGAGGCGCCCAGTGGTCTGGGCTATCCGCATGGCCTGGACGGCGCCAAGCTGGCGCTGGAGGCGCGCATCCTGCGCGTGGCCGACATCTTCCAGGCCATGGTGCAGGACCGCCCCTATCGCCCGGGCCTGTCGCGCCAGGCGGTGGCGCACTTCATGGCGGAGCTGCAGGGGCGCAACAGCATCGACGCCGCGATCGGCGGCGTGCTGCAGGCGCATCTGGATGAACTGATTCAGCTGGCGCGCGCCAGCACCTGAAGCGCATCCAGCTCAAACACCACCCGCACCAGCTGCGGCCCATCGGGGTGGGCGCGCGTGCCGGCGCCCAGGCCGCGCATCAGCACCAGCATGCGGCGGTTCTCCACCAGCACATCGCCGGTGAGCGCGCGCAGGCCCTGCGCACGCGCATGGCCGGCCAGGCGTGCCATCAGGGCGCGACCCAGGCCCAGGCTCTGCCAGTCGTCGGCCACGGCGATGGCGAACTCGGCCTCGTCGGGCTGCGCGTGGCTGCGCACATAGCGGGCGTCGGCCACCAGCAGCGGCGCCGGCTGCGCGGGCGCCGGCCACAGCGCCTGCGCCACCAGGGCCACATGCTGGTGCTGGTCCACCTCGGTCATCTGGCGCAGCAGCTCGGGGCTGAGCTGGCGCAGGCCGACGTGGAAGCGCTTGTGGCGCGCATCCAGCGACAGGCCCGCCACAAAGGCCTGGGTGGCGGCGGCATCCTGTGCGCCGATGGCGCGCAGCAGCACGGCGCGGCCGCGCGGCAGGCGCAGCCGCTCGGCGCTGAGGGCCAGGCCCGGCCTGGCAATCGCTGCGGTGCTCATCACAGCGCTGCGCAGCCGGAGCGTGCCGGGCGCAGCTCCAGCACCGCCGGACCTCCCAGGGCGCAGACCAGCAGTTCTTCGCTGCCGCCCACGGCCATGCCCTGGCCAGCCTCGAGCACGATGTCGCGCAGGTCGTGGTCAATGGTCACCCACAGGGTGCCGGCCGCGCTGGCCAGGTAGGCCGGCCTGGCGCCGCTCAGGCGCGAAACCTGGCCGCGTTCCAGTTGTAAACGGGCCTGTTCGGCGTGGATCAACATGATGGGCTCCTTGGTGCGGGCGATGCATGCGGGGTCTGCATGCTGGCCGGGGCCCTGCTCGGGTACTTGCGTGGACACCGGTGTGGAGCGAATATTGGGCGCCCGCCGGGGCGCTGACAAACGATCAATCGGAACCCATCGCATTCCTCCAGCGCATGCAAGAAAGAAAACCCCTGGACCGCCTGCCGCCGCTCGATCTGCTGGCCTCCTTCGAGGCCGCGGCGCGCCATCTCAGCTTCACCAAGGCCGCGGCCGAGCGTTTCGTGACGCAGTCGGCGATGAGCCGGCAGATGCGCGCGCTGGAGGAGGAGCTGGGGGTGGCGCTGTTCACGCGCCAGCACCGCGCGCTCGCGCTCACCGCCGAGGGCCAGCGCCTGCTCGCCAGCTGCACCCAGGTGCTGGGCAATCTGCGCAGCACCATGCGCGAGATCCGCGCGCCGCAGCAGCGCGAGGTGCTGGCGCTCACCACCACGCCGGGCTTTGCGGCGCTGTGGCTGATCCCGCGCCTGACCGCCTTCACGCGCGCGCATGCCGGCATCGATGTGCGGCTCGACGCGACGCTTGACAACCGCAACCTCGCCGCCGATGGCTTCGACATCGCGGTGCGCTACGGCAAGCTGGGCGCCCTGCACGGCGCGCGCAAGCTCTTCGAGGAGGCGATGCTGCCGGTGTGCAGCCCGCGCCTGGTGGCCGAGCTGGCGCTGCCGCTGCGGGCGCCGGCCGACCTGGCCCACCACACCCTGCTGCACCTGGCGATGGATGGCGATGGCAGCGGCATGCCGATGGAATGGGAGCCCTGGCTGAGCGCCTGGGGGCTCGCCGACCTGCGCCCGGCCGCGCGCCTGAGCTTCACTAGTTATGCCGAAGCGATCGCCGCCGCGGTGGCGGGCCAGGGCGTGGCCCTGGGGCGGCGGCCGCTGGTGGATGGGCTGCTGGCGAGCGGCCAGCTGGTCACGCCCTTCGATGCCAACACCGCCTCGGCGCGCGCCTATCAGCTGATCGTCGACCCGGCCTCGCGCGCGCGGCCGGCGGTGCAGGCCTTCGAGCAATGGCTGCTGGCGCAGGCGGCGGGCTGAGCGGGCATGAAAAAAGGCCGGCCCCCGGAAGGGAGCCGGCCTTGCGGGGCCAAGCGCTGGCGCGTCAGTGCACGCCGTGCATCTTCTTGCGCATCCAGCCGTTCAGCATCATCAGCACCAGACCGGCCGCGATCGGGATCAGGGTGAAGATCAGGAAGAAGGTCGACAGCGAGTAGGTGGCCGAGATCTGGTCGATGTAGGAGCCGGTGGAGCCGGCGACCTTGTTGGCGATCGCGGTGTTGAGGAACCACACGCCGAACATCAGGCCCAGCAGCCGCTTGGGCGCCAGCTTGGAGATGTAGGACAGGCCCACCGGCGAGATGCACAGCTCGCCCATGGTGTGCAGCAGGTAGGCCAGCGTCAGGTACATCATGCTGACCTGGGCGGTCTTGGCGCCCGGGGCGATGCCGGCGGCACCATAGGCCAGCACCGCAAAGCCCAGGCCCAGCAGCACCAGGCCGACGCCGAACTTGATCGGGCCGCTGGGGTTCCACTTCTCTTCCCACATCTTGGAGAACATCGGCGCCAGCACGACGATGAAGAAGCTGTTGAGCACGCCGAACCAGGTGGCCGGCACATCGCTCTGCTCCATCGCGAATTCGCGGCCCAGCATCCAGAGGCACAGGCCCCAGATGATGGCGAAGGCGGTGGCCAGCGACAGGTTGGCAACCCAGACCTTGCCGCCGGTGCTGCGATAGAGCTTGAACAGCAGCCAGGAGAGGATGGCCGCCGGCACCACCGTCATCGCGGTGTTGATGAGCTTGAACACCAGCCCGCTCGTGCCCACCAGCACGCGGTCGGTGTAGTCGGCCGCGAAGATGGTCATCGAGCCACCGGCCTGCTCGAAGGCGAACCAGAAGAAGATGGTGAAGAAGGAGAACACGAAGATGGCCTTGAGGCGATCGGCCACCACATGCTCGGGGGTGTCGTCGAGCGCTTCCTCGGCCTGCTGCTCGCCGGGCTTGGCCGGGTCGCCAATGCTGCCGAACAGACGCTGGCTGAAGAAGAACTGCAGCGCGCCCAGGATCATGAACACGCCGGCCAGGCCGAAGCCGAGGTGCCAGGACACCTTCTCGCCGATATAGCCGCACAGCGAGATGCCGAAGAAGGCACCGGCGTTCACGCCCATGTAGAACAGCGTGTAGCCGCTGTCGCGCGCGCCCTCGTTGTCCTTGTTGTAGAGCTGGCCGACGATGGCCGAGATATTCGGCTTGAACAGGCCGGTGCCCAGGATCACCAGGCCCAGGCCGAGATAGAAGGTCGGCACCGTCTCCAGGAACAGCGAGATGTGGCCGGCGGCGATGATGACGGCGCCCCACAGCACCGAGCGCCGCGTGCCGAGGAAGCGGTCGGCGACATAGCCGCCCAGGATGGGGGTCAGATAGGCCAGGCCGGTGTACCAGCCGTACAGGCTGGTGGCATCGGCACGGCTCCAGCCCCAGCCGCCCTTGGACGCCTCGGTGACCAGGAACAGCACCAGCAGGGCGCGCATGCCGTAGTAGGAGAAGCGCTCCCACATTTCGGTGAAGAACAGCACGAACAGGCTGTTGGGGTGGCCGAGGATGGTGTGGGTGGCGGGCGCGCTGCTGGCGGCGGCGCCCATCGGAGTGGTGCTGATCACGGTGCTCATGGCGGTGCTCTGTTGAATAGCGTAAGGCGCCGGCCGGGCGGATGGCCCGGTGGCGCGCGCCGGATTGTCGCCTGCCTGGCCCGCCGGCCTCCTTGGCGTTTACGCCAGCCCGCCTGTTCAACCCGGGCTCATGCCTGCCTGAGCTTGAACACCTGCACCAGCTCGGCCAGATGGTCGGCCTGCTGGTGCAGGCTCTCGGCTGCCGCGGCGCTCTGCTCCACCAGCGCGGCATTCTGCTGCGTCGCGCGGTCCAGTTGCGAGACGGCCGCGCCTACCTGGCCGATGCCGCCGCTCTGCTCATGGGTGGCGCGCGAGATCTGCTCGATGTACTGGCTGACTTGGTGGATCTGGTCCACGATCTCCTGCATGGAGCTGCCGGCATCGCTGACCTGGCGCGAGCCCGCCTCGACCTTCTCGGCGCTGTCGACGATCAGCGACTTGATCTCCCGGGCCGCATTGGCCGAGCGCTGCGCCAGCGAGCGCACCTCGCTGGCCACCACCGCAAAGCCGCGCCCCTGCTCGCCGGCCCGTGCCGCTTCAACGGCGGCGTTGAGGGCCAGGATGTTGGTCTGGAAGGCAATGCCGTCGATCACGCCGATGATGTCGGCGATCTTGCGCGAAGCCGCGCTGATGTCTTCCATGGTGCTCACCACCTGGCCCACCACCACGCCGCCGCGGCTGGCCGCCTGCGAGGCCAGCACGGCCATCTGGTCGGCCTGGCGGGCGGTGTCGGCATTGGCCTTGACGGTGCTGGTTAGCTCTTCCATCGAGGCCGCGGTCTGCTGCAGATTGCTGGCCTGCTGCTCGGTGCGCTGGCTCAGGTCGGCATTGCCTGTGGCGATCTGGGCCGAGCCGGTGGCGATCGATTCGGAGGCGCTGCGCACCCGGGTCACGATGCCGGCCAGGCTGGCCTGCATCCCGCCCAGCGAGGCCAGCACGCTGCCGGCCGCTGCATGCTGGGCACCAGCCACCGGACTCAGGTCGCCCTGGGCAACACGGTGGGCGATCTGGCCCAGCGCGGCCGGCTCGGCGCCGAGGGCGCGCGTCAGGCTGCGGGTGATCAGCAGGCCGGCGGCGGCGGCGGCACCAAAGACCAACAGGCAGCCCAGCGCCACCCAGTTGCGCTGCGCCTGCGCCGCGGCCGTGGCGTCGGCGGCGACTTGACGGGCGCGCGCCTCGGTGTGGCTGCTGTAGGCCTCGACGGCCTTGACGAGCGCCGCCAGCAGGGGCCGGCATTCGGCGTTCATCTTCGCGATGGACTCCTGCTGCCGGCCGTTCAGCGCCAGTTCGACGATGGCCAGGGCCACCGGCCCGTACGCGCGCTCCACGCGCTCGATTTCCTGGCTGAGCTGGCGCGCCTCGGCGCTGACATCCGGCGCGCGCTCGATCATCTGCTTGAGCTTGGCCAGGTTCGCCTGCACCTCCTCGTGCGCCCGCAGCACGGCGGCCTTTTCCTGCGCCACCTCGTCCGGCTGCGTCACCAGCACCAGGTTGCGGGCGGCAATGGCGCGGCGATCCACCGCGGTCTGCACATGGCCGGCCATCAGCGCGCGGGCGGTGAAGCCATTGGCAATGCGATCCAGATCGGCGCTGCTGTCACGCAGGGCCTTCAGCGACAGGCCGGCGATCGCCAGCACCAGCAGGGCAATGCCGCCGAAGGCAGCCGTCAGTTTGGCGCGCACGGTGTAGGAGCGGGAGGGCATGGGAAGTCTCGCAGGGCTGGGATGGGCGCAACGATAACGCATAATATCTGACGAGTTGTTTCATCAGAAATGACGATATGTGCAGAATCTCACGGCGCACTGAGAGGGCACAATCAAAGCGGCTTCAGATGGCCGTATCGTCACATCTGAGTTGCACGATTTCTCCCCGATGCCCATGACCGTTCGCCCAGGCTCCCTTGCCCCGCACCGTCGCCCGCTGGCCTGGATAGGCGCTGGCGCGCTGGCGTCCGGCCTCGCCGCCTCAGCGCTGCAGAGCTTTGACGACAGCGACGACTTTCTGCTCGCGCCCGAGCCCTACGGCTTTGATTTCTATGTGGTGCAACTGGCGCAGCGCGGCGTGCGCGGTGTGGATCTGGTGCGCCTGATCCGGCGCCGCAGTGCGGCCGGCATCATCGCCCTGTGCAACGAGCGGCAGGATGAGTTCGTGGTGGCTTGCGAGGCCGGTGCCGACATGGTGCTGAGCCAGCATGCGCCGGCCGAACATCTGCTGGCCGCCATGACGGCGGTGCGGCGTCGCATCCACTTGCAGGCCAAGGCGGCTGCCACTGGTGCCGAGGCTTGGCGCCTGCTGGCCGACAGTGCCACGCTGCAGGCGCCGGACGGTACGCGCATTGCGCTCAGCGAAAGCGATCTGGCCATCATGCTGTGCTTTGCGCATGCCGATGGTGGCCGTGTGGAGCGTCGGCAGTTGGTGGAATGCCTCTGGGGCGAGCAGGCCGACGCCATGGACAACGCGCTGCACGCCACGCTCTACCGGCTGCGCAAGCGCATCGAGCTGGCCAGCCAGACGCTCGCGCCGGTGCGCGCGGTGGCGAAGGTGGGCTACGAGTTCAGGGCGCCGCTGCAGCTGGCGTAGCGCCAGCCGCATCCAGCATCAGCTGCAGCAGGCGCTGCGCACGCTCGGGTGCTACCAGCGGGCCCGTCAACAGATGCTGGATCAGGTCGTCGGCCCCCGGCGTGCTGACGAAGGCCATGCTCCAGTCCCCGCAGCGGCGCTGGGCAATCGGCCCCGCCAGCAGCTCGTGGATGGCCTCGTGCCGCCGGTCCCGGCGTATCGCCGCCATGGTCTCGGCCAGGGCCGCCGCCGGGCCTTCCAGCAACTGTGCGAAATGCCCGCCGGTGAACAGCAGCACGCCGGTGACGCCGCGGCGCTCGTTGAGCTGCCGCGCCAGGCGCAGCAACTCATCGAGTTCATCCGGCCGCGCGAGTGAACGGCTGATGTAGAAGAGCTGCTGCAGATCGGACGGGGCGGGCGTACGCATGGTGCGCCGGATTTTAGTCAGGGCAGCTCGAGTCCGAAGCGGTGGGCGATGAAGGCCAGCATGTCGGCGCGCTCCTCGATGATCTTGGAGGTGGGCTTGCCGGCGCCGTGGCCGGCCTGCGTCTCGATGCGGATCAGCTTGGGCGCGCTGCCGGTCTCGGCCGCCTGCAGCGCCGCGGTGTACTTGAAGCTGTGCGCGGGCACGACGCGGTCGTCATGGTCGCCGGTGGTCACCAGGATGGCGGGGTAGGGCTTGCCGCCGCTCTGGATGTTGTGCAGCGGCGAGTAGGCCAGCAGGGCCTTGAACTCCTCGGCGTTCTCGCTCGAGCCGTAGTCGGGCACCCATGCCCAGCCGATCGTGAACTTGTGGAAGCGCAGCATGTCCATCACGCCCACCTGCGGCACCGCGGCGCCGAACAGCTCGGGGCGCTGGTTCACCACCGCACCCACCAGCAGGCCGCCATTGCTGCCGCCGTTGATGGCGAGCTTGGCGGGCTGGGTGAACTTGTTGGCGATCAGCCATTCGGCCGCGGCGATGAAGTCGTCGAATACGTTCTGCTTCTTCAGCTTGGTGCCCGCCTCGTGCCAGGCCGCGCCGTATTCGCCGCCACCGCGGATCGAGGCCAGCACGTAGACGCCACCCATCTTCATCCAGGTGGCGGCGGTGACGTTGTAGCCGGGCGTCATCGCGGCATTGAAGCCGCCATAGCCGTACAGCAGCGTCGGGTTGCTGCCGTCCAGCTTCAGGCCCTTCTTGTGGGCGATGAAGATCGGGAAACGCGTGCCGTCCTTGCTGGTGACGAACTCGCGGCGCGTCTCGAACTGCTCGGCATCGAAGGCGGTCTGCGGGCGCTTGAACAGGCTGGCCTTGTTGGTCGCTACCTCGTAGCGGTAGATGGTGGCGGGCGAGTTGAGGCTGGTGTAGACGAAGAAGGTCTCGGCGTCGTCACTGCGCCCGGCAAAGCCCGAGGCCGTGCCGACGCCGGGCAGCGCCACCTCGCCGAGCGCACGGCCGTCCATGCCATGGATGCGCACCAGCGTGGAGGCGTCGCGCAGATAGCGCAGCAACAGGCGGCCGCCCACGGCGGAGGCGCCGGTGAGCGCGTCGCTGCCTTCGGCCACCAGGGTCTTCCAGGCCTGCTTGCCCGAGCCCTTCAGGTCGATCGCGATCAGGCGGCCGCGTGGGGCATCCTGGTTGGTCTTGACGATCAGGGTCGAGCCGCTGGAGCTGACCGGCACATACTCGGCGTCGAAGGCCAGCGTCACCGGCTTGGGCTCGCCGCCGCTGTAAGCGCCCTTGGAAAGCGGCAGCACCATCAGGCCGTTCTTGTTGCCGCCCTTCCAGACGGTGATGTAGACGAGCTTGCCGTCGTCCGAGACCTCGGCGCCAAAGCCCCATTCCTTCTCTTGCGGGTTGCTGGCCACCAGGGTGTCGTTGGCCTGCGGCGTGCCCAGGCGGTGGTAGTAGAGCTTCTGGAAGTAGTTACTGCCGGTCAGCGCCGCGCCCTCGGCGGGGGCGTCGTAGCGGGCGTAGAAGAAGCCCTTGCCGTCGGGCGTCCAGGCGGCGCCGGAGAACTTCACCCACTCGAGCGTGTCGGGCAGATCGCGGCCGCTGGCGAGATCGCGCACGCGCCAGGTCTGCCAGTCGGAGCCGGCCTTGGAGCTGCCATAGGCCAGCAGCTTGCCATCGCGCGAGGCGGCGTAGCCGGACAGCGCCACCGTGCCGTCGTTGGAGAGCTGGTTGGGGTCTAGCGCCACCGCGGGCTGGGCCGCCAGCGCGCTGGCGGTGTAGAGCACGCTCTGCTGCTGCAGGCCATCGTTGCGCGTCCAGAAATAGCGGCCACCCTCCTTGAAGGGAAGGCCGAACTTCTCGAAGTTGTAGAGCTCGGTGTAGAGGCGGCGCACCGGCAGGCGCTGCGGCATGGCGGCGAGGAACTGGTCGGTGACGGCGTTCTGCGCCTGCACCCAGGCCTTGGTGTCGGCGCTATGGTCGTCTTCCAGCCAGCGGTAGGGGTCGGCCACGCTGCTGCCGTGGTAGCTGTCGGTCTGTTCGACCTTGCGCGTGGCGGGGTAGCTCAGGCTCTGAGCCTGTACGGCGCAGGCCAGGCACAGCGCGCTCAGTGCGACGCTTATGGCGGTCAGAAAGTTCGTCTTGCTCATCGTGCTCTCTTGTTTGTCGAGTCTCGGATGCCCCGGTGAGGGCGCGCCATTGTGCCCAGACTCGCGCGCGCATGACTTCCGGCATGGATGCGGAGGTGAAGATACGTTTCGTATACAAATCGTATAGAATGCCGGCATGGGTATCGTCAAAATTTCAGACCAGCTGCATGAGAGCCTGCGCATTGCCAGCGGCGCGCTTTCACGTTCGATCAACGCGCAGGCGGAGCATTGGATGCGCATCGGCATGCTGGCCGAGCTGCACCCCGACCTCGATCACCGCGAGATCAGCCAGCTGCTGATACGGGCCGAGCAGAGCGGGGGGCTGGACCTGGCGGCGATCGCGGCCATACCGGCCAAGCCGCACGGCGGCCGCAAGGGCGTGCAATGAGGGGCGGCGGCGTCAAGATCCGCACTGCGGACGAGATCGCCAAGGCGCGCGAAGCCGGCCGCCTGGCCGCCCAGGTGCTGCACATGATCACGCCCTTTGTGCAGCCCGGCGTCAGCACCGACGCGCTGGACAAGATCTGCCACGACTACATCGTCGACGAGCTGAAGGTGACGCCGGCCAATATCGGCTACCACGGCTATCCCAAGACCCTGTGCAGCTCGGTCAACGAGGTGGTCTGTCATGGCATCCCCTCGGCCAGCAAGATCCTCAAGGATGGCGACATCGTCAACCTCGACGTGGCCGTCATCAAGGACGGCTGGTTCGGCGATACCAGCCGCATGTATTACGTGGGCGAGCCCAAGCCGCTGGCGCGCCGCCTGGTGGACACCACCTACGAGGCCATGCGCGCCGGCATCATGAAGGTGCGCCCCGGCGCCACGCTGGGCGACGTGGGCTTCGCGATCCAGCGTGTCGCGCATGCCGCGGGCTTCAGCGTGGTGCGCGAATACGGCGGCCATGGCATTGGCGACGTCTATCACGACGAGCCGCATGTGCTGCACTTCGGCAGGCCGGGCGAGGGCCTGCGCCTCAAGGAGGGCATGATCTTCACGGTGGAGCCCATGATCAACGCCGGCAAGCGCGGCGTGAAGGATCTCGCCGACGGCTGGACCGTGGTGACCATGGACCGCTCGCTGTCGGCGCAGTGGGAGCACATGGTGCTGGTCACCGCCAGCGGCTTCGAGCTGCTGACGCCCTGGCCCGAGGGCTTCGGGGCCTACCCCGCCATCACCAGTCAGTAGACGCTGCCGTTGGCGCCCGAGGAGGTCAGCACGCCGCCGATCACGTCCAGCCAGTAGGGCGCGACATTGAGGCTGCGGCTCCAGGTGCGCAGGTCCATCGTGCCCTCCTGGGCGCGCAGGCGGTCCACCCGTACGCTGGAGAAGGTCAGCGGCGTCTTGGGCTGGATGGTGGTGGCGGCGATGCTGGGGCGCAGGAAGTAGGCGGCGCCATTGCCCATCACCGTGCCGACGCCATCGTCCACCACCACGGCGGTCTGCTCGTCCACGCCGATGCCGCGCGCGTCATCGGGGCGGGCGACCCAGGCGTCCTTGATGATGCGCGCCAGGAAGGTCATCAAGCGGCCCATGCGGTCGCGGGTGACGAGGTGGGCATCGGCAATCGTGTTGCCCAGGCCGGGCACGCTGGTGATGAAGCCGCGGTCCAGCGTGAGGCGGCGGTCGTAGGGGTTGCTCAGCGCCTGGGCCGAGGTGATGGTGTCGTTCTGCGCCGAGAAGTCGAACTGCGCCAGCACCGCCAGGCCGGCACTGGTGCCGCCCACCGGCACCTTTCTGGCGATCAGGCCCTGCACCGCCTGATCCAGCGCCGTGCCCTTCCAGAGGTTGATGTAGTCCCATTGATCGCCACCGGCGATGAAGAGCAGGTCGGCGCCGGCGACGATGCGCTGGACATTGGCGTCATTGGCGCCCTCGCGCGTCTTCACCACCAGGGTCTCGACCGAGTCGACCCCGCCCATCTGGTGGAGGTAATCGTTGTAGCCATCGGCACCCGAGGCGCGTATCACCACCACGTCGATCGGCGTGTTGCCCGCGCCGCGTGCCTTGGCAATCATGGCCATGAAGGCAGCGTCGACATCGGTGCCGCCCCCCATCAGCACCGACATCGGCGTGGCGGGTGCAGGCGGGGCCTGGTTGTCGGCGCTGCCGGTGAGGTAGTAGTCGTAGTTCCTGGAGCTGTAGGTCGGGGTTCCGACCTTCTTGTCCGCACCGCCCGCCAGCGCCGGCGTGGCCAGCGTCATCGACAGCAGGCATACGGCCAACAGGCCCTGCATCAGTTCCAGACAGGAACGGCGTGAAAGCTTGGGCATGGGACGACTCCGAACCCGGCGCGGCAATGGCCAGGTGCCGGCCCAGTGTAGGGCGACAACGGGGAAACCTGACTCGGCCAGGCGCGCGGAAGGGGCTACATTGCGGATTGCCGCGGCGAACGGCCCGATGCTGTACTTCCAATGCAAGCCCTGCAGGAGACGATCGATGAAGCTGTACTACCACCCCGCCTCAACCACCAGCCGGCCGTTGATGCTGTTTGCCGCGGAGCAGAGGATTCCGCTGGAGATGCAGCTCGTGGACCTGTTCACCGGTGAGCATTACCAGGCGCCCTTCGAGGCCGTCAATCCGAATCATCTGGTGCCGGTGCTGGAAGATGGCGCGTTCCGTCTGACCGAGAGTTCGGCCATCCTCAAGTACCTGGCCGACAAGATCGACTCGCCGCTCTACCCCAAGGAGTTGCAGGCGCGTGCGCGCGTCAACGAGCGCATGGACTGGGTCAACACCCAGCTGTGCCGTGACTTTGCCTATGGCGCGGTCTACCCGCAGATCTTCCCGCTGCACAAGCGCCGCAGCGACGAGGCGCAGAGCGCGCAGCTGCAGTGGGGCTGCGAGCGCGCGCAGGCCTGGCTCAAGGTGCTGGACCAGCACATCCTCGGCGCCCAGAATCCCTATCTATGCGGCGCGCAGATGACGATCGCGGACTACTTCGCCAGCGCCTTCGTGGCGCTGGCCGAAATCATAGGCAGCGACCTGGCCGCCTACCCGCAGCTGCGGGCCTGGTTGGGCCGCATGAAGGCCTTGCCCAGCTGGGCGGCCGTCAACCAGGTGATCGATGGCTACGCGGCTTCCCTGAAGGGCCAGGCCATGGTGGCGGTGTAGGGCGGCCGGGCGCTGACGAGGAGGCCATGATGATTCGCAAGCTGCATCACAACGCCTATCGCTGCCGCGACTCGGAGGCAACGCGCGCTTTCTACGAAGACTTTCTTGGCCTGCCGCTGAGCGGCACCCTGGAGATCACGCAGACGAAAAGCGGCCGCGCGACGCACACCTTGCATACCTTTTATCGGCTCGACGACGGCTCCTTCCTGGCCTTCTTCGAGGCGCCCGACATGCCCTTCGAGTTCAAGGCGCAGCACGATTTCGATCTGCATATCGCGCTGGAGGTGTCGCGGGAAACGCTCGAGCAGATGTTTGCCAAGGGTCGTGGCGCGGGCATCGAGACCCGCGGCGTGTCGGACCACCATTTCATCGACTCGATCTACTTCCGCGACCCCAATGGCTATGTGATCGAACTGTGCACCAAGCGCGCCGAGCATGATCAGGCCATGGATCCAGCCACGAACGGTGCGCGTGAGAAGCTGCGGCGCTGGACGGCGTCAAAACCCGCGCCGCGCCAAGCCTAGCGCCATGGATCAGCGTGCCGTCGTCGGCCGCCCGCGAAATCAGAGCTTGAAGTCGTAGTCGATCGTCAGCGGCGCATGGTCGCTGAACTTCTGCGCCGTGTAGATCTGCTCGCGCTTGGCCAGCGCGGCGAGCGCGGGCGTGGCGAAGTGGTAGTCCAGGCGCCAGCCCACGTTCTTCGCATACGCCTGGCCGCGGTTGCTCCACCAGGTGTATTGCTCGGGCTTGTCGTTGAGGGTGCGGAACACGTCGACCAGGCCGCCTGCGTCAGGGTTGATCAGCTGGCTGACCCAGGCGCGCTCCTCGGGCAGGAAGCCCGAGTTCTTGAGGTTGCCCTTCCAGTTCTTCAGATCGATTTCCTTGTGCGCGATGTTCACGTCGCCCACCAGGATGAATTCGCGCTCCGCCTTCAGCGCCATCAGGTGCGGGTAGATGGCATCGAGGAAGCGGAACTTGGCCTCCTGGCGCTCCGGGCCGCTGCTGCCGCTGGGGAAGTAGCAGCTGATCAGGCTGAGCTTGCGGCCGGGCTTGTCGAAACGCTTCTCGACCCAGCGGCCCTCCTTGTCGAATTCCTCCACGCCGAAGCCCAGGATCAGGTCGCTGGGCTCCTCCCGGGTATAGAGGCCGACACCCGAATAGCCCTTCTTCTCGGCGTAGTGGAAATGGCCCTGCAACTGGCCCGAGCTGCAATAGACGCCGGCGACATGCTCGTCCTGCGCCTTGACCTCCTGAACGCCCAGCGCATCGGCTTTTTGCTCGGGCAGCCATTCGAAGAAACCCTTGCTCGCGGCGGAGCGGATGCCGTTGAGGTTGGCGGAGATGAAGCGCACGGTGATCTTTCTGAGGCGTGGACGAAAGTCACGCAGTCTAGGGGGCTTCGCTGCCGGTGTCGTGGCCGACCCACATTTGCAACCGTTGATCGGTGGGGATTTGGCAAGCGTCGATGCGGCTGCTAGATTTCGTGCACCCTCAATCGCAAACGTTTGCCGGCATTGGGTGCGCAAACGGAACCGCCAAAGGATGTACCCATGAAACAGCAAGGACTCAAGCCGAGCGCCCTGGCGCTGGCACTCGTGACCGCTTTCCCCATGCATGCCGCGTTGGCGCAGAGCGCCGAGTCGGCCGAGGCCCGCAAAGAGCCCGCGCAGCTGGAGGCGGTGATCGTGACCGGTAGCCGGCGCGTCGAGAATATCAAGGACGTGCCGCTGTCGATCTCGGCCATCAAGGGCGATGCGCTGGAGACCTACAACGCCAGCGGCCAGGACATCCGCGCGCTGTCGGGTCGCGTGCCCAGCCTGAACATCGAGTCCGATTACGGCCGCACCTTCCCGCGCTTCTATATCCGCGGCATCGGCAATATCGACTTCGACATGAATGCCTCGCAACCGGTGGGCCTGGTGTACGACGATGTGGTGCAGGAAAGCATTGCGCTCAAGGGCTTCCCGGTGTTCGACGTTGATCAGGTTGAAATGCTGCGTGGCCCCCAGGGCACGCTGTTCGGCCGCAATTCGCCGGCCGGTGTGATCAAGTTCGACTCGGCCAAACCCGGCAAGCGCCTGGAGGCGTACGCCAACATCGGCTACGGCCGCTGGAACGCCGTCAACGTCGAGACAGCCCTGAACATGCCGCTGAACGATGACTGGCAGGTGCGCGTGGCTGGCCTGCTGCAGCGCCAGGACAACCGTGTCCACAATCCGCTGCCCGCTGCCACCAGCGACCTGGAAGGCTATAGCGATAAGGCCTTGCGCTTGCAGGCCGCCTACAAGAACGGCGGCTTCTACGGCCTGTTCAAGCTACAGGGGCGCGACTACAAGGGTTCGGCCACGACCTTCCGCGCCAACATCATGAAGAAGGGCACCAACGATTTGGTCGACGGTTTCGACTACAAGTACTACCCGACCGATGGCTACAACAGCCAGACGCTGAAGTCCCATGAGCTGAGCGCGCGCCTGCGTTGGGAACTCGACGGCATGACACTGCACTCCATCACCGCCTACGACCGCGCCAAGTTCTATAGCCGTGGTGATGTGGATGGTGGCTTCGGCAGCGATGCCATTTTTGGCGGCCCGAAGCAACTTCCCATGGGCCCGGACTATCCCGGCCAGCCGGCCTACATTCCGTTTGACGCGCAGACTGCCGACGGCATCCCCTATCTGCGCCAAGTCACCCAGGAATTCCGCCTGCAGTCCAACACCAGCGCGGCCTTGCAGTGGATCGGCGGCGTCTATTACTTCAGCGAGAAGCTGCAGGTAGACAGCTTCAACTTCGACACCTTCGCCGCTGGTGACCCACAGAACGGCTATGCCGTGCAACACCAGGAGGCCAAGTCCTGGGCCGCCTTTGGCAACCTGAACTACGCGGTCACGCCTGAATTCAAGATCCGCGGCGGCTTGCGCTACACCGACGACAAGAAAGACTGGGACGGTTCGCGTACCCAGGGCTTCACCACCGTCGGCCCCCTGAGCACGCACCCCAAGTCCACCAACTGGAGCTGGGACCTGGGCGCCAACTACAACGTTGACAAGTCCACCAGTCTGTTCGCCCGCGTGGCCACAGGCTACCGTGCACCCTCGATCCAGGGGCGCGTGCTGTTTGGCGACACCTTCTCCGAGGCCAAGGCCGAGAAGGTGTTGTCGGTGGAGGGCGGCTTCAAGGCCGACCTGCTCAACAACACCGCGCGCATCAGTGGCACCATCTTCAAGTACCGCATGAAGGACATGCAACTGACCGCCAGCAGCGGCCAGGTCAATCAGAACGTGCTGCTAAACGTTGCCAAGGCCGAGGGCCAGGGCTTCGAACTGGATGCGCAGGCCATCATCGCGCGTGACTGGAAGACCACGCTGGGCTTCTCCTACAACGACACCAAGATCAAGGATCCCAATCTGTTCACGCAGACCTGTGGCGCGCCTTGCACCCTGCTCGACCCAATCAAGGCGGGCACCAATCCGGCCGACAAGATCGTCTCGATCGATGGCAATCCGCTGCCGCGCGCGCCCAAGGTGGTGTGGAACTGGACCCTCAAGTACAGCACCGAGATCGCCGGCGGCGATCTCTCAGTACTGACCGACTGGGCCTACAAGGACAAGTACAACATGTTTGCCTATGAGGCCATCGAATACCGGGCCAAGGCTGCGCTGGAAGGCGGTCTGCGCGTTGGTTATGGCTGGGCCAATGGCAAGTACGAGGTGGCGGCCTACTCGCGCAATATCACCAACCACCTGCAGACGGTGGCGGCGATTGCCTTCAACAACCTCACCGGCATCGTGAACGAACCGCGCAGCTACGGCGTGCAGTTCAAGGCCACGTACTGACAGGCCCGATCGCCTGGTACGCAGGCCCGGCCCTCAGAAGGGGCCGGGCCTTTTTTGTGCCGCCTACAATGCCGGCCAATCCCATCTCGTGCCCCCGCCCATGAACACCCGCACCACCCCCCTGGCCCAGGAATTCGTCGCCTTTGCCGTCGAGGCGGGGGTGCTGCGCTTCGGCGAGTTCAAGACCAAGGCGGGGCGCCTGAGCCCCTATTTCTTCAACGCCGGCCTGTTCGACGATGGCGCCAAGCTGGGCCGCCTGGCCGGTTTCTATGCGCGCACCCTGATTGACTCGGGCATCCAGTTCGACATGATCTTCGGGCCGGCCTACAAGGGCATCACGCTGGCCGCCGCGGTGGCCATCGAGTTGGCGCGCCTGGGCCACAACAAGCCCTTTGCCTACAACCGCAAGGAAGCCAAGGACCACGGCGAGGGCGGCACCCTGGTGGGCGCGCCCGTGCAGGGCCGCGTGCTCATCATCGACGACGTGATCTCGGCCGGCACCTCGGTGCGCGAGTCCATCGCGATGATCCAGGCCGCGGGCGCCACGCCCTGCGGTGTCTCGATTGCCCTGGACCGCCAGGAGAAGGCGGTGGAGAACGGCGTGGAGAGCCCGAAGTCGGCGGTACAGTATGTGAGCGAGCAATTGCAACTGCCTGTGAGCGCAATTGCCGGCCTGTCGGACTTGCTGCAGTATTTGCAAACGACGAGCAGCCCTGCCATCGCCGCCCACGCGGGCGCGGTGCAAGCCTACCGAGATCGTTACGGAGTCTGATGCGCGCTTCCGTTCTTCGCGTCGCTTCACGCGGCCCCTGTGCTGTTGCTGCGCTGTTGGCAAGCTGTCTTGCCTTGGCGCAGCCGGCAGCCAAGCCAGCCGGCGGCATCTACAGCTGCACGACGGCGGATGGCCGACGCCTTACCTCGGACCGGCCGATCGCCGAATGCAGCGCGCGTGAACAACGCGTGCTGAATGCCGATGGGTCGCTGCGCAGCGTCGTGCCGCCCTCCATGTCGCCCGAGGAGCGCGCCGCCTACGAGGCGAACGAACGCAAGCTGTCAGCCGAACGTGCCGCCAAGGCCGATGCGAGCCGCCGCGACCGCAATCTGATGATGCGCTACCGCAATGAGGCCCAGCACCAGAAGGCGCGCGAGGCCGCGCTGGACGACGTCAACAAGTCGATGCGGATCTCGGAAAAGCGCATTCTCGATCTGGCCGCCGAGCGCAAACCCTTGCTGGACGAGGCCGAGTTCTACCAAGGCAAGCAGTTTCCGGCCAAGCTGAGACTGCAACTGGATGCGAACGACGCGTCGACCCAGGCTCAGAAAGAGCTGATCGAGAACCAGAAGGCCGAGCTGGTGCGCGTCAACAAGCTCTACGACGCGGAGCTGGCGCGGCTCAGAAAGCTCTGGGCCGGCGCCGCTCCCGGTTCCGTCGACTAAGCGCCGAGCTTCTTTCTCAAGAGCTCGTTCACCGCGGCGGGGTTGGCCTTGCCCTTGGTGGCCTTCATGGCCTGACCCACCAGGGCGTTGAATGCCTTGTCCTTGCCGGCGCGGAATTCGTCCACCGACTTCTGGTTCATTGCCAGCACCTCGTCGAGGATGCGCTCGAGCTCGCCGGTGTCGCTCATCTGCTTCAGGCCCTTGGCCTCGATCAGCGCATCGACGTCCGAACCTTCGCCGCTCCACAACGCCTCGAACACCTGCTTGGCGGCGTTGTTGGAGATGGTGCCGTCCTGGATGCGCTGGATCAGCGCGCCCAGCAGGGCTGGGCTGACCGGGCTGGCCTCGATCTCGCGTTCCTCGCTATTGAGGCGGCGCGAGACCTCGCCCATCAGCCAGTTGGCTACCAGCTTGGGTGCGCCGCAGACCTGCTTGGCGGCCTCGTAGAAGCGTGCCGTGGCCAGGCTCTGCGTCATGATGGCGGCGTCGTAGGCGGTCAGGCCGTCCTGCTGCTCGAAGCGCGCCGCCATCACCGAGGGCAGCTCGGGCATCTCGCCCTTCACCCGCTCCACCCATTCCGGCGCGATCAGCAGCGGTGGCAGGTCGGGGTCGGGGAAGTAGCGGTAGTCGGCCGAGTCTTCCTTGCTGCGCATCGCACGCGTCTCGCCGGTGTCGGGGTTGAACAGCACCGTGGCCTGTTGAATCTTGCGGCCATCCTCGATCTCGTCGATCTGCCAGTTCACCTCGTAGTCCACCGCCTGGATCAGGTTGCGGAAGCTGTTGAGGTTCTTGATTTCGCGGCGCGTGCCATAGGGCTCGCCGGGCTTGCGCACCGAGACGTTGACGTCGCAGCGGAACGAGCCTTCCTGCATATTGCCGTCGCAGATGCCCAGCCACATCACCAGCGCGTGCAGGGTCTTGGCGTATTCGCAGGCCTCGGCGCCCGAGCGCATCTCGGGCTCGGAGACGATTTCCAGCAGCGGCGTGCCGGCGCGGTTCAGGTCGATGCCCGACTGGCCGTGGTAGTCCTCGTGCAGGCTCTTGCCGGCGTCTTCCTCGAGGTGGGCGCGCGTCAGGTTGACGACCTTCTTCTCGTCGCCGACGAAGAACTCCACGCGCCCGCCCTGCACCACCGGGATCTCGAACTGGCTGATCTGGTAGCCCTTGGGCAGGTCGGGGTAGAAGTAGTTCTTGCGCGCGAAGATCGACAGCGGCGCCACCTTGGCGCCGACCGCCAGGCCGAAGCGGATGGCTCGTTCCACCGCGCCGCGGTTCAGCACCGGCAGCGTGCCCGGCAGGGCCAGATCCACCGGCGAGGCCTGGGTGTTGGGGGCGGCGCCGAAAGCGGTGGAGGACCCGCTGAAGATCTTCGAGGCGGTGGAGAGTTGGACGTGGTTTTCCAGGCCGATCACGACCTCGTAGCCACGGATCAGTTTGCTAGAAGATGCCATGTGCTTAGATTCCTGCGGGGGCTTGGGTGTGCCAGTCGGTGGCCTGCTGCAAGGCATGGGCCGCGTGCAAGAGCTGACCCTCCTTGAAGTAATTGCCCAAGAGCTGCAGACCCACCGGCATGCCGCCTTCGCCGAAGCCCACCGGCACGCTCATGCCGGGCAGGCCGGCCAGCGAGCCCGGCAGGGTGAAGATGTCGGCCAGATAGGCCTTGACCGGGTCCTCGGCGCCCTCGCCGGCCTTCCAGGCCACGCTGGGGGCCACCGGGCCGGCGATCAGATCGCATTGCCGGAAGGCCTGCTGGAAGTCGTCGGCGATCATGCGGCGCAGCTTCTGGGCCTGCAGATAGTAGGCGTCGTAGTAGCCATGGCTCAGCACATAGGTGCCGATCATGATGCGGCGCTTGACCTCGGCACCAAAGCCTTCGGCGCGGCTCTTCTTGTACATGTCCAGCAGGTCGTCGTACTGGGCCGCACGGTGGCCGAACTTGACGCCGTCGAAGCGGCTCAGGTTGGAGCTGGCCTCGGCCGGGGCAATGATGTAGTAGACCGGAATCGCCAGTTCGGTGCGGGGCAGGCTCACGTCCACCAGGGTGGCGCCGAGCTTTTCCAGCTCGGCCAGGCCGGCGCGCACCGCCACATTCACGTCCGCGGCCAGGGCGGCCGGGAAGAACTCGCGTGGCAGGCCGATGCGCAGGCCCTTGAGCGGCTGGGCGGCCGTCGCGCCCTCGCGGGCGGTCAGCATCTGGGCGTGGAAGTCCTGCGGCGGCTGTTGCACGCTGGTGGCATCGCGCTCGTCGAAGCCGCTCATGGCGGAGAGCAGCAGGGCGCAGTCCTCGGCGCTGCGCGCCATCGGGCCGGCCTGGTCCAGGCTGGAGGCGAAGGCGATCATGCCGTAGCGCGAGCACACGCCATAGGTGGGCTTGATGCCGGTGATGCCGGTGAAGCTGGCGGGCTGGCGGATCGAGCCACCGGTGTCGGTGCCGGTGGTGGCCGGCACGATGCGCGCCGCCACTGCCACCGCCGAGCCGCCCGAGGAGCCGCCGGGCACGCGGCCCAGGTCCCAGGGGTTGTGGGCGGGGCCATAGGCCGAGTTCTCGTTGGCCGAGCCCATCGCGAACTCGTCGCAGTTGAGCTTGCCCAGCGAGACCGTGCCGGCGCCATTGAGCCTGGCCACCACGGTGGCGTCGAAGGGGCTCAGGTAGCCGGCGAGGATCTTGGAGCCGGCCGTGGTGGGCATGTCGGCGGTGACGTAGATGTCCTTGTGCGCCAGCGGGATGCCGATCAGGGCGCCGGCCTCACCCGCCGCCAGGCGCGCATCGGCGGCCTGGGCGCGCGCCAGGGCACCCGCCGCATCCACATGCAGGAAGGCGCCCAGGGCCTGGTGGGAGGTAACACGTGCAAGCAGGTGTTGGGTCAGTTCGGCGCTGGAAAACGCCTTGGCGCGCAGGCCCTGGCCCAGTTCGGCCACGCCCATTTCGTGCAGGGACTTGGTGCTCATGCTCATTCGATGACCTTGGGAACCAGGAACAGGCCGTCTTCGACGGCGGGTGCGCTGCGTTGGTTGAGTTCGCGCTGATTGCTCTCGGTGACGGCGTCCTCGCGCAGGCGCAAGGCCACCTCCTGCACAGCGGAGAGCGGGGTGTACAGGGGCTCGACGCCGCTGGTGTCCACCGCGCTCATCTGCTCCACGATGGAGAAGAAGCCATTCAGCTGCCCGAGCAGGGCGGCCTGCTCGCTGTCGGCCAATTCCAGCCGGGCCAGGTGAGCGATGCGGCTCACGTCTTGAGGGGTCAGGGCCATGGGGGAAGCAAGTCCAAAAGTGTCAAAAACAAAGCCCTGGAAGGGCTTGCGCTAGGTCAGATCCTAGGGGTGATCGGGTATTATCTCCGCTTATCTCCATGCCATCGGGGCTGCGCGCCGTTCAGGTCCACGCAGCCTCGCTGTTTATGGTGCGAACGATTCCCGTGGCAGCTTGGTCTGCCGCCTTACCCTGACCCGCAAAGCCTGCTTTCGGACCGGGTGTGATCTGGAGCCACAGCTGCAGATGCGCCTGCCCGACGAACCCATCACATCATGTTCGCCTCCCTGCGCCGCTACTTTTCCACCGACCTCGCCATCGACCTCGGCACCGCCAACACCCTGATTTACGTGCGCGGCAAGGGCATCGTGCTGGACGAACCCTCGGTCGTCGCGATCCGCCACGAAGGCGGCCCGAATGGCAAGAAGACCATCCAGGCCGTCGGCCGCGAGGCCAAGGCCATGCTGGGCAAGGTGCCCGGCAATATCGAGGCGATCCGCCCGATGAAGGACGGCGTGATCGCCGACTTCACCGTCACCGAGCAGATGCTCAAGCAGTTCATCAAGATGGTGCACGACTCGAAGATGCTCAAGCCGAGCCCGAGGATCATCATCTGCGTGCCCTGCGGCTCCACCCAGGTGGAGCGCCGCGCCATCCGCGAGTCGGCGCTGGGCGCCGGTGCCAGCGAGGTCTACCTGATCGAGGAGCCGATGGCTGCGGCCATCGGTGCCGGCCTGCCGGTCAGCGAGGCCAGCGGCTCGATGGTGGTCGACATCGGCGGCGGCACCACCGAGGTGGGCGTGATCTCGCTGGGCGGCATGGTCTACAAGGGCTCGGTGCGCGTCGGCGGCGACAAGTTCGACGAGGCCATCATCAACTACATCCGCCGCAACTACGGCATGCTGATCGGCGAGCCCACCGCCGAGGCGATCAAGAAGAACATCGGCTCGGCCTTCCCCGGCTCCGAGGTGAAGGAAATGGAAGTCAAGGGCCGCAACCTCAGCGAGGGCGTGCCGCGCAGCTTCACGATCTCGTCCAACGAGATCCTGGAAGCCCTCACCGACCCGCTCAACCAGATCGTCTCCGCGGTGAAGAACGCGCTGGAACAGACCCCGCCCGAGCTGGGCGCCGACATCGCCGAGCGCGGCATGATGCTGACCGGTGGCGGCGCGCTGCTGCGCGACCTGGACCGCCTGCTGGCCGAGGAAACCGGCCTGCCGGTGCTGGTGGCCGAGGACCCGCTGACCTGCGTGGTGCGCGGTTGCGGCATGGCGCTGGAACGCATGGAGCGCCTGGGTTCGATCTTTACCTCGGAATAAGCCCGGGCCATGGTCTGCAGCGAGCCGGCACGTGTCCCACGGAGCCGGCTCTTGTGCATCTTGGTGAACCTGTTCTGAACGCGCCATGCCCTTCGGCACCCTGGATCGCTCCCCGCCTCCCTTCTTTCGCCAAGGCCCCTCGGCGCTGACCAAGCTGCTGCTGTGCGCGGCGCTGGCGGTGTTCCTGATGGTGGCGGACGCGCGCTTCAAGGTGGCGCAGCCGGCGCGCGCCGCCCTGGCGCTGCTGCTGCACCCGGTGCAGCGCCTCTTGCTTTCGCCGGTGGACGCCTGGGAGCAGCTGGGCGACTACTCGCGCGGCATGGAGCGCGCCATGGCGGCCGAAGACCTGGCGCGCAAGCAGCTGGTGCAGCAGGCCGAGCGGCTCTCGCGTGCGCAACAGCTGCAGGCCGAGAACCAGCGCCTGCGCGAACTGCTGAAGATGCGCGAGGCGCTGACGGTCAAATCGCTGGCGGCCGAGGTGCTGTACGAGGCCGCCGACCCCTATTCGCGGCGCGTCATCATCGACCGCGGCGGCCACCAGGGCGTGCGCGCCGGCTCGCCGGTGATCAACGATGCCGGCGTGCTGGGCCAGGTCACGCGCGTCTACAACTTCTCCGCCGAGGTGACGCTGCTGACCGACAAGGACGCCGCCATCCCGGTGCTCAACACCCGCACCCAGCAGCGCGGCGTGGCCTATGGCGGCGAGCGCAGCGAGGGCCCGATGGAGCTGCGCTTCATGGCCGCGAATGCCGACATCAAGAGCGGCGACCTGCTCTCCACCTCGGGCCTGGACGGCGTCTATCCGCCCGGCCTGCCGGTGGCCAAGGTGGCCCAGGTGGAGCGGCGCGGCGATACCAGTTTTGCGCGTGTGAGCCTGGCGCCGGTGGCCGAGCCCGACGCGGCGCGCCATGTGTTGATCCTGGAACCGCTGGAAGTGCATGAGGCGGCGCGCGCCGAAGCGGCGGCGGCGGCGGCCTCGGAGGCCGCGCTGTTCGCCGAGCGCAAGGCCCAGGCCAAGGCGGAAGCCAAGGCCAAGAAGGATGCGGCGCGCGAAAGCGCCAGGGACAAGGGGAATGAAAAGGGGAATGACAAGGGAGACACGCGATGATCATGCCGCGCGGCTCGGGCCAGCTGCTGCTGCCGGCCAACCCCCTCTTCATCGCGTTCACGCTGATCCTGGCCCTGGTGCTGGACATGGTGCCGCTGGGCCGCCAGCCGGCCATGCCGGATCTGCTGGCCATCACCCTGGTGTTCTGGAACGTGCACCAGCCGCGCCGCGTGGGCGTGGGCTTCGCCTTCGTGTTCGGCCTCTTCATCGATGTGCACCATGGCGCGCTGCTGGGTCAACATGCGCTGGCCTACAGCCTCTTGAGCTTTGGCGCCGTGGCCCTGCACCGGCGCCTGCCCTGGTTTTCGCTGCCGGTGCAGGCGGTGCAGGTGCTGCCGCTGTTCGTGCTGGCGCACCTGGCCTCGCTGCTGGTGCGCCTGATGGTGGGCGGCATGGCGCCGGGCTGGAGCCTGATGCTGGCGCCCTTGTTCGAGGCGGCCCTGTGGCCGGTGGCCAGCTGGATCCTGCTGGCGCCGCAGCGCCGGCCGCCGGACCCCGATGCGCATCGCCCGCTCTAGCGCCTTGCCATGACGGTTCTGAAGAACCTCCATCAGGAGCTCTCGCGCTTTCGCTTCCGCGTGCTGGCGGCGGCGGGCTTCGTGCTGTTCTGCTTTGCCCTGCTGGCGGCGCGCCTGGTGTTCCTGCAGGTGGTGCAGCACGACACCCTGCTGGAGCGCGCCGAGACGAACCGCGTCACGGTGGTGCCCATCGTGCCCAACCGTGGCCTCATCAAGGACCGCAACGGCATCGTGCTGGCCAGCAACTACTCGGCCTACACGCTCGAGATCACGCCCTCCAAGGTGCTCAATCTGGACGAGACCATCGACGCGCTGGCCGGCGTGGTGGAGATCCAGGGGCGTGACCGTCGCCGCTTCAAGCGGCTGATGGAGGAGAGCAAGAATTTCGAATCGCTGCCGATCCGCACCAAGCTGACGGATACCGAGGTGGCGCGTTTCGCCGCGCAGCGCTTCCGCTTCCCCGGCGTGGAGATCAAGGCGAGGCTGTTCCGCAACTATCCGATGGGGCAGGTGGGCGCGCATCTGCTGGGCTATATCGGCCGCATCAACCAGGCCGAGAAGAAGGCCATGGAGGATTGGCCCGAGGAGGAGCTCTCCAACTACCGCGGCACCGAATACATCGGCAAGCTGGGCCTGGAGCAGGCCTACGAGAAGGAGCTGCACGGCAGCACCGGCTTCGAGGAAATGGAAACCAGCGCCGGCGGCCGCGCGGTGCGGCGCCTGGCGCACCAGCCGCCCACGCCCGGCAACACGCTGATGCTGTCGATCGACATCCGCCTGCAGGCCCTGGTGGAAGAGCTCTACAAGGACCGTCGTGGCGCCCTGGTGGCGATCGACCCGCGCAGTGGCGAGGTGCTGGCCTTCGTCTCCAAGCCCACCTTCGATCCCAACCTGTTCGTCGATGGCATCGATGCCGACAGCTGGCGCGAGCTCAACGAGGACATCGACAAGCCGCTGCTGAACCGCGCGCTGCGCGGCACCTACCCGCCCGGCTCGACCTTCAAGCCCTTCATGGCGATGGCGGCGCTCAACAGCGGCAAGCGCGGGCCCAGCGTGATCGTGCAGGACAATCTGACCTACAGCTTCGGCGGCCGCACCTTCGGCAGCCCGGAGACCGACCGGCCCGGCCCCAAGGACATGCGCCTGGCGATCGTCAGCTCGTCCAATGTCTACTTCTACAGCCTGGCCAACGAGATGGGGGTGGACCTGATCCACGATCAGCTGGAACCCTTCGGCCTGGGCCGCAAGACCGAGATCGACGTGCAGGGCGAGGTCACCGGCGTGCTGCCTTCGCAGGACTGGAAGCGCCGCTACTTCGCCAAGAGTCCGGCAAATCAGAAATGGTTTCCCGGTGAGACGATCTCGCTGGGCATTGGCCAGGGCTACAACAACTTCACCATGCTGCAGATGGCCACCGCCGTGTCCACCCTGGCCACCGGCGGCCAGCGCTACAAGCCGCGCCTGGTGCGCGAGATCGAGGATGTGGTGAAGCATGAGAAGCGCCGCGTCGCCAGCGACGCGCTCGAGCCCCTGCCGCTCAAGCCCGAGCATGTGGAGGTGATCGTCAACGCCATGAACGGCGTGACGATCGAGGGCACCTCGCGCGCCGCCTTCATGGGCGCGGCCTACCGCAGCGGCGGCAAGACCGGCACGGCCCAGGCCATCGGCCTGAAGGCGGGCGAGAAATACAGCGCCATCAAGGCCGACGAGCACAAGCGCGACCACTCGCTCTACATCGCCTTTGCGCCCGTTGAGGCGCCCACCATCGCGCTGGCGGTGATCGTGGAGAACGCCGGCTTCGGCTCGACCTCGGCCGCGCCGATCGCGCGCCGAGTGTTCGACTATGTGCTGACCGGCCAGTACCCCAGCGAGGAGGACATCGCGCTGACCCAGCAGGGCAAGACCACCGCGCCGGTGGGCCAGCCGCGCCCGGTCGCGCAAGTGCCCCTGCCAGGGGCGGCGCCAGCGGCCGCCAGCGCAGCGGCATCGGGAGCCTCGCGATGAATATTGCCTTCAAGGCCCCCAGCCTCTGGCAGCGCCTGCGGCCCTGGTTCCAGGGCTTCGACCTGCCGCTGCTGCTGGCGATCGCCTGGTTGATGGGCCTGGGCCTGCTGTGCATGTACTCGGCCGGCTACGACCATGGCACGCGCTTTGTCGACCATGCGCGCAATATGCTGCTCTCGCTCGCCATCATGTTCCTGATGGCGCAGATACCGCCGCAGCGGCTGATGAAGCTGGCCGTGCCGCTCTACAGCTTGGGGGTGGCGCTGCTGGTGGCGACGGCGCTGTTCGGCGTCACCAAGAAGGGCGCGACGCGCTGGCTCAGCATCGGCGTGACGCAGATCCAGCCCTCCGAGATCCTGAAGATCGCGATGCCGCTGATGCTGGCCTGGTGGTTCCAGAAGCGTGAGGGCCTGTTGCGCCTGCCCGACTTCGTGGCCGCCTTCGTGTTGCTGGCGATTCCCGTCGGCCTGGTGGCCAAGCAGCCGGACCTGGGCACGGCCATCCTGGTGCTGGCCGCCGGCCTGTATGTGATCTTCTTCGCCGGCCTGTCCTGGAAGCTGATCGTGCCCGCCATCGCCATCGGCGCCATCGCCATCACGGCGCTGGTGATGAGCGAGGATGCGATCTGTCAGCCCGAGGTGAAATGGCCGGTGCTGCGCGAGTACCAGAAGAACCGCGTCTGCACCCTGCTGGACCCGACCAAGGACCCGCTGGGCAAGGGCTTCCACATCATCCAGGGCGAGATCGCGATCGGCTCGGGCGGCGTGACCGGCAAGGGCTTCATGAAGGGCACGCAGACCCATCTGGAGTTCATCCCCGAGCGCACCACCGACTTCATCTTCGCCGCCTTTGGCGAGGAGTTCGGCCTGATCGGCGCGGCGGCCCTGCTGCTGGGCTTCAGCGCCCTGATCCTGCGCGGCCTGATGATCGCCTCCGAGGCGCCGACGCTGTTCTCACGCCTGATGGCCGGGGCCATCACGCTGAGCTTCTTCACCTATGTGTTCGTCAACATGGGCATGGTGTCGGGCATCCTGCCGGTGGTGGGGGTGCCGCTGCCCTTCATCAGCTATGGCGGCACCGCCATGGTGATGCTGGGGCTGAGCCTGGGCATGCTGATGTCGATCTCCAAGAGCCGGCGCTTCATGCACCGCTGAGCGGAGGCTCCTCGCCCTTCAGCACATGGGCCTGGAAACGGATCGTGAAGCGCGCGCCCGGGCCCATGCCGTCGGGCTCCACCATGCCGGGCCGACGCGGCCGTGCCTCGTCCAGCGTGACCTCGGCCTCGTGCTGCTGGGCAATCTCGCGCACGATCGCCAGGCCCAGGCCCGAGCCGTCCACATTCGTGCCGAGCGCGCGGTAGAAGGGCTGGAACACCTTCTCGCGCTCTGACTCTGGAATGCCGGGGCCGGAGTCTTCCACCTGCAGCACGCAGACCTGGCCGAACGGGTCTTCCACCACCCGCACGGTGATGGTGCCGCCGGCCGGCGTATAGAGCAGGGCGTTGTCCACCAGATTGCGGATCAGCTCGCGGATCAGCAGCGGATGGCCCAGGATGCGCAGCGCGCTGCTGGCCTCGTCGGGACCCTCGTAGCCGAGGTCCAGGCGCTTCTCCATCGCGCGCGGCACGAAGTCGCGCACCGTCTCGATGGCCAGCTCGGGCAGATTCACCTCGCTGCGGCGCGCCGCATGCTCCTGGTCTTCGGCCCGCGCCATCGCCAGCAGCTGGTTCACCATGTGCGCGGCGCGCTGGCTGGAGAGCGAGATCTGCTGCAGCGAACGTTTCAGTTCGCCGGGCGAGCTGCGGCCCTCGTCGATCTCGCGCTGCGCAAACTCGGCCTGGGTGCGCAGGCCGGCCAGCGGCGTCTTGAGCTGGTGCGCGGCGTCGGCGAGGAAATGCTTCTGGCTGCTGATGGACTGGTCCAGGCGCTCCAGCAGGTCGTTGATGGCGCGCACCAGTGGCGCCACCTCGTCGGGAATGCGGCGCTCATCGATGGGGCTGAGGTCCGAGCTCTCGCGCGAGCGGATGCGGCGCTGCAGGTCGTTCAGCGGCGCGATGCCGCGCGCCAGCGCCAGCCACACCAGCAGCACGGCCAGCGGCAGGATCACGAACTGCGGCAGGATCACGCCCTTGATGATTTCGTTGGTGAGGCGCGCGCGCTTGCCCAGGGTCTCGGCCACCTGCACCAACATGGTCTTGCCGCTGGGCCCCATGCCTTCGGGCACCACCCACAGATAGGCCACGCGCACGTTCTCGTTGTCCACCTCGTCGTCGCGGAAGTGCAGCTCCCAGGGCACGATGGTCTCGTCGGCGGTGGGCACGGGCAGGTTGCGGTCGCCGTTCAGGTACTCGCCGCGCAGCCCCAGCACCTGGTAGTAGATGGTGTCGGCCTCGTCGGCGCGCAGCAGCGCCGCGGCCTCGGGCGAGAGCGCATAGCGCGCGCTGGCCTTGCCGGCGCGCGGCTGCTCGGCGGCCACCTGCAGGCCCAGCGAGCGTGCCATCTCGCCCAGCTCGCGGTCGTAGGGCTTGCTGGCAATGCCCTGCGCCACCAGCCAGGTCAGCGCCACGCTGATGGGCCAGATCACCAGCAGGGGGGCGAGCATCCAGTCGAGGATCTCGCCGAAGAGCGAACGTTGCCCGGTGTCAGCGGCCATGCATGATGCCGGGGGTCAGGTCTTGACTTCCTGGATCTTCTCCAGGCAGTAGCCCAGGCCGCGCACCGTGGCGATGCGTATCGGGCCCTGCTCGATCTTCTTGCGCAGGCGGTGGATGTAGACCTCGATGGCGTTGTTGCTGACCTCTTCGCCCCATTCGCACAGGCGCTCCACCAGCTGGTCCTTGCTGACCAGCCGGCCGGCGCGCTGCAGCAGCACCTCCAGCAGCGAGAGCTCGCGCGCCGAGAGCTCCACCATCTGGTCGTTGATGTAGGCGACGCGGCCGGTGGCGTCGAACGACAGCGGGCCATGCTTGATGACGCTGGACGCGGTGCCCAGGCCGCGCCGGGTGAGGGCGCGCACGCGCGCCTCCAGCTCCTGCAGCGAGAAGGGCTTGGCCATGTAGTCGTCGGCGCCCAGGTCGAGGCCCTTGACGCGCTGCTCCACGCTGTCGGCCGCGGTGAGTATCAGCACCGGCACCGAGGTGCCGCGCGCGCGCAGCTTGCGCAGCACCTCCAGCCCGTGCAGGCGCGGCAGGCCCAGGTCCAGAATCACCAGATCGAACTCATGCGAGGCCAGCGCGGCATCGGCCTCGGTGCCGGTGCCCACCTGGTCCACGGCATAGCCCGAGGCGCGCAATGAGCGCAACAAGCCATCGGCCAGCACTTGGTCGTCTTCAGCGATCAGGATGCGCATCTTGTCTCCATGGGCCGGGGCAGGGATGCCGGCGCCTGTCCCTCATTCTATGGAGCCGCCCGCTTGCCGGCGGGCTTCGCATAAACTACTGTACGAATATACAGATTGCGCCATAATGCGCGCATCAACCGGAGAGCATTCATGGACGCCCCTGTCAAAGCCATCAACACCGAGAAAGCCAAGGCCCTGCAGGCCGCACTTGCCCAGATCGAAAAGCAATTCGGCAAGGGTTCCATCATGCGCCTGGGCGAGGGCGAGGTGATTGAAGACATCCAGGTGGTGTCCACCGGCTCGCTGGGCTTGGACATCGCGCTGGGCGTGGGTGGCCTGCCGCGCGGCCGGGTGGTCGAGATCTACGGCCCGGAGTCCTCGGGCAAGACCACGCTGACCCTGCAGGTCATTGCCGAGATGCAAAAGCTCAGCGGTGTCTGCGCCTTCATCGACGCCGAGCATGCGCTGGACATCCAGTACGCGCAAAAGCTCGGCGTGAACCTGCAGGAGCTGCTGATCAGCCAGCCCGATACCGGCGAGCAGGCGCTGGAAATCGTCGATGCCCTGGTGCGCTCGGGTTCGGTGGACCTCATCGTGGTGGACTCGGTGGCCGCACTGACCCCCAAGGCCGAGCTGGAAGGCGAGATGGGCGACTCCCTGCCCGGCCTGCAGGCCCGCCTGATGAGCCAGGCCCTGCGCAAGCTCACCGCCACCATCAAGAAGACCAACTGCATGGTCATCTTCATCAACCAGATCCGCATGAAGATCGGCGTGATGTTCGGCAGCCCCGAGACCACCACCGGCGGCAACGCGCTGAAGTTCTACGCCTCGGTGCGTCTGGACATCCGCCGCATCGGCTCGATCAAGAAGGGTGAAGAGGTGATCGGTTCCGAGACCAAGGTCAAGGTGGTGAAGAACAAGGTTGCGCCCCCCTTCAAGACCGCCGAATTCGACATTCTCTATGGCGAGGGCATCAGCCGTGAGGGCGAGATCATCGACATGGGCGTGGTGGCCAAGGTGGTGGAGAAGTCCGGCTCCTGGTACGCCTACAACGGCGAGAAGATCGGCCAGGGCAAGGACAACGCGCGCGAGTTCCTGCGCGAGAACCGCGACGTGGCCATCGAGATCGAGAACAAGGTGCGCGAGTCCATGGGTGTGCCGCTGCTGACCGAGAGCGAGGCAGGCTGATCGGCACTGGCAGGCGGGCATGGTGCGCGGGCAGCCGCTGTCGCTGAAGGCGCGCGCCATCGGCCTGTTGGCACAGCGCGAGCACAGCCTGGCCGAGTTGCGGCGCAAGCTCGTGCGGCTGGCGCGGCAGCGCCTGGCCGAGGCGCCCCAGCCCGGCGCAACGGAGTCGCCCGATCCGGCCGAGCATGACGTGAGCGCGGAGGTCGATGCCCTGCTGGTCTGGCTGCAGGCCCAGGGCTATTTGAGCGAGGCACGCTTTGTCGAGTCGCGCATCCATGCCCGCAGCCAGCGCTATGGCAATCTGCGCATCCAGCAGGAGCTTGCTCAGCATGGGGTGCAGCTCGAGGCCGAGCAGCAAGCCAGGCTGAAGGACAGCGAACTTGAGCGCGCGCGCCAGATCTGGCAGCGCAAATTCGGCGGCGCGGCGCCGCTGGATGCCGCGGCCCGCGCCAAGCAGATGCGTTTTCTGGCCGGCCGGGGCTTCTCGGCCGAGGTGATACGCCGCGTACTGCGCGCGGACGATGAATAGCCGGCGCAAGGGCTCCAAGCGGGCTTGATGTGGCGCAAGCTGGCGCCAGGAACGCCCGGCCAAGGTCGGTGTTGACAGCCTCGTGAAAGCCTTGATGCAGCGCAGCATGCTACATTGGCGCCCTGCGCAAGGCGTGCCCGCCGGCCTCTGAAGGCCTGCGGGCTACATTTTTGCGCCACTGCCGTCCACGCGTTTCATGTCCCTGCTCACCCCTTGTCCCGAGCGTCAGCTGCTGCACCGTCGAAGCATCGACGTGCAGGTCTATGCGCGCGCCGACGGCCTCTACGATGTCGAGGCGGAGCTCAAGGACAGCAAGACCCGCGACATTCCCCTGGCCCATGGCGTCCGCAAGGCGGGCGACCCGGTGCACGACATGCTGTTGCATCTGGTGGTGGACGCGCAGCTGAACATCCTGTCCTCCAGTTCGCAGACGCGCTGGATGCCTTATCCCGGGCATTGCGACCAGCATGGCGAGGCCTATGGCCGCCTGGCCGGCCTGAATCTGCTCAAGGGCTTTCGCGCCGAGGTCAAGCAACGGCTGGCAGGTGTGCATGGCTGCACCCATCTCACCGAGCTGACCCAGGTGCTGCCCACCGCGGTGATCCAGGCCTTTGCCGGGCTGGTGATCGACACCCGCGAAGGCTCGGCCGATGGCCAGCCGCCCTTCCAGCTGGATCGTTGCCATGCACTTCGCAGCGACGGCGCGGTGGTGCAAACTCATTACCCTCGCTGGTATCGCGGCGCGTCGGCTCGGCCGGACGCGCAGGCGCTGCCCGCATCTTCCTCTTCCTGATTCACCTCTATCCATCAAGCGAGACCTCCCTATGAAGATTCACGAGTACCAGGGCAAGGAAATCCTGCGCCAGTTCGGCGTGCCGGTGCCCCGCGGCATCCCGGCCTTCACCGTGCAAGAAGCGGTGGAAGCCGCGCAAAAGCTCGGCGGCCCGGTTTGGGTGGTCAAGGCGCAGATCCACGCCGGTGGCCGCGGCAAGGGCGGCGGCGTGAAGCTGGGCCGTTCGCTGGAAGACGTGAAGGCGCTGGCCGAGCAGATCCTGGGCATGCAGCTGGTGACGCACCAGACCGGCCCGCAAGGCCAGAAGGTCCGTCGCCTCTACATCGAAGAGGGCGCCGACATCAAGAATGAACTCTATGTGTCGCTGGTCACCGACCGCGGCACGCAGAAGGTGGCCTTCATCGCTTCGAGCGAGGGTGGCATGGACATCGAGGAAGTGGCGCATGCCACGCCCGAGAAGATCCTCACCGAGCTGATCGACCCGCTGGTCGGCCTGACGGTCGAGCAGGCCAAGAAGATCGCCGCCGGCATTGGCCTGACGGGCCACTCGGTGGACCAGGCCGTCGATCTGTTCCAGAAGCTCTACAAGTGCTATATGGACACCGACGCCTCGCTGGTCGAGATCAACCCGCTGAACTGCGATTCCAAGGGCAATCTGATCGCCCTGGACGCCAAGTTCAACTTCGACGCCAACGCGCTGTTCCGTCATCCCGAGATCGTCGCCTACCGTGATCTGGACGAAGAGGATCCGGCCGAAGTCGAGGCTTCGAAGTTCGACCTGGCCTACATCAGCCTGGACGGCAATATCGGCTGCCTGGTGAACGGCGCCGGTCTGGCGATGTCCACCATGGACACCATCAAGCTGTTCGGCGGCGAGCCGGCCAACTTCCTGGACGTGGGCGGTGGCGCCACCGCCGAGAAGGTCACCGAAGCCTTCAAGATCATGCTGAAGAACCCTGAAGTGAAGGGCATCCTGGTCAATATCTTCGGCGGCATCATGAAGTGCGACACCATCGCCGAAGGCGTGATCACGGCTTGCAAGGCGGTGAACCTGTCCGTGCCGCTGGTCGTGCGCATGAAGGGCACCAATGAAGAGCTGGGCAAGAAGATGCTGGCCGACTCCGGCCTGCCCATCATCGCTGCCGACACCATGGCCGAAGCCGCGACCAAGATCGTGGCCGCTGTTGCCTGAGTCTGCCTAAAGCCCCGCAAGGAAAGAAATCATGTCGATCTACATCAACAAAGACACCAAGGTCATCACCCAGGGCATCACCGGCAAGACCGGCCAGTTCCACACCCTGGGCTGCCAGGCCTATGCGAACGGCAAGAACGCCTTCGTCGCCGGCGTGAACCCCAAGAAGGCCGGTGAGAAATTCTCGGACATCCCCATCTTCGCCACCGTCAAGGAAGCGGCCGCCCAGACCGGCGCCACCGTCTCGGTGATCTATGTGCCGCCTGCCGGCGCTGCCGCCGCGATCTGGGAAGCCGTGGAAGCCGACCTGGATCTGGCCATCTGCATCACGGAAGGCATCCCCGTCCGTGACATGCTGGAAATCCGCAACAAGATGAAGGCCAAGGAAGCGGCCGGCGGCAAGAAGACCCTGCTGCTGGGCCCCAACTGCCCCGGCCTGATCACGCCGGAAGAAATCAAGATCGGCATCATGCCCGGTCATATCCACCGCAAGGGCCGCATCGGCGTGGTCTCGCGTTCGGGCACGCTGACGTACGAAGCCGTGGCACAGCTGACCGAAATCGGCCTGGGCCAATCCAGCGCCGTCGGTATCGGTGGCGACCCGATCAACGGCCTCAAGCACATCGACGTGATGCAGGCCTTCAACGACGATCCGGATACCGACGCCGTCATCATGATCGGTGAAATCGGTGGCCCGGACGAGGCCGAAGCCGCGCGCTGGTGCAAGCTGAACATGAAGAAGCCGGTGGTCGGCTTCATCGCCGGCGTGACCGCCCCTCCCGGCAAGCGCATGGGCCATGCCGGCGCGCTGATCGCCGGCGGTGCCGACACGGCCGATGCCAAGCTCGCCATCATGGAAGAGTGCGGCTTCACCGTGACGCGCAATCCGTCCGAGATGGCCAAGCTGCTGAAGGGCCTGCTCTAAGCCGGCCGGCCCGGCCTGTGGGGGTGCGTACTATCACGCATCGGCGCGCAGGCCAGGCACCAGACAATCGTGGCGCCGCCAGGCGCGCGAACAAAAAGAGGGGCGCCACAGCCCCTCTTTGCATTTCGGCCGCCAGCGTCCGCATGGACGCCCAGGCTTTAGACTGGGCGATCTGAACCAGGATCCTTACCGCATCAGCACACACCATGGACATGCTGTTCAGTCCCGAATTCTGGCTTGCCGTCGGCCAGATCATCATGATCGACATCCTGCTGGGTGGCGACAACGCCGTTGTGATCGCGCTAGCCTGCCGCAAGCTGCCGGACGCGCAGCGCACCAAGGGCATCATCTGGGGCACGGCCGGCGCCATCGTGCTGCGCGTGGTGCTGATCTTCTTTGCGCTGACCCTGCTCAAGCTGCCCTATCTGAAGCTGATCGGTGGTGCGCTGCTGTTCTGGATCGGCATGAAGCTGCTGGTGCCCGAGGATGAGGACGAACATGCCAGTGTCCAGGCCAGCGACAAGCTCTGGGCCGCCGTCAAGACGGTGATCGTGGCCGACTTCGTGATGAGTCTGGACAACGTGATCGCGATCGCCGGCGCCGCCGAGGGTGCGGGTGGTGATCACAAGATGCCGCTGGTGATCTTCGGTCTGCTGGTGTCGATTCCCATCATCGTCTGGGGGAGCCAGATGGTGATCAAGCTGATGGACCGCTTCCCCGTTGTGATCACCGCCGGCGCCATGCTGCTGGGCTGGATTGCCGGCACCATGATGCTGTCCGATCCGGCGCTGAGCCCCTGGCTGCCCCTGCCGCCGGGCAGCGAACGCAAGGCCATCTCGGACGTGCTGCCGCTCTGGCATTACGCCAGCGGTGTGCTGGGCGCGCTGCTGGTGCTGGCGCTGGGCAAGCTGTTCGCGGCGCGCGCCGCGGGCGAGCAGGGCTGAGCTGCGCGCTCGAGCGGAGATGCCATGAGCGCGCCCGGATTCTGGAAACGCATTCTTGGCCGAGCCGAGCAGCCGGAGTCCGAGCCGTCCACCCAGCCCGAGCTGCACCAGTCGGCCAGCCTGGTGCCGGGTTATGTGTTGGGTGAGGAAATCGGCCGTGGCGCCATGGCGGTGGTGCACAAGGCCACCCAGAACAAGACCGGCCGCCAGGTGGCGATCAAGCGCCTGGCCCTGCAGCGCGAGTTTGCGCCCGAGGACCTGATCGATGTGCGCGAGCGCTTCATGCGCGAGGCGCGCGCGGCTGGCCATCTGCAGCACCCGGACATCCTGCAGATCCTGGACGCCGGCGAGGTCGGTGGCGATACCTGGATCGCGATGGAATATGTGCTGGGGCGCGACCTCAGCCACTACACCCGCCCCGGCCAGTTGCTGCCAGCCCGTGAAGTGCTGCAGCTGGTGATTCGCCTGGCGCGTGCGCTCGCCTACGCGCACAGCCAGGGCGTGGTGCATCGCGACATCAAGCCGGCCAATGTGATGCTGGATCGGGTCAGCAACAGCATCAAGGTGATGGACTTTGGCATCGCACGCCTGGCCGACGGCAGCCGCACCCGCACCGGCCTGGTGCTGGGCACGCCATCCTTCATGTCGCCCGAACAACTCGCCGGGCTGAAGGTGGATGGCCGCAGCGACCTCTATTCCCTCGGGGTGATGCTCTACCAGCTGCTGACCGGGCAGCTGCCGCACCAGAGCGACTCGATGGCGCAGCTGATGTACCAGATCGCCAACCAGCCGGCGCCGGATGTGCGCCACCTGCGACCCGACCTGCCCGAGTCCCTCGCGATGGTGCTGGCCCTGGCGCTGGAGAAACGCCCCGAGCTGCGTTACGCAAGCGGCGAGCAGTTTGCGGCCGACCTCGAAGCCGTGCTGGCTCAAGGGGGGCTGACTGGCGGCCTGGATGGGACTGCCCCAGCCGGCGCGGCCGCCAGCGAGGCGGCGCCGGCCGACGGCAAGGCGTTCGCGCAAACACTGCGTCTGGATCTGAACGATCCAGGGCAGAATCCCTAATCAATCCCCAGACCTGCCCAGCCGACATGACCTTGGAGCTCTACTGCGCGACCGACGTGGGCCGCGCGCGCGACAACAACGAAGACTCGGTGGCCCTGGACGAAAGCGTCGGTCTGGCCGTGCTGGCCGATGGCATGGGCGGCTACAACGCGGGCGAGGTGGCCAGCCAGATGCTGACTTCCTTCATCAAGGCCGAGCTGGGCCGTTGGCTCAAGGAGGCCGGTTCGGCCGCTGCGGTGGCCGATGTGCGACGCGCCATGGACATCTGCGTGGACAACGCCAACCGCGCCATCTTCAACGCCGCCAATACCAATCCGCGCTATGCCGGCATG
>Ga0208514_100045_pt1 | contig 149294 bp, 142 predicted proteins | sample LakWasMet70_HOW9_2_FD_183900 | JGI IMG/M metagenome (GOLD analysis project Ga0208514, IMG submission 183900) | Freshwater sediment methanotrophic microbial communities from Lake Washington under simulated oxygen tension - Sediment Metagenome... | ecosystem: Environmental > Aquatic > Freshwater...
GGGAATAGGTTACGTCCTGCCAGCGGGATTGCTCCCCGGCGGCGCCCACTCTACAACCCGATCAGGCGCTCAGGGGTGGGGGAATTTGACCCGGCCGGAGGTGGGGGAATTTGCCTGGCCAACGGGGTATATGCAGACGATGTTTGAAGTAAAACAATGCAAAACAGCAAAAAGTTAGGTTCCAAACCGTTGAAAATCCTTCAGCTTTCGCCTACGCTTAGGTGTGTCAATCCATTTGGGAGGGCCCGTGGTCGCGCCCGCGTCGCTCAGTAACGTGCAGTTGCAGGTCGCCCTGGCCGAACGCCAGGTGGCGCGCGACCAGGCACAGGTGACCGCCGACCAGGCTCAGCTCGACCGCAGCCAGGATCAGCTGAGCAGCGACCAGCGCGATCTGTCCACGGTCCAGGATCGCCAGCGCAGCACCCGCGACCAGAATATCGCCGCCGCCACGCCCACCCTCAGCCGCGCGGTGGAGACGGAGGGCTTGAAGCAGGCCGCCGCGGGGGTGAACGTGGCCGCCGAATCGGTGCGCGCCACCGTCAATGCGCGCGGCGAGACGCTCGGGCGCGTAATCAATATCGCCGTCTAAATCAGGCGAAGCGCACCGCGTAGACCGGCGGCAGCGTGTTCGACACTGCCCGCCAGTGCGCCCCAGCGTCGTCCGACGTCCAGACGCCGCCCGTGGTCGATCCCATCATCAAGGTCCGCCCGTCGTCGGCCACCGCCAGACCATGGCGGTAGATCAGATCGTAGCAATGCTCCTGCGGTAGGCCGGCGCGCAGCGTGTCGAAGCCGTTCCCGCCGTCCATCGTGCGGTTGACGAGGAGCGCCGCATCCGTCGGAACGCGGCGCTGGTCCGCCTCCGCCGGCACGAACCACGCCCGGTCCCCCGCGGCGGGATCGCAGGCCACCGCGAAACCGAAACTCGACACCGGCGCCTTGACCTGCTGCCAGCTATGCCCGTCGTCCACCGAGCGCCAGATGCCGCAATGGTGCTGGCACCACAGTACGTCGGGCTGCCCAGTGCAGCGCACCACCCGGTGCGGGTCCTGGATCGATTCCTCCTCGCTCTGCTCGGGCGGCATGTAGTCGGCCCGCATGCCCTTGGCGCTGCTGGTCCAGGTCGCACCGCCGTCCGCGCTGCGCCACACGCCGCCCACGGAGACGGCGATCAGGAGCCGCTTGCTGTCGCGCGGATCGACGCAGATGCTGTGAATGCCGGGCACGTCGTAGCCTCCGCCCATCCAGTGTCGCCGCTGCGGCAGATCCCATAGCGCCTGCACCAGCTCCCAGCTGGCGCCCCGGTCGGCGGACCTGAACAGGCCACCCGGCAAGGTCCCCGCCCACAGCACGCCCGGCTCGTCCGCACCGCCCGCCTCCAGGCTCCACAGGAGCTTGAGCTTCCATTCGACGGGGTCGTCGCTGTCGGCCGGCTTGGCCGGGTAGACCGGAACGGCCACCTCGGTCCAGGTCTGCGCGCCCGGGTCGCGCCGGTGCAGCTTGACCCCGAAGTGGCCGAGGTTGAGGGCAGCGTAGAGCGTGCCGTCGCGACGGTCGTGCAGCGCCATCGATACGGGTTCGCCGAGAAAGTGCGTGGCGGCGATGCGCCAGCCGGAGGCGGAGCGTTCCAGTTCGAACAAACCCTTGCGGGTCGCAATCAAGGCGCGTTGCATCGTTCATCCTCCTGATAAGGCTTGCATGACGTAGACCATGCTCTCCGGCTTGAGCGGGTCGTCCAGCACGCGCGGGTCGCGCGCGCGCCGGCCGTCGACGAAGATCACCACGTTTTCGCGCAAGTGGCCCTGGTCGTCCAGGATGTAGCCGCGCAGGACTGGATTGACGGCAAATGCCGCCTCCAGCCCGGCGCGCAGGCACGCCACGTCGGTATCGACTTGCGGTACCTGGGTGAAGCGGCACAACTGCTGGGTAAAGTGGATGCGCGCCATGGTGCGGGAATTGTAGACCCCTGCGGCCCCGATGTCGCTATGATGGAGGCGTGCCTACAACGGGAGCCGTTCATGTCGATCAAGCCCACGGAACTATCCGCGCTCATGCGGGAGGTGGAACTGGAAGACCCGATCGATTTCGCCGACCTGCCCTTCCCCGAAAACGAGCTGCGCGACCTGGTGGCCGAGCATTTGTGCGAGATGGCCGAGTCGATGGAAAGCTTCAGTACCGAGGACCGGCTCCTGACCCTGCTCGCCGTCTCCGCCAAACTGGTGCTGGAGAACCTCGTGCTGAACGTGCAGCTGCTGCGCCGCCACGGCCAGCCGGTGAGCGAAAGCGTGGAAGCCTTGCTCGGGCGCCTGCGCAAGGGCTAGGCCAGGGGCGCCGCCGCGCGCAGGTTGCGGGCCAGGCGCGCCGCGAAACGCAGCGGCGCGTGGTCCCATGGCGTGAAGCGCGGCAGCTGGAACAGATCGGAACCACCAGCGCCGTGCGCCGTCGTCACCGCGGCATCGAAACCCAGCTCGCGCACCAGCGCCACATGCTCGGGCCCGTAATCGATACCCGGTTTCCCGTTCGGATACGCGAACAGCCGCACCGGGCCGGCCAGCGCTTCCAGCTGCACCCGCCCCCAGGCGATCTGGCGCCGCGCCTCCTCCAACGGCAACAGCCTCAGAATGGGGTGGTCAACGGTGTGCGCGCCGATCTCCATCCCGGCCCGGCGCAGCGCCCGCACCTGACTGGAGTCGAGCATCAGCGCGGGCGGCAGGCACGCACCGGTCTGCAGCACCAGCCGCCCCGCCGCCTCATCGCGCGCGGCCAGCGGCAGGTACTTCATCCGCTCCAGGAGCACGGTCAGCGCCGCGCGCCGCTGCGCCATTCCGGCAAGCGGCAGGAAGCCCAATCCGAGACCACTGGCGTCCAGCGCGGCGCCGCGCGCCTGGCGCACGCATTCGATCACCACGTCATTCCACATGATTCCGCCGTCCAGAAAGCCGGACGCAATGAAAAACGTCGCCGGCAGGCGATGTTTGATCAGGAGCGGCAGCGCCACTTCCGCGTTATCCCGATAGCCGTCGTCGAAGGTGATACAGGCTGCGCGCGGCGGCAGCGTGCCCAGGCGCAGCCGTGCGACCGCTTCCACCAGCGGCAGCACATGGCAGCAGGCGCGCAAGGCGACCAGCTGCCGCTCGAAGCCTGCCGGATCGGGCAAGGACGGCAGCAGCGGATCTGCTTGCACCAGCACGCGATGCCATACCAGGATGGACAATCCGCGCTGTCCGCCCGGCGCGGCGAGACGCATGAGCGCCCGCGCGGCCACGCTCATGACTGCTCCGCGAGCTTGCTCACCACGTAGCGGAACTTGCCGGACCGTTCCGGAGCGATCGCGGCGACCTGACGCACGTCCACCTCGACCCGCGCACCAAGGCGCGCCCGGAAGCCATGCACGATCCGGTTACGCAAGGAGTCTTCCAGCGGCCCATCCAGCACCAGCAGCACACGCGTGAGCGACAGCGATTCCTGTTCGACCCGGAACCCACGCACTTGCGGAAGCTCGCGCAAGACGTAGACAAGGGCCAGGCCGTGCATCACAGTTCCGTCCTGCGCCACGATGAAATCCGTGCTGCGGCCCTTGACCTCGCGCAGCAACGGCAGCGTGCGTCCGCACGGACAGCGCGCCGCCGACAGCACGCCGATATCGCCGGTGCGGTAACGGACGAACGGGAACGCAGACGTGGCCAGGTGGGTGACCACGATTTCGCCGGCCGTTCCGGGCGCGGTCTGCCGGCCGCGCCGGTCCACGGTTTCCACGATGATGTCTTCGGCGCTGATGTGCATGCCGCCGGCGGGACACTCGTGGGCGACGAATCCCGCATCGCGTCCGCCGTAGCCATTCGCGACGGCGCAGCCAAACACCTGCCCGATATCCGCGCGCTGTTCGTCGTACAGCCGTTCGGCCGTGACGAACGCGACCTGCACCCCGGCGCGGTCCATGCGCAATCCCTGCTCGCGTGCATGACGCGCCAAATAGGCCAGGGCGGAGGGATAGCCGAAAAGCATCCGCGGGCGACGCTCCCGGATCCGCTGCAGGTAGCGGCTCAGGCGCTGAGGAGCCAGGTCGAAAGCGGGCAGCAGTTCCGTGCGCAGCAAGCGGTCGCGCCAGGCACGCAAGCGATCCTGCGCCTGCAGCTCGATCGGCGAGCCCCAGATCACCACCTCACGGTCGCCCACATCGACATTCCACCAGCGCGTCGCGCGCCATTTGGCGGCCACGTCGTGGCTGGTGCGCTCCTTGCCGACGTAGAAGGCCAGCGGCTCGCCGCTCGACCCGCCAGTGTTCATCCGCAGCAGCGGGCCCGCCCCAGCCGACCGGATTGCGTCGGCATGTGCGCGGATGGCAGCCTTGTCCAGCATCGGAAGACGCTGCAGGTCGGCCAGGTTGCGCAGATCCGATTTCGGTTCGAAGCCCAGCGCCGCAAAGCACGCGCGGTAGTAGGGACAGTACGCTTGCGCATGTACCAGCAGGGCGCGCAACCGGGACAAGCGCGCCCCGTCCAGCCTCTCTTCGTCCCAGTACTGGGATCGTTCCAGCTCGCGCCGCATTCGCACCGAGCTGTGCCCCTTGAGCCGTTCCTGCAGCGGGAACAGGGCGCTCGCTACCAGGCGGGTATATATACCGCTCATGACACCACCGAGTGCCGGCGTCCGGCCAGCATGCCGTATAGCCCGAGTAGCTGCGGCCGCACCGCGTCCCAGGTGAAGCGCTCGACGCTGCGCAAGCCACCGGCGCGCAAGGCCGCGGCCAAGCCGGGTTCGCCCAGAACACGCAGCATCGCCGCCGCCATTGCGTTGGCGTCACCCGGCGCGGCCAGCAAGCCGTTTACTCCATGAGTCACCAGATAGGGAATTCCGCCCGCCGCGCTGCTCACCACGGGAACGCCGGCTGCCATCGCCTCCAGCAATGCGTTCGGCAGATTGTCGATGCGGCTCGCGTTGAGAAGAATGTCGGCCGTCCCATAGAGACCGGCCATCGCCGCATGTTCCAGCCGACCAGAGAACGTCACCGCCGGCGCCACACCCAGCTCCGTGGCCAGGCGCCTGAGCACGAACTCCTCCGGTCCGCTTCCGGCGAGCGTCAGGCGCGCATCCGGGCACACCTGGCGCAGCGCGGCGAAGGCATGCAAGGCGGTTGCGTTGTCGTAGATCGGTTCCAGGTTCCGCGCGACCACGATATGGGGCGCGGCATGCGCTGCGGCCGGGCGCGGGCGAAAGCGTGCCGTATCCACCACGTTCGGCACCACGGTGCAGGCGATCCCGTAGCGCGCGAACACGGCGTGCAAAAAGCCGGAGGGAACGGCAATCACGGCCGCGCGCGCCATGGTCGGAAGCACCAACCGCGCGCGCCGCGCGAGGAACTGCGCGGCGGCGCCGCCGCGGTAATTCACCACCACCGGCACGCCCAGCGCAGCGCCAATCCACACGGCGGGCGCTGCGAACAGATGCCAGGACCAGCCCGAATTGGCCATGACGTGCATAACGTCGGCGCGCGCGGCCGCGCGCCAAAGGCTGGCCGCATACGGGGCCAACCGAAAGGCAGCACGCAGTCCGCGCAGCTTGCCGATCCAGGCCGGCCGGTACGGCGCGTTCATGCGCACCACTTCGACGTGCTGGCCAGCGGTGCGCAGCAGCTCGGCGAGTTGCGCCGTCTGGTTCGGAATCCCCGCCGCGGGCGGCGGCATCGGTCCGACCAGGGCTATCCGAAGCGCCAGCTGATCCATGCTAGGCCGCCTCGGCCCGCAGCACGCGGCGATAGACCGCGTCGTAGCGGGCCGCGCTCGCGGGCCAGGTCCGCTCGCGTTCCACATAGGCGCGCGCCGCCTGGCGCAGCTTGGCGCACACGTCGGGTTCGTCCAGCAGCTGCGCCACCCGGCGCGCCAGCGCGCGCACATCGCCCGCGGGGAACAACACGCCGGTACGACCATCTTCGATCAATTCGCGGTGCCCGCCCACGTCCGACGCGACGACCACCCTCCCCTGCGCCATCGCTTCCAGCGGCTTGAGCGGGGTCACCAGATCGGTCAGACGCATCTTGTGCCGCGGGTAGACCAGCAGGTCGGCGATGCCGTAATAGTGGCGCACTTCGTCATGCGGCACCTGGCCCATGAAGATCACGCGCGAGTCGAGCCCGAGGGCGCGCACGCGCGCCCGCAAACGCCCATCCTGCGGACCGCCGCCGACCAGGAGCAGGCTGATCCGCTGCGGCAGCTCCTGCAGCGCCTCGATCAGGACATCCAGTCCCTCATAGGCGTAGAACGATCCGACGAATCCCAGCACCTGCTTCCCTTCCAGGCCCAGGGCGTTGACCGCGGCGGGGTCGCTCGCGCCGAGCAAGGGGAACCGGTCCAGATCGACCGCATTCGGAACCACGGTAATCCGTTCCGGCGCTATCCCGCGCGTGGCTGCAATCTCATCGCGCAAGCCGGCGCTGATGGTGACCACCGCGGCGGCGCCGCGCAAGGCCCAGGTTTCCAGCGCCCGCCCCAGACGATAACGCACGCCGCCCGCGCGCGCCGTCCCGTGATCTACCGCCGCGTCCTCCCAGAATGCGCGCACCTCATACACCACCGGAATGCCGAACTCACGACCGACGCTCAGCGCCGCGGCCGCGTTCAACGCCGGCGAATGCGCATGGAGCAGATGCGGCCGCACACTCGACACGACTTCGCGCAGCCGTGCACGCAGGACGCGCATGGCGTCGATCTGGCCGAGCAGCGGCAGCCAGCGCAGCGGCCCCGGCTGCGTGCGCCGGAAATCGAAGCCTTCCACCGGCTCTTGGTCGGCGTCCGCCCGCCCATGTTTCGGACCGGTCAACTGGAACGTGGCGAGACCGGCCGCGCGCTGCGCCTGCAGGATGGCCAGCGTGCGATAGCTGTACCCGCTGTGGATCGGTAGCGAATGGTCCAGGACATGCAGCACGCGCAGGCGCGTTGCATCGATATCCAGCATCGTCATTGCTCCTCCTGCAGGCGCAGAAAAGCGTCGAACATCAGCAAGGCCCAAATCGGCGCGGAGTAGTCGCGCCGCCCGGATTGGTGGTGTTCCACCAGCTCGCCAAGCACCGCACGCTCGAAATATCCGGTAGCGGCCAGACGGTCCCCGTACATGGTGGCGCGCACGCGCTCGCGCAAAGGACCGCGGAACCATGTGTCGAGCGGGACCGCGAAGCCTTGCTTGCGCCGGTACAGGATCGACGCCGGCAAGTAGCGTTCCAGACTGCGCTTGAACAGGAATTTGCCCTCGCCCCGGCGCAGCTTGAACGACGCAGGGAGACTCGCGATCCATTCCACCAGGGTGTGATCGAGCAGCGGTCCGCGCACCTCGAGCGCGTGCGCCATCGATGCGCGGTCCACTTTGGTCAGAATGTCGCCCGGCAGGTAGGTCTTCAGGTCGAGGTATTGCAGCATCGAGAGCGCATCGCCGCGGGGCGCCCGCGCCGCGTGCGCGCGAAACGTGTCCAGGACGGTGTAGCCCTGCAGCTCGCGCTGCAGGGCGGGCGAGAACAACCGGAACCGCAGCTCGGGACTGAGTAAAGAGACGGCGCGGGCATAGGCGTCCACCAGGTCCCTGGCCAGTCCCTGGAAGGTGGTCTTGGCGCGCAGGAAGCGCGGCGCCCAGTCGGCCTTCGGATAGGCGCGTCCGAGCACGCCGAACAGCGCGCCACGCCAGGCCGCTGGCACGCGGCGCCGCACGCTATCCTCGGCCACCGCCATCCGGTAGCGGCGATATCCGGCCAGATGCTCGTCGCCGCCATCGCCCGACAACGCCACGGTCACGCGCTCGCGCGCCAGCTGGCAGACGCGGTACGTCGGTATGGCGGAACTGTCCGCGAACGGTTCGTCATAGAGCCCGGCCAGCAGGTCGAGCAGGGCCGTATCGTCGGGGTCGACGCGCCGGGTGTGGTGCCGCGTGCGGTAGAGCGCCGCGACTTCGCCGGCGAAGCGCGTCTCGTCGTAGCGCGGATCCCGAAAGCCGATCGAGCAGGTCTGGACCGGCGCGCTCGCAAGGCCAGCCATCATCGCCACCACGGCGCTGGAATCGACGCCGCCGGAGAGGAAGGCGCCGAGCGGTACGTCCGCGACCAGGCGCACCCGCACCGCCTCGCGCAAGCGCGCCACCAGTTCGGCGCAGGCTTCGTTCAGCGAGATGGGAGGCGCCGCCACGGACGGCAGATCCCAGTATTGGACCGGATCGGCCCTGGCGGCGCCGATCCTCTGGAGCAGGGTCCATCCCGGCGCGAGCTTGCGCGCTGCGCGATAGATCGTCTTCGGGTCGGGTACGTAGCCGAGTGCGAAGTAGTCCGCGACCGCAGTCGGGTCGACCCCGCGCGGAAATTGCGGCAGGCCGCGCAGGGCTTTGAGTTCAGACGCGAAGCAGAGCAGGCCGTCGTCCGTGAACGTGTAATACAGCGGCTTGACGCCGAGCCGGTCGCGCGCCAGGAACATCGTGCCGCGCCGCCGGTCGAACACGGCAAAGGCGAACATGCCCCGAAAGCGCTCCACGCAGCGCTCGCCCCATTCCTCCCACGCGTGGACGATGACCTCCGTGTCGCAGCGCGTACGCAGGACGTGGCCGCACTGCGTCAACTCGGTCGCCAGCTCGCGGAAGTTGTAGATTTCGCCATTGAAGGTCACGAGCACGCTCCCGTCCTCGTTCGTCATCGGCTGGCGGCCATTGCGCAGATCAATGACCGCGAGCCGCGTATGCCCAAGCGCCACTCCCGGTTCCGTGTACACGTCGTTCTCGTCCGGACCGCGGTGGCGCAGGCGCGCGTTCATGCCGCGCACCAGCTCAGGGTCGAGCGGCCTGCGTCCCGTGGTATCGAACACACCGGCTATCCCGCACATGCGTCTCTCCCCGCCGCGGGCTGAAGCAGCCGCGTATAGAGTCCCTGGTAGGACTGCACCATCGCCTGCATGCCGAATTCGCGCTCGGCCCGCTCCCTGCCGGCTGCCCCGTGATGGGCCGCCAGCGCCGCGTCGAGCACATAGGCTTCGAGCGCGGCGGCGACGGCCTGCGGTTGCGACGGCGGCACGATCCGTCCCGTCACGCCATCGTCGACCAGATCCGGCACGCCGCCGACCCGTGTGGCGACCACCGGCAGCCCGGCCGCCATGGCTTCCAGGATGGCGCCGGGGCATCCTTCCGCGATCGAAGTCAGCGCGAACACCCGAAACTGCTCCAGCACGTCGGGTATGTCGCTCCGCTCGCCCAGCAAGCGTACCGAACCGGCCAGCCCCATGTCCCTGGCACGCTGGCGCAACGGCTCCAGCAACCGGCCGCCGCCGGCGATTTGCAGTATCAGGCGCGCGCGCAGGTGGGGCAGGCGCTCGCGCAGGATCGCGAAGGCCGCCAACAGGCAGCCGGGATCCTTGACCGGCACCAGGCGGCAAACGGATCCGATGACGATCGGCGCACCCGGTTCTGCCGCCGACCGGCAGATGAAGCGCGCGAGATCGACTCCATTCGGCAGAAGACACGACTTGGCATGCGGGACGTGGACGACGCCGCGCAGCCATGCGAGGAGGTCGCGCGAATTGGCATAGCAGCAGTCGTAGAGGGGCGCCGCAGCGCGCCGCAGGAGCAGGTGCCGCCGCCGCATGCCATTCGGATCGTCTGCCTCGCGCCCATGCGAACCATGAATGCAGACACCGACGCCGGCCCAGCGCGCCGGCAGCACGTATTCGAGCGCGCCGAGGTTGTATGCATGCAGTACGGCGGGGCCGAGCCGGCGCAGGACGCGATACACCTCGCGGTGCAGACCCAGCGCGAGGCCGGCAGGCTTGTGCAGTGCGATCAGTTCGACGTCGCCGCGCCGCAGGCGGCTGGCCATCGCCGTCTCGATTTCCGTGAGGCTCACCACCGCATGCCGGAAGGCGTGGGGCGCCATCCGGTTGATGCGCTCGATCAGCAGCGTCTCCATGCCGCCCACGCCCAGGCGGTGCAGAAGGTGTACGATCAGCGGCGGCTCGTTCATAGCTTGCGGTTCGCCGCCAGCACGGCGTCCAAAGGCGCGGCAGTCGCGCGAAAGAGCTCCGTCAGGACGGCCGTGGCCTGCTCCGGGCCTGCGTCGGCGGGCGCAAACAGAACCACGCGCACGGCATCGTCGCGGCCGGTCGTCAGGCGCTGCCGCACTTGAAGCAATTTGGCGCGCCACCCGCTTGTCGTGCTTGCGCCGCCCACGCGGTACCAGGTCCAGACCAGCAGGCGCTGGTTGCCGCTCACCAGTTCCGCCTGTGTCACCGCACCTAGCCCCGCCGCGGCCTGTTCCGCGCGCGCCTGGATCCAGCCCGTCTTCTCGTCGACCAGGCGATTGGTCGACGTGACCAGCCGCGCGCCGGTGCTGCGCTCGGCGCGGTAGTAGAGCAGGATCGCGCCGCCCACGCCGTGGTCGGTCCGATAGGTGCGCCGCAACTGCGCCCCCTGGCCGAATGCCGGCTGCCAGTCCGTCCACTCGCGTTCCGCCGGCAGCGCAACCGCGAAGTTCACCAGCCGTGGCTGCGGCTGCGCGGACATGTCGCGTTCGAGCCGCGCCGTCCACCACGGCCAGATCCAGAGCGCGGCGGCGCAACAGGCAGCCATCCGCACGGACGGCCATGCGGTCCGCGGCGCCCTGTCCACTGGTGCGCTCTCCGGCGCGGGTGGTTGTGCGCCGTCCTCGCGCCAGCGCGCGCCGACCCACAGCATGGTCAGCATCACAAGCGCGAAGAAGATCCACCCATAGACGACATGGTCCACTCCCACTGCGAGCCGCATACCCGAGAGGTGTCCGAGCATGACGACGCCGTAGGCGCGCACACCATTGGCCAGCAAGGGCACAGCGGCCGACAGGCAAACGAACACCAGCTGCCGCACGCGCGAGCGGTAGGAAAGGTGGGCGAAGAGCGCGCCCAGCGTCACCGACGAAACGAGGTAGCGCACCCCGCTGCAGGCTTCGACGACGCTCCAATTCCCGCTGGGCAGCACCAGGAGGTTACCCTCCCGGAGCACAGGGACGCCGCTCAGGTGCAGCGCCGCGACCGTGAAGCCGGCGGTCATCTCGATCAGATATGGCACCAGGAACTCGCCAAAGGGCACGGCAAACAGGACGAACAGCAGCGGAAAGCGCAGGGCGCGCGCATACGCGTTTCCAAGGACCGCGATCACCGTGAACGGCAATGCAAGCGCCAGGGCATACTGGCGCGCGGCCGGAACATCGGCCAGCTCCGCCGCGAACCATAAGGCGCCGCAGGTCGCCACCAGCGCAAAGGCGCACGGATCCGGACCTGCCGTCAGATGTGCCAGCACGCGGCGCTGGCGCCAGATCAGATACAGGGCGATCGGCAGGATGGTGTAGCCGTGCGCATAGGTGTCGGACCGGTTCCAGATCGCGGCCACCGAGCCGGCTGTGGGTGCGTGGATCAGCAATGGGAGCGCCAGCAATGCGGTCACCACGGCGAATTCCGGTGCTCCCGCCGGCAGCACGGACGGGCGGGAGGATGCGCCGCTGTCAGTGCGCTGCATCGGCCACCTCCAACAGACGATGCACCAGCGCGAGCCTGGTCGGCCACGAATGGTGCTCCAGCACGAAAGCCCGGGCATTTGCTCCCAGGTGCGCATCGTCGTTTGTCCAAATGCGCGTCACCGCCCGCCCGAAATCCTCAGCGTCGCGGGCCAGGAGCAGATGCCGGTCAGGCTGCGCATCGATACCCTCCAGCGCCTGGGGGGATGCCACCACCGGCCGCGCCATCGCCATCGCTTCCAGCACCTTGTTCTGGATACCGCGCGCGATCTTCAGCGGAGCGACGGAAACGCTGGCGTGCGCAAGATACGGACGCACATCCGCGACCGTCCCGGTCACATGTACACCGTCGATGCGTGCCAGCGCCGTCACTGTCGGCGTCGGCCGGGAGCCCACAATCCAGAACACGGCCTCCGGGTGCGCGCGCCGGAGCGCCGGCAAGACCTGGTGCGCGAACCAACCCACTGCCTGCACATTGGGCCAGTAGTCCATCGCGCCGCAAAAGACGATCGCCTTGTCGGCGAAATCCGGCGGACGGTCGTAGTGCCGCTCAGGAGAAAAGTACTCGGCATCCACCCCGTTTTCGCAATAGGTGGTCTTTGCCGCGCTCTCGGGAGCCAGGCAGCGAAACAGCTCGGCTTCAGACGCGGAAACAAACAGCGTCGCGTGCGCACGGCTGGCCACCTGGCGTTCGTATGCCAGCAACGTGCGGGCTTCGCGCGCATACAGCCAACGCGCCGCGAACGGCTTGGTTCTCGCGTAGGCGCGCCACTTCTCCGAATCCACGTCGCAAAAGTCGACCACGACCCGGGCGCCCGCGGCCAGCTCGGCGTATTGCGCCATCGGGGAAGAAAAGACCACCACACGCTGAATCGCGTGGCGGCGCAGCTGATGCGTCACCCACTCGGACAGTGCGCGGTCGCGATAGTAATCGAGCGACAGCGGGCGCGCACTCGCGAGGGCGGGCAAGCTGCGCAAGCGGGCCAGCCGCGGATGCAGGGCCGCAAAGAAGCTGGCGCGGCACCACCGCTCCACTTTCCGAACGTTGCAGCAGTCGCGCGGATCGTCGATGAAGGTTCCGAGCAGGACGTTGTAATGCTCGGCCAGATGCCGAAGCAGATGGTACGAGCGGATCTTGTCACCCTTGTTGGGCGGGTAGGGTATGCGATGGGTAAGGAAAAGCACGTTTTCCACGGCCTACCCCAGATAGCGCGCCAAGTACGGCCCGAGCCGGTTGGCGACAGCCAGCGGCAGCAGCTTCCAGGCGCGGATCAGCAACGCATAGCGCGGATTGGAGGGGTTCGTCGCAGGCATGCTGCGCGCGCGGACGAGCCGGTGGTGGTATGCCAATGGCTGCGGCGTAAACCCCCAGTTCTTCTTGTACGCGAACGCACCAGACCCCAGCTTGCTGCGGCCGAAATCGAACAGCGTGCAACCACGCGCGGCAGCATCGTTCATCAGCGACCAATACATGAAGTCGTTCGCGCCCTTGCGCGCCGACTCCAGGCCGCCGCCATAGTAGGGAAGCATCTGGTCGCGGAACCGGAACGACAGCACCGCCGACAAGGGCCTGCCATTCAGCGTGACGATCCGCGCTTCCGCGCACTCCCCGAACTCTTCCACAAGCACCTGAAAGAGCCGCCGACCGAACACCGGCGTACCCAGGCGATGGACGCTGTGCGCGTAAAGCCGGTAGCAGCGCTCCCAGTCGGTTCCGACCTCGGCGCGGAACTCCGCCTGCAGGGCTTTGCGCAGGACCGCGCGCTGCTTGCGCGGCACGGCCATGAGGTTCTTCTCTGGATCGGGTGTGATCGGACGGCGGAACGTGTAGTACAGATCCCGTTTCCCATAGCCGTCCGGGACGCCACTCATGGCGCGCAGTTCCATGTGGCCGACGCCGCGCTGCGCGGCCAATTCCTCGGCCGCACCCAGCAGGACGTTTCGTGCCCGGTCGTCCGCGGCCGCGATGCCGCCGTACACGCAGAACGGTAGGGACACCAATGCATGGCCGAACAGGCGGCTGCGCACTTCCGCGAGCGGCAGTACGCCGCTGATATGCCCTTCGTCCTCCGCATACAGGAACCATGTCGGATGGCCGCCGCCCTCCTCCACCACCCGCTGCCAGCCGGACAGGTGGCAGAAGGTCGCCTCCGGGCAGGTGGCGACGAATGCGTCCCAGCGAGCGCGGTCGGCGCTGGTCATCAACGCAACGCGCAGCGTCCTACTCATCGCACGCACCCAGAAAAATGTCGTCGACGCGGCCCCACTGGAAGTCGACCAGCAGCCGATTCAGGCGCGGCTCGGTGCGGGCCAGGTTGACGTAGTGGCGAAAACGGGCGCGCAGCGTCACGCCACGCACGCGCGGCTGATCGGGGTCGAGTTCCCATGGATGGAAATAGAAAACTGCAGGTGCGCGGTCACGCAAGTTCACGCACGCCAGCAGGCCACGCGACATCGCGTAAGGCAGCAGGCGAAAATATCCGCCGCCGCCGGCTGGCAGGTTGCGGCGGCCGATCCGCGCCGTCGCGATCGGAATTTCCAGCAGCGCGCCCGGCGTCCCGACCCGGTAGGGAAAGCGCGGCCCATTGGGCATGCCGTAGTGGTCGTGCCGGATCGGGTAGACGGAGGAACTGTATCGATAGCCGGCTGCGCCAAGGACATCGTGCGACCAGGGATTTGCCGCGCCGATCGAGAAGCTGGGGGCACGATAGCCGATCACCCGGCGGCCGGTCAGGTCTTCCAGCAGGCGTTTGCTGGAACGGATATCGGCTTCGAATTGACGCGGCGTCAACGCACTGGCGCGTTCGTGGGCGTAGCCATGGCTCGCCACCTCGTGCCCGTGGTCCGAGATCGCGCGGACCAGCCGCGGATAGCGTCGAGCCACCCATCCCAGCACGAAGAAGGTCGCCCTCGCATTGCGGCGGGCCAGAAGATCGAGCACTCGTTCGACGTTACGCTCGATCCGGCTCTCGCGCTGATCCCATGACGAACGTGCGACACATCCATCGAAGGCGGACACCTGAAAGTAGTCCTCCACGTCGCAGGTCAGGGCGTTTCTCATTGCTGTCCCTGGCGCAGCCAATCGAGGATGTCGGCCGCGATGCGTTCGGCGGCCTTGCCGTCCCAGAGCGGCGGTATGCGGCCCGATTTTCCGCCGTGGAGCAGGATGCTGTCGGCGGCGGCGAGGATCGCCGCCCGTTCGCGGCCGACCACAGTGTTGGTTCCGGCATGCACGGTGACCGGCCGCTCCGTGTTCTCACGTAGCGTGAGGCACGGCACGCCCAGGGCCGTCGTCTCTTCCTGGATGCCGCCGGAATCGGTGAGGACCAGGCGCGCGTCCTTCAGCAGGCCGATCATCTCCAGATAGCCGAGCGGTGGCAGTTGAAAGACTCCGGGTTGACGCAGCAGGTGCTCCAGCCCGTACTTCCTGATGCTTTCCAAGGTGCGGGGGTGAACCGGAAAGACGATCGGAAGCCTGGACCCGAGCTGCGCCACGGTGTCGAGCAAATCGCGCAGCACCTCCGCCTCGTCCACGTTGGCAGCCCGGTGCAAGGTCAGCAGACCGTAACCACCTTCGCTGCCGGCCATCAACTCGCCACCGTACGTGCCGAGGATATCTGCTGCGGGAGGAGCCAGCAGGACATGGTTCTGCAGGCTATCGATCATGACGTTGCCGCGAAAGCGGATGCGATGGCGCGCGATCCCTTCGCGCAGCAGATTCTCGACACCGGACGGTTCGCTCGCGAACAACAAGTCGGACAACTGGTCGATGAGGATGCGGTTGATTTCCTCCGGCATGCCGCGGTCGCCGCTGCGCAGCCCCGCTTCGACATGGATGACCGGCGCGCCCTTTTTCGCCGCCGCCAAGGCGCACGCCAGCGTGGAGTTGACGTCGCCGACCACCAGCACGGCGGCGGGCCGGTGGGCGTCCAGCACCGGTTCGAAGCGGCGCAGCACGTCCGCCGTCTGGCTCGCGTGCGAGCCGCCCCCCACGCCGAGATTGATCGCCGCCGCGGGCAGCCCAAGAACTTCGAAGTGCTGGCCGCTCATCGCGGCGTCGAAGTGCTGGCCAGTGTGGACCAGCAACGGGTCGAATGTTTCGCCATGCGCGCGCAGGGCCGCCATCAATGGCGCCATCTTCATGATGTTCGGACGCGCGCCGACGACACACAGGATCCGATAGGCAGAGGAGGGGGAGTTCATTTACCCATTCTTTCACTGACCTGTGCCTTGGTTTCTGAGGCGTGTCTAATCGAAGCGTCAAAATTGTGCCCGCACGCCGAGAGTCAACGCGTTCTCGCGATAGCGCTGCGCCCCAACCAGGCTTCCTTGCGTCCGGCGCAGCTCCATCGATCCCTGCAGCTCGCGGCCGAACTGGCGGGACACTCCCACGCGGACGGAAGTGCTGCCGGTCGCCACCCCGTCCGCAACGGACGCCGCGCGGAAGGCGCCGAACACGGCATTCCAGCTGGTGCGGCTGTCGACGCTTCCATGGATGTGGATTTGCGCGCCCCGTTGGCGCGTCTCGTCGTGCATCCGGCCGAACGCGGTCCCCAGCAGACGACTGTCCGCCTCGAAGGCGGACAATGCATGGTGGCGCGCCTGAGTCAGCACCACCAGCATCTGCGTGCGCGCAGCGCGCAGTGCGACCGCGGCCTGCCATTGGCGCTGCAGCGTGTAGCGGTTGCTCAGATAGGAGACGCTGTCGTTCAGGGTCGGGGGAAGGCCGGAGCGGGCCATGTAGTCCGCCACGGCGCGCGCACGCTCGGCCGGGTCCGGAAACATGGTCCGGAACAGTTGATCGATCAACTGCGCGGTATCCAAGGCTGCCGGCAGCACGAATTGCGAACGCATGGTCGTGACGTCCGCGTGATAGCCGATGTTCCACGCCGTGCGGCGGCTGCGGTGCTGAATCGCCAGACTGTCGGCGCGCCCGAAAAAGCGCCGCCCGATCGTTGCGTCCACGCTGGTGCGTGCGCCCGGCTGCCATCCCACGCCAATCGAGCGGAGCGCTCCGCGCGTCGCTCCACCGGCGCTCGCAAAGTCGTATCGATCGTATCCGCCGGCAATCCCGATGCTCAGCGCCGGTGCCAGGTTCAAGCGCATTCCAGCCTGCGCCTGCTCCGTGCTGCTCGTACCCGCCAGGTCGTCGGTCAGCGCGTCGCGGTGCCCGGCGAGGTTCCAGTGCAAACGCCACAAGCTGGTTGTCCCACCGGCCGCCAGATCCGCGCTATCGCGCCGGCTGTACGCAAAGCCGTCCGCATTGCCGCTTACCTCGTCATGTGCGTACCGCAGCAGAAGATCGAGCGCGGGGCCGAAGCGGTGCCGCAGGTAGGGGGACCAGCGCCATGCGCGCAGCTCGGCGCGGTTGGCGGCCGAATATGCCGGCGCGCCCGGGCCCTGGCCAAACGCGGAAACAGGCTGCTGGCTCACCGCGGCGCTGCCCTCGACATACATCCAATCAGGAAGCAGTTCGGCGGCGCCGTGCGCAGACAAGGTGGCGACCCTGCGCCGGCTGCCTTGCGCTTGCCCGGCATAGTGGAAGAAGTCGAGCCGTGCCTGCGCCGTCATGCTGGCGTGCGCGGACTCTCCGCTCACAAGCAGGCTGGGACCGATGTTCCAGACTGCCCGGCCTTGTTCGGCACCGGCGGGCGCCAGCGCGACGTTGTCGCTGTAAGTCAGATGCGTCGCCAGGCCAGGCACGACGCGTATCTCGGCCGGGCAGGCGCACGGCGCTGCGAGCAGGGCGGCGAGACATGCATGACGTGGACGCACGGCGGCAAGGAAAGAGCGCGGGGACTCACATTAGAAGCCGCTTTGCATCGCGTCGCTTTGTGCAAGCCCAACGACATGCTTGCGCCGCCAGCACCACGGCGCGCGCAAGGTCGGCTATCGTCGCGCTAGCGAGTCATCCAACGCCGGGAGGAATCCATGCGCTTCTCCATTTCACGTCCACGCCTGGCGCCGCTCGCCGCGGCCTTCCTGCTCGCCGCTTGCGCACATACCAGGCCGGCCGCGCCGCCCGCACCCGCAGTGGACGCCGCAGACTACCGGATCGGGCCGGGCGACAGCGTCAACATCATGGTGTGGCGAAACCCGGAAGTCTCTGGCTCGTTTCCGGTGCGCCCGGACGGCAAATTGACCGCCCCACTGGTCGAAGACCTGGACGCCGCCGGCAAGACATCCACCGAACTTGCGCGCGCCATCGAAAAGGCCCTCGCCAAATATATCCGCGAGCCGGTGGTGACCGTCATCGTTACCGGTTTCGTAGGCACCTACAGCGAACAAATCCGTGTGATCGGCCAGGCCGCGCGTCCCCAGGCCCTGCCCTATCGGCGCGACATGACCCTGCTCGACGTGCTGATCGCCGTCGGCGGAGTCACCGAGTTCGCGTCCGGGAATCGGGCCAGCATTCTGCGCACAGTCGGCGGCAAGCAAGTGAAGGTTCCGGTTCGCCTGAACGACTTGATCCACGAGGGCGACATCGGCGCCAACGTGGCGATGTTGCCAGGCGACGTACTGGTTATTCCCGAGGGCTTCTTCTGAACCACTGCTCCAGCATCATCAGCACCCACACCATGGTGCCGTGATAGGCGGCGTGCTCGCGCATGCGCAGCGTGAACAGGTCGTCGACGAATGCGGACCGGATCACGCCGCGCCCGCATAGCGAGGACAGGCTGTCTCCCGCGAACTCGCGCAGGCCGCGGTGGGTCTGAAGCCAGTGCCCGAACGGCACACCGAACCCGTGCTTGCTCTTCCGGAGGATTTGCGGCGGCAGGAAGTCGCGCAAGGCATGCTTGAAGAACCAGCGCAAGCGGCCGCCCTTCAGCTTCAGATGCGGCGCTAGCCCGGCGGCGAACGCAAGCATCTCATCGTCGAGGAACGGATACGCGACCTGCACCCCAGCCAGCTCGCAAGCGCCGCTCACCTTGGGCAGGTCGCTGTCAGCCAGCGTGATCTTCATGTCGAGCGCCAGCATCTTGTTGATCAGGCTAGTCGCGCCGCAGCGTGCATAGCACTCACTCAGTTCGCTGAGCGGTCGCTGCCGATCCACCGACTGGAGAAAATCGGCCGCGAATACAGCCTGTGCGCCGTAGTGCGACAGGAGGTTGTGGCGCTCGAGACGCGCCGGCATCGGCGTCCTGGCCTGGTCGATGTAGCTGCGCGCCTTGCGTAGTGGCGGCACCGCTTCGCCGCCGGGCAAGCCGAATACCAGCGGCTCCAGTATGGAGCGGCGCAGCGCGGATGGTAGGTATCCATACCACTCGAACACGCGCTGCCTCGCATAGCGCTCGTTGCCGCCGAATAGTTCATCTCCGCCGTCGCCGCCGAGTAGCATGTCAATGCCGTCTTCGCGCGCGATCCTGGCGCAGTGGTAAGCGGCGACGGCCGACGCGTTGCCGAACGGCTGGTCGAACACCGCCGCGATGCGCGGAATCGCCGCCAGCACGTCGTCCGGCGTGACGTAGTACTCATGATGCCGCGTGCCGAAATGGCGCGCCGCGATTCTGGCGTAGGCCATTTCGTCGTAACCCTCGGCCTCGAATCCGATCGAATAGGTGTCGGCGCCGCCGGACAGCTCGCACAGGACGCCGGCCAAGGTGGAGCTATCCGTCCCGCCCGACAAAAAGGCACCCACCCTGCGCCCAGGCTGCAGGCTGCGGCCGACGCAGCGCCGCAACTGGACGGCAAACTGCGCTTCCAGTTCCGCCAACGGCACATGGTCCGATTCGTCGAAAGCCGGCTCCCAATAGCGTCGCACCTCGGTGCAGCCGGCGCGCAGCATCAGCGCGCAACCGGGCAGGAGGCGCTGCACGTTCCGGTAGGCTGCGTGCGGCCCCGGCACCACGTGCCAGTGGACATAGTCGTACACAGCCTGCGGATCGAACTGCAGCGTGACCGCGGGATGGCCGCCGAGCGCGTCGCACGAGCTGCCGAATACCAGGATGTCGCCGCCCATCCACCACCAGAGCGGGTGGGCCGCGCAGCGGTCGGTAGCCAGCAACGCGCTTGCGCTCCGTTCGTCCACGATCGCCAGGCCGAAATGCCCGGCCAGGGCAGTGCATACCGAGTCCGGCGCGCGGCGCCATAGTTCGATCAAGGCGCGGGCCAGTCCGATTTCCTCGGCACGCCGCGCCAGAGCGGGTTCCGCGGCGCGCGGCCGGCCGCACCAGCCGATGCTCGCCCCAGCACAGGAGTGCAGGGTAAAGCCGCCGTCGCGCCCGACCGCCGCCAGCGCTGCCGCGGGCGCGGCGTTCGCGCGGATCGATCCGCCGAAGCGCGCCAGCGGACGCGCCATGGCGTCCAGCACTGGTCCATATGCGGCCACGGGGTCGCCGCCAAACCATCCGCACAAGCCAGGCATGCCGCCCTCCTCTGCGTTGAATCGAACCGACGCTTACACCAGGACTTCGACAGGGGCGGGATGGCCCAGAAATGCGGTCGGGCTGGCGCTCAAGCCGTAGGCGCCCGACTGGTAGACCGCGACCAAGTCGCCCACATCCGCGCGGGCGAGTTCCATCTGATCGGCCAGGATATCGAGCGGCGTACAAAGTGGTCCGACCACGCTCGCCAGTTCGCGCTCGCTTCCGCTGACGCGGTTGCCGATGACGACCGGGTAGTTCTTGCGAATGACCTGCCCGAAGTTGCCGGACGCCGCCAGATGCTGATGCAGACCGCCGTCGACCACCAGGAATACCTGGCCGCGCGAGACCTTGCGGTCGACCACGCGACAGACGTACAAGCCCGCCTCCGCGACCAGGTAGCGCCCAAGTTCTAGGATCACCTGGGCGGCCGGAAGCGCGCGCCGCACGTCCGGCAGCAGGCGCTCCAGGCCGGCGCCAATCGGCTCCAGGTCGAGCGCTTGCTCGCCCGGGAAATACGGAACGCCGAAGCCGCCGCCGATATTCAGCATGCGCACCGGCCCGGGCGCGCTGTCGGCCAGGCGCGCGGCAAGGGCGAAGGTCTTCGCGTGGGCTTCCTGGATGGCCTCGGCCTTGAGGTTTTGCGAGCCGCTGAAAATATGGAAACCCTCGAACGCCACGCCCAGTTCGCGCATCCTGCGCAGCACGGCGGGCGCCTGTTCGGCATCGACGCCGAATTGGCGCGGTCCGCCGCCCATCTTCATGCCGGACGACTTCAGCTCGAAATCAGGATTGATGCGCAGCGCCACGCGCGGCACGAGACCGAGACGCGCCCCGGCTTCGACGGCGCGCGTCAACTCGCCGTCCGATTCGATATTCAGCACCACGCCGGCCGCCACGGCGCGCGCCAGTTCCGCATCCGACTTGCCGGGCCCGGCGAAGCTGATGCGCTCGGCCGGCAGCGGCGTATCCAATGCGATCTTCAATTCGCCGCCGGATGCGACATCGAATCCATCCACCAGGCCAGCGAGATGCTGGACCACTGCCGGCATCGGGTTGGCCTTCATCGCATAGTGCAGGTGCACCGCCTCGGGCAGGGCCGCGCGCAGATGCGCCACGCGCGCGCTGATCGCAGCGCGGTCGTAGACGTAGAACGGCGTCTGTCCGACGCGCTCGGCCAGCCTGGAGAGCGCCATGCCGCCGACCTGCAGCTCGTCGTCGGCGACCGGGAACTGGCGCAGCGGCGCGTGCTGGGGACGCGGCGCGCTCATGCCGCCAGCTCCCGCCGCTCCGCGAAAGCGTCAGCATGCTGCGCCGCCAGCTGCTTGCGATCGATCTTGCCGTTCGGGTTACGGGGCAACGGGCCGCCGTGCATGATCAGCCGGTGCGGCACCATATATCCGGGCAGTTGGGCCTTGAGGGCGGCGCTCAGCGCGTTCGTGTCCGGCGGGGCGGCTTGTTCCCCCGTCCAGAACACGGCGACAATTCCCTGGCCCAGAACCGGATGGGGCGCCCCGAAGGCGACCGCCTCGGCCAGGCCCGGCAGCGCAAGCATGGCCTCCTCCACTTCGGTCGGACTGACCCGGTAACCGGAGGTCTTGATCATCTCGTCCGCGCGGCTGACGAAATACAGGAATCCATCCCCGTCGCGGCGCACGGTGTCGCCCGACCACACGGCCATTTCAGGCAGAGGCAAGCCGGGTTCGCGCCGGGCGAACGGCTTGAAGCGTTCCGCCGTGCGGACCGGATCGTTCCAGTAGCCGAGCGCGACGAGCGCACCGCGATGCACCAGCTCGCCCGGCTCGTCCGGGGCGCACTCGGTGCCGTCCGGGCGCAGCACGAGCACCTCGGCGTTCGGAATCGCCTGGCCGATCGAGTCGGGCCGCCGATCGATTTCGGACGGGTCGAGGTAAGTCGAACGGAACGCTTCCGTGAGGCCGTACATCAGGTAGGGGGCGGCGGCCGGCAAGGCGCGCCGCAGCGCCTCGAGCGTCGCGCGCGGCATCGCTCCGCCGGAATTCGTGAAGTAGCGCAGCGTGCAGTCCTTGGGCCAGGACAGCGGGGCCAATTGCATCCACAACGGCGGCACGGCCGCCAGGCCCGTGATCCGCTCCTCCGCAACCGCGCGCACCACGTCGCGCGGCAGCAAATGATTGAGCAGCACCGCCGTGGCCCCGCAGTGGAAGGCGGTCGTCAGCTGCGACAAACCGTAATCGAACGACAAGGGCAGCACGGCCAGGATGCGGTCTGCGGCCGTGTTGCGCAGATATGCGGCCACGCTGCGCGCTCCGGCCACCAGATTGCGGTGCGACAGAACCACGCCCTTGGGCTTGCCGGTACTGCCGGAGGTGTACAGGATCGCCGCCATGTCCGCATCGATCACGCGCTGCACGGGCGCGGCGCCCGCCAGTTCCAGCGCTTGATCCCACCCGATCACGGGCGGTGACAAGACGCTGCCCTCCGCGCTTCCGGTGACGATCACCACGCGCACGGCCGGACAGGTAGCCAGCTCCGCTTCGAGCATGCGCACACGGTCCGGCGAGGTGACCAGAATCCGCACGTCGCAGTCGCGCAGGATATGGCCCACCTGCGCCGCCTTCAGCAGCGGATTGACCGGAACAAAAACCCCGCCCGCCGCGGCCGCGCCGAACATCGCGGCCACGTTCTCGACGCTTTTTTCCAGATACACGCCGACCCGCTCGCCCCGACCCAGGCCGAGGGCGGCGAAGGCGCCGGCGGCCCGTTCCACGGTAGCCGCCAGCGCCGCGTAGTCGAGGCGCCGGCCGCGATCGGCCAGCGCTTCCGCGGTCGGGGTGCGGGCGGCGCTGTCCAATATCAAGGAGTAAATCAGTTCGCTCATGGTCGGTTCATGGTCGGGAGGGCGATCTTAACATCTGGCGCCGGAACGGACATAGATACCATGGATGCCGCCGCCGCGCGGCAGCAGGTGCATGGCCTTTGCGGCAGATCGAACCGCACCCGCCGCGCCACAGCCACAATCGCGAAACATGTACCATAAGCGGTTTGTCGGCCGGTTGCCCCGGCCGTCCCTCTTACGGAGTCAAGATGTATCTCGAAGATGTGAAAAATCTGCTGGCCGACGTGTTGAGCCTTTCCGAAGCGACGCGCCGCGGCCTGACCGAACAGACCGCGCTGCTCGGCAACCTGCCCGAACTCGACTCGATGGCTGTCGTGAATCTGATCACGGCCCTCGAAGAACGCTTCGGCATCGCCATCGACGACGACGAAATCGGCGCCAGCACCTTCGCAACCGTCGGCACGCTGGCCGATTTCGTCCGTCGCAAGCGAGAGTAATGGACCCTGCTCCCGAACCGCCGCACGCCCAGCCCTTCTTTCTGGCTGCGCGGGATGGCCGCCGCTTCTGCCTGTACCACTCCACGGTACAGGCCCCGCGCGGCGCCATGCTGTACGTGCATCCGTTCGCGGAGGAGATGAACAAGACGCGCCGCATCGCCGCGCTCCAGGCGCGCGCGCTGGCCGCCGCCGGCACTGCGGTGCTGCAGATCGACCTGTACGGTTGCGGCGACAGCTCGGGCGACTTCGCCAACGCGCGCTGGGAACGCTGGCTCGACGATCTTGACCTCGGCCTGCGCTGGCTCGCCCGCCAGAGCGGGTGCACGCCAGCCTTGCTCGGTCTGCGCCTGGGAGGCACGCTGGCCGTGGACTTCGCGGCCACCTGCGGCCAGCCCGTGGACCGCATCGTCCTGTGGTCGCCGGTCGTCGACGGCGAAGCCTACTTGCGCCAATTCCTGCGCCTGCGCAGCGCCGCCACCATGCTTGGCGGCGGCACCGGCGAGCCTCCCCATGCCGCTCTCCTGGCCCTGCGCGAAGGGCAAGCGTTGGAGGTGGCGGGCTACGATCTCACGCCGGCGCTCGCGCGCATGGTTTCCAGTCGCTCGCTGGCGGCGTTGCTGCCGCCTGCGGTCCCCATCGCGTGGATCGACATCGGCACCGCTCCTGCCCCCGCCAGTGCCTGGGCGGCGCAATCCTGGCGCGAACGCGGGCTGGAGGTGGAGTTGTCCCACCTCGCGGCCCCCCCATTCTGGTCAACCCAGGAAATCACGCCGTGCGCCGAGTTGCTGAGCGTGACCACGCCCATCTTCACGGGAGCGGTCCATGCCTGCTGAAGAATGCGCGCTACGTTTCGACTGCGCCGGATGCCAGCTATACGGCATCGCGCACATTCCCGCCGAAGCGGCCGAGCGCGGCGTGTTGATCGTGGTCGGCGGTCCTCAATACCGGATCGGCAGTCACCGGCAGTTCGTGTTGCTGGCGCGTGAACTGGCCGAACATGGCATGGCAGTGCTGCGCTTCGATTGCCGCGGCATGGGCGACAGCGAGGGCGAACAGCGCACTTTCGAGGAGATCGGCGCCGATCTGCGCAGCGCCGTCGATGCCTTCTTTGCACTGGTGCCGCCGCTGCGCTCGATCGCCATCTGGGGTCTGTGCGACGGCGCCACCGCGGCTGCGTTCTATGCCGGATGCGATCACCGCGTCGGCGGCGTGGTCCTGCTAAATCCGTGGGTGCGTTCCGAGTCGGGTGCGGCGGAGGCGACCCTGCGCCACTACTACCGCGCGCGCCTGCTTGACTGGAGCTTCTGGCGCAAGCTGGCCGGCGGTGGCGTCAGCCTGCGCCAGAGCGCTGCGCAAATGATCGCCACCATCCGCGCGACCCGATCGGCTCCGTCAGCCGGCGCGCAGCCGCTGCCGGACCGTATGCTCGCTGGTCTGCAGCGCTTCGAAGGACGCGTGCTGCTGATCCTCAGCGGCGCGGACCTGACCGCGCGCGAGTTCGCCGACCTGGCGCAGGGTCATGCCGCATGGCGGCGCGTCCTGGCGCGCGCCCAGGTGCAGCGCCGCGACCTGCCCGCCGCGAATCACACCTTTTCCAGACGCATCTGGCGCGACCAGGTGGCGCTCTGGACCCGCGAATGGCTGCGCTCATGGTAAGGACCCTGCTCATGATCGCCTTTCATCTGCCGCCGATGCGCGGCAGCAGCGGCATGCAGCGCACGCTGAAATTCGCCCACTACCTGCCGGAACACGGCTGGCACCCGATCCTGCTCAGTGCGCACCCGCGCGCGTACCCGGACCGCACCCCGGACGCCACCCCCGCGGCGCCAGCGATCACGCGCGCGTTCGCTCTCGACACGGCGCGGCACTTGTCGGTCGCCGGCCGCTACCCGCGCCTGCTCGCCGTTCCGGACCGTTCGGTGAGCTGGGCCATCGGCGCCGTACCCGCGGCACTGCGCTTGATTCGCCGGTACCGCCCCGACGCGATCTGGACCACTTCCCCGGTCGCCACGGCGCATCTCATCGGCCTCGCGCTGCGCCGCCTGACCCGCCTGCCGTGGATCGCGGATCTGCGCGATCCGATGACCGACACGGACTATCCGGCCGATCCCTTGGCGTTTCGGGTCAACCGCTGGCTCGAGCGCACCATGCTGGCCAACTGCTCGTCCTGCGTGTTCGCGACTCCCGGTGCCATGGCTGCCTGCGGCGCGCGCCACGCCATTCTGCCGCCGCACGGGCTGACGCTGATCGAGAACGGCTACGACGAAATGGACTTCACCGGCCTGGCAACCGCGCCGCGGCGCGCATTCACCTTGCTCCACAGCGGCTTGATCTATCCGTCCGAGCGCGATCCCCGGGTACTGTTCTCGGCGCTGCGCGCGCTGCTGGACGCGCGCACGCTGCATCCGAACGGTTTTCGCCTGGTCCTGCGGGCCACCGGCCATGACGCGTACCTGAAGACGCTGGTGCGCGAGCATGGCATCGAAACCATCGTCGAGATCGCGCCCGTCTTGCCATACCGCGCAGCGCTCGCGGAAATGCTGGGAGCGGATGCCCTCCTGCTCATGCAGGGTGCGAGCTGCAACCACCAGATCCCGGCCAAGTTCTACGAATACCTGCGGGCGCGCCGCCCGATCCTCGCGTTGACCGATCCTGGTGGCGACACCGCCCGCGCGCTGCGCGACGCCGGCCTACCTGCCATTACGCCACTCGACGATGCATCCGCGATTCAATCCATCCTGCCCCGGTTCGTCGCCGACGTGTGCAGCGGACGCGCTCCCCGCGCCACCGAAGCCGCCATCGTCAACGCCTCGCGCCAGCGCCGCACCGCGCAGCTCGCGCACGTGCTGGACACGGTGACGCTGCCGGCTGTCCGCCATGCCCCCATTGAATCGAACGCCATCGCCTGCGCTCCGACACGCAAGCACTAGCGGTGCGCGCAGCGCCTGGCTCGCCCTGGCGCTGGCTCCAGCCGCTGGAGCCGTGCTGCTGGCATGGCGCCTGCCGTTGGGCGGGCCGGGAGCGGCCGTGGTCGGTGCCTACACCGCCATCCTCCTGTGGCGCCCCGTCCTGTGGCTGGCACTGCTGCCGGCGCTGCTGCCGGTATTCGACCTCGCCCCGCGCAGCGGCTGGTTGTACCTGAACGAGCTCGATCTGCTGGTGCTCCTCACCGCCGCCTGCGGCTACGCACGCCTCTGCCCCGCACCGCCGATTCCGCTACCGCGCGCGATTGTGCTTCCTTTCACCGCCCTGCTGCTGATATGGACCGCTTCGGCCGTCACCGGACTCGCGTCGCTCACCACCCTCGACCTCAACGACCTGGCCGACTATCGCAGCCCGCTGAACGCCGCGCGGATATGGAAGGGAATCGGCTGGGCCGCCCTGCTGCTGCCGTTGTTCGAGCGCTCGATCTGCAGCGGCGGCGCCAATTTGCGCCGTCTGTTCGTACCGGGTGTGCTGTTCGGCCTGGCCGCAACCTGCCTGGCCATCGCGTGGGAACGCAGGCTGTTCGTCGGCCTGCTCAACTTTTCGACGGAATACCGCCCCACGGCCTTGTTCTCCGCGATGCATACCGGCGGCGCGGCGCTGGACGCCTATCTCGCGCTGACGATGCCGTTCGTCGCCTTTTTGCTGGTGCGCCGCGGTAGCGGCCGGATACTGGCCGGACTGGTGCTGGCTACGCTCGCCGTGTATGCCAGCCTGACCACCTTCTCTCGTGGTCTTTGGCTGGCCAGCGCGCTGTCCCTGCTGATCGGCGCCGCCACCTATGAGCGGCGCCTGGCCGCACAGGTTGCATTCGCGCTGGCATTGCTGTGGCCAGCGCGCGCCTTGGGAACTCGCGCCTTGGCGTGCCTGTTCGCGCTGGCCGCCGCGGCGGCCGCGATCCAGCTCCGCGCGCGCCCCTTGCGCCGCCGGCGAACCCTCCTCGTGTTCGGCGCCGCCGCCTTGTTCGCCACCGTCGTGCCGATCGCCGGCGGCAGCTATGCCCGCGAGCGCGCCAGCACCGTGGGCCGCGATCTATCCAGCCGTATGGCGCACTGGCGGGACGTCCTGCACATCATCGACAGCCATCCCGGTGCGCGCTGGCTTGGCTTGGGCCTCGGCCGCTTCCCCGAGAATTATCTGTGGTTCAACCAGGACGGGGAGTTCCCCGGCGCGCTTCGGTTCAGTCCCCACCTGATCCTCGCGCCGGCCAGGTACCGCGCTGGCTACGGCGAAATGCTGCGGGTCGAGCAGACTCTGGACGGCGTGAGCTCGGAGCCGCTACGCCTCACGCTCACGGTGCGGCGCAGCGACGATGTCCATCTCCACGCCGCGATCTGCGAACGTTGGCTGCTCTACCCCGCCAACTGCCGCGCCATCCCGCTTCGCATGCCGCCGCCGGATGGCGCCTGGCACGCGGTACAGGCGGACTTTGCGCTCACCGTGCGCGAGGGACTGTTCGGTCCACCCATCGTCCTCGAACTGGCGGCCGCCGCCGGCAGCGGCAGGATCGAGGTCGGCGGGGTCAGTCTACGCGACGCACGCCGCGAATTGGTCCGAAACGGCGATTTCGCGCGCGGGTTCGACCATTGGTTTTTCACGTCGGACCGGTACCACCTGCCTTGGCACGTCAAGAACATGATGCTCAATGCGCTGTTCGAGACCGGATGGATCGGCACGGGGGCGCTGGCCGCGCTGCTGGTGTGCCTGGCTCGGCACCTGGTCCGGGCGCCCCAGCCACAACGTTCAATCTACCTGGCCAGCCTGACCGGGGTGCTCGCGGTCGGCCTGTTCGACAGCGTGTTCGACACGCCCCGCCTGACGCTCGCATTTTTCCTGTTCGTGTTCGCCGCCAGTGCCGACCAGGGGCAGGAAGATCCGGAACCTGGTCCCGACGCCCAGGCGGCTGTCCACTTCGACCCGCCCGCCTAGTTCGCGCACGTACTCGCGCACCTCGAACGCGCCGATGCCCATCCCGGCCGGCTTGGTCGATGCGAATGCCTTGAACAGGCCGTGCCGGATGAAATGCTCGCTCATGCCGCAGCCCCGGTCGCGGACTTCGATCAGGCCCCAGCCATCCTGGCGCCCGACCCGCACTTCCACTTTGGCGTCCTCCGCACAGGCATCGATCGCGTTTTGCAGAACGTGGCCGATCACGCGCTGGAGCCGCTCTTCGTCGGCCCGCACGGGCAGGGCCTCGGCCGCGCGGTCGACGGCCACCGGCCCGCAGCGCGCGGCAGCACTGGCCACGACAGCACCAACCTCGACCACGCGGCGCAGGTCCGTGCCAGGCTCTCGCACCAGCCTGTGTACCATCTGCTTCATCTTTTCCACCGCCTGGGCCAGGGTGGCGGCCATGTCGCGTTGGAACGCAGGATCCGCTCCATGCCGGGCCGCGTTCGACGCCATCAGCGAGAGCTGGGCCACCAGGTTCTTGATGTCGTGGACCACGAAGGCCGCCATCCGGTTGAAGGACTCGAACTGGCGCGCCTGGGCCAGCGCGTCGGCGGCCTGCTGCTGCGCCAAGAAGCCGGCGGCCTGGCGCCCGGCGACCCGCAGCACATCGATCATCTCCCAATCGAGCTGGACGGGGCTGCGCGGTAGCGTCAACAGGACCACACCGATCAGCTCCTCGCGCAGCAGCAGCGGGACCACCAGCCAGGCGCGCGGATAACTGCGTAGCCATGCCGGGACCGCCACATCTGCCAGTTGGGGCACGTCCGGCGCGGCGCAGCTCAGATCCACGACCCATTGGTGCGTCTCCAGCAGCTTGCGAAACGAACCTTCCGCCGGAATCGGCTGGTGCAGCGGCGGCACGAGGACATGCGCGGCCGGCTCGAAGTCGCCAGCGTCGCTGCGCAGCCAGAGCAGGCCGCCCGGACTCTCGACCAACGCGGCCAGGGCCGCGACGACGCCCTCCCCCAACCCTTCCGCGCGCCCGGAAAGCGTTGCGGTAAAGCGCAGCCACTCGGCGCGATAGTCGTAACGGTAGCGGAAAAAGTGCTTGCTCAGCGTAACCCGGCTCCACGCCCTGACGCTTCCCGAGAAGAGCGCGCCGACCAGCAGCAGGACGGCGCCGAACAGGAACACCAGCTGCATCACCGCGCCCCAGGTGCCGCCCCACAGGCGTAGCAGGTAGCCGGCCGACCCCATCGCCAGCAGGTAGGCGGCGGATCCGCCCAGGGCCGCCGAATGCAGCACCAGGTGCCGGGACAGCGCGAGCCGGCCGGGCCAGGCGGCACTGCGCCGGCATCCTGCCACGACCAGCGGCACACATAGCGCATTGACCCACCCGCGCGCGGCGGCGAGGTCCGCGTCGACGCGGCACATCAGACTGGCGTCGCTGTATAGGTAAAGGTCGTACGCAAACATGCCGCCCACACCCAGGCACAAGAGCTTGACGGCCCAACGCGCGTGCGGCGCGCTGGCACGATAGAGCAGTTCGACGACGACGATGCCGAACACGGCCCCGGCCAGGCGCCCCAGCAGAGTGACCAGCGCAGCGACCGGCACGAACAGATTCGCCAACGGCACCAGACAGATCGTCCACGCCGTCAGCGCCAGCGCGCTTCGCCGCAGCGGGCGCCCCAGCAGATAGAGGACGAGTGCGCACAGTCCGGCACTGCGCAGGGATTCCGCGGCGGCGCCCAATGCCGGCCGCGACGCCGCGAACAGCGACGCCACGCACCACAGGAAGGACGGCAGCATCGCGGCGCAGATCGCCGTTGCGACCGCGCTGGCACGCGCGGCGCGCAGCGCATACAGGCTCGCGCAGGCAAATGCCGCCGCGGCGGCGAGGTAGCCGAACGCGCCGCTATCCGTTTCCATCCAGATTGTCCACGTACCAATCCAGCGCGGTGCGCAGCCCGTCGGACAAGCGGTGGGTCGGCACGTAGCCGAGCAGCGCGGCGGCCCGGGAGACGTCCGCGCAGGAATGCGCGATATCGCCCGGCCGCGGGACGGTATGCTCGACCACGGGATGGGACGCATGCGGATAGTGCGCGGCCAGCAAGGCGCTGAGCACATGCAGGAGCTGCGTCAATGTGGTGCGCTCGCCGACCGCAATGTTGTAGACGTGATTGGCCGCCTCCTCCGCCGCCATGGCGGCCAGCAGATTGGCCTGCACCACATTGGCGACATAGCAGAAATCGCGGCTGGCGCTGCCGTCGCCATGAACCCGTACGGTCTCATTGCGGATCAGCGCACGCACCCAGCGCGGAATGACGGCGGCGTACGGCCCTTCCGGATCCTGGCGCGGGCCGAACACGTTAAAGTAGCGCAGGCCGATGCAGTGCATGCCGTAGGCGCGCGCGAAGGCGGCCGCGTACAACTCGTTGGCGGCCTTGCCGGCAGCGTAGGGCGAAAGCGGATTGCCGGTGCTATGCTCGAACTTCGGCAAGGTCGGATGGTCGCCATAGACCGAGCTGGACGACGCATACAAGACCCGGCGCACGCCCGCGTCGCGCGCCGCCATCAACAGGTTGAGAAAGCCGCACACGTTGTTGGCGTTGCTTGCCAGCGGATCGGCCAAGGAGCGCGGAACGGAACCCAGTGCAGCCTGGTGCAGGATGAAGTCGACGTCCACGCACGCTCCGGCGCATTCGTCCAGCGAACGCAGATCCGCCTCGAACAGGCGGAAACGCGACCAACGCGGCGCGCCGACCGCGACTTGCACCTGCTCGAGATTGCGCCGGTGGCCGGTGCTGAAGTTGTCCAGGCCAGTCACGCGCTGGTCCAGCGACAGCAAGGTCTCCAGCAGGTTCGAGCCGATGAAGCCCGCGCAGCCGGTTACCAGCCAGTGGCGCGGCTGGCGGCGCAAATCGGCGCAGAGGACGGAATAGGCGTCCACGGCTCAGAGCCGCCATACGCTGTAGCCGGCCACGGTCAAAGCACCGCGGTCGAACTGGGACTTGACGTCGATGAAGCAGCCGCCTGCTTTCATCTTCGCCACATAGTCGGCCACGGGGCGCTGCACCAGCTCCGCGTGCGGCACCGCGGCCACGACCGCCTCGGCACACGGCAGGCTCGCCCAACTATCGAGTTCGATTCCGTACTCCCGCAAGGCTTCCGCGCTGTCGGCGACCGGGTCATGGACATGTACCTGGATGCCGTAGGAGCGCAGCTCGGACACGATATCGGCCACCTTGGAATTGCGCAGATCGGGGCAGTTCTCCTTGAAGGTGACGCCGACCACGTTCACGCGCGCGCCCTTCACATTGAAGCCGGCACCGATGATGGCCTTGACGGTCTTCTCCGCCACGAACTTCGCCATGCCGTCGTTGATGCGCCGCCCGGCGAGAATGACTTCCGGGTGGTAGCCAAGCATGACCGCCTTGTGGGTGAGGTAGTAGGGATCGACGCCGATGCAGTGACCGCCGACCAGGCCGGGGCGGAACGGCAGGAAGTTCCACTTGGTGCCGGCGGCCTGCAGCACGTCCAGCGTATCGAGACCCATGCGGTCGAAAATAATGGCCAGCTCGTTCATCAGCGCGATATTCAGGTCGCGCTGGGTGTTCTCGATGACCTTGGCCGCCTCGGCGACGCGGATGCAGGAGGCCCGATGCACGCCGGCCTTGACCACGGTCTGGTACAGCGCGGCGACGCGCTCCAGCGTTGCGGCATCGTCGCCCGCGACCAGCTTGGGAACCGTGGCCAGGCCATGTTCCCGGTCGCCCGGATTGATCCGCTCCGGCGAAAAGCCGACGTGGAAACCGGCGCGCCAGTCCATGCCGGATGCCTGCTCGATCACCGGCACGCACACTTCCTCCGTCGCGCCCGGGTAGACGGTCGATTCGAACACCACGACGGCGCCGCGCTTCAGGTGCGTCCCGACCGAACGCGATGCCGCCACCAGCGGCCCGAAATCAGGGTTATGCGCGGCGTCGACCGGCGTCGGCACCGCCACCAGGATGACATCGGCCTGCGCCAGCAGCGACGGATCGGTCGTCACCTCCAGCTGCGCGGCCGCGCGTAGCTCTTCCGGGTTCACCTCGCCGGTCGGGTCGATGCCCTGCCGGTAGCTCGCCACCTTTGCCTCGGACAGGTCAAAGCCGATCGTGCGCCGCGTCCTGCCGAAGGCCACCGCGAGCGGCAATCCGACATAGCCCAGGCCCACCACTGCCACCACCTCATGCTGATCCATGGCCACCGTCCCGTTCCCGTTTGTGAACAGGCCGATTCTTCGCCAGAACGACGGACTGCTGGTTGAGATGGATCGAATCGCCCGCAGTTAGAGCGCGCGGGTGCCGAGGGCGACCAGGTGGGCGGGGTAATAGCGGCGATAGGCCTGGAACAGGCGCTGGCCGCGGGCGGCTTCGCGCAAGGCCGCTTCGAGCGTCTTGCGGTCGGCGTCGTTGAGGGACCGCAGCGAAAGATAGACGCCGGCCGGAGTCCACGGCAGATCGTCCAGCGGCTCGGCGCGCAGGCGGTTCGCGATGTCGGATACGCGCGGATCGCCGAGCGCCGCGCCGTACAGGGCGCTGGCCGGCATGATGGTCACGTCCACGATGTGTGCCTTCAGCAGGCGCGCCACTTCGAGTGGATCCTTTTCGAAGGACACGCGACCTTGCAGGCGCAGCCTCTCGATCATGCCCAGGTAGGCCGGACCATAGTCGAACCCGCGCACGAGGGCGACCTTCAGGGCCGGAAAGGCAAGCAGCTCCTCGAACGAATGGATCGGCGAGCGCGCGCTATCGAGCGACACCAGCATGGCGCGGGTCTGGAGCAGCGGGACGAACAGGCCGAATTGATCGCGGTGTTCGGCATGGGTGGCCGCAACCATGATATCCGCTGTCCCCATCTCGAACATGGCTTCCAGGCGCGCGCGCGGCACCGGCGGCATGCGCAACTCGCAGCCGGCGATGGCCGCCACCTCCTGCATGAATTCGGGGAAGACGCCAGACACCTTGTCGTCCTTGACCACGACCGACAGGCCGATCGGCGACACGGGTACGACGATCGGCCGCGAACAGCCGGCCGCAGCGGGACGGGCCAGAACGAGCAGGACGAGGGCAACGAGGGAAAGAACGCGCAAGGTCATGGAAAGCTTTCGTCAAGAAAGCATACTTGACCCGGGTGGGCCGGTCGAGCATCTCGCTCAAAACGGAGGGGAAGGGGAAATAATGGCGCGGCTGGCTGGGATCGAACCAGCGACCCTTGGCTTCGGAGGCCAATACTCTATCCACTGAGCTACAGCCGCGCGGGGGGCAAAGAGATGCGAAGCATACAGTTTTTCGCCGCGCTCGTCCATGTAAAATGCTTGAAACGGAGGCAATCCGCGTTCCAAAAGGTGTGCTTTGCGTCTATAATCGCGGGTTTGGGCCGGTCTTTGCACGACGTCATGCAAAAGTGACAAGCTGACAGTTTCGACTTCGAACTAAGGAAATCATGAGCGACGCACACAACGAACACGAATCCGCGATCAAGACGCCGAAGCAGGCTGTCGCAGCCTTTGTTGGCTTTCTGGTCGTGACGATCTTTGGCATTATCCTCCTGGTGCAGTATGTGACGACGCCGAAACTGACCGGCGCCGGTTCCGACAGCCAGACCCCGGAAGCCATCGCTGCTCGCCTCAAGCCCGTCGCCGACGAAGGCTATACCTTCAAGGACGTGAACGCGCCCAAGACCCTGCAATCGGGCGAGGCCGTGTACACCGCCATCTGCGCCGCCTGCCACGGCTCCGGCGCCGCCGGCTCGCCCAAGTTCGGCGACGCCGCCGCCTGGAAGGCCCGCATCGCCCAGGGTTACGACACCCTCGTGAAACACGCCGTGGAAGGCATCCGCGCGATGCCGGCCAAGGGCGGCAACCCGGACCTGGATAACATCGAAGTGGCGCGCGCCGTGGTCTACATGGCCAACAAGGCCGGCGCTTCGTTCAAGGAACCGGAAGCCCCGGCCGCTGGTGCCGCACCGGCCGCCTCGGCTGCTGCCGCCGCTTCCGCGCCCGCTGCACCGGCGCCTGCCGCATCGGCACCGGCAGCATCGGCTCCGGCCGCTGCCGCACCGGCCGCTTCCGCCGCTCCGGCCAAGGTCGCGGGCGACGCCGGCAAGAAGCTGTACGAAGCGACCTGCCAGGCCTGCCACGCCAGCGGCGTGCTGGGCGCGCCGAAGTTCGGCGACAAGGCCGCCTGGGCACCGCGCATCAAGCAAGGCACCGCGATGCTGTACGATCACGCGATCAAGGGCTTCCAGGGCAAGGTCGGTATGATGCCGCCGAAGGGTGGCGCTGCCGCCGCTTCGGATGCTGACGTCAAGGCTGCAGTCGACTACATGGCTGCTGCGGCCAAGTAAATCGTCTTACCAGGGGTCCCCGCTTGCGCGGGGATGACGGATAAAAGACCGCTCAGACGAGCGGTTTTTTTTCGTCCAGTGCCGTCTCGATCCAGTCGCTCAGGTCGCGGCCGAATACCCGCAGGCGCGCCGCTTCCACCTGGCGCCGCTTGTAGGCCTCGTGGCTGGCCGGGCCGGTCAGCGTGCGTTCGTAGCTGGCCTTGTCCAGCAGCTGGATCTCGTACTCGAAGAAGAAGCCAGCATCGAGCTTGGCGCCGCCCTCCTCGTTCTTATCGAGGTGGATCATCTTGCGCACCGTGACCTGAATGCTGTTGAAGCCCGCGCCGCTGTACGGATTTTCGGTGCGGGTCTGCGGCTGGGCGATGGCGGCCAGTTCCTCGTCCATCTTCTGCAGCAGCGCCACCGGATAGCAGGGACTCAGTTCGAGCATGGCGCGGTACTTCACGAACACCTGCTTGGCGGCGTCCAGATCCAGCAGGGTGTTGCGGGTGCGCTGGGGTTCGATATTCGTCACCGACAGCAGGTGCGCCCGGCGCAGGGTCTCCAGCGCCAGCAGGCATTCGAAGCGCGTATTGAACACGAGCCGGATGCCGAGATGGTCGTAGATGTCCGCCGCCAGGTAGGAAGCCTTGTGCAGCAGCTTGAGCAGGATGCTGTTGCGTCCCTTGTTGCGCTTGCGGTCGAAGTGCAGCACCGGCAGGCACATCTCGCCGTCGCTGAGGAAGTAGGCGTCGCCGTCGTTCTGGATCACTTCGTCGAGCGTGGCGAACACCTGCTCGCGGATGGTGTTGAAGTGCCGCAGTTCGAGGCTGTTATCGAGGTAGAAGACGGCGTGCATCACCTTCAGCACCGCGCAGGACCACATGCGCAGCACGTGCGCATGCTGGCCGTGCTGGGAGGCGTAGACGAGCAGCTGCACCGGGTCCTCCGGCTGCGCCACCTCGGGCGGTATCAGGCATTCCTGGCCCGGCTGGAGGAAGACCTGGCCGATGAAGTCGACCGCTTCGCGGTGCACCCGCCGCACGATCGCGCGCGCGGCCGCCTGGTCCAGGTCATAGCCGTACTCGCGCGCGAAGGCGCGGGCGTCGCGCACGTTGCGCAGGGCGAGTTCGGACAGGTCGATGGCCGAGCGGCCGGTGGTGATGGTACTGAGATACCCCCAGTTCAGCGAGAACTTTCGTTTCGACTCCAGGGTGGCTCGCAGCTCCATGATGCGCTCATCCTAAAACAAAAAAAGGCCACCGGGGTGGCCTTTTCATGCTGCGCTGCGGCAGGCTTACCAGATGATGACGCGGTCCTTCGGCGCCAGATACATCTTGTCGCCTTCCTTGACGCCATAGGCCTCGTAGAAGCCCGGCTGGTTCTTCAGCGTGCCGTTGGCGCGGAACTGGCCCGGCGAGTGCGGGTCGGTCTTGATCTGGACGATCTGCGCCTGCTCGCGCATCTTGCTGCGCCAGACCTGGCCGAAGCCGGCGTAGAAGCGCTGCTCGCCCGTCAGGCCGTCGATCACCGGCGCCTTCTTGCCCTTCAGGGAGATCTTGTAGGCCTTGTAGGCGATGGCTACACCCGAGTTGTCGGCGATGTTTTCGCCCAGGGTCAGCTTGCCGTTGACGTTATAGCCAGGCAGCGGGCTGTAGCTGTCGTACTGGGCCACCAGCATCGCGGTCTTGGCGCCGAAGTTCTTGTGGTCGTCGGCGGTCCACCAGTCGCGCAGGTTGCCGTCGCCGTCGTACTGCGAACCCTGGTCGTCGAAGCCGTGGCTGATCTCGTGGCCGATCACGGCGCCGATCGCGCCGTAATTGACCGCGTCGTCGGCCTTCGGATCGAAGAACGGCGGCTGCAGGATCGCGGCCGGGAACACGATCTCGTTCAGTTCCGGGTTGTAGTAGGCGTTGATGGTCTGCGGCGTCATGCCCCATTCGTCGCGGTCGATCGGCTTGCCCAGCTTGTTCACTTCGCGGTTATGCGCCACCTGGCGCGAACGCATCACGTTGCCGACCAGGTCGTCCTTGGCGACGGTGAGGGCCGAGTAGTCCTTCCACTTGTTCGGGTAGCCGATCTTCGGGGTGAACTTGGCCAGCTTGGCCTGGGCTTCCTTCTTGGTCGCGGGGCTCATCCAATCGAGCTTGTCGATCGAATCCTTGTAGGCGGCCAGCAGGTTCTTGACCAGGTCTTCCATGCGCGCCTTGCTGGAGGCCGGGAAGAACTTCTCGACATACAGCTTGCCCAGCACTTCGCCCAGCGCACCTTCGGTGGCGGACACGCCACGCTTCCAGCGCGGACGGTTTTCCTTGGCGCCGGTGAGGGTGGTGCCGTAGAACGAGAACTGCTGATCCACGAACGGCTTGGACAGGTAGTTCGCGTAGGAGCTGACGGCGTGCCATTCCAGGTAGGCCTTCCAGGTCTCGATCGGGGTCTTGGCGACGATCTCGGTGAAGCCCTTCAGGTAGGACGGCTGGCTCACGTTCACGTAGGTGGAGTGGCCACCGACACCGATCTCGTTCAGGTAGACGTTCCAGTCGAAGCCAGGTGCGGTCTCGCCCATCTTGGCGATGTCGACCTTGTTGTAGGTCTTGATCGGGTCGCGGTTCTCGACGCGGGTCCACTGCACCTTGGCGATCTCGGTTTCCAGGTCGACGATGGCCTTGGCCTTGGCGGCGGCATCGGCGGCGCCGGCCAGGGTCAGCATCTTCTCGACGTGGGTCAGGTAGGCGGCGCGGGCGGCAGCCAGGCGGGCGTCGTCGGCCTTCAGGTAGTAGTCGCGGTCGGGCAGGCCCAGGCCGGACTGGCCGATGTCGGCCACGTACTTGGTCGAATCCTTGTTGTCCTGGTGGATACTGATGTCCACCGGGGTGCCGATGCCCAGGCGCGAAGCGTGCGCCAAGTAGGCCGGCAGCTCGGACTTGTCCTTGAGGGCGGCGATGCGATCGAGCTCGCCCTTCAGCGGCGCCAGGCCCAGTTCGTCGACGTGCTTTTCGTCCATGAAGGCGGCGTAGAAGTCGCCGATCTTCTGGGCGTCCGAGCCGGCCGCCTTGTTCGGGGCCTTGGCCGACGTTTCGATCAGGTCCAGCAGCTTGGGCTGGGTGTCTTCGTACAGCTTGTGGAAGGAGCCCCAGCTCGATTTGTCGGCGGGGATCTCGGTCTCCTTCAGCCACTTGCCGTTCAGGTGGACGAAGAAATCGTCCTGGGCGCGCACGGCGGGGTCGATGTATTGCTTGTCGATGCCGGACACCGCTTTTTGCGCGGCGGCCTTGGCCATCGGCTTGGCCGCACCGCTTTTCGCGTTGTCGGCGGCCGGCGCCAGGTTGGCGATGAGGCTCAGGGTCAGAGCGCTCAGGAGGTATTTTTTCACGTCTCTCTTCTCCATGGATATCGGATATACATATATGCCGCTTGGGCTCCCGCCGCGCGGGTAACGCGGCGGGTAACTTGGAACTTTACCACGCTTACCAGATGATGACGCGCTTTTCCGGGGCCAGGTACATCTGGTCGCCGTCCTTTACGCCGAAGGCTTCGTAGAAGCCGGGCTGGTTCTTGACGGTGCCGTTGGCGCGGAACTGGCCCGGCGAATGCGGGTCGGTCTTGACCTGCACGATCTGCTGCGCCTCGCGCATCTTGGTGCGCCACACCTGGCCGAAACCGAGGTAGAAGCGCTGGTCGCCGCTCAAGCCGTCGATCACCGGAGCCGGCTTGCCGCCCAGGGAGATCTTGTAGGCCTTGTAGGCGATCGCCAGGCCCGAGTTGTCGGCGATGTTCTCGCCCAGGGTCAGGTGGCCGTTCACGTTGTAGCCGGGGAGCGGGCTGTAGCTGCTGTACTGTGCGGCCAGCGCTTCGGCCTTGGTCATGAAGTTCTTGCGGTCGTCGGCGGTCCACCAGTCGCGCAGGTTGCCGTCGCCGTCGAACTTGGAGCCGTTGTCGTCGAAGCCGTGGCTGATCTCGTGGCCAATCACGGCGCCGATCGCGCCGTAGTTGACGGCGTCGTCGGCACTGGCGTCGAAGAACGGCGGCTGCAGGATCGCGGCCGGGAACACGATCTCGTTCATGGTCGAACGATAGTAGGCGTTGATGGTCTGCGGCGTCATGCCCCATTCCTCGCGGTCGATCGGCTTGCCCAGCTTGTTGATGTTGCGGGCGTAGTCGAACATGTTCGAGCGCAGCACGTTGCCGGCCAGGTCGCCGGCAACCACGTTGAACGCGCTGTAGTCGCGCCACTTGTTCGGGTAGCCGATCTTGTAGGTGAACTTGGCCAGCTTGTCCTGCGCCTGTTTCTTGGTGTCGGGGCTCATCCAGTCGATTTGGTCGATCGACTGCTTGTAGGCGGCCAGGAGGTTCTTCACCAGCGCTTCCATGCGCGCCTTGCGCTCGGCCGGGAAGTACTTGGCCACATACAGCTTGCCGACCGCTTCGCCCAGCGCGCCTTCGGTGGCGGCCACGCCGCGCTTCCAGCGCGGACGCTGCTCGGTCACGCCGGTCAGCACCGTGCCGTAGAAGGCGAAGTGCTCGTCGACGAAGGGCTTGGACAGGTAGTCCGAATATTCGCGCAGCAGCTGCCAGGTGAAATAGGCCTTCCAGGTGTCGACCGGGGTATCGGCCAGCACCTTGTTGAAGCCGGTGATGTAGCTGGGCTGGGCCACGATCACGTAGTCGGTCTTGCCGCCGACGCCGGCCGCGGCCAGCGCGCCCTTCCAGTCGTAACCGGGAGCGAGCGTATCGAGCTTGGCGATCTCGAACTTGTTATAGCGCTTGTTGGCGTCGCGGTTTTCCACCTTGGTCCACTGCACCTCCGCCAGCGCCGTTTCCAGCGCCACGATGGCCGCGGCCTTGGCCGGCGCGTCCTGTTCGCCGGCCAGCGCCAGCGTGGCCGCCACGTGCTTCTCGTACTTGGCGCGGGTGTCGGCCAGCTTCGCGTCGTCCTTCTTCAGGTAGTAGTCGCGGTCCGGCATGCCCAGGCCCGACTGCGCGATGTGGGCGGCGTAGCGGGTCGATTCCTTCGCGTCCTGGCCGACGTAGACGCCGTACGGCGTGTTGACGCCGATCTGCGACAGGTGCGCCATCAGGGCCGGGATGCCCTTCTTGTCCTTGAGCGCGTGGATGCGCTGCAGCTCGCCGGCCAGGGGCTTCACGCCCAGCTTGTCGAGCTTCGCTTCGTCCATGAAGCTGGCGTAGAAGTCGCCGATCTTGCGCGCCTCGCTGCCGGCCCTGGCCGCCTTGTCGGACGAGGCTGTTTCGATCAGTCCCTTCACCTGCGGGGTGAGGTCCTCGCGCATCTTGATGAAGGTGCCCCAGCTCGCGCGGTCGGACGGGATCTCGGTGGTCTTCATCCACCCGCCATTGAGGTAATCGTAGAAGTTGTCCTGCACCCGCACGCCGGCGTCGATGTACTTGGTGTCGATGCCGGACGCGAGGTCGGCGGCGCCGGCGCAGCAGGTGGCGGCGGCAAGGGCAATGGCGGTCAGCAACTGGTGGCGCATGAGGTGTCTCTCCTTGCGGTGCGGCCGGGATATATGCACATATACATATGTGGCGGCGCACCCGTCGTAGTCATGGGGCCTTGATTCTAGCGGCTGAATTCGGCGGTGGCGCAAAGCCAGCGGCTTTTTTTAACGCGCTGTTGCAAAAAAAAAGCCCGCAGGGGGCTGCGGGCAAGACCACTTAACTGTGGAGAGAGAAAAACGAGTTCACTATAGGAGTCAAAATCTGGTTTGAAACCCGTTCTTACAACTTCTTACATGCATCGCTTCCCGGAAACATGAGCGCAGCTGTGGAATTCGGGTTTATACTGAAATCGCATACGTAGCCTGATCGGGTGAACCATGGGTTCAACGCTCAAAAACTGTGGCCTGGTGGCGGCCGGGGTCCTGGCCGGCGTGGCGGTGTCGTTCCAATACTCCGCCATGGCGCAGCGCGCGGAACCGGCGCTGCCCTTGGATGAATTGCACCAGCTGGCCGAGGTCTACGGCCTGATCAAGACCAACTATGTCGAGCCGGTGGACGACCGCAAGCTGCTCACCAGCGCCATCGCCGGCATGGTCTCCGCGCTCGACCCGCACTCCGCCTTCCTCGACAAGCGCGCCTACCGCGAACTGCGGGAAGGCACGCAGGGCAAGTTCGTCGGCCTCGGCATCGAGATCGGCCAAGGCGAGGAAGGCATGATCCGCATCGTCGCTCCGATCGAGGATTCGCCGGCCTACCGCGCCGGCATCCAGGCGGGCGACCTGATCTCCCACATCGACGGCGCCGCGCTGCAAGGCATGCCGCTGGACGAAGCAATCAAGAAGATGCGCGGCGAGCCGCACACCTTCGTCACCCTCACCGTGGTGCGCAAGACCCTGCCCGCCCCGCTCACCGTGCGCGTGGAACGCAGCGAGATCGTCCAGAAGAGCGTCAAGGCCAAGCTGCTCGAGCCGGGCTACGCCTGGGTGCGCATCTCGCAGTTCCAGGAACCGACCGTGGACGACCTGGCCGCCAAGCTGTCGTCCCTGTACCAGCAGGACCCGAACTTGAAAGGCCTGGTGCTGGACCTACGCAACGACCCCGGCGGCCTGCTGCAGGGCGCCATCGGCGTGGCCGCCGCCTTCCTGCCGCGCGACGCCCAGATCGTCTCGACCAGCGGCCAGCTGCCGGACTCGCGCCAGGAGTTCTACGGCCGGCCCGAGTACTACGTCCTGAACGGCGAGGCCGACCCGCTGGCGCGCGTGCCGGCCGCGTTCAAGCACCTGCCGATGGTGGTGTTGGTCAACACGGGCTCGGCCTCGGCCTCCGAGATCGTGGCTGGCGCCCTGCAAGACTACAAACGCGCCATCATCATGGGCTCCCAGACCTTCGGCAAGGGTTCGGTCCAGACCATCCGCCCGCTCGTGAACGACACCGCGGTCAAGCTGACCACGGCGCGTTATTACACGCCCCAGGGCCGTTCGATCCAGGCCAAGGGCATCGTGCCCGACCTGGTGGTGGACGAAAGCGCGGACGGCGATCCGTCCGGCGTCCTGCGCGTGCGCGAGGCCGACCTGGCCAAGCACCTGGCCAACGACCAGGACGGGGAGGACGCGGCCGTCATGGCTGCCGCGACCGTCGAGCAGCGCGTGGCCGCCGCCGGCCATCCGCGCGCGCCGCTGGAATACGGCGGCCCGGCCGACTTCCAACTGAGCCAGGCCCTCAAGCAGCTCAAGGGCCAGCCGGTGCGGCTGTCCCGGGGCGCCACCAACACCGCTTCTCTGGTCCCGGCCGCCAGCCATTAGAAGTTTCCTTCCAGAGCGAAAGTGTAGAATCGTCGCTCTCGTCTCAACGGAAGTGAAGAACATGAACAAGGTCGTCATCAGCGGCACGGGCCTGTACACGCCCCCGTATTCCATCTCGAACGCGGAGCTGGTCGCCGCCTTCAATGCCTACGTCGAACTGTTCAACACCGAGAACGCGGCGCGCATCGCGGCCGGCGAGGTCGCGGCCCTGGAACCGTCCAGCGAAGCCTTCATCGAAAAGGCGTCCGGCATCAAGTCGCGCTACGTGATGGAAAAGAGCGGCATCCTCGATCCGCGCCGCATGGCGCCGCGCATTCCCGAGCGCGGCGAGGACGAATTGTCGCTGCAGGCCGAGATCTGCGTGGCGGCGGCGCGCGAGGCGCTGGAGCGCGCCAAGCGCACCCCGGCCGACATCGACATGGTGCTGGTGGCCTGCTCCAACATGCAGCGCGCCTATCCTGCCATGGCGGTGGAAGTGCAGGAAGCGCTGGGCATCGCCGGCTATGGCTTCGACATGAACGTGGCCTGTTCTTCCGCCACCTTCGGGATCCAGACCGCGGTGGCGGCGGTCCAGAGCGGGCAGGCGCGCGCGGTGCTGGTGCTCAATCCCGAAATCACCAGCGGCCACCTGAATTTCCGCGACCGCGACAGCCACTTCATCTTCGGCGACGCCTGCACGGCGGTGATCGTGGAAGCGGCCGACCGCGCCGTCTCCGCACACCAGTTCGAGATCGTCGACACCAAGCTCACGACCAAGTTCTCGAACAACATCCGCAACAACTTCGGCTTCATGAACCGCTTCGACGAGGCGGGCATCGGCCGGCCGGACAAGCTGTTCCACCAGCAGGGCCGCAAGGTGTTCAAGGAAGTGTGCCCGATGGCGGCCGAGATGATCGGTGCCACGCTGGACGCGGCGCACGTGCCGGTGGGCGCGGTCAAGCGCTTCTGGCTGCACCAGGCCAACCTGAACATGAACCTCCTGATCACGCGCCTGCTGCTGGGACGCGACGCGGAGCCGGGCGAAGCGCCGGTCATTCTCGACACCTACGCCAACACCTCGTCGGCCGGGTCGATCATCGCCTTCCACAAGTACCAGGACGACATGCCGAGCGGGGCGCACGGCGTGATCTGCTCGTTCGGGGCGGGTTACTCGATCGGCTGCGTGGTCGTCCGCAAGAAGTAAAGCGGTACCCAGCCCACCGTCACCCCCGCGCAAGCGGGGGCCCCTGCGCAGTCGATCAGCCGCTCCCGTTGCTAAAGGCTGGCGGCCAGCAGCGCCCCTTCACGGATCGCCCGCTTGGCATCCAGTTCCGCCGCCAGCGCCGCCCCGCCGATCTTGTGGTAGCGGGCCCGCGTCTTCTCCCCTTCGGTCGGCATCAGCTCGGCCTCGCACTCCTGTCCCGCGCAAATCACCACGTTGTCCACCGGGACCAGGCGCTCCTCGCCGCCCACGGTGATGTGCAGACCCTGGTCGTCGATGCGGCGGTAGCTCACGCCGGACATCATGGTCACGCCATTGCGCGCCAGGGTCGCGCGGTGCACCCAGCCCGAGGTCTTGCCCAGGCCCGCGCCCGGCTTGCTGGTCTTGCGCTGCATGAGATAGACCTGGCGCGGCGGATGCGGATCGGCCGGCTCGGTCAGGCCCGCGGCGTGCGCCGCGCTCAAGTCAACGCCCCATTCCGCGGCCCAGGTCTGCGGCGCCAACGGCAGCGGATGCTCGGGGTTGTGCACCAGGTATTCGCCCACGTCGAAGCCAATGCCGCCGGCGCCGATGATCGCCACGCGCCGGCCCACCGGCTTCTTATGCAGCAGCACGTCCAGGTAGGACAGCACCTTGGGATGGTCGATGCCGTCGATGCCGGGCTTCCGTACCTTGATGCCGGTGGCGACCACCACTTCGTCGAAGCCGGCCGCCTCCAATTCGGCGCGCGTCACGCGCCGGTTCAATTCGACCTTGACGCCCGTGCGTTCCAGCTGATGCCGGAAGTAGCGCAGCGTCTCGCGGAATTCCTCCTTGCCCGGAATCTGCATGGCGACCTTGAACTGGCCGCCGATGCTGTCGCTGCCGTCGAATAGGGTCACGTCCAGGCCGCGCGCCGCGGCGGTGGTGGCGGCCGACAGACCGGCCGGACCCGCGCCCACGACGGCCACGCGGCGTCTGGCCTGGGCCGGACGGAACACGATCTCGGTCTCGTAGCAGGCGCGCGGATTGACCAGGCAAGTGGCGCGCTGGTTGGAGAAGGTGTGGTCCAGGCAGGCCTGGTTGCAGGCGATGCAGGTGTTGATTTCGTCCGCGCGGTCGGCCGCGGCCTTGGCCACGAACTCGGGATCGGCCAGGAAGGGCCGCGCCATCGACACCATGTCCGCGTCGCCGCGCGCGAGGATGGATTCAGCCTCCTGCGGCATGTTGATGCGGTTGGAGGCGACCACCGGAATCGACACCTCGCGTTTGAGTTTGCCCGCCAGGCCGGCGAAGGCCGCGCGCGGCACCGAGGTGACGATCGTGGGAATGCGCGCCTCGTGCCAGCCGAAGCCGGAATTGAGGATGGTGACGCCGGCCGCTTCCAGTGCCTTGGCCACGGCCACCACGTCGTCCCAGCTGTTGCCGCCTTCGACCAGGTCCAGCAGCGAATGGCGGTACATGAGGATGAAGTTGGGCCCGACCGCGGCGCGGATGCGGCGCACGATCTCCACCGGCAGGCGCATGCGGTTCTCGATGCTGCCGCCCCAGCGGTCGGCGCGCTGGTTGGTGCGGGCGCACAGGAACTGGTTGAGCAGGTAGCCCTCGCTGCCCATGATCTCCACCCCGTCGTAGCCGGCGCGTTGGGCCAGGCGCGCGCAGCGCACGTAGTCGCGGATGGTCTTCTCGATACCGGACTCGGTCAGCGCCTTGGGCGTGAACTTCGAGATCGGGGACTTGACCGCCGACGCCGACACGACGAACGGCTGGTAGCCGTAGCGGCCCGCGTGCAGGATCTGCATCACGATCTTGCCGCCCTCCTCGTGCACGGCGCGGGTGACGCGGCGGTGCGGCAGGATGTCGGCCAGGCTGCTCATGGTGCCGCCGAAGGGCAACAGCCAGCCCTGGCGGTTGGGCGAGATGCCGCCGGTGACGATCAGACCGACGCCGCCGCGCGCCCGTTCGCGGTAGAAGGCGGCCAGCTTGCCGTAGTTCCAGAACCGGTCTTCGAGGCCGGTGTGCATGGAACCCATCATGACCCGGTTGCGCAGGGTGGTGAAACCCAAGTCGAGCGGAGCGAGAAGGTGGGGGAAGGACATGGCGGCGCGCTGGTTGTTATGTAGTTCCGGCATTAAAGCGCGCTTTCGCTAGACCGGGGGCTCTAATTTACGCACGCCCGTTCGCTTCATCCTGTCGCGCGCATGTTGGCAAATTCGTCATTGTGTTGACAATTGCGCAGGCCAACAATTGTCAGTCCGGCATGTTCAACCGACGGATTTTGTCAGCCGTGCGGTGACAAAAAGTTGCGCTGCCGGCTCAAACCCTGGGTGGCACGCGCCTTGCACTAGCTCGCTGGCGATCTTTTATTAACCTCAGGGAAAACCACAATGAAAAATCATCCCTTCCCCGCCGCCGTGCTAGCCGTCGCGCTCGCTTGGCATGGCGTGGCGTTCGCGTCGACCGTGACGATCGACGTGAGCGGCAAGGCGCCTTACGAGCTCGGCGGCAAGGTGTACCTGACGCCCAAGCTCGACGGAAAAGGCCAGTTCATGACCCTGTACGTCAACGGCATCCGCGGCGGCAACGCCACCGTGGGCACGGTCAACGCGCAGAACGGCGTGTATGTGGCGCCGCTGGTCATGCCGGCCGGAGGCGCGGTGACGATCACCGCCACCACCACGACCCAGCCACTGCTGTCCGGCCAGGTCACGCTCGGGCTGCGCCTGGCCGGCCCCACGATCCAGTCGATCAGTCCGGCCACCGTGGCCTGCAATACGCCGTTCACGCTGACCGTGACCGGCCTGCGCTACAGCAGCAAGTCGACCGTCTTCATCAACGGCAAGGCCGCGCCCACCACCTATGTCTCGGCGACCAGGCTGCAGGCGACGGGCAGCACCAGCCAGTCCGGCGTGATCGGCGTGAAAGTCTCGACCGAAGGCCTGGGCATGTCGCCCGAGCAGTGGACCGTGAAGGCCACCACCGGTTGCGGCGGCAGCACCACCACCAGCGAGCCAAGCCCGACGCCAACGCCCACACCCAGCACCACCTCGATCGGTCCGCAGCCGGCCGCCGACGCCCAGACCGTGGCGGCGGCCCGCCTGCTGGACCAGACCACCTTCGGCGCCACCGCCGCCGACCTCGCCACCGTGAAGGCCAACGGGGCCAACGCCTGGCTGCAGCAGCAGTTCGCCGCCGCACCCACGCCGATGCCGATCACGAGCGACCTCAACACCGTGCGCCGCAACTGGTACCTGGCCATGGCCAGCGCGCCCGACCAGCTACGCCAGCGCATGATCTTCGCCCTGTCCCAGCTGTTCGTGGTCTCGGCCGACAAGAACCCCTACGGCAATGAGATCCAGCCCTGGCTGCTTACCCTGCAAAGCAATGCCTTCGGCAACTTCAAGACCCTGCTGCGCGAGATGACGCTCAACCCGGCCATGGGCAAGTACCTGGACCTGGGCAATAGCATGATGCCTTCGCCCAACGAGAACTACGCGCGCGAGGTGATGCAGCTGTTCACGATCGGCCCCGTCCTGCTGAACCAGGACGGCAGCGTGCAGCTCGACCGCAACGGCGAGCCCATCCCGTCCTACGACCAAGCCACCATCGGCGCCATGGCCCACGCCCTGTCCGGCTGGACCTATGCCGGCGCCGGCACCGGCGTCATTTGGGAAAACATGAGCGGCCCGCTGCAACCGCGCGAGGCCTACCACGACAAGAGCGCCAAGACCATCGTCGGCGGCATCACCCTGCCCGCCGGCCAGACCACGGTGCAGGACCTGGACGCCGTGCTCGACGCCCTGTTCAACCACCCCAACCTGCCGCCCTTCATCGCCACCCGCCTGATCCGCCACTTCGTGACCAGCAACCCGAGCCCGGCCTACATCGCCCGCGTGGCGGACGTGTTCGCCAACGGCCCGGCCGGCCGCGGCGACCTCAAGGCCACGCTGATGGCCGTGCTGACCGATCCGGAGGCCCGCGCCGATAGCGTCACTGCCACCTCCGGCCACCTGAAGGACCCGCTCCAGCATTCGCTGTCCCTAGTGCGGGCCCTGGGCGGCACCGTGCTCAGCCCCGACAACCTGTTCTGGGAGTACTACCTGCTGGGCCAGAAGCTGGTCAACTCGCCGAGCGTGTTCAACTTCTATTCGCCGCTCACCCGCCTGCCGCTGGACCCCGGCTACTTCGGCCCCGAGTTCCAGATCTACGCCCCGGCCCTGGCCGTCGCGCGCGCCAACTTCGTCTACCACCTGCTGGCGGGGGAGTACGCGACCATGATCAAGATCGACATCGCGCCCTACGTGAACGCGGCGGGCGACCCGACCACGCTGCTCAACCTGGTGGACGCGAAGCTGCTGCAGGGCCGCATGCGTCCGGCCACCCGCGACGCGATCGGCAAGTCACTGCAGGCGACCACCGACAACAAGCAGCGCGCGCTGACCGCCCTCTACCTCACCGCCATCAGCGCGGAATTCGCCGTGACCAAATAAGGAGCCGCTCCATGACCCATTCCTCTTCCCGCCGCGGCTTCCTGCGCACCTCGGCCCAGGCCGGCCTGGCCGGCGCCCTGTCCTCGCTCGGGCTGCTGGCGTCCGCTCCGGCCCAGGCCGCCGTGTCCGACTACAAGGCCCTGGTCTGCCTGTATCTGTTCGGCGGCAACGACGGCAACAACATGCTGGTGCCGCTCGACGGCGTACGCTATCCCAAGTACCAGCAGCTGCGCGGCGGCGCCGGCCTGGCCCTGTCCACCTCGGCCAAGACCCTGCTGGGCCCGCGCAGCGCCACGCTGCAGGCGACCGCCAACCCGGTCAACCAGCCGTTCGCCTTCCACTTCGGCCTGCCCGAGATCGACACCCTGTTCGGCCAGGGCAGCGTGGCCTGCCTGCTCAACGTGGGCAGCCTGCGCCAGCCGCTGACCAAGGCCCAGTACGCGGCCGGCGCCAGCGTGCCGCCCCAGCTGTTCTCCCACCCCGACCAGACCTTGCAGAACCAGAGCGGCAGCCCGGCCGGCGGTGGCACCGGCTGGGGCGGGCGCCTGGTCGACCTGTTCGGCGCCAGCACGCCGCTGGACGCCGTTTCGCTCGGCGCGGGCGGCCTGTTCGTGGAAGGCGCCAGCACCCACGGCAATCAACTGCCCGCCAACGGCCAGCTCGGCATCGCCGGCCTGAATTTCTGGCCCCAGGCCCAGGCCGACACCCGCCGCGACGCCCTGCGCGCCATCCTCACCGCGTCCAACCCGAACCTGATGCAGGCCGGCGCCAACAAGGCGCTCAACGACGGGTTGGACCTGGTCAACGCCCTGGCCGCGGCCAACGGCAGCGCCGCCCTGGCCACGGCCTTCCCGGCCAGCCAGCTGGGAGTGCAGTTCAAGACGGTGGCTCAGCTCATCCGCCTGCGCATGGCGCAGGGGCCGGGGCGACAGGTGTTCTTCGTCTCCCTGGGCGGCTTCGACACCCACGGCGGGCAGGCCTGGCAGCAGCAGGACTTGTTCCAGCAAATGGGCCCGGCCATCGCCGCCTTCCAGCTGGCGCTGGCGGAGATCCACGCGGCCCAGAACGTGACCACGTTCACGATGTCGGACTTCGGGCGCACCCTGATGCCGAACGCGAGCGGCACGGACCACGCCTGGGGCAACCACCAGCTGGTGATCGGCGCGGCCGTCAAGGGCGGGCTGTACGGGCAGTTCCCCGACTTCACCCTGAACGGCCCGGACGACGCCACCGGGCGCGGCGCCTGGATCCCGCAGTTCTCGAACCAACAGTACGGGGCCACCCTGGGCCGCTGGTTCGGCGCCGACCCGGCCAGCCTGGACACGCAGGTGTTCAAGGGCGAGCTGTCACGCTTCCCGGTCGCCGACCTCGGCTTCATGGGCTGAGGCGCACAAATCGGGGACAGACCCGGGGTTTGTCCCCGGGTCTGTCCCCGATTTTAAAATCTCCACACGGAATCTTGGTTTGGTAGTAAGCTTTTCAAAAAGAAAATAACCAGGAGACCCTATGAAAGCTGTGCTGCTGTGCATAGGCTGCGCCGTCGCGGGGACGGTTCTGGCCCAGGAACCGCCGCCCAACAGTGTCGGATACATCTACAAGACGATCAAGATTGCGACGGCGCCGCCCATCACGGGTGTGCAACGCTACATTGGCGTGCGGCGCGACGACGAATCCCAGCGCTGGTTTCAACAGGCGCTGGCGCTGGAACGGGACGGCGGGGCCGATCCGGGCGCCATCTTCAAGCTCTACGAAAAAGCCGCCGCCGCCGGCAATCCGAACGCCCAGTGGGCCTTGGGCGAGGTCTACATGCAGGGCCGGCTGGCGCCGCGCGACGAGCGCGCCGGACTTGAACTGCTGACCAAGGCGGCGACGGCCGGCGTGGCCGAGGCCCAGTACGACCTCGGCTATATCTACGCCAACGGCATCGGCGTGGCGCCCGACACGGAGCGGGCGGCGGCCGAATACGGCAGGGCCGCCGACCTCGGCCTGCTCAAGGCCCGGGTCAACCTGGCATTGCTGCTGAGCGCGCGGGCCAAGGACGGCGACCTCGAACGCGCCTACGTGCTGCTGCGCGTGGCCGAGCGTCAGGGATTTACCGGCGCCAAGGGCAATCTGAGCGAGCTGGCCGCCCAGCTGAGCCCCGAGGCGCGCACCCGGGCCGACCAGCGCGCGCGCGCTCAAGCCATCCAACCAGACTGAGGAGGCCGCCATGTCCGTCGATTTCTTCGCCGGGGAACACCCCGGCGCACCCTTGTGGCGCACCGGCAGCGGCCGGGTGGCCCTGGTCGCCGGCCTGCATGTCGGGCTGCTGCTGCTGGCCCTGCGCAGCCAGTGGCTCACGCTCGATCACCTGGGCCAGGAGCGCTTCTTCAACCTGATCCCGCCGTCCAGGCCGGCGGCGGCGCAGGATGCGGCGCCGGCCCTGCTGCCGCTGCCGACCGACGCCAGCGCCGCGCCGTCCCTGCCGCAGCTGCGCTTGCCCGAGATCGTATTGGCCCAGCCGGGCGACGGCACGGCGCCGCGTGCGGTCCGTCTCGCCGAACCGGCCGCGGCGCGCGCGTCGGCCAATCCGGCTGCGCCCGCCGCGCCGCTCAGCGCGAAGTTCAACGCGCCTCCAGCCCCGGCCGCCGCGCCGGCGCCGAGCACCAGGGATGGTGCGGACAGCGGGACCGGCACGCCCGGCACGGCCCGCGTGATCGCCATGATTTCCCTGAGCGCGAAGGACGCGACCTATTTGTTCCCGGCGTTGACCGGCGACGAGGTCCACCACGTCGAGCTGGGCCGTTACCGCGACATCGAGAGCGCGGTCGTGCACGACGTGATCGCGCGCATCCGCGCGCATTACCCGGACTTCATCTTCTGGGAATCGCGCCGGACCCTGCAGAAGACCCGTCTGTCGATGCACGTCGAGGACGAGAACCAGATCAGCGGCTTCCTGCGCGAGGAATTGTTCGGCGACGGCCCCGCGGTGATGATCAACTAGGACAGGCGCTCGCCCGGCCCGCGCAGTTCGGCGTACTGTTCGATCGAACCCATGCTGACCGTCACCGGACTCAGGCTGCGCGAGCCCTGCAGCGGGCGCCAGGCGAACATCCAGGCCCGTTCGGCCGGGTCGGCGTGGGCCTTGGTGAACGCCGCGCCCAGCGGCGAGCGGCCGGCGTAGGCGATAGCGCCGTCGATCCCGGCCCAGTTGGGCAAGGTGCGCTGCACCGCGCGGTGCAAGCGCTCGCCGAAGGCTTCCGTGTGGTGGATCACGAGGCAGGCGTCGGCCGGACCGAGCAGCTCGAACAGCTTCGGGTCCCAGGCTTCCGAAAAGCTCAGGGTCAGGCAGCCCTGGTAGGGCACGAGGCGGAACTGCCCTTCCTTGAGGGCGGCTTCCAGCGCGCCGCGCATGCCGTACAGGTGCAGCGTGGGGGGGCGTTGATAGTCTTGCATAGCTTACTTGGTGAGTGACGGCCGCGGATGCCGGTGTTCCCGCATGAAGCGCGAGGCGATGAAGATCTCGCGCAGGAAGAAGACGAAGCTGCCGATCAGCGCCAGCGTGCCCACCACGAAGAAGCCCGCGATGAACTTGTCGAGCGGGAGGTCGGTGGTGTCGCTCAGGAACAGCATGGCGATCACGAGGCAGATCAGGAAGCCGCAGGCGGTCGACAGGGTGATGGCCGTGTTGATGAGGTGCGAGCGTCGGTACAGGATGTCCAGCTCGTCGAAACAGGCGTCGTCGTCGGCTTCCTCCAGGCGCGCCTCGAGCACGCGCGAGCGGTCGATGATGCGCGCCAGCCGGTTGAGCAGGACGGACAGTTTGGTGCACACGCCGGTGAGCAGGAACACCGGCGCGATGGCCAGCTGGATCACGTGGCCGATATCGCTGATCTGCAGATTCATAGGGCGCTAGTGTAACAGCCGGTTACGCGAACCGCCCCAGGTGCTTGAACTGCTCGGTGGCCGCGACCAGCTCGTGGGCGATGCCCGGTTCGAGCGCGCCGTGGCCCGCGTCCGGGACCATGCGCAGGCGCGAGCCGGGCCAGGCCTGGTGCAGGCGGTAGGCCGACACCGGCGGGCAGATCACATCGTAACGGCCCTGCACGATCACACAGGGCAGGTGGCTGATGCGCCCGACCTGGCGCAGCAGCTGGTCGTCCGCGAAGAAGCCGAGGTTGGCCATGTAGTGCGATTCGAGCCGGCCCACGCCCAGGTCGAGGTTGTCGGACGAACTCTCGTCCTCCTGCGGCAGCAGGAACACGCGCCGGCCCTCGAAGCGGCTCCAGGCGCGCGCGGCGGGCCAGTAGCGCTCGGGGTCGTCGCACAGCATGCGCGCCGTGTAGGCCCGGATCAGGTCGCCCCGCTCTTCCGGCGGGATGTGTTGCTTGAACTCGTCGTAGAGCTCAGGATAGAACCACTCGACCCCGTGCAGGAACCAGTCGATCTCGCGCGCCGTGCACAGGAAGATCCCGCGCAGCACGAAGCCGAGGCAGCGCTCGGGATGGGTCTCGCCGTAGGCCAGCGCCAGCGTGGAACCCCAGGAGCCGCCGAACACCAGCCAGCGCTCGATGCCGAACATGGCGCGCAGGCGTTCGATGTCCTCGACCAGGAGCTGGGTGGTGTTGTTGCGCCATTCGCCCAGCGGGGTGGACTTGCCGGCCCCGCGCTGGTCGAACAGGATGATGCGGTAGTGCTGCGGATCGAAGAAGCGCCGGTGCTGGACCGACAGTCCGGCGCCCGGCCCGCCATGCAGGAACAGCACCGGCACCCCGTGCGGATTGCCGACCTCCTCCCAGTAGATGGTGTGCAGTTCGTCCACCGGCAGCATGCCGTGGCGCAGCGGTTGAATCGGGGGGTAGAGGGCGGAGGGAATGGCGGGCATGGCAAGCGATCCGGTGACGTTGGAAACGATTGTACCGAATCTTGTAGCGCAGACATGATACAAAAAATACACCACCCCTTCGGGTGGTGTATCAGATCGCATCAGTACATGTGCTGGCCGCCGTTGATGGCGATGTTGGCGCCGGTGACGAAGGCCGCTTCGTCGGAGGCCAGATAGGCCACCAGGCCCGCCACTTCCTCCGGCTTGCCCAGGCGCGCCATCGGGATCTGCGGGATGATCTTGGTTTCCAGGACCTCGGTCGGGATCGCCATCACCATCTTGGTGCCGATGTAGCCGGGCGAGATGGTGTTCACGGTCACGCCCTTGCGCGCCACTTCCAGCGCCAGCGCCTTGGTGAAGCCGTGCATGCCGGCCTTGGCGGCCGAATAGTTGGTCTGGCCGAAGGCGCCCTTCTGCCCGTTCACGGAGGAGATGTTGATGATGCGGCCCCAGCCGCGCTCGACCATGCCGTCGCACACCGGCTTGGTCATGTTGAACACGGAATCCAGGTTGGTCTTGATGACCGCGTCCCAGTTCACCTTGTCCATCTTCTTGAAGGTCATGTCGCGCGTGATGCCGGCGTTGTTCACCAGCACGTCGATCTCGCCCACTTCCTTGCGGATCATCGCCACGCTGGTCTGCGCGTTATCGTAGTCGGCCACGTCGCACGGGTAGGCTTTGAAGTCGTAGCCCTGTTCTTTCATGGCGCCCAGCCATGCCTCGACCTTGGTGTTACCGGGCGAATAGGTGGTCACCACCGTGTAGCCGAGCGCCGCCATCTTGATGCAGATCGCTTCGCCCAGCCCGCCCATACCTCCGGTCACTAATGCAACTCTAGCCATCGTCTTCTCCTGTTTTATTACGATCACTCTCGTTCTACTGCCAAAGCCACACCCATGCCACCGCCGATGCACAGGCTGGCCAGCCCGCGCTTGGCGTCGCGGCGCTGCATCTCGTGCAGCAGGCTCACCAGGATGCGCGCGCCGGAGGCGCCGATCGGGTGGCCCAGCGCGATGGCGCCGCCATTGACGTTGATCTTGCTCGTATCCCAGCCCATCTCGCGGTTGACCGCGATGGCCTGGGCCGCGAAGGCCTCGTTGATTTCCATCAGGTCCAGGTCCTCGTGGGTCCAGCCGGCCTTCTTGAGGCACAGGCGCGAGGCCGACACCGGGCCCATGCCCATGATGGACGGGTCGATCGCGGCCGAGGAATAGGCCTTGATGCGCGCCAGCGGGGTCAGGCCCAGGGCCTTGGCGCGCGAGGCGGACATCATGACCACGGCGGCGGCGCCGTCGTTGATGCCGGAGGCGTTGCCGGCCGTGACCGTGCCGTCCTTGGCGAAGGCCGGGCGCAGGCTGGACAGCGACTCGAGCGTGCTGCCGTGCTTGGGATACTCGTCCGTGTCGACCACGGTCGTGCCCTTCTTGCCGACGATCTCGAAGGGGATGATCTCGTCCTTGAACTTGCCGGCCTTCTGGGCCGCCTCGACCTTCTGCTGGGACGCGAGGGCGAATTCATCCTGGGCGGCGCGGCTCACGTCGTACTTCTTGGCGACGTTCTCGGCCGTGATACCCATGTGGTACTGGTTATAGACGTCCCACAGGCCGTCCACGATCATGGTGTCGACCAGCTTGGTGTCGCCCATGCGGAAGCCGTCGCGCGAGTTGGGCAGCACGTGGGGCGACAGGCTCATGCTTTCCTGGCCGCCGGCGATGACGATGTCGGCGTCGCCCAGCTTGATGGCCTGGGCCGCGAGATGGGTGGCCTTCAGGCCCGAGCCGCAGACCTTGTTGATGGTGAAGGCGGGAATCATGTCCGGCAGTCCGGCCTTGATGCCAGCCTGGCGCGCCGGGTTCTGGCCGACGCCGGCGGTCAGCACCTGGCCCAGGATGAGCTCGCTGACAGCGGCCGGATCGATGCCGGTCTGCTGGATCAGGTGCTTGATCACGTGCGCGCCGAGCTCGGACGCCGGAATCTTGGACAGGGCGCCGCCGAATTTGCCGACCGCGGTACGGCCCGCGGCTACGATTACCACATCTTCCATTGTGCTCTCCATGTGCGAACTGCGAATATCAGGGCATAGCCCTCAAGCATAACGACCCGCCAGGCTTGGTCTTTGCGCGATGTCAAATCTTAACAGCATGTCCAGAACAAGTCGCGTGCAGCACGCCAGCATGCCAGCGGGGCGTGACGGCGCCATGACTTGCAAGTGCCGTGCCTGGAGAAACGGCGTCGCGCGCACCATGGCGGTGCACGCTTCCGCTACAATGCCGGCTTTTTTGGGACTTGCCATGAAACGCATCCTCGCCGCTGCCCTGACCCTGGTCCTGCCGTTCGCTGCCGCCGCCGCGCCCGCCGCGGCCAGCCCCAAGACTACCCACGACCTGCTGGCCGCGATCCAGGCCGAAAAACTGGTGCGCATGAAGGCCGGCATGGCCCGCTACGCCAACGAGCAGCAACGCCAGGCGGTCACCGCCCGGATCGAGGCGGTGCCGGCCGAGACCATCTACAGCCGCCTGTCCGGCCCCGTGGCCAAGCTGGTGAGCGAAGCGACGGCGGCCGAAATGACCCGCTTCTTCCGCGGCAGCTATGGCCAGAAGCTGGTGCACGCCAAGTACAACAGCGGCCCCAGCCTGTACGCCCAGGAGCCGAAGCCGACCGCGGCCGAGGCGGCCGAGCTCAAGCGTCCGGCCGTGGTCCAGGCGCGCGCCGCCTACGCCCAGGCCGAGGCCGCCATCGAGCACGAGGCCTTCTTGCTGGTCACCCAGCTGGGCAACGGCAAGTAAGGCCAGCAACGGCGGGGCTTTCCGGCCCCGCCTGTCTCCCTTTTGCCGAGTTTTCACAGTAGAATGCACGGAATTTGCAGGCTCTTCCGGGTCTGCGCCAACCGTCGCCCGTATGTCCAAGAAGTCCATCGAAATCAAGATTTCCACCGTGGTCGCCGTGTCGGCCATCCTGCACGTGGCCGATCCGCTCCTGCTGGACGCCGCCCTGCGCGAGATGACGGGCGGCACGCCTGACTTCTTCGACGACGAATTCGCCGTCATCGACGTGTCCCATGTGCAGGACGAGCACCTGGAGTGGGACCGCCTGGTGGCCCTGCTGAAGAAATACCGCCTGAACGCGGTGGCCGTGCGCGGCGCGACCGCCGACATGGAACGCCAGATTCGCGCCCGCGGCCTGGCCCTGGACGATGGCGGCACCCGCCCGGCGCGCGAGGAAGCTCCGGCCGCGGTCCCGGCGCCGGCGCCGGCGCCGACCGCCGCCCCGGCTCCGGCGGCCGCGGCCGTGGCCGCGGCCGCCACCATGATCATCGACCAGCCGGTGCGCGCCGGCCAGCGCATCTACGCGCGCGGCGCCGATCTGGTGGTCACGGCCGTGGTCAACAACGGCGCCGAGATCATCGCCGACGGCTCGATCCACGTGTACGCCCCGCTCAAGGGCCGGGCCTTGGCGGGCGCGGCCGGCAACGCCGAGGCGCGCATCTTCGCCCTCGCCATGGAGCCGGAACTGGTCTCGATCGCCGGCGTGTACACCACCTTCGACGACGGCCTGCCCGCCGCCGTGGCCGGCAAGACGGCCCAGGTGCGCCTGGCTGGCGACCGGCTCGATTTGGCCCCGCTGGGTTCGACTTCCCGCTCTTAACCGACTTTTTCTAAAGGACTATTTGTGGCACGAATCATTGTTGTGACGTCCGGCAAGGGCGGGGTCGGCAAGACCACCTCCAGCGCCAGCTTCTCCTCCGGTCTCGCCCTGCGCGGGCACAAGACCGCCGTGCTCGACTTCGACGTCGGCCTGCGCAACCTCGACCTCATCATGGGTTGCGAACGGCGCGTCGTGTACGACCTGATCAACGTGATCAACGGCGAGGCCACGCTGCACCAGGCCATGATCAAGGACAAGCACACCGACAACCTGTACATCCTGCCGGCCTCGCAGACGCGCGACAAGGACGCGCTGTCCGAAGAAGGCGTGGAGCGGGTGTTGCACGAATTGATCCAGATGGGCTTCGAGTACATCGTGTGCGATTCGCCGGCCGGCATCGAGCACGGCGCCCTGATGGCCCTGACCTTCGCCGACGACGCCCTGATCGTCACCAACCCGGAAGTGTCGTCGGTGCGCGACTCCGACCGCATCCTCGGTATCATCCAGGCCAAGTCGCGCCGCGCCCAGTCGGGCGGCGAACCGGTCAGGGAGCATCTCCTGATCACCCGCTATTCGCCCAAGCGCGTGGACGCCGGCGAGATGCTGTCCTTCGAGGACGTGCAGGAGATCCTGCGCATTCCGCTGATCGGCATCATTCCGGAATCCGAATCCGTGCTGCACGCGTCCAACCAGGGCAATCCGGCGATCCACATGACGGGCAGCGACGTGTCGCAGGCCTACGAGGACGTGGTCGCGCGCTTCCTCGGCGAGACCGAGCGCCCGCTGCGCTTTACCACGTACGAGAAACCGGGCCTGTTCAAGCGCCTGCTGGGAGCGAAATAATGGCACTGCTCGATTTTCTGTTCGCGCCCAAGCCCAAGAGCGCGAACGCGGCCAAGGAACGGCTGCAGATCATCATCGCCCGCGAGCGGCACCACCGTTCGGGGCCGGACTTCCTGCCGGCCCTGCATTCGGAGCTGATCGCGGTGATTTCCAAGTACACCAAGGTCAATCCGGACGACATCAAGATTTCGCTGGATCGGCAGGGGAATCTGGAGGTGCTGGATGTGAATGTGGTGTTGCCGGACGCTTGAGGCCGTAAACCGGGGTCAGACCCCAACCGGAAAACCCGGGGTCAGACCCCTCGCGCCGAGAGCAGTTCCGCGGCCACGGCGGCGCAGGCGTCGACGTGCTGGTAGCCCATCTGGCGGAACACGGCGAAGCCGACCGCCGCCGAGGCCACCTGGCCCGCCAGCGGCACCACCTTGGCGGCCGTCTTGGCAACCAGTTTCGTGCCCGCCTTCCGGAACAGCTTGAGCGCCAACTCCCGCGTGACGAGCTTGCCCACCAACATGCCGCCGGCGCCGACCGCCGCCTCGTAGGCGATGATCCGAAAACGCGGCGCCAGGCGCCCGATCTGCGCCTCCGACAAGCCGAAGGCGCGGTTCACGTCGTCCACCAGCATCGTAAACAAGGACACGTCCGACACCAGGTCCACTCCCGGCAGGGGCACCGCCGCCATTCCGGCCGCGATGGCGGCGCGCTTGCGCACCATCTTGCGGCATTGGTCGCGCAAGGCGGCAATTTCCTCCGGAGTGGAGGGCACCAGGGTCCAGTCGGCGGTCATTTCGTTACCCAGTTACAACACTTTCCAGGAATCCGCTAAGGCGATTGTCATAGCTACCGGATAAGTGTACCGTGTAATCACACGTCATCTGCATAGATTTCTTTTTGTAAAGTTTTGCGTTTTCCGGTAGCATGGCTTTGTAAAAGTCTGTATTGCCGACCATGAAAATCGCTGTCCTCGATCCCGATCGCTCGCAGTCCGACCTGATCTCCCAGGTGCTGACTCAGGCCGGGCATACTTGCCAGGTTTTTGCCAGCGGCAAGGACTTGCTCGGGCAGCTGCGCAAGGATGGCTGCGACATGGTGATCCTGGACTGGAACGTGTCCGACCTCTCGGCCGCCGACGTGCTGCGCCGGGCCAAGGAAAAACTGCCCGCCAACGCGCCCCTGATGTTCATCACCACCAGCGCCGGCGAGGACGACATCGTGGCCGGCATGACGGCCGGCGCCGACGACTACCTGATCAAACCCCTGCGCCGCGGCGAACTGCTGGCGCGCACCCAGGCCACCCTGCGCCGGGCCTATCCGTCCCAGAACGGCGCCGAGCAGCTAACCTTCGGGCACTATACCTTCGAGACCCGCCCGGGGCGCCTGCTGATGCACGGCAGCCCGATCGAGGTCACCCACAAGGAATTCTATCTGGCCCTCCTGTTCTTCCGGAACATCGGCCGCCCGCTGTCGCGCGCCTTCATCCACGAATCGGTGTGGATCCGCGAAAGCGTCGTTCCCTCGCGCACCATGGACACCCACGTCTCGCGCGTGCGCAACAAGCTGCAGCTGCGTCCCGAGAACGGCTACCGCCTGGTGCCGGTCTACAGCTACGGCTACCGCCTGGAAAAGCTCGGCAGCTAGAAGGGGTATAATGACGGGGTCTCCCGCGTCTGTCCCGATCGCATGCAGCTGCTCGCCGTTGGCCTGAATCACAACACCGCACCCCTCGCGCTGCGCGAGAGGCTGGCGTTCGGCCCGGATCAGATCGGCCAGGCCGTGCAGGCCGCGCGCGACTGGTTCGCCCACATCGGCACCCGCCATGTGGACGAGGCGGCCATTCTCTCCACCTGCAACCGCACCGAGATGTACGCGGCCAGCGACGTGCCCAATCCGCTCGACGCGGGCGCCCGCTTCCTGGCCGAGTACCAGCGCCTGGACTTCAACGAGCTGCGCCCCCACCTGTACCTGCTGCCCCAGCACGAAGCCGTGCGCCACGCCTTCCGGGTCGCCTCCGGTCTCGACTCGATGGTGCTGGGCGAGGCCCAGATCCTGGGCCAGATGAAGGACGCGGTGCGCATCGCGGAGGAAGCCGGGGGCCTGGGCACCTATCTGCACCAGCTGTTCCAGCGCAGCTTCGCGGTGGCCAAGGAAGTGCGCACCACCACCGAGATCGGCGCCCACAGCGTGTCGATGGCGGCCGCCGCGGTGCGCCTATCACAGCGCATCTTCGACACGATGAGCGACCAGCACGTGCTGTTCATCGGCGCGGGCGAAATGATCGAGCTGTGCGCCACCCACTTCGCGGCCCAGAACCCGAAGTCGATCACGGTGGCCAACCGCACCATGGAACGCGGCGAGGCCCTGGCCCAGCGCCTGAACGGGCGCGCGATCCGCCTGGCCGCCCTGCCCGACCAGCTGCACCAGTACGACATCGTGGTCTCCTGCACCGCCTCGTCCCTGCCCCTGATCGGCCTGGGCCTGGTCGAGCGCGCCATCAAGCAGCGCCGCCACAAGCCCATGTTCATGGTGGACCTGGCCGTCCCGCGCGACATCGAAGCCGAAGTCGCGCGCCTGGACGACGTGTTCCTCTACACCGTGGACGACCTGGGCAAGGTGGTGCGCAGCGGGATCGAGCTGCGCCAGGCCGCCGTGGCCCAGGCCGAGGCGATCATCGAAACCCGGGTCCAGTCCTTCATGCACTGGATCGACGACCGCGCCGTGGTGCCGGTCATCCAGGACCTGCACGAGTCGAGCGAGACCCTGCGCCTGGCCGAACTCGAACGCGCGCGCAAGCTGCTGGCGCGCGGCGAGCCTGCCGACGCCGTGCTCGAGGCCCTGTCCAAGGGCCTGACCGCCAAATTCCTGCACGGGCCGCAGCAGGCCCTGCACCGCGCCAGCGGCGACGAGCGCGCGCGCCTGGCCGAACTGCTGCCCCAGCTGTTCCGCGGCCGCCGTTAGCGTCCCGCCCGTCCTTGCGCGCCGTCACCGGCGCCGCCGCTGCTCGTTTACCTTTTTCCTCGCACCGCTATGAAACCATCGATGCTGGCCAAGCTGGACCAACTGGCCAACCGTCTCGTCGAACTGGACGAACTGCTCATGTCCCAGGACGCGACGGCCAATATGGACAACTACCGCAAGATGACGCGCGAGCACGCCGAGCTCGGACCGCTGGTGGCCGTCTATCACCAATACCAGCAGGCGCAATCCGATCTTTCCGAAGCCCAGGCCATGCTGTCCGACCCGGAGATGAAGGACTTCGCGCAAGAGGAAATCGACGCCGCCCGCGCACGCACCGCGCAGCTCGACGTGGAGCTGCAGAAGATGCTGCTGCCGAAGGACGAGAACGACGAGCGCAACATCTTCCTCGAGATCCGCGCCGGCACCGGCGGCGAGGAGTCGGCCCTGTTCGCGGGCGACCTCTTGCGCATGTACACCCGCTTCGCGGAACGCCAGCGCTGGCAGGTGGAGATGGTCAGCGCCTCGGACTCCGACCTGGGCGGCTACCGCGAGGTCATCGTGCGCATCATCGGGCGCGGCGCCTACTCGAAACTGAAATTCGAATCGGGCGGCCACCGCGTGCAGCGCGTGCCGGCCACCGAAACGCAGGGCCGCATCCACACCTCCGCCTGCACCGTGGCCGTGATGCCGGAGGCGGACGACGTGGAGGACGTGAACATCAACCCGGCCGATCTGCGCATCGACACCTTCCGCGCCTCCGGCGCCGGCGGACAGCACATCAACAAGACCGATTCGGCGGTGCGCCTGACGCACCTGCCGACCGGGATCGTGGTCGAATGCCAGGACGACCGCAGCCAGCACAAGAACAAGGCCTCGGCCCTGAAGGTGCTGGCCGCGCGCATCAAGGACGTGCAGCTGCGCGAGCAGCAAAGCAAGGAGGCGGCGACCCGCAAGAGCCTGATCGGCTCGGGCGACCGCAGCGAGCGGATCCGCACCTACAACTTCCCGCAGGGACGGGTGACCGACCACCGCATCAACCTCACCCTGTACAAGCTCGATTTCATCATGGACGGCGACCTGGACGAACTGACAAGCGCCCTATCGGCCGAACATCAGGCCGAGCAACTGGCCGCCCTGGCGGATTAAAATAGACGCTTCACATTCGGGACGCCACGCCATGCCTTCGCTTCGCGCTTCGCTGTACCTCATCGCCGTCTACTGCCTCGCCCTGATCGGCGCGGCCTTGTATTTGCAGCACGTGCAGAACCTGCTGCCCTGCCCGTTGTGCGTGCTCCAACGCTACGCCTTCCTGGGCATCGCCCTGTTCGCGTTCATCGGCGCCGCCGCCAACAAGCCGAGGCTGGGCGCGGGGCTGGCCTTGATCAGCGCCGGCCTCGGCATCGGCACCGTGGCCAAGCATCTGTATGTGCTGGCGCACCCGGGCTTTTCGTGCGGGATCGATCCGCTGGAGACGAGCCTGAACAAGATCCCCACCGCCACCTACCTGCCCTGGCTGTTCCAGGCCGACGGCCTGTGCGAAAACGCCACTGACACGGTGCTCGGCCTGACCGTGCCGCAATGGTCCGCCGTGGGCTTCGGCATCGCCACCGTGGCCCTGCTGGCCGTGTGGCTGCGCGCCCGCGCCCGCCGATGAACGAGACGCTCGGCGCGCTGCTGGCACGGCTGCCGCTGGAGCCGCTGGAAAACCGCATCCTCGTAAGCCACGCGCTCGGCCTGTCGCGCGTGGCCCTCATCACGGAAGTGCAGCGCGCGCTGACGTCCGACGACGTGGCGCGCGTCGAAGCACTGGTCGCGCGCCGCGTGGCAGGCGAGCCGGTCGCCTACATCGTCGGCACCCGCGAGTTCTACGGGCTGCCGTTCCGGGTCTCGCCCGCCGTGCTGATTCCGCGCCCGGAAACGGAACACCTGGTCGAACTGGCACTGGAGCGCATGCCGCCGCGCGCGCGCGTGCTGGACCTGGGTACCGGCAGCGGCGCCATCGCCGTCGCGCTCGCGCACACGCGGCCGGACGCGCAGGTCACGGCGCTCGACCAGAGCGCCGAAGCACTGGCCGTCGCGCGCGCCAATGCCGCCGCCAACGGCGCGCCGGTGCGCTTCCTGCAAAGCGACTGGTTCAACGCAGTGGCCGACGACGAACGCTTCGACGTCATCGCCTCCAACCCGCCCTACGTGGCGGCGGACGACGCGCACCTGGCGCAGGGCGACCTGCGCTTCGAGCCGACCGGTGCGCTGACCGATCACGCCGACGGGCTGCAGGCATTGCGCACCATCGCCGCCGGCGCCCCCGCGCACTTGGCCGCGGGCGGCTGGCTCCTCATGGAGCACGGCTACGACCAGGGCGCCGCCGTGCGTCAGCTTTTGCTGCGCGCTTTCGACCAAGTCCAAAGCTGGCGCGACCTGGCCGGCATCGAGCGGGTTACGGGCGGAAAACTGCGTTAGCGCAGTTCCCTGCCGGAACAAGGGGGCCGCCGACGCGTCCGCCGAATTTCGGGTAACCTCTGCACACTTACCAATCTGGCAGTAGAAAGGACACCATCGTGTCGAACCGATTGACCAGCCGTCTGGCTTTGCTGGGCGACGAAGCGCACCGCGGCCTGCTTATCCAGGGACTGCGCGGCATCGAACGCGAGACGCTGCGCGTGGACCGCCAGGGCCACCTCGCGCGCACGCCGCACCCGGCCGGCACCGGCTCCGCGCTCACGCACTCGCAGATCACCACCGACTACGCCGAGACGCTGATGGAATTCATCACGCCGGCGGAGCACGACATCGGCACCACGCTCGCGCGCCTGGACGCCATCCACCGCTACGCCTACAGCAAACTGGGCGACGAAATGCTATGGAGCCAATCGATGCCGTGCGAGCTGCCGTCCGAGGAGGAGATCGAGATCGCCAACTACGGCCGCTCCAACATCGGCATGCTCAAGCACGTGTACCGACGCGGCCTGGCGCTGCGTTATGGGAAGGCCATGCAGTGCATCGCGGGCGTCCACTATAACTACTCGCTGCCCGAAACGCTGTGGGACGTGCTGCGCCACCACGACGGCGTCGAGGAAGAACGCCGCCAGCCGCTGCGCTCCTACCAGTCGGAGAGCTACATCGCCCTGATCCGCAACTTCCGCCGCTACAGCTGGCTGCTGATGTACTTGTTCGGCGCCTCGCCGGTGCTCTCGCGCAGCTTCCTGCGCGACCGTCCGCACAGCCTGGAACACCTCACCGACGACACGCTCTACCTGCCCTACGCGACCAGCCTGCGCATGAGCGACCTCGGTTACCACAACAACGCGCAGTCCGGCCTCACGCCGCACGAGAATTCGCTGGAAAGCTATGTGCAGACGCTGATGTGCGCCGTGCGCCGTCCCTACGAGCCCTACGCCGCCTTCGGCACCCAGCGCGATGGCGAATGGGTGCAGCTGAACACCAATGTGCTGCAGATCGAGAACGAGTACTACTCCACGATCCGTCCCAAGCGCGTGATCCGCACGGGCGAGCGCCCGGTGCAGGCGCTGTGCAGCCGCGGGGTGCAGTACATCGAAGTGCGCTGCCTGGACGTCGACCCGTTCGAGCCGATCGGGATCGCACTCGACACCGGCCGCTTCCTGGACGCCTTCCTGCTGTTCTGCGCCCTGGACGAGAGCCCCTTCATCAACGAAATGCAAAGCCAGGTCCACGCGCGCAACTTCCTGCGCACCGTGAAGGAAGGCCGCAAGCCGGACCTGACCCTCACCCGCGGCGAGGAGGAAGTGCCGCTGCGCGCCTGGGCCGAGGAACTGCTGGAGCGCATCCGCCAGGCGGCGCAGCTGCTGGACGCGGAGCGCGACGACGACGCGCATCAGCACGCGCTGTCCCTGCAACGCGCCAAGGTGGCCGATCCGGAACTGACGCCCTCCGCGCGGGTGCTGGCCGAGGTGCGCGCGGCCGGCTCGTTCCAGGCCTTCGGTCTGCGCATGAGCGAGCAGCACGCCGCCTACTTCCGTTCCAGCCCGCTGATGCCGGCCGAGGAGCAGATGTTCGACGAGATGGCGGCCGCCTCGCTGGCGGAACAGGCCCAGATCGAAGCGGGCGACACCCTGCCCTTCCACGAGTTCGTCGCGGCCTACAACGCCAGCCGTCTGTGCGGCGAAGTGCGCGAATGAGATGCTCACCTTCTTCAACGAGCACCACGCCCAGCATCACGGACGCTACGAGATGTTCCGCGGCGAAGCGGTGCCGTGCTTCGAGCAGCCGGCGCGGATCGACCTGATCGCGGCCGAATTCACGCGGCGCGGGCTGGGACGCATCGTCACGCCGCATGGCGTGCCGCTGATGTCGCTGGAACGCGTGCACGCGCCGCGCTACCTGCACTTCCTGCGCAGCGCATGGAGCGACTGGGTGGCGCTCGATCCGGCCAACGCCGGCAAGGACGCCTTCCCCGCCGTGTGGCCGGTGCGCACCCTGCGCAGCGACGTCGAGCCGGAGAACTTCTGCGCCCGCTTCGGCCTGTATTCGATGGACAGCGGCACGCCGCTCACGGCCGGCACCTGGACCGCCGCCAAGACCGGCGCGGACTGCGCGGTCAACGCGGCCCATGCGCTGCGCATGGGCGAGCGCGCGGCCTTCGCCCTCACCCGTCCGCCCGGCCACCACGCGGGCGCCGACTTCTGCGGCGGCTCTTGCTTCCTGAACAACGCGGCGATCGCGGCCCAGCATCTGCTCGACGACGGCCTGCAGCGGGTCGCCATCCTCGACCTCGATTACCATCACGGCAACGGCACCCAGAGCATCTTCTACGAGCGCAGCGACGTGCTGTTCGTGTCGATCCACGCCGATCCGCGCCACGAGTTCCCGTTTTACCTCGGCCACGCGGACGAGACCGGGGCCGGTGCGGGCCAGGGCTACACGATGAACGTGCCGCTCGCGCCGGGCGCCGGCACGGCGCAGTGGCTGATGGCGCTGGAGACGGCTTGCCTGAAGATGTCGGCCTACGGCCCGCAGGCGCTGGTGGTGTCCCTCGGCGCCGACACCTACGGCGGCGATCCGCTGTCCACTTTCACTCTGGCCAGCGGCGACTTCCTGCGCATCGGCGAGCGCCTGTCCTTCCTCGACCTGCCGACGCTGTTCGTGCTGGAGGGCGGGAACGTGGTGGACGAACTGGGAATCAACGTGGTCAATGTATTGGAAGGCTTCGAGACGGCGGCATGATGGAACTGAGATGGCAGGAGGCGCCGTTCGAGGCGCTGACCGTGCATGAACTGTACGCGATCATCGCGGCGCGGCAGAACGTGTTCATCCTGGAGCAGCAATGCTTCTATCCGGACCTGGACGGGGCCGACCAGGCGGCGCATCACCTGGTGGCGTGGACCCCGCAAGGCGAGGTGGCGGCCTACCTGCGCGTGATTGCGCCCGGTGTGAAGTACGAGGAGGCGTCCATCGGCCGCGTGCTGACCACGGCTGCCGCGCGCGGGACCGGCGCCGGGCGCGAGCTGGTGCGGCGCGGCGTGAAACTGGCGGCGCGCCTGTATCCCGGCGTGGCGATCCGCATCGGCGCCCAGGCCCATCTGGAGCGCTTCTACGGCGACTTCGGTTTCGTCGCCGCCGGCGCGCCCTACGACGAGGACGGCATCCTGCACATCGAGATGCTGCGCGCCTAGAACGTGATCACGAAACGCGCGCCGCCCTGGGCCGGACGCGCGTAGCGCACGGTGCCGCCGTTGGCATGCACCAGGTGGCGCACCATCGCCAGGCCGATGCCGCTGCCCTGCTTGCGGGTGCTGAAGAAGGGCGTGAAGATCGAGCCGACCAATTCATCCGGCACGCCCGGTCCATTGTCGCTCACCTCGATGCGCAGCCGGCCCCCACGCGCCAGGCGCGCCCGCACGCTGGCCTGGGGCCGGGGCGTGTCCGCGGTCGCCTCGGCCGCGTTCTTCAGGAGATTGATCAGCGCCTGCTCCAGCTGGCCGGGGTCGGCGCGCACCTCGAGCGTGGGCGGCTCGACCGCGAAATCGACCTGGCCGCCGCGCGCCTGCCAGGCCGCGCCGACCAGCATGCCGACCCGCGCGAACAGGTCCGCCACCGGCACCAGCTCCGGCTTGGCGGCGGGCAGGTTGGACAGGCTGCGGTAGCTGCCGACGAAGCTCACCAGGCTGTCGGCGCGCCGGCCGATGGCGTCCAGCGCGACTTGCAGGTCGAGGTTGGCATCGGCCGGCAGCTGCGGCTTGAGCTCCTCCAGCAAGTCGAAGGCGGTGCGCGACAGCGAAGCGACCGGCGTCAGCGAGTTCATGATCTCGTGGGTCAGCACGTGCACCAGCTGCTGCCAGGCCCGCAAGGCCGCCGCTTCCAGCTCGCTCTCCACCGGCATCAGGGCCACGATGCGTCCGCTCGCTCCGCGCAAGGTCACCGCCGACACGGCGGCCAGCGCACGCTCGTCGCCGCGCTCGGTCTGGAAGCTGACCAGCCGACGTGTGTCCACCGGCAGGGCGCGCAACTGGGCGAACAACGCCTGCGGATCGGCGGCGCGGCCCGGCGCCAGCAGGCGGCGCCCGTTGGCGTTGAGCGCGGTCACCGGTTCGTCCGGACCGGCGTCGACACGGAACAAGGCGATCGGTGCGTGCTCGAGACGCGCCTCGAGCGCGAGTGCGTTATCGAGCAAGGCGCGCTGATCGGGGGTGATGGGCAGGACTTCGGGTGCGGGCATGCGCAAGACGCGACGCAGGGCGCGCAAGGCGCGCAACAGCATGGCGAACAGCACCGCCATCCCCAAGGCGCAACCCACGACGATGCGCGGCGCGTCCAGGAAGGCGCCCGCCGTCACGCCAAGCGCGGCCAGGCCGGCGGCGCAGCCGGCAATGGCGGCGCGCAGGCGGCCTTCAGAGACCATGCTTTTCCAGTTTGCGGTACAAGGCCGCGCGCGACAGGCCGAGCAGGCGGGCCGCGCGGCTGATGTTGCCCCCGGCCTGATCCAGCGCCGCCGCGATGGTGCCGCGCTCGATCGCGTCCAGACGCAAGTCGTCGGCGCGCGGGGCCGCGGCCTCGGCGGGACGTGATGGGGCGTTCTGCGCCGCGCCGGCCACGCCCGCGCTGCCGGCCTCCGCCGCCATGGCGCTCAGGGCCGCGAAGGGCGAAACGGCCGGGGCCGGCGCGGCGGATGACGGCAGGCCGAAATCCGCGTAACGGTATTCCGCATCGGTGCCGAGGATGACGGCGCGCTCGCAGGCGTGGCGCAGCGCGCGCACGTTGCCCGGCCAGGCATGCGCCTGCAGCGCGGCCAGGTCCGGTGCGGACAGCGTGCGCGCCGGCTTGCCGTACTGCGCCTCGTAGTGCGCCAGGTAGTGCCGCAGCAGCGGGCCGATGTCCTCGCGCCGCGCGCGCAAGGGCGGCACGCGCAGCACGATGGTATTCAGACGGAACAGCAGGTCGGGGCGGAACACCGCCGGATCGAACAGGCGCTCCTCATCCAGATTGGTCGCGCTCACGATCCGCACGTCCACCGCTTCGGGGCGGTCCGCGCCGATCGGCGTCACCTCGCGCCGCTCGAGGGCCGTGAGCAGCTTGGCCTGCGCGGCCAGCGGGAGGTTGCCGATCTCGTCGAGGAACAGGGTTCCGCCGCGCGCGGCCTGGAAGCGCCCGAGGCGGGCCTCCTTGGCGTCGGTGAAGGCGCCGCGCCGGTGGCCGAACAACTCGCTCTCGACCGTAGTTTCGGGGAGCGCGCCCATGTCCACCGCCAGGAACTGTCCGGCGGCGCGGCGCGAGGCCAGGTGCACGGCGCGCGCCACCAGTTCCTTGCCCACGCCGTTCTCGCCCAGCACCAGCACATTGGCCTCGGTCGGGCCGACGCTGGCGATCATGGCCTTCAGTTCGCGCATCGGCGCCGAATCGCCCAGCAGGGCGCTGGCCGCATCCGTGGACGCGGGGGCGGTGCGCCGGGCGAGCGCGCTTGCGACGGCGGCGACCAGGCGCGTATTGTCCCAGGGCTTGGTGATGAAGTCGCCGGCGCCGCGCTTGAGGGCCTCCACCGCCAGCGGGACGTCGGCATAGGCGGTCAGCGCGATCACGTTCGGCGGCTGCGCCAGCGCGCGCAGGCGGTCGAGCACCGCCAGCCCTTCCTGGCCGTCGACCCGCCCGGGCGTGAAATTCAAATCCAGCAGCACCACGTCCGGCGCGTCCTGGGCCAGCGCGGCATCCAGCCCGCCCGGCCCATTCAGCACGCTGGCCCGCCCGAAGCGGCGGCGCAGCAGCAGCTGCGCGGCGCAGGCCACATCGGGGTCGTCGTCCAGGATCAGGATGAAAGGCGGCTCGGCCATCGTCAGCACGGCAGTATCGGTGCGGGCCATTCTAGCAGCGCCACGCCGGGCGGAACACCTGTCCGGATCCGCACACCCAAAACTGTCCGGAACCGGACGAATTGGCCCGAATTGGCGGCAAAAACACGTGGCACGGGACTTGCAAAGTAGAGCGCATCAACAACCGGAACACACCCATGGACCGTATTCCCCCTCAAGTCATCACCGGCGCCGGCATGGACACGGTGCTGCCGCGCCGGCGCCGCTTCCCGGTCCGCCGCGCCGGGGTGGCCGCGCTGGCGCTCGGCGCCGCGGCGGCCGCCCTCTGGTTCCTGCTGCCGCGCGGCCTGGCCGTACCGGAGCGCGACGTGCGCCTCGCCGCCGCCACGCGCGGCACCTTCAACGACGACGTGGCGGTGCGCGCCAGCGCCCAGCCCCTGCATTCGGTGATCCTGGACGCCGTCGAATCGGGGCGGGTCGAGGAAGTCGTCGCCCACGACGGCCAGCTGGTGAAGAAGGGCGAGCTGCTGTTCCGCCTGTCGAACCCGCAGCGCAACCTGGAACTGCTGGCGCGTCAGACCGAACGCGCGCAGCAGATCTCCAACCTGTCCAACCTGCGCGTGACCCAGGAGGCGAGCCGCACCGACCACGAACGGCGCCTGGCCGACCTGCAGTTCGCGCTGGAGCAGGCGCGCAAGCAGCACGCGCGCAACGAGCAGCTGGCCGCGCGCGGCTTCATTTCGTCCGTCGCGCTGGAAGAATCGCGCGACAAGCTGGCCCAGGCCGCGCACAACGTCGACCTCGAACGCAGCGGCGGCGCCACCGACGAGCGCGTGCGGCGCGCCGCCCTCGGCCAAATGGAAACGGCCATCGCCGGCATCGACTCGGGCCTCAAACTGGTGGCGGCCACGGTGGACGCACTCGCCGTGCGGGCGCCGGTCGACGGCAAGCTGACCGGCTTTCGCCTGCAGGTCGGAGAGACCGTCAAACCGGACCAGAACATCGGCCGCATCGACGACCCGGACCGCTTCAAGCTTTCGGCCGAGGTGGACGAGTACTACCTGGGTCGCATGACGGTCGGCCGGCGCGGCCTCGCCACGCTGGACGGCCAAAGCCACCCCATCGAGATCAGCACCATTTACCCGCAGATCAAGGACGGCCGCTTCACGGTGGAACTGGTGTTTCGCGGCCCCCAGCCGGCGCTCTCGCCGGGCCAGAGCCTGAATGCCCAGATCACGCTCGGCCAGCCGGCACCGGCCCTGCTGCTGCCCAGCGGAGCCTTCCTGAACGAAACCGGCGGCAGCTGGGTGTTCGTCGTCGACCGCGCCGGCAATGCCGCGCGCCGCGCCGTGCGCCTTGGACGGCGCAGCGCGAGCCAGGTCGAAATCGTGTCCGGCCTGGCCGAAGGCGACCGGGTGATCGTGTCAAGCTATGCGGCATTCGGCAAGTCCGAGCGCCTTCAATTGTCGAAGTAAGCAACCGAGGAACCAACCACCATGCTCAAACTTGTAGGCATCAGCAAAGTCCACCAGGCCGGGGAAGTCCAGACCCGCGCCCTGGACGGCATCGATCTGGAAATCGAAGCCGGCGAATTCGTCGCCATCACCGGGCCGTCCGGCTGCGGCAAATCGACCCTGCTGTCGGTGCTCGGCCTGCTCGATGCGCCCAGCACCGGCGAATACTGGCTGGAAGGCCGCAACATCGCCGGCAGCAGCGAGGATGCGCTGAACCGGCTGCGCCGCGGCCGCATCGGCTTCATCTTCCAGAGCTTCAACCTGATCGAGGAATTGAGCGTGCGCGAGAACGTGGAACTGGCACTGGAGTACCTGGACGTGCCGGCCGCCGAGCGGCGCCGCCGCGCCGAGGCCATGCTGGAAAAACTGGGAGTGGCGCACCGCGCCGGCCACCATCCGTCCCAGCTGTCCGGCGGCCAGCAGCAGCGCGTGGCGATCGCGCGCGCCCTGGTGCAAGGCCCCGCCCTACTGCTGGCGGACGAACCGACCGGCAACCTGGATACGGCCCACGGCGACGAGGTCATGCGCCTGCTGCGCGCCATCAACGCCGAAGGCACGACCGTGGTCATGGTCACGCACTCGCCCGCGCACGCCGCCCAGGCCTCGCGCACCCTGCACCTGCTCGATGGCCGCATCGTGGTCGACGCGCTGCAGGCCGCCGCCTGAGGAGACGCCATGAACCTGCGTGATTTCAGGATCGGCTGGCGCCTGCTGTGGCGCGAGCCGGGATATTCGGCCGTGGTGGTGCTGGGCCTCGCGGTCGGCGTGGCCGTGTGCTACCTGCTGCTCGGGATGGTGCGCAACGCCTTCAATTTCGAAAGCAAGGTCCCGGATAGCGACCGCATCTACCTCGTCAAGCAGCTGTGGAATACAGCCGGCAGCGACCATACCTGGGGCTATGGCGCCAGCCTGCCCGCGCGCGACGCGCTGACCGGAAGCGGCCTGCCGCTGCTGGTATCGGCCGCCATCCACCGCGAAGTGGATGCGCGCATCGACGCACGCGTCATGACGGTGGACGTGCTGGCAGTCGATGCCGACTATCCGCGCATCTTCGGCCTGCGCGCGCTGGCCGGCGACCTCGACGCCACGCTGCGGCGGCCGGACGCGCTCGCCCTCACCCGGGCGACGGCGGAACGCCTGTTCGGCGCGGCCAACGCGCTGGGCCGGGTGGTGCAGATCGGCGGCAATCCGTACACGGTGACGGCGCTGCTGCCGGACATGCCCGAGGCCAGCACGATCGGCTACGAGGCGCTGGCCGGGTCGTCGACGCGCATCTGGCCCGACGAATACCGCAAGCTGGTCACCACCAACTGGGGCTCGAGCCACGGCGACGTGTTCTTCAAGCTGCGCGACGGCGCCACGACGGACCAGGCGCTGGCCACGCTGCGCCGCACCTTCCTCGCCTCCGGCTTCAACCAGCGCCTGTCGCCGGCCGAACGCGCCGCCACCGGCGGGCGCGACCTGATCGAATTCAAGGCCGCCTCCCTGCGCGAGCGCTATCTCGATCCCGAGGTGCCGCAGCAATCGGCCACCCGCAGCCGCCTGGCGCTGGCGGGGCTGTCCGCGGTGGCCGTGCTGATCCTCGTGCTGGCCGCCACCAACTACGTGAACCTGGCCACGGTGCGCACCCTGCGCCGCCAGCGCGAGATCGCCATGCGCAAGGTGCTGGGCGCGAGCGCAGGCCGCGTGGTGCGCCAGTTCCTGGCCGAATCGGTGCTGGTGAGCCTGATCGCCACCGCCTTCGGACTGCTGCTGGCCTGGCTGCTGCTGCCCGCCTTCGGCGCCATGCTGGGGCGGACCTTCGACGACTTCTTCGAGCTGCCGATGCTGGCCGGGGCGCTGGGCGGCGCGATCGTGCTGGGCATCCTGGGCGGCGCCTATCCCGCCTGGGCCGCGCTGCGCATGCGCCCGAGCTCCGCGCTGGCCGGCCGCGGCAACGCCGAGACGGCCGGCGGACTCTGGCTGCGGCGCGTGCTGACGGTGGTGCAGTTCGCCACGGCGATGGCCCTGACCTGCCTGACGGTGGCCATCGCCTGGCAGACCAGGTACGCCGCCAATCTCGACCCCGGCTTCGATCCGGCCCGCATGACCATCGTCGAAACCCATGGCGACCTGCGCGACGCGAACGTGAACGGCTTCCGCGCCGCCGTGGCCGCCCTGCCCGGCGTGTCCGGCGTGGCCGCCGCCGGCGCGGACGTGACGCACAACTACAATTTCACGGCGCTCGAGCGCGACGGCCGCGAGGCGGTCAACCTCAACTGGCTGTGGGTGAGCGCGGACTGGTTCGACGTGCACGGCCTCAAGCCCCTGGCCGGCCGCCTGTATGCGCCGGCGACGGATGGCCCCGCCAACGACAACGTCATCGTGATCAACGCCGCCGCCGCGCGCAAGCTCGGCTTCGCCAGCAACGAGGCGGCCGTCGGCGCCTACGTCAAGGAACAGGGCATCGCACGCCAGGTCATCGGCGTCGCGCCGGACATCCGCCACCGTTCGGCCAAGGAGGCGATGCAGGCGACCATGTACCGCCTCGGCAAGCGCACCGGGGTGTTCACCGTGCTCGCCAGCGGCGACCGGGCCGCGGTACAGGCCGGGATCGAGGGACTGTGGCCACGCTTCTTCCCCAACGACCTGCTGATCATGAACAACGCGGAGAGCTACTTCGCCCGCGCCTACGCGGACGACCGGCGCATGGCGGCACTGCTGGCCGCATCCAGCGTGGTGGCGGCGGCCATCGCGGCCTTCGGCATCTACGTGCTGGCCGCCTACAGCGTGCAGCGCCGCGGCAAGGAGATCGTGCTGCGCAAGCTGTACGGCGCCGACGCGCGCGCCATCGCCCTCCTGGTCGGGCGCGAATTCGGCGTCCTCCTGGGCGCGGCCGCGCTGATCGGCCTGCCGCTGGCCTGGCTCGGGACGGAGCGCTATCTCGCCTCCTTCATCGAGCGCGCGCCGGTGGAGGCGCCGGCGCTGGCCCTGGCGCTCGGCGTGGCGCTGCTGGTGGCCCTGTTCTCCACCGTACGGCACACGCTCGGTGCCCTGCGCATGACGCCCGCCGCCCTGCTGCGCGACTAGCGGATGGCCGCACTATAATGGCCGCTTTATGCGCGGGGGTTAAGCATGGCGGATCTGGTTTCCTGGAGCGGTGGTAAAGACTCCTGCCTCGCGTTCTGGCGCGCGCGCCAGGCCGGAGCCGATATCCGCCTGCTGGTGACGGCGATGGACGAGGACGGGGCGCGCTCCCGTTCCCACGGCGTGCCGCCGGCCCTCATCCGCGCCCAGGCCGAGGCGCTCGGCCTGCCGCTGCGCTTCTACGAAACCACCTGGGCCACCTACGAAGACAAGTTCGTGCAGCTGCTGCGCGAGGCGCACGCGGACGGCATCGGCGGCGCCATCTTCGGCGACATCGACCTCGAGCCGCACCGCGAGTGGGAAGAGAAGGTCTGCGCGCAAGCCGGCCTGACCCCGCGCCTGCCGCTATGGGGCGAGCCGCGCCGCCAGCTGGTGGACGAGTTCCTGGCCGCCGGCTTCAAGGCGGTGGTGGTGTGCGTGAACGGGAATTACCTCGGCCCGGAATGGTGCGGACGCGAATTCGATGCGGCCTTCCTGGCCGAACTGCCGGCCGGCGTGGATGCCTGCGGCGAGAACGGGGAATTCCACACCTTCGTGTACGACGGGCCGGCTTTCCGCCAGCCCGTACCGATGGCGCGCGGCCCGATCCAGAAATGGACCGCGCCGCCGGAGATGGGGAGCTGGACCTACTGGTTCCAGTCCTGGAACTGAGTTACTGGGCGGCGGTCAGTTCGAGCTCGAACACCAGGCCCGCGTTCGGCGGGATCGAGCTGCCGTTGCCGGTCGCACCGTAACCGAGCGCGCTCGGAATCAGGACGGTGCGCTTGCCGCCCACCTTCATGCCCACCACGCCTTGCTCGAAGCCGGAGATCAGCTTGTTCTGGCCCAGTTGCACGGCGCTCAGGGTGCCGGTGTCGAACTGCGTGCCCTTGAAGTCGGCCGCCTTGTCGTTATACAGCCAGCCGGTGTACTTCACGGTGACCACGGAAGTGGACGCCGCAGTGGCGCCGGTGCCGAGGAGGGAATCGGTCTTGGTCAGCGTCGCCGGGTTGCCGGAGTAGGTCAGCGAGCCGGAGGGCGAGTTACCGCTGCTGCCGCCGCCGCAGGCGGTCAGGGACACAAGCGCCACGAAGGCGGCGATCAGGGGAAGCTTCATTTTCATCGAACGGTTCCTGCCTTTGTTGAACAATAACGCGGCAGTGTAGCAGCGAAGGCGGTGCGCGCGCACCGCCAAGCTGTCCCAAAATTGTCGGGATTTTGTTTCGATTTGTTTCGGCGCTTGCCTAGATCTCGACCTGGGTACCGAGTTCGATGACGCGGTTGGCCGGGATCTGGTAGTAGTCCGCCGCCGCGCGGGCGTTGCGCGACATGCCGACGAACAGGTGCTCGCGCCACGACGCCATGCCGGAGCCCGGCGTCGAAATCACGGTCTGGCGGGCGATGAAGAACGAGGTCTCCATCATTTCGAACACGAGGCCCTGGGCCGCGCACAGATCCATCGCCGACGGGATGTCCGGTTCGTCCTTGAAACCGTAGTACACGTCCACCTGATAGCACGCGTGGCCCAAGCCCGTCACGCGCACCCGGTCGGCCGGCGCCACGAACGGCTGCTCGAGGATGCGCACGGTGAGAAAGGCCACGCGCTCGTGCAGCACCTTATTGTGCGAGAGGTTGTGCAGCAGGGCGTGCGGCACGCCGTCCGTCTCGCCACGCAGGAACACTGCGGTGCCGGGCACGCGCGTCGGCGGACCGACGAACAGCGACTCCATGAAGGCCTCGAGCGGAATCGCGTGCTTTTCCAGGTTCTCGAACACCAGCGCACGGCCGGTGCGCCAGGTGAGCATTACGGTGAACAGCACCACGCCGAGCAACAGGGGGAACCAGCCGCCGTGGAACAGCTTGAGCGCACTGGCCGAAAACAGCATCACGTCCATCACGAAGAAGAAGCCGGTCGCGCCGAAGCACAACACCAGCGGCAGGCGCCAATGGTAGCGGGTGACGAAGAAGGTCAGGATCGTGGTCGCGCCCATGGTGGCGGTAACCGCGATGCCGTAGGCGCCGGCCAGCTTGTCCGAGGAACCGAAACCGACCACCGCGCCCAGGACCACGGCCAGCTGCAGCCAGCACACGGCGGGAATGTAGATCTGGCCCATCTCCGACACCGAGGTATGCAACACGCGCATGCGCGGCAACAGGCCGAGGGCGATCGCCTGGCGCGTCATCGAGAAGGCGCCCGAGATGGTCGCCTGCGACGCGATCACGGCGGCCGCCGTGGACAGGATCACCAGCGGATACACGCTCCACGCGCCGAGCTGCTGGAAGAAGGGGTTGGCGATGGCGTCCGGGTGGCGGATCAGGAGCGCGCCCTGCCCGAAATAATTGAGCACCAGGGCGGGCGCCACGATCAGGAACCAGGCCAGGCGGATCGGGCGCTTGCCGAAGTGGCCCATGTCCGCGTACAGGGCCTCGGCGCCGGTCAGCGCCAGCACCACCGCGCCCAGCGCGACGAAGGCGATGAACTTGTTTTCGAACATGAAGCGCAGCGCGTGGAAGGGGCTGAGCGCCGCGAGAATCTCGGGCGCGGCGACGATGTTGATGACGCCCATGACCGCCAACGCGGCGAACCAGACCACCATCACCGGCCCGAAGAACTTGCCGATACCGGCCGTGCCGCGCTGCTGCAGCATGTACAGGGCCACCAGCACGACCACCGACAGCGGCACCACGTAGCGCGCCAGCGCCGGCGCCGCCACTTCCAGGCCCTCGACCGCGCCGAGCACCGAGATCGCGGGGGTGATCACGCTGTCGCCGTAGAACATGGTGGCGCCGAACACGCCGATCATCATCAGCGGCACATGCCACTTCGACTTGCCGACGGCGTTGAGCACCAGCGCCATCAAGGCCATGATGCCGCCCTCGCCGCGGTTGTCGGCGCGCAGCACGAGCGTGACGTATTTCAGGCTGACGATCATGGCCAGCCCCCAGAAAATCAGGGAAATCGCGCCGAGCAGATTCGGCGTGTTCAAGGCCAGTCCGTGTTCGGGGTCGAAGATGGTCTTGAGCGTGTACAGCGGGCTGGTGCCGATGTCGCCGTAGACCACGCCCACCGCCGCCAGGGTCAGGGCCGCCGTGCTGCTTTTGTGATGCGCCGAGGTGTCACTCATGTTCTTGGGTTGTCAAAGCCATCGATGGAGGCATCTTACGGCATCGGACAAAAAGTCCGCGTAAAAATGCGGCGGCGCACCAATCGTGCTCAATTTCTGGGGAGCGCCTTCCAGTAACGCAGCAGCTCGCGCAGGGCCTCGGGCTTGTTCTGCGGGGTGGGGAAGCCGGCCTGGTTGACGCTGTTGACGCCATGGCAGGACGCGCAGGTGCGGATTTCGCCGGGCTGAAAGGTGACCCAGTTCCGCTCCCGCACGACCGGCACGCCGCTCGAATCAGTGGTCTGCCAGGTGAGCGCGCGGCCGGCTGGCACGAAGGCCGCGGTCGAACCGTCGGCGGCGATGCGCACACTGCCTGGCGGACCGGCCGAATTGGCCGGCCCGGCCGCGTTCTTGAGCGGCTGGGCGAGCACGCGCCGTCCGGGCCGGCCGGGATAGGCGCGCAGCTGCTCGCCCTGCAGCACCTGGAAGTGCGCGATCGGATAGACGCGAGCGGCCGGCGCGGCCTTGGACACGGTTTTCACCCCGCCCGGCACCTCCAGGTTGAACGGCTGCTGCAAGTCGGCGCGGTCGCGGCTGGTCTGGTCGCGCGTGACGATCAGCGCCAGCTCACGGCTGGCCATCCAGGCCCGCAGCTGTGCTTCGTCGACCGCTTCCTCGGCCAGCACGGCGCGCTCGGGCGCCTCCAGCGGCAGCGGTGCGCGCTGCGGCCGGGCGCGCGGGCGCACCTCGACCGCTTCCAGCTCCCACAGCGGCCCGTCCCAGCTTTGCGGGCCGGCCGGCGTCCACCAGGTGAGACGCTTGGACAGGCCCGGCGTGAGCGGCTCGCCCGCCACGAACTTGCCGGCGCCGTCCGGCGCCATGCGCACCAGCCGCAAGTCGTCCAGGCTGGCGCCGCGGTCGGGCGGATGGATGCTGGTGGTGTGGCTGGCGACCAGGCCACCGTCCGCCAGCGGCAGCGGGTTGCGATAGCGGCCGTTGGGGAAGAAGTCCGAAGGCGCGGCTTCGGTCACCTCCGTCACGGCCATCTGCTCGCCGTTCAGGGCGGGGGAACCGGTCAGCTTGACGATCTGCCCGGTGGTGAAGGACGCAGACTCGCGCGCGACGGTGGCGTAATAGGTACCGGGCTGGCGCGGGTCTTCGCGCAGGTGAAACAGGCCGCCCTCGCGCCGGATCGGCACCGTGTTGGCGTGAATGCCGTCCAGGGTGCGGTTGGACAGGGCCGGATCGTCCTTGAACGAAGGCGTGAGGAAGCCGAAGGACAGCTCGTGCAGGCCGACGTGGTTCAGGGTCTCCTCGCCGGTGCCGTCCTCGTTGATCTGCCACGGCGCGAAGAAATTGGCGGTGTAGGGGCTGACTTCCCCGTATGGGCCGCTGTCTCCGCTGCGGGACTCCGGGAAGACTTCGGCGCGCGACGTGGTGGGCGCGGCGCCGGCGTCCTCGCCCGCGAAGTTGAACGAATTGAACGGCAGGGCGACGCCATTGTGCTCGGCGTCGCGGTCGCGCTGCGCCAGCTGGTCCTGCTGCAGGTGGTCCCAGCGCGTGAACACGATCCGGCCGTAGCTGTCCTCGATCGGGGAAAAGGCGCCGCTGACCGCATTGCTGACCAGGCGCAGTGCGCCGCTGGCCGGCTCCAGGCTCCACAGGCCGGTGGTGGTCGGCGTCGCCTCGTATTCGTCAAGCTGCGGGTACAGGTGGGCGCCGCCCGTGCGCGGCCGGTCGGAGGTGAACAGGATGCGGCCGTCGGTCGCGTACAGCGGCGACAGATTGTTGAAGGACGGCTGGCCGGGCACCTTGACGATCGCCGCCCGCTCCCCCTGACCGAGGCCCGTCACTTCGTACAACTGCCACCGACCGGTATCCTGGCCGGGCCCGGTGGGCGAACCGACCAGCATGGAGAACACCGCCCGCGTGCCGCTCCAGTCGACCGACGGCTCCCGCACGGCGATGGCGGACGCGCCCTGCGCGCCGTCGCTGCCAAAACCCGCCTCGCGCGTGAGGTTGCGCAGGCTGCCATCCGGATAGCGGATCCACAGATCGCCGCCACGCGGCGCCCTTTCCACGTCCGTCAAGTGGTTCGCGAAGGCGGACAGGCGGGCCGCGTCGTCGGTGAACAGCGGCACCTGGGTGACGAACAGGATCGGGTAGGCGGCCGGCGCCGCCACTTTCTGATTCACGTTGACGGTGAAGGCGGCGCGCACCGTCTTGCCTTGCGCGTCGACGGCTGTGAGGGTGTAGGCCGTAGTCAGATCGGGGCTGACGGCGACACTCGTCTTGCCCGTCACGTCACCGACGCCGGTGATCGAGATTGTTGTGGCACCGGCCACCTGCCAGCGCAGCAGCGCTACCTGCCCCGCATCGACCGTGCCGCTTTCGGCGGCAAAGCTGCCGATCGAAACGGCGACGGGCGCCGGCGGCGGCGGGGGAACGGAAGGAGAAGAAGCACCGCCGCCGCAACCGGTCAACACCAGCGACAGCGACAGCGCGATGCGGCGCGGAGTCATTCCGCAAGTGTAGCAAGGCTTGAGTTTTTCGCGGAACCAGTGCAACCTTGCGCAACAAATTTGAGGAGACCGTATATGCATGTCCGCTCCACCCGCGCCTTCGCCGCCGCACTCGTCGCGGCCGCGCTGGCCGCATGCGGCGGCGGCGGCGGCGGCGGCGCCACCACCACGCCCCCACCGCCCCCACCACCGCCGCCCGTCGATACGCCGCCGGTCAACGGCCCGGCCTGGACCAGCTACGGCACGGACGCGCAACACAGTTCGCTCGGCCAGGTCGCGACCCAGGAGCTGAGCCGCATCGTGTGGCAGACCCCGGTCGACATGGCGCCCCAGTATTCGCAGCAGGGCTACCTGCTCACGCACTATGGCTCGCCAGTCATCACGTCCAAGAACACGGTGATCATTCCGGTCAAGCGCGACGCGTCGAACTTCCGCGTCGAAGCACACAACGGCACCAATGGCAGCGTGCTCTGGCAGGCCGACACCGACTACGTGATGCCGGCCCACCGCTGGACGCCCACCTACAACGTCACCCTCACCGGCGCGAACCGCGTGTACGCGGCAGGCGCCGGCGGCAAGTTGTACTACCGCGACAATGCCGATTCGGCCACGTCCACGAACCAGACCATCGTCTTCTACGGCGACAGCGTGTACAGCGCGAACAAGGCGACGCTGGATGCGAGCGTCTTCATCGACACCCCCATCACGGCCGACCTCTCAGGCGCCGTCTACTTCGGCTTCATCGCCGGCGCGGGCAACGCAGCCAACCTTTCCAGCGGCCTGGCGCGCATCGGCGCCGACGGCAAGGCGGTATGGGTATCCGCGGCCGAGATGACGGGAGACCCGGCCATTTCCAAGGTGGCGATGAACAGCGCGCCGGCCCTGTCCCAGGACGGCAAGACGGTCTACGTGGCGGTCAACACGTCGCCCACGGGCGAGGAGAAGAACGCGACCAACACCGGCTACCTGGTGGCGCTGGACGCGGCCACGCTGGCGACCAAGGCCAAGATCAAGCTGATGGATCCGGCATCCGGCGCCCTGGCCCGCGTTTCCGACGACAGCACCGCTTCGCCGATGGTGGGTCCGGACGGCGAAGTCTATTTCGGCGTGCTGGAAAGCCAATACGGCGCCCACAACGCGCGCGGCTGGCTACTGCACTTCCCGGCCGACCTGTCCAAGACCCTGATCCCAGGCTCCTTCGGCTGGGACGACACGCCTTCCGTGGTGCCGGCTTCCATGGTCCCGAGCTACAAGGGCAGCTCCACCTACCTGATCTCCACCAAGTACAACAACTACGGGCGCGCCGGCAGCGGCGACTCGAAGAACAAGGTGGCGGTGCTCGATCCGCACGCCGGCCAGGCCGACAGTATCGTGCAGACGGCGTCGGTGCAGGTGATGACGGAGGCGCTGACCATCCTCGGCCCGACGCCCGATCCGAGCTTCCCCGGCGGCGTGACCGAGTGGTGCGTGAACGTGGCGGCGGTCGATCCGATGACCAAGTCCATCCTCGTCAACAGCGAGGACGGTAACCTGTATCGCTGGGACCTGACCACCAATACCCTGTCGCAAAAAATCCGCCTGACCAGCGGCCTGGGCGAGTCCTACACGCCGACCGCCATCGGCGCCGACGGCAAGGTCTACGCCATCAACAACGCGATCCTGTTCGCGGTCGGGAAGTAGAAACCGGGGCGCGGCCGGCAAGGCCGCGCCGATTGGGGGATAATCGGCCCCCATGAATCCCGGCATCCTCTACGCAGCCCTCGCCTTCCTCAGCTGGGGGCTGTTCCCGCTCTACTTCCACGCCATCGCCGGCGTCTCCGCCACCCAGATCCTGATGCACCGGGTGCTGTGGTCCCTGGCCTTCCTGCTGATCGTGCTGACCGTGCGCCACCAGTGGAAATGGCTGCCGCAGCTGCTCGCGCGCCCGCGCGCGGCCGCCAGCTTCGCGGCCAGCTCCGCCCTGCTCACGGTGAACTGGCTGATGTACATCTGGGCCGTCAACAACGGCCATGTGATCGAGTCTTCGCTTGGCTACTTCATCAACCCGCTGGTGAACATCATGCTCGGCTACGTGTTCCTGCACGAGCGCCTGCGGCGCGGACAGTGGGCCGCGATCGCGCTGGCGGCGGCCGGCGTGGCCTGGCTCACCTGGCAGGCGGGCAGTGTGCCGTGGATCGCCCTGGTGCTGGCCTTCTCCTTCGGCGCCTATGGCCTGATGCGCAAGACCGCGTCGCTCGGGGCACTGGAGGGGCTCTCGTTCGAGACCATGGTGCTGTTCCCGTTCGCGCTGGCCTACCTGGCGTGGCTGTCCTGGCATGGGCAGAACGCCTTCGCCAATACGGACAGCTCGCTCACCCAGTGGCTGCTGGCCGGCCTGGGACCGACCACGGCGATCCCGCTCTTGCTGTTCGCGGCCGGGGCGCGCCGGATTCCGCTGTCGGTGCTCGGCATCCTGCAATACATCTCGCCTTCGATGCAGTTCCTGCTCGGCGTGGCCCTGTTCCACGAGCCGTTCAGCGGCGCCAAGCTGGCCGGCTTTCTCCTGATCTGGGGCGCGCTTGCCTTGTATGCGGCGGAAGGGCTGTGGCAGCGGCGCTGAGGGCCCCCTTGTCCTGACTCCCTAGCTAAGCAGCGCTAAGGCGGTATAAGCCGCACTAAGCCACTCTAACAAGCGCCCGTGCAAGTCTAAGGCGCGCTAGTGAAAACGGGGGAAGTGATAAGGGGGGCGAAGGTTCACGGTCTGCCAGGCGAAGCGGAACTAAGGATCGGCCAGTTGGTCAGAATCTTAGACCACCTCGCTGTTAGACCATGGAGACCACCATGCCCTACCTCTCGACTCATGCGGTTAATCTCCCGTCAATGCTGTTCCTTGACCTGGAGTTGCACCTATTGGAAACACGCCGTGGCATCGCTCCCGACGCATTTGTTTCCGAATTGCGCGGTTGAGTATGCCAGCGTTAAAGGGGAGCGGATCATTCATCGTGACTCCATCGTCTCGCCGTCGCGCTTCGCGAACCTCAACGGATGCGGTCGCAATGCATGGCGCGTCATCTGGCTGCGCTTTCCCAATTCTGAGCAATGGAGGCGCGCGGGAGATTGCAGAGAAAGCACGCCGCGCCGTACTCGAAGCACGCATAAGACAGGCTAAGGCGTTTGCTAACCCAGTCGAAGATTTTGTGCTTGCCAGTCCAACCAGGGCTAACAACAATGGGCTTTCGAATAAGGAGGTCTAAGGTTTTCACCCAGGGCACCTGCGTTAGCCCGCCTTAGACCGGCTTCGCCCTCCTTAGATCGCGTAAGAGCGACCCAGCCAAATCGCACCGGGCCGGGGAGGCGGCACGGCCAGAGATCGAAGGGACAGAGAAGACGACACGACCGTCGAGCTACCGCTGGCCCTGCTTTTGTCGTATGCTTTCGTCCTTCGACCTTTTTTCTCTCCCCTGACACATGGCCAACTACGTCTACACGATGAACCGCGTGGGCAAGATCGTCCCGCCCAACCGCCAGATCCTGAAGGACATCTCCCTGTCCTTCTTCCCGGGCGCTAAGATCGGTGTGCTGGGCCTGAACGGCTCCGGCAAGTCGACGCTGCTCAAGATCATGGCCGGCATCGACACCGACATCCAGGGCGAAGCCCGTCCGATGCCGAACCTGAAGATCGGCTATCTGCCGCAGGAGCCGCAGCTCGATCCGGACAAGACCGTGCGCCAGGAAGTGGAGTCGGGCCTGGGCGAAGCCTTCGAAGCCCAGGGCAAGCTGGAAGCCGTGTACGCCGCCTACGCCGAACCGGACGCCGACTTCGACGCCCTGGCCAAGGAGCAGGAGCGGCTCGAATCGATCATCGCCGCCTCCGACGGCGGTAACCTGAACCTGCAGCTGGAAATGGCCGCCGACGCGCTGCGCCTGCCGCCGTGGGACGCCAAGATCGGCGTGCTGTCCGGCGGCGAGAAGCGCCGCGTCGCCCTGTGCAAGCTGCTGCTGTCCAAGCCGGACATGCTGCTGCTGGACGAACCGACCAACCACCTGGACGCCGAATCGGTCGAGTGGCTGGAGCAGTTCCTGCTGCGCTTCCCGGGCACCGTGGTGGGCATCACCCACGACCGCTACTTCCTCGACAATGCGGCCGAGTGGATCCTGGAGCTGGACCGCGGCCACGGCATTCCCTGGAAAGGCAACTACAGCTCCTGGCTGGAGCAGAAGGAAGACCGCCTGAAGCAGGAAGAGGCGCACGAGTCGGCGCGCCAGAAGGCGCTGGCCAAGGAACTCGAATGGGCGCGCCAGAATCCGAAGGCGCGCCAGGCCAAGTCGAAGGCCCGCCTGTCCCGCTTCAACGAGCTGTCCGAATACGAATACCAGAAGCGCAACGAGACGCAGGAGATCTTCATCCCGGTCGCCGAGCGTCTCGGTAACGACGTCATCGAATTCAAGAACGTGTCCAAGGCCTTCGGCGACCGCCTGCTGATCGACAACCTGTCGTTCACGGTGCCGCCGGGCGCGATCGTCGGCATCATCGGCCCGAACGGCGCCGGTAAGTCCACCCTGTTCCGCATGATCACGGGCCAGGAAAAGCCGGATTCGGGCGAGATCGCGATCGGCCAGACCGCGAAGGTCTCGATGGTCGACCAGGCCCGCGACAACCTGGGCAACACCAAGACCGTGTTCGACGACGTGACGGGCGGCGCCGACATGCTGAGCGTGGGCCGCTTCGAGATGCCTTCGCGCGCCTACCTGGGCCGCTTCAACTTCAAGGGCGGGGACCAGCAGAAGATCGTCGGCAACCTGTCGGGCGGTGAACGCGGCCGCCTGCACCTGGCCAAGACCCTGCTCATGGGCGGCAACGTGCTGCTGCTGGACGAACCGTCCAACGACCTGGACGTGGAAACCCTGCGCGCGCTGGAAGACGCCCTGCTGGAATTTGCCGGCAGCGTGATGGTGATCTCGCACGACCGCTGGTTCCTGGACCGCATCGCGACCCACATCCTGGCGTTCGAAGGCAACTCCCAGGTCACCTTCTTCGCCGGCAACTACCAGGAATACGAAGCGGACAAGAAGAAGCGCCTGGGCGAGGAAGGCGCCAAGCCGAAGCGCATCCGCTACAAGCCGCTGAGCCACTAAACCCCAAAATCGGGGTCAGACCCCTGCTTGCAATCGTGCAACGGGGGTTTTGCTTTTTGGCTAGACTGTCCTGCATGCACGATCCGCTGACACCGCAGACCCCTGGCAAGAGCTGGTACTTCACGGTCCGGCTGCTCGATCCCGGAAGTAGTCTGCTCACCGACCACATCCACGCCTTCGGCGAGGCCATGCGCCATGTGCGCGCCAAGAAGCCGTTCGCGGTGGACGCCTGGGTCGTGCTGCCCGACCACGTCCACGCGATCTGGACCCTGCCCGAGGATGACGACGACTACGCCAGCCGCTGGCGCGGGGTGAAGATCGGCTTCACCAAGGGCGTGCATAAGGCCACCGGCCGCGAACCCGGCCTCATCTGGGAGCCGCTATTCCTGTCGCGCCCCGTGCCCAGCGAAGCGGAACACGCTGCGCTGACCGATTACATCCACCAGAACCCGGTGCGGCATGCGCTGTGCCGGGAAGCCTGCGACTGGCTGTGGTCGTCCATCCACCGCGCGCCCTCGCCGCCCCCGCCCCAGAAACGCAAAAAGGGCCCGCAGGCCCTTTCCCTTCGCGGCGGAATCGCTTAGAAGTTGTACTTGGCGGCAACCGTCCAGACGTTCGGCTTCGGGCCGAAATCCTTGTTCTTGCCATAGCGCTCGTATTCCAGCGTGAACGCGACGTTCTTGTTCAGCTTGTACTCGCCGCCGACGGCCAGATAGCCTTCGGTGTTGTTGTCCGAACGGCCGGTCGATTCGATCTTGGTCTGGGCGATACCGAGCTTGCCGAACACATTGAACTGCTCGTTCAGCGGCGCGGTAGCCTTGCCGGCCAGGTAGGTCGAGTGGCCGCCATGGCTCACCGTGGTGGTGGCGGTGCCACCCGTGGTGCTCGGAATCGTGAAGGTGTTGCTGCCATTACGGAAGTCGGTATAGCCGAGCTCGACGCCCAGGGTCTGGTCGAAGTCGTAACCGCCGAAGATCTTGCCGGATGCGCGGTAGCCATCGTCCGAGGTGTTGGTCGCGCTCGGGGGAGCCGAGTAGTTGCGGCTGGCGGTGGCGATACCGACCCCGACGTAGGGTCCTTCCGCGTGGGCGGCGGACATGGCGGCAGCGCCGGCGACGAGGGCAATAATCAGTTTCTTCATGGTTGTTCCTTAATGTTGTTGAACCGGGACATCTTGCTGGTTCGCAATTGCTCGGAATCGCGAGGTTTCCAAGATAGCAGCGACAAACAAGCAAGTCTGCGCAGAAACCGTAAGAACTGTAATCAAATGTAAGGACGGACGGGTATAACTGACCCGCGATTCACTAACAAATAGACTGAGTTTGCCGGAAGATCAGCAGATTTTGCGGAAAGTTAGGTTCAAACGGGGCCCGAGCGGCCGCGCGCTTTTTTTGATGCCGTGGACCCAGTGATGCTGCATCTTTCCCGCCATCAGGAGCAGGCTGCCGCTGGCCAAGGGCAGTTGGCGCTGCTCCCCGCTGTGCTTGTGGCGCAACAAGAAGGGCCGCACCTGGCCGAAACTCACGGAGGCGATGGCCGGTTCCCGACCCAATTCCGGCTCGTCATCGCTGTGCATGCCCATGCTGTCGCGTCCATCGCGATAATAGTTGAGCAAAACACTGTTGAACTCGCGCCCGGTGACGTCCTCGACGGCGCGGCGGATCGCCGCCAGCAGCGGGGTCCAGGGCGCAGGCGGCAGGGTCAGGCCGGAATACGTATACGAACGGTCGCCGTGCCACGCTGTCAGGCGCGGCTGCAGATGCTGGCGCGCGAACACGGTGATGGTCTCGGCGCGCCAGGCCGTCTCGGCCAGCAGGCGCGCCAGTACCTCGGCCGGCTCCCACGGCAGGGGCAGCCGTTCCATGTAGTACAGCTCGCCATCCGGCAACGGGATCGGGACGAGCGTGGTGCTTGACGCAAACAGGTCCATTGCAGAAAATGAAACGCCCAACCAGCCACCATTTTCGCATGGACAAACGCCGCTTTCTGGCCGCCGGCGCCGCCACGGCCGCCACGCCCCTTCTCGCCGCAGCCAGGAGCCCGCTTTTGCGCGGCCCGGCCCTCCTCACGCTGACCGGCGCCATCGCCCAGGCCAACCGCGGTCCGCTCGACCCGGCCCTGGACCAGATGATGCACAAACAAAAGCTGAGTTTTGAGCGCGCCTACAGCTTCGACTGGGACGCGCTGATCGGGCTGCCGGCAACCACCATCCGGACCGCCCTGGAATACGACGGCAAGGCGCACACGCTATCCGGTCCCTTGCTGGTGGACGTGGTGGCGCGCGCCGGCGGACGGATCCGGGAAGGCACCCAGTTGGTGCTGCGCGCGGTGGATGGCTACGCGGCGACCCTGCCGGCGGCCCAGGTCGCTGAACGGCGCTTCATCGTGGCGACCCACCTGGACGGCAAGCCGATGCCGCTGGGAGGCTTGGGCCCGCTATGGGCGGTCTACCAGCCGGAGCGCGTGCCGGAGATGGCGGTCAAGCCGCTGGCCGAGCGCTTCGCCCAGTGCCCCTGGGCCCTGTATCACATCGAGGTGCAGTGACTCAGGCGTAAGCTTCGGCCAGGGACATCACGCGCGGTACGATCTTGATGCCGACGCTGCCGAACAGGTCGTCGATGGCCTTGAGGTTGGCTTCGCATTCTTCCGCCTTCCAGCCATTGAACAGGTCGGTGCCGTTCTTCTGGAAGTGCAGGTCGAGCACCTTGCCCTTGTCCTTGTGGGTGTAGGCCTGGCGGAAGGTGTTATGAAAGCCAAGCTCATTCAGCCGTGCCAGCACGCCGTTGGGCGGATTGTCCGGATCGGTCGCCATGAAGATCCCGAAGGTCTTTCCCGGCGGCTTGGCCGCGACATCGACTTCATAAATCCCGGGTGCCTTCACCACGGAGGTACTCTTGATAAACAACATGATGGTCTCCTTCTCCCAGCATGTACGGTAAACGACACGCGCGCCGCGCGGCTTGCGCCTGCGGCTTAGGGGTAAGCCAAGTTGGCAATAGTTATTTTTGCTTGCTGCTTACAAACAAGCTTATTGCGATTTGATGCATTTGTCGATGCATTGATGCATTTTTTTGCAGCGGCTAGGCGGAGCAATCGTTTCGACGGCGCGTCAGGTCCACAGTCGCCGCGGCCAGGGCCGCATACAGCGCGCCCGTGGACGCATCCCAGGCCATGAGCGAGCTTTCCTGTCTTGCAACGGTTGCCATGTCGCCGCGCGCGATCGGTCCGGACAAGGCCGCTTCCGGTCCCAGGCGCAGCACATTGGCCAGGGTTTCGGTCGCCAGCGGACCGGCCAGCTCGCGCGCCACCTCCGGCGGCACGCCTGCCGCCTGGTAGGCGCGCAGGGCGGCATCCATGACCGTGACCAGGTAGTTGGAGGCAAACACGGCAGCGGCGTGGTAGACCGTCTTGGCCGCCGCGTCGATCGGCACCAGGCGCGCGCCGATGGCCTCGAAGGCCGGCCGCAGCACGGCCAAGGCGGCGGCGTCGCCCTCGATGCCGCACCAGGTGCCGCCGAAGTGCGCCGCGACGGCGGCCGGATCGGCAAAGCTGCGGATCGGGTGGACCGAAGCGACGCAGGCGCCGGCGGCGCGCGCCGCGGCCAATTCCGAGGACGCCTTCGCGCCGCTGCAGTGGAACACGACGGCGCCCCGCAGGCGCGGCGCCAGCTCGGTGCAGACGGGCGCAATCGCATCGTCGCCCACCGCCAGCATCCACACCGCGGCGGCCGGCAATTCCTCGGCCTGGCCCGCGCCGATGAAGTCAACCGCTTCCTGCGCGCTGGCGCGCGAGCGGGTCCGCACGCCGCCGATCCCGAACACGCCGGCCTGGGCGAACAGCCGGCCGAGCGTGCGCCCGACGTGGCCCGCGCCGACGATGTTCAGTACCGGCGGCATCAGAAGCCCGATCCCGGCTGACGCAGGTAGTCGGCTTCCTCCGGCGTCGAGGCGCGGCCGAGGATCGCGTTACGGTGCGGGAAGCGGCCGAAGCGCGCAATCACGCCGCGATGGCGGTGCGCGTAATCGAGGGCGCCTTCGAGCCGCGGATCTTCAGACGCCAGTTGCGTGAAGAACTCCACCGATTGTTCCTGCAAGGCCGCGTCCTCGGCGTGCATGAAGGGCAGGTAGGCGAACCACCGTTCCAGCGGCGTCAGCACGCGGTCGGCACCGGAGGTCACCAGCTGGCGCGCCGCGGCCAGCGCCTGCTGGTCGCCCGCGAACGCGGCCGGCGTGTCGCGCCCGGCGTTGCGCGTAAACTGGTCCAGCACGATGATCCGCGCCAGCGCACCACGGGGGCCGGCCGCGTCCCATTCGTGCAGGCCGCCGTTGACGGCCTGTTCGATCACGCCGCCGAAGCGCTCGCGGATGGCGGCATCGAACTGCGCGTCCTTGCGGAACCAGACCCCGCGGACCTGGCCATGTTCGGCGCTGCCCGGCGCGCCATACCAGAAATCGAGCACTTCCTGGGCTTGCATGCTGCGCCCTCCCCGTCCTAGTTGCGCGCGTGGCTCAGCTGGAAGCTGTCCACGCCTTCGATCGATTCCAGTTCCAGCGCCAGCCGCGACAGGGGCGCGCCGCTGTGCTTGGACAGGGCCAGGGCGACGAAGCGCCATTCCTGCGTGCCGGTGGTGCTGGAAATGGTGAGCGAACCGCCCGCGATCTCGTAGCCGCGCTCGAGCGCCATCGCGCGCAGCTGTTCCTCATGCGGCAGCACGCCTTCCTTGAAGCGCAGGGTGATCGCGATGGCGTGCCGCGACGGCAGCATGGCTTCGATGCGCGACAGGAAGATCATGATCGCCGCGCTGAAGAAGGCCAGCCCCATCGCCGACAGATAGAAGCCGACGCCGACCAGCACGCCCGTCACGGCGGAAGCCCAGATCGAGGCCGCGGTGGTCAGGCCGCTGATGTTGAAGCCTTCGCGCATGATGACGCCGGCCCCGAGGAAACCGATACCGGTGACGATGCCCTGCACGATACGCGTGGTATCGGCCATCGGGATCATGCCGCCGCCATGGCCGCCGAACCAGAACCCGGGGTAGCCGCCGATGATGGTCAAGGCGCAGGAGGCCATGCACACCAGGCCGTAGGTGCGCATGCCCGCGGCGCGGCCGTGATACGAGCGTTCGTAACCGACCAGCAGCCCCAGCGCCATCGCGCCCAGGAGGTTGAGGATGATGAGTCCATTGGTGGCCAGCTCGGGGGCGGCCCAGTACGCCGCCAACGATTCATAGTCGGGCATGGCGAGTCCTTTCAGGAAGGTTTTTTCTTATGTAGCTGCTTTTCGAACTCTACGTCCAGTTTGCTGATCTTCTTGAGCTTTTGCGGCCCCAGCTTGTTGACGAAGGCGACGAAGTCATCCAGTTCCAGCGGCGCGCACAGGGGCGGATCGCCCGGCCGCTCGCTGATGAAGAACAGGCCTTCCGCCGTGCGCGCCATCGACCAGCTCTTGCTGCCACTACGTTCCTTGAGCCGGTCCACGGCGGCGCTGGCGCGGGTCGATCGGGGCGCCGCCATCAGAGCGCCTCCGTGCGCTGTTCGAGCCAGGCTCTGGCCGCGCCGTCCACGTGCGGCGCAAGCCGTGCGCGCACCGTCGCATGATAGGCGTTGAGCCAGCCGATTTCATCGGCGCGCAGCAGGCCGCGGTCGATGCAGCGGGTGTCGAACGGGCACAGGGTCAGCGTCTCGAAGCGCAGGAATTCGCCGAACTCGGTCTGCTGCGCCGGCACGTTGAGGACCAGGTTCTCGAGGCGGATGCCCCAGCGCCCCGGCTTGTAGATGCCCGGTTCGACCGAGGTCACCATGCCCGGCTCCATGGCCGTATGCGGCTCCGGCGCGGTGCTGGGCGAGATCGACTGCGGACCTTCATGCACGTTGAGGAAGTAGCCCACGCCGTGGCCGGTGCCGTGGCCGTAATCGATGCCTGCGGCCCAGATCGGGGCGCGCGCCAGCGCGTCCAGCAGCGGCGACCTGGTCCCGCGCGGGAAGCTGGCCGCGGACAGGGCGATCACGCCTTTGAGCACCAGGGTGAAGTCGCGCTTCTGTTCCGGTGACGGCGTGCCCACCGGGACCACGCGCGTGATGTCGGTGGTGCCGCCGAGGTATTGGCCGCCCGAGTCGATCAGCAGCAGGCCGTCCGCGTCGATGGCGGCATGCGCCTCCGGCGTGGCGTGGTAATGGATCACCGCGCCGTTGGCGTTGTAGCCGGCGATGGTGCCGAAGCTGGGTGAGACGAAACCGGGCCGGCGCGCACGCGCCGCGGTGATTTCGCGGTCGATATCCAGTTCCGTGAGCTTGCGGCCGGGGTCGGCCAGGAGCGGATCGAGCCAGGCGAAGAACTCGCACAGGGCTGCGCCGTCCTGCTCCATGGCGGCGCGGATGTGGCGCGCCTCCTCTTCCGTCTTGCGCGACTTGGCGAAGGTGGTGGGGTTCACCGCCTCGAGCACGCGCACGGCGTCCGGCACGGCGGCGCGCATGCCCGCCGTGACGCGGCGCGGGTCGAGCAGCAGCACGGCGTCGCCCGGCAAGGCGTGCAGCGCGGCGACCGCCTCTTCATACGGTGCCACCCTGATTCCGTCCGCCTGCAGCGCCTGTTCGGCCTGGGGCGCCAGCTTGCCGGACGCGACGAACAGCGTGCCGCCCTGCGCATCGAGCAGGGCATGCGCGACGAACACGGGGTTGTAGTTCACGTCCGCGCCGCGCAGGTTGAACAGGTAGGCGATGTCGTCCAGCGTGGACAGGAAATGGTGGGTCGCGCCCGCCGCTTGCATGGCCTGGCGCACGGCCGCGAGCTTGGCGGCGCGCGGCAAGGTGGCGTAGGGCGGCTCGTGCTCGCGCACCGGCGCCGGCGGCAGGGACGGACGGCCCTCCCACACCGCATCGAGCAGGTCCAGGTCGGTGCGCAGCGCGATGCCGCGCCGCGCCAATGCGTCCTGGAGCAGACGCATGGTGGACAGGCCCAGCACGCGGGCGTCGACCGCGGCCGTCTGGCCAGGCTGCAGCGTGGCGGCTAGCCAGTCGATCCACTGCACGCTGGCGCCCGAGGAAATCTTCATCAGGGCGATCCCGGTGCCGGCCAGCTGGACTTCCGCCTGTTCCCAATAGCGCGCGTCCGTCCATACGCCGGCGAAGTCCGCGGTGGCGATGAAGGTGCCGACCGAACCGGTAAACCCGGACAGCCATTCGCGCCCTTGCCAGCGCGCGGGCAGGTATTCGGACAGGTGCGGATCGGACGAAGGGACGATGCAGGCATCCACGCGGGCCTGCTGCATGGCCCCGCGCAGGCGCGCGAGGCGGTCGGCGCGGGCGGGTACGGAATCGAGCGGCATGACGGCTGGGTATCGGTTCAAAGCGCCATGATACGCCTTATGCCTGGAAGTGGCGCAGCCCCTCCAGGTCGAGCACGCGGATGCCGCCGTAGTCGAGCCGCAGCAGGCCTTCGCGCTCGAGCAGCTGGAGTGCCTGGTTGGCGCGCTGGCGCGACGCGCCGGACAAATAGCCGATCTCCTCCTGCGAAATCTGGACCAGGGTGTCGAGGCCCGGATACAGGTGGGCGTTGAACATCGCGGCCAGGCAGCGCGCCACCCGCGTGTCCACGTCCAGCAGGCGGTCCGTCTCGACCAGGCCGATGAACTGGCCGAGGCGTTCGTTCAACTGCATCAGCAGAAAGCGCGTGAACGGCAGCGAGTGTTCCAGCAGGTCGTCGAACACGGTGCGCGGCATGCGCGCCACGCGCGTGTCGCGCAGGGCGATCACGTCGTATTTGCGGCGGTCGTCCTTGAGCAGGGACCCCTCGCCGAACCAGCCGCCGGTGGGCACGCCGGTGAAGGTCACGTTCTTTCCGGACGGTGAGAAGTTGTTCATCTTGACCAGCCCCTCGATGATGCCGAGCCAGTACGGCAGCGGATCGCCCTTGCGGCACACGAAGCCGCCCTTGGGCACGAAGATTTCGTCGCAGCTCGCTTCCACCTTGGCCATTTCGTCCGCAGTCAGGGTGCGGGCCCAGATGGTCCCGCGCAGATGGTCGATCAAGGTGATGGGTGGCATGTTCATTTTGCGTCGCAACATCGAAAGTCGGTGAATTGTCGTGCAAACGACAACATCCCCGAACCGGGCAAGCTACTATCATCACACAAAAAAACAACATCTTGGAGACGTTGTGGACAAGACTGACGGCGGCCGGCTCGCGACTTTCCCGCGCCGGCTACTCGAGCACGGAACAACCCGGCCCGATCGGCCCGCGTTCCGCGAAAAGTACCTGGGCCTGTGGCAGGCCTGGACCTGGCGCGAAACGAACGCGGAGGTGCGCGCCCTGGCCTGCGGCCTGGCGGCCCTGGGCTTCCGGCGCGGGATGAACCTGGCCATCATCGGCGACAACCGCCCGCACCTGTATTGGGCCATGCTGGCCGCGCAGGCCCTGGGCGGCGTGCCGGTGCCCCTGTACCAGGACGCGCCCGCGGCCGACATGGCCTACGTGCTGCAGGACGCCGAAATCGCCTACGCCGTGGTCGAGGACCAGGAACAGGTGGACAAGCTGCTCGAGCTGCAGGAGCAGTGCCCGCTCCTGCACCACATCGCCTACGAGGACGAGCGCGGCATGCGCCACTACAGCCAGGGCGGGCTGCAGTCCTTCGCCGGCCTGCAGGAGATGGGACGCGCCTACGACCGGGACCATCCCGGCTTCTATGAACAGGCGATCGAACAGGGCCAGGCTTCCGACCCGGCCATCATCCTGTACACCTCGGGTACCACCGGCAAGCCGAAGGGCGTGGTGCAGTCGCACGCCGCCCTGATCGCGGCCGGCGCCGGCGGGGTCGGCTTCGATCAGCTGACCGACCGCGAGGACGTGCTGTCCTACCTGCCCATGGCCTGGGTGGGCGACTGCCTGTTCTCGCTGGCGCAGGCCATGGTGGCCGGCTTCACCGTCAACTGCCCCGAGTCCTCCGACACGGTGCTGACCGACATGCGCGAGATCGGCCCGACCTATTACTTCGCCCCGCCGCGCATCTTCGAGAACCTGCTCACCACGGTGATGATCCGGATGGAGGACGCGGGCGCCCTCAAGCGCGGCATGTTCCATTACTTCATGGAGGTGGCGCGCCGCTGCGGCAGCGACATCCTGGACGGTAAACCGGTGCCAGCGCGCGAGCGCTTGCTGTACGCCCTCGGCCGCGCCCTGGTGTACGAACCGCTGAAGAACGTGCTCGGCATGTCGCGCATCCGCGTCGCCTACACGGCGGGCGCGGCGATCGGTCCGGACCTGTTCCGCTTCTACCGCTCGATCGGCGTCAACCTCAAGCAACTGTACGGCTCCACCGAAACCTGCGCCTACGTCTGCCTGCAGCCGGACGGCCAGATCAAGTTCGACAGCGTGGGTAAACCCGCGCCCGGGGTCGAGATCAAGCTGGCCGACAACGGCGAGGTGCTGGTCAAGTCCCGCTCCACCATGGACGGCTACTACAAGCGCCCGGACGCCACCGCCGAAGTGCTGGACGGCGCCGGCTACTTCCACACCGGCGACGCCGGCCTCATCGACGAGGAAGGCCACCTGAAGATCATCGACCGGGCCGCCGACGTGGGGCGCATGAACGACGGCGCCATGTTCGCCCCCAACTACATCGAGAACAAGCTCAAGTTCTTCCCCTACATTAAGGAGGCGGTCGCCTTCGGCAACGCGCGCGACGAGGTCTGCGCCTTCATCAACATCGACATGCACGCCGTGGGCAACTGGGCCGAACGGCGCAACATCGCCTACTCCGGCTACACCGACCTGGCCGGCAACCCGGCCACCTACGAGCTGGTGCGCGACTGCGTGGAAAAGGTCAACGCCGACCTGGCCTCCGAGCGCGGCATGGAAGGCACGCAGGTGTACCGCTTCCTGGTCCTGCACAAGGAGCTGGATCCCGACGACGGCGAGCTGACCCGCACCCGCAAGGTGCGCCGCAAGTTCATCGCCGAAAAATACGCCGTGCTGATCGACGCCCTCTACGGCGGCAAGGCGTCGCAGTTCATCACCACCCAGGTGAAGTTCGAGGACGGCCGCAGCGGCAGCGTCAGCGCCGACCTGCGCATCTGCGAGGCGCGCACCTTCCCGCCCATGCACAAGGCAGCCTGACATGCAGATGAACGAAACCCAAGCCATCGACACGTCGCGCCGCATCGGCCCCGTCATCCTGGACCTGCGCAATATCTCGCTGTCCTTCGGCGGCGTGCGGGCGCTCACGAACATTTCGTTCGACGTGCGCCAGCACGAGATCCGCGCCATCATCGGCCCCAACGGCGCCGGCAAGAGCTCCATGCTCAACGTGATCAACGGCGTGTACCGTCCGCAGGAGGGCGAAATCATCCTCAAGGGCGAGCACCGCCGCAACATGGACTGCCACACGGCGGCCCGGGCCGGCATTGCGCGCACCTTCCAGAACATCGCCCTGTTCCGCGGCATGTCGGTGCTGGACAACATCATGACCGGGCGGAACCTCAAGATGCGCACCAACTTCCTGCTGCAGGCCCTGTACTGGGGTCCGGCGCGGCGCGAGGAGATCGCGCACCGCGCGCGCTGCGAGGAGATCATCGACTTCCTGGAGATCCAGGCGATCCGCAAGACGCCGGTCGGGCGCCTGCCCTACGGCCTGCAAAAGCGGGTCGAGCTGGCGCGCGCGCTGGCGGCGGAGCCGGAGATCCTGCTGCTGGACGAACCGATGGCCGGCATGAACGTGGAAGAGAAGCAGGACATGTGCCGCTTCATCCTGGACGTGAACGACCAGTTCGGCACCACCATCGTCCTGATCGAGCACGACATGGGGGTGGTGATGGACATTTCCGACCGCGTGGTGGTGCTCGACTACGGCAAGAAGATCGGCGACGGCACCCCGGACGAGGTCCGCACCAACCAGGACGTGATCGACGCCTACCTGGGCGCTACGCATTGAGGCAAGAACCATGAATTTTTTCTTTGAAGTGCTGATCGGAGGCCTGCTGTCCGGCGTGATGTACGCGCTGGTGGCGATCGGCTTCGTCCTGATCTACAAGGCGTCAGGGGTATTCAACTTCGCCCAGGGCGCGATGGTGTTCTTCGCCGCCCTCACCTGCGTCGGCATGATCGACAAATGGCATGTGCCGCTCGGGCTGGCCATTCCGCTCACGGTGGCGGCGATGGTGCTCCTGGCGCTAGCGATCGAACGGGTGGTGCTGCGCCCGCTCGTCAACCAGCCGGAAATCTCGCTGTTCATGGCCACCATCGGCCTGGCCTTCTTCATCGAGGGCCTGGCCCAGCTGATGTGGGGCTCGAACGTGCACAAGCTGGAGCTGCCGATCGAGGACGTGCCGAACGAATACCTGATGGACAAATTCAACATCATCGTGTCCCAGTTCGACATGGCGGCGGCCGGCATCTGCGCGATCCTCGTCACGGCCCTGGCCCTGTTGTTTTCCAAGACCCGCGTCGGCCGCGCCCTGCGCGCCGTGGCGGACGACCACCAGGCCGCGCTGGCGGTGGGCATTCCGCTGCAGCGCATCTGGGCCATCGTCTGGTCGGTGGCCGGCATGGTGGCCCTGGTGGCGGGCCTGTTGTGGGGCGCGCGCAACGGCGTGCAGTTCGCGCTGACCTTCATCGCGCTCAAGGCGCTGCCGGTGCTGATCCTGGGCGGCTTCACCTCGGTGCCGGGCGCGATCGTCGGGGGCCTCATCATCGGCGCGTCGGAAAAACTGGCCGAGGTCTACCTCGGCCCCATGGTGGGCGGCGGCATCGAGGGCTGGTTCCCTTACGTGCTGGCCCTGTTGTTCCTGCTGGTGCGGCCGGAAGGCCTGTTCGGCGAAAAAATCATCCGGAGGATCTGAGCCGTGTTCTACCGCGAAGCCGGGCAATTCAAGACCACCTATCAGGCGGACGGGCAGATCTTCCCGATCCGCCAGGACCGCATCGCCATCGTCGTGCTGCTGGCGGCCGCCATGGTGGCCGTGCCGCTGTTCGCCAGCCAGTACATGCTGTCGGCGATCCTGATTCCCTTCCTGATCTTCTCGTTGGCCGCGCTGGGCCTGAACATCCTGACCGGCTACGCCGGCCAGCTCTCGCTCGGCACCGCCGCCTTCATGGCGGTGGGCGCCTACGCGGCCTACAACTTCGTCGCGCGCGTGCCGGGCATGCCCCTGCTTGCCGCCTTCGTGCTGGGTGGCCTGTGCGCGGCGGTGGTGGGGGTGGCCTTCGGCCTGCCGTCCATGCGCATCCGCGGCTTCTACCTGGCCGCCGCCACGCTGGCGACCCAGTTCTTCGTCATCTGGTGCATCACCAAGGTGCCCTGGCTGACCAACAACAGCGCCTCGGGCGTGATCACCGTGCAGCAGATGGAGATCTTCGGCTACGCGTTCGATACGCCGGCGCGCAAATACGTGCTGGTGTTGGCGATTACCGCCCTGATGGCGCTGGCCGCCAAGAACATGGTGCGCTCCAACGTGGGCCGCTCCTGGATGGCGATCCGCGACATGGACGTGGCGGCCGAGGTGATCGGCTTCCGTCCGATGCGCACCAAGCTGCTCGCCTTCGCCGTCAGTTCCTTCTTCTGCGGCGTGGCCGGTGCGCTGTACGCCTTCGCCTACCTCGGCACGGTGGAGCCGGAGGCCTACAACCTGGACCTGTCGTTCCGCATCCTGTTCATGATCATCATCGGCGGGGTCGGTTCGGTGCTCGGGTCCTTCCTCGGCGCGGCCTTCATCGTGCTGCTGCCGGTGTTCCTGAATATCTTCGCCCACAGTCTCGGCCTCAAGACGAGCGTGGCGTCGAACCTGGAGTTGATGGTGTTCGGCGCGCTGATCGTGTTCTTCCTCGCGGTCGAACCCCACGGTCTGGCGCGCCTGTGGCAAATCGCAAAGGAAAAGCTGCGCCTGTGGCCCTTCCCGCATTGATTCTCGAAGCTCATACAACAAGGAGACAGACATGACCCGCATCAAATCCGCCGTACTCGCCGCCCTGCTGGCTAGCGCCTTCGGCCAGGCGGTCGCCGCCGACCAGTTCGTGGCGCTACCGTCCTACCGCGTCGGTCCCTACGCCGCCGGCGGCTCCGGCTTCTATGGCGGCATGATCGACTACTTCAACCTGGTCAACGCCAACGGCGGCATCAACGGCGTCAAGATCACGTGGGAGGAGTGCGAGACCGAATACAACCCCTCGCGCGGCATCGAATGCTACGAGCGCCTGAAAACCAAGAATGGCGGCGCGACCCTGGTCGACCCGCTCTCGACCGGCATCGCCTACGGCATCCTGGACCGGGTGGCGGTCGACAAGATTCCGCTGACGACTCTCGGCTACGGCCGCTCGGATGCCGTCAACGGCAAAGTCTTCCCGTTTGTCTACCCCTTGATCTCCACCTACTGGGACCAGGCCGCGGCCATGGTCAAGTACCTGGCCGAAAAGAGCGGCGGCAGCCTCAAAGGCAAGAAGATCGTCCACCTGTACCACGACTCCCCGTTCGGCAAGGAGCCGCTCCCGGTGCTGGAAGCGGAAGCGGCCAAGTGGGGCTTCGAACTGGTGAAGATTCCCGTCACCCCGCCCGGCAACGAGCAGCAATCGCAATGGCTGCAGATCCGCCAGGCCCACCCGGATTACGTGATCCTGTGGGGCTGGGGCGTGATGAACTCGGTGGCGATCAAGACCGCGCAGCGTAACGGCTTCCCGCGCGAGAAGATCCTCGGCGTCTGGTGGGCCGGATCCGAGGAAGACACCCTGCCGGCCGGCGACGCCGCCAAAGGCTACACCTCGATGACCTTCAACACCCCGGGCCACTACCCGGTGATCGACGAGATCCGCAAGAAGGTTTATGGCGCCGGCAAGGGCAATCTGTCCGACCAGAGCCGCATCGGCTCCGTGTACCACATGCGCGGCATGACGGAAGCCGTGCTGTGGACCGAAGCGATGCGCGCCGCGCAGGAGAAGTTCGGCAAGGGCAAGGTGATGACCGGCGAGCAGATCCGCTGGGGCCTGGAAAACCTGAACATCGACGACGCCCGCCAGAAGGCGCTCGGCGTGCAGAACATGTTCCCGACCGTGAAGACCAGCTGCGAGGACCATGGCGGCTCGCACGCCGTGAAGGTCCAGCAGTGGGACGGCAGCAAGTGGGTCGCGATCACGCCGAACTGGGTGGTGGGCGACAAGGCCCTGGTCCAGAAGATCGTGGACGAGTCCTCCGCCAAGTACGCCGCCGAGAAGAAGATCACGCCTGCCTGCGCCAAATAAGATGGAAGCGACCAACGCCAGCCCCGCCTACCTCGCGGTCAACAACATCGAGGTGATCTACGACCACGTGATCCTGGTCCTGAAGGGCGTGTCCCTGCAGGTCCCGCGCGGGAAGATCGTCGCCCTGCTGGGCGCCAACGGGGCCGGCAAGTCGACCACCCTGAAGACCATCTCCACCCTGCTGCGCGGCGAGCGCGGCGACGTCACCAAGGGCGAAGTGGTCTTCAACGGCGAACGCGTCGACCAGCTCACGCCCAACGAGCTGGTGCGGCGCGGCCTGTCGCAGGTGATGGAGGGGCGCCACTGCTTCGGCCACCTGACCATCGAAGAGAACCTGCTGACCGGCGCCTACACCCGCCAGATTCCGCGCAGCCAGCTGCGCCAGGACCTGGAGCGGGTGTACCACTACTTCCCGCGCCTGAAGGAGCGCCGCGCCAGCATGGCCGGCTACACCTCCGGCGGGGAACAGCAGATGTGCGCCATCGGGCGCGCGCTGATGGCCAAGCCGTCCATGATCCTGCTGGACGAGCCCTCGATGGGCATCGCCCCGCAGATCGTGGACGAAATCTTCGGCATCGTGCGCGACTTGAATCACAAGGAAGAGGTGTCCTTCCTGCTGGCGGAACAGAACACCACGGTCGCCCTGCGCTACGCGGACTTCGGCTACATCCTGGAAAACGGACGGGTCGTGATGGAAGGCAGCGCGCAGGAGCTGGCCAGCAACGAGGACGTCAAGGAGTTCTACCTTGGCATGTCGGGCGCGGGGCGCAAGAGCTTCCGCGAGATGAAGTTTTACCGCCGCCGCAAGCGCTGGCTGGCCTGAGAAAGCGGCATCGCATGAACCACGACGTACTGGACGCGCTCGAGACGCGCGACCCCGAACAACGCGAACGCGACCTGATGGCACGCCTGCCCGGCCACATCGCGCGCGCCAAGCAGGCCCCCGGCTTCGCCTCCATCCTCGAGGGGGTCGCGGCCGAAGACATCCGCAGCCGGGCCGCGCTGGCCCAGCTGCCCGTCACCCGCAAGTCCGACCTGCGCGAGGCCCAGCGCCGCGCGCCGCCCCTGGCCGGCCTGAACGCCACGCCGGTGGGCGCCATGGCGCGCCTGTTCATGTCGCCCGGCCCCATCTTCGACCCGCAAGGACGGGGCGAGGACTGGTGGCGCTTCGCGCGGCCGCTGTATGCGGGCGGGGTGCGCGCCGGCGGCCTGGTCCACAACTGCTTTTCCTATCACTTCACCCCGGCCGCGTTCATGGTCGAAGGCGGCGCGGCCCGGATCGGCTGCACCGTCATCCCGGCCGGCATCGGCCAGACCGAGATGCAGGTCGAGGCGATCGCCCGCCTGCGTCCGGACACCTACGTCGGCACGCCCTCCTTCCTGCGCATCATCATCGAGAAGGCGCGCGAGCTGGGCGCGGACGTGAGCTCGCTGCGCCACGCCGTGATGGGCGGCGAGGCGCTGCCCGAGTCGCTGCGCCAGTGGCTGGAAGCGAACGGCGTACCGCAGGTGCTGCAGACCTATGCCACGGCCGACCTGGGCTCGGTGGCCTACGAGACCGCCGCCGGCGGTGTGCGCCAGAGCGGCATGGTGCTGGACGAGGACGTGATCGTGGAGATCGTGCGCCCCGGCACAGGCGACCCAGTGCCGCCCGGCGAGGTGGGCGAAGTCGTCGTCACCCTCCTGAACCCGGACTATCCACTGGTGCGCTTCGCCACCGGCGACCTGTCCGCCCTGCTGACGGATGCGCCGCCCGCGGCCTGCGGCCGCACCAACGCCCGTATCCGCGGCTGGATGGGGCGCGCCGACCAGACCACCAAGGTGCGCGCCATGTTCGTGCACCCGGCCCAGATCGACAACATCGTGCGCCGCCACCCGCCCGTGCACAAGGCGCGCCTGGTGGTGTCCGGGCAGATGGCGCAGGACGTCATGACGCTGCACTGCGAGGTGGACGACCCGCAGGCTTCCGGCCTGGCCGACGCCCTGGTCGAGACCATCCGCGACGTGACCAAGCTGCGCGGCGAGGTCCGGCTGGCGCCGCGCGGCAGCCTGCCCAACGACGGGAAAGTGATCGAGGACGCACGCGATTACAGATAGTGGAAGGCCGGCGATGTTTGGGCGATAATGGCGGCATGGACACCCGAGACACCACCCTGCCTGAATTCCACCACCAGCGCGCCCAGGAGCTGCTGGCCAAGGCCACCGAAATCTACGACGCCGAAGCCGTCCAGGCGGCCGTGCGCCGGGTGGCCGATTTCCTCAACCAGCGCTACGGCGGCGCCGGCGACACGGAGTTCCCGCTCGTGCTGTCCGTCATGGGCGGCGCGGTGGTGTTCACCGGCCAGGTGCTCACCCAGCTGCGCTTCCCGCTCGAGTTCGACTACATCCACGTCACCCGCTACGGGGACGACGACCAGGGCGGCCGCGTGGTCTGGAAGGTAATCCCGCGCCCGAACGTATCCGGCCGCACCATCATCGTCCTGGACGACATCCTGGACGAAGGCGAAACCCTGGCCCAGGTCAAGCAACGCCTGCTCGACATGGGCGCCAAGGAAGTGGTGATCGCCGTGTTCGCGGACAAGGAGATCAAGCGCGCCAAGCCGATTTCCGCCGACGTGATCGGACTGTCCATCCCGGACAAGTTCGTGGTCGGCTTCGGCATGGACGCCTACGGCTACTGGCGCAATCTGCCGGGCCTGTGGGCGATCCGCCCCGAAGACCTGAAACCACGCTGACACGGGGCCGACATGGGGTGGCGTGGCCGGCTCGTTGCACGCATCCGCACCCCGCTGGGCATTGCACTCCTGTTCGCCGCGGGGTCGATGGCGTGGATCGCCATTTCCGGCCAGCTCGCCCTGACCTTCGCGGACAGCCTGGCCGGCATCGCGAAAGCCGAACTGCTCAAGGGTGGACTGTACGTGCTGGTCACCGCCAGCCTGCTCTACGGCGCCATGCGCTCCTGGCAGCGCGCCCAGAACCGGCATGAGGCGGCGATCGCGGCCAGCGAAGCGCGCCTGAACCGGGTGCTCACCGGCTCCAACGACGGTTGGTGGGAGCTCGACCTCGAACACGACAGCCTGTATTGCTCGCCGCGCTGGTGGAACATGCTCGGCCACCCGCCACGCAAGGAAGCGGTGGCGCCCTCGTTCATGTACGGACTGCTCGCGGCGGGCGAAGCCGAGACCCTGCAAGCCCTGCTAGTGGAAGCCCAGTCCGGACAGGAACCCGGCTCGCGCCTGCTGCACCTGCGCCACCGCGACGGCCATTTCGTCCCCGTGCTCACGCGCTTCGCGGCCACGCACGACGCCGACGGGGCGGTCCGGCTGATCTCGGGCACCAGCACCGACATGACCCTGAGCGAGGCGACCCAGCGCCGCCTGTACCAGGCCGCCGCCGTGTTCGATACCACGCGCGAAGGCATCGTGGTGACCGACCGGGATGCGCGCATCATCATGGTCAACCGCGCCTTCACCGAAATCAGCGGCTACTCGGAGGACGAGGTGCTGGGCCAGAAACCCTCGCTCCTGAACTCCGGGCGGCACGACCAGGCCTTTTACGCCGGCATGTGGCAATCCATGCTGGCCACCGGCCACTGGCGTGGCGAGATCTGGAACCGCCGCCGCAACGGCGAGATCTACCCCGAATTCCTCAGCATCAGCGCCGTGCGCGACGAGGCCGGCGAAATCATCAACTTCGTCGGCGTGTTCGCCGACATGTCGCTGATGAAGGACTCGGAGCGCAAGCTCGACTTCCTGGCCCACCACGACGCGCTGACCAAGCTGCCGAACCGGGTGCTGCTGCTGTCCCGCCTCGAACAAGCCATCCGCGGCGCCCAGCGCGACAAATGCAGCTCGGCGGTGCTGATGCTGGACCTGGACCGCTTCAAGGACATCAACGACAGCTACGGCCACATCGCCGGCGACGAGCTGCTGACCCAGGTCGCCCAATGCCTGCGCGAACGCCTGCGCGACACCGACACTATCGCCCGCATGGGCGGCGACGAATTCTTCATCGTGCTCGAACGCCTGGCGCACGGCGAGGACGCGGGCCAGGTGGCCGGCGAAGTCATCGAATGGCTGAACCAGCAGTGGACGCTGTCGAACGGGGCACGGGTGCGCGTCAGTTCCAGCATCGGCATCAGCGTGTATCCGGACCACGGCGAAACGACCACCGAACTGCTGCAGCACGCCGACGCCGCCATGTACCTGGCCAAGCAGGAGGGCGGCGGCTGCTTCCGCTTCTTCTCCGAGCATCTCACGCGCGCCGCGCGCGAGCGCATCGAGCTGGAGAACCGCCTGCACCAGGGGATCGCCCGGCGCGAACTGTGCGCCTTCTTCCAGCCGCAGGTGGACGTGACGACGGGGCGGCTGGTCGGGGCCGAGGCGCTGGTGCGCTGGATCGATCCGGACTACGGCATCGTGCCGCCGGACCGCTTCATTCCGGCGGCCGAGCGTTCGGGTCTGATCAACGACATCGGCCGCCTGATGCTGGAACAAACCTGTCGCATCGGCAAGCGCTGGCTGGACGCCGGCCATCCGCCGCTGCTGCTGGCTGTGAACGTGGCGCCGCGCCAGTTCCTGCATTCGGACGTGCACGCGATGGTGGCCGAGGTGCTGGCGGAAACCGGCTATCCGCCGGAATACCTGGAGCTGGAACTGACCGAAAGCGCCCTGATGGCGCGCGGCGACGAGGTAGTGGCCGCGCTGCATGCGCTGCGCGCGCTGGGCGTGCGGCTGGCGATCGACGACTTCGGGACCGGGTATTCCTCGCTCGCCTATCTCAAGCACTTTCCGCTCGACGTGCTCAAGATCGACCGCAGCTTCATCCGCGACATTCCCGCGCACCAGGACGACATGGCGATCGCCGCGGCGATCATCAGCATGGGGCACACCCTGGGGTTCAAGGTGCTGGCCGAAGGCGTGGAGACGGAGGAGCAGCGCGCCTTCCTGGAACGGCACGGGTGCGACATCTACCAGGGCTACCTGAAGAGCAGGCCGGTGGCGCCGGAGGCGTTCGAGCGGCTGTTCTAGCCGGTCATCCCCGCGCACGCGGGGCCCCCTGCGCATCAGCACTGCCTCCAGCTCCTGCCAGAGGCCCCCGCCTGCGCGGGGGTGACGGCTACAGGGCCAGGCGGGTACGGGCGGCGCGGTACTCGCGCTCCAGGCGGTCCACCATCTCCGCCGTGGTCGGCACGTCCTCCATCAGGCCGACGCCCTGGCCCGCGCCCCAGATGTCGCGCCAGGCCTTGGCGCCGGTGTTTCCGCCGGAGCCGAAATTCATCTTCGATTTGTCCGCCTCCGGCAGCGCGTCCGGATCCAGGCCCGCGGCCACGATGGACTTCTTCAGGTAGTTCCCGTGCACGCCGGTAAACAGGTTGGTGTAGACGATGTCCGCCGCCGACGATTGCAGGATCGCGTCCTTGTAGTCGGCGCTCACGTTGGCCTCCTGGGTGGCCAGCCAGCGCGAGCCGATGTAGGCCAGGTCGGCGCCCATGGCCTGGGCGGCCAGGATCGCGTCGCCGCTGGCGATAGAGCCGGACAGGGCGATCGGCCCGTCGAAGAAGCGGCGCACCTCGCCGACCAGGGCGAACGGCGACAGGGTGCCCGCGTGGCCGCCGGCGCCGGCCGCCACCAGGATCAGGCCGTCCACGCCCGCCTCCAGCGCCTTGTGCGCGTGGCGGATCGAGATCACGTCGTGCAGCACGATGCCGCCGTAGGCATGGATCGCGTCGAGCATCTCGCGCGGCGGCGCGCGCAGGGACGAAATGATGATCGGGACCTGGTGCCGCACGCAGACCTCGACGTCGTGTTCGAGCCGGTCGTTGGACTGGTGGACGATCTGGTTGACCGCAAGCGGACCGACCACGGCGCCGGGATGGGCGGCGCGGTAGGCGTCCAGTTCCATCTTCACGTTGCCAAGCCACTCATCGAGCAGCGCCGCCGGGCGCGCATTCAGGGCCGGAAAGGAGCCGACGATGCCCGCCTTGCACTGGGCGGCGACCAGGGCCGGGCCGCTGGCGATGAACATGGGCGAGGCGATCACGGGCAGGCGCAGGCGCTGCAGCACGGTTGGTAAAGCCATGGACGGACTCCGGGTGAAGGAACAGCCCCCATTATACGGCCAAAAAAGCACGACCGTGCCAAAACCGGGGACAGACCCGGTTTTGGCGGAAACATTACTCGGAAAACCGGGTCTGTCGCGACCCGGTCTGTCCCCGGTTTTCAGAAGTCGCGGTTGAGGAGCTGGGGGCCTTCGACGCGGGCGGCACCGGAGCGGCGCAGGGCCCAGATCACCCAGTCGGCCAGCTCGCGCGCGCTCTGGTCGGCGAAATAGCGCCGGCGGGCGTTGACGAACACCGGCACCGTGTCGAACAGGGCGTAGGCGTCCTCCAGCGGCATCGACTGGTGCTCCAGCAGGATGAACTTGAGGATGACCTTGACCGCGTTCTGGGCATTGCGCAGCGGATCCGCAGCCAGGAAATCGACCCGCGCCAGCGCGCGGTCCACCCCGGCGCGTACGTCGGCGAACGGGCGGCCGTGGCCGGGAATGGCCAGCCGCGCGTCCAGACTGCGGATCAGGTCGAGCGTGGCGCGCGCCTCCGCGAAGCCGCTCTCGCCATCCAGCTCCGGGAAGATCACGCCGAAGCCGTTCTCCCACAGGGCATCGGCGGAGATCACGATGCCTTCGGACGGACACCAGAACACCAGCGAACTGGGGTCGTGCCCCGGCGCGGCCAAGGCCTGCCAGCGCAGGTCGCCCAGCTCCAGCTCGTCGCCCGGCGCGATCGTCTCGTCGTAGGTGAAGCGCGCGCAGCGCTGGCCGCACAGCCGGAAGCTGAGCGCATCCTCGTCCCAGGCCGCGACCTTGGCCGCTTCCGCCACCGGAATCGCAATCCGTGCGCCGTACTCCGCCTGCAGCAGGGCGTTGCCCCCGCAGTGGTCCGAGTGCAGGTGGGTGTTGAGGACGCGGTCCAGCTTGCGCGCGCCCAGCGCGTGCCGCACCAGCGCCAGCGTCTGCGCGCCGTGGGTGACGTAGCCGCTGTCCACCAGGGCGGTGTTACCGCGGCCAACGAACAGCACGTTGTTGGAAGAAAGCCAGCCGCGCTCGAAGATGTGCATCCCGGCGGGCAGCTGGTAAGCCTGGTCAGTCATGGAAATCGATCTGCTGTTCGCGGCGGCGGATTTCAAGCCACACGCCGCGCTTGTACGCGTCGCCGGCGCCGCCCCAGGCGACGATCTCGTCGATCGTGCGCAGGCAGCCGCGGCACAGTCCCGTGTCAGGCGCCATCTCGCACACGTTGATGCAGGGCGAGGGCACGGGGGTCATTTCTTCCGGCTTCATGCGCCTGCCTGCTCCTTCTTGCGTTCGATGCGGGCGGCGAAGCGTTCGGGATCGATCACGTGCCGCTCGTGGGTGCCGGCGCAGATGCGGTCCACGCCGTCCCAGGCCTCGACCCGGAACTTGATGCGCCGCCCTTCCACTTCGATCACCTCGCCCTCGATCCGCAAGGTCATGCCGGGCGGCGTCGGCGCCAGGTGGTCGAAGCAGACCTGGGTGCCCAGGCTCTGCTCGCGCGGCCAGTCCATGTAGGGCATGATGCCATTGACGCAAGCCAGCTCCATCATGCCGACCATGTAGCCGGTGGCCAGCACGTCAGGCATGTCGAGGCAGAACGGGGTGTCGTGGTACAGCTGCGGCACGGTGGCGCGCGGCGGCACGGTGTACGTCCAGGAGAAACGGACGCCGGGGCGCAGTTCGGGGCTCATGGCAGGCGGCGTAAAAAAACGTATTATCGCATTCATGGAACTTACCCACCGCATCCGGGCCTGGCTGCGCGGCCGGTTCGGCCCGCGCCAGGGCCGCTTCGTCGACGCCAGCCACGCCAACGCCAGCGGCGCGCGCGCCTACAAACTGTACCTGCCGCCCCGCACGGCGCGCCGGCCAGCCCTGGTCGTCATGCTGCACGGCTGCACCCAGGACCCCGCCGACTTCGCGCGCGGCACCCGCATGAACGAGCTGGCCGACGCGCACGGTTTCCTGGTCGCCTATCCGGCCCAGACCGAGCAAGCCAACCCGCAGCGCTGCTGGAACTGGTTCTCGTCCCTGCACCAGCAGCGCGGCAGCGGCGAGCCGTCCATCATCGCGGGCATTGCGCAGGATGTGATCGAACGCCATGGCGTGGACCGGCGCGCGGTCTACGTGGCCGGGATGTCGGCCGGCGGCGCGATGGCGGTCATCGTCGGCACCCTCTATCCGGACCTGTTCGCGGCGGTGGGCGTGCATTCCGGCCTGCCCTTCGCGGCAGCGGACGACCTGCCCTCGGCCCTGGCCGCCATGCAGGGCAACTTCGCGCGTCCGCGCCCGGCGGGCACGCCGCTGCCGGTGATCGTCTTCCACGGCGAAGAGGACAAGCTGGTACACCCCACGAACGCCGCCGAAGTGATCGCACAGGCAGCTCACGGTTCGCACCCGGGGCTGACATCCAGCGGGGAGGGAAATGGCCGTGCCTACACGCGCACCGTGCACCGCTTGCGGGAGGAGGCGCCGCTGGCGGAACATTGGCTGGTGCATGGCCTCGGCCACGCCTGGTCGGGCGGCGACCCGGCCGGCAGCCACACGGATGCCGCCGGCCCCAGCGCCAGCCACGAAATGCTGCGCTTCTTCCTGACCGCGCGCTAGGCGCTGCGCTCGAAGCGCCACTTCATGCACAGCACGCTGCCGGCCAGGAGCAGCGTGACGGCGTTGGCGGCGACCACCGGCATCGACCCGATCAGGAGTCCGTACCATAGCCACAACGCCACGCCGAGCATGAAAATCAGGTACATCCCGGTGGAGACGCCCTGGGCGTGCCGTTCGCGCCAGACCAGCAGCACCTGCGGAATGAAGGCGAACGTGGTGCAGGCGGCGGCGACGAAGCCGAGGTACTCGGTGTTCACGGAGGATCCAGTCAGGGTTGGCGGCATGGCCACATTGTAGCGCCTAGCCTGTGAACGTTTCCAGTCGCTGGCGGTGATGGTCCATGTCGGCGTCGCTGTCGGCGTAGCGGCGGGCGATGTCGACGAACCGGTCCTGGATGGCGATAAAGGCGTCCACCACGTCCGGATCGAAGTGCTGGCCCTTCCCTTCCACGATGATCTGCACGGCCGCCGCGTGCGGCATGCCGTCCTTGTAGACCCGGCGGCTGATCAGGGCGTCGTACACGTCGGCCACCGCCATCAGGCGCGCCGAGATCGGGATCGCGTCGCCCGCCAGCCCTTCCGGGTAACCGCTGCCGTCCCATTTCTCCTGGTGGCTGTAGGCGATCTCCTTGGCGAACTTGAGGAAGTCCACCGTGTAGCCCATCTCCTTCTCGGCGGCGGCGATGGCGTCGCGGCCCAACGTGGTGTGGGTCTTCATGATCTCGAATTCGTGCGGCTCGAAGCGCCCCGGCTTGAGCAGGATGCGGTCCGGGATGCCGACTTTGCCGATGTCGTGCAGCGGCGCGGACTTGAACAGCAGTTCAATATTCGTCTCGCTGAGGAAGTAGCCGAAGCGCGGATGCTCGCGCAGATGTTCGGCCAGCTCCTTGACGTAATGCGAGGTGCGGCGGATGTGGTTGCCGGTCTCGTTGTCGCGCGTCTCGGCCAGGGACGCCATGGCGTGGATGGTCACGTCCTGCAGGGCGGCGATCTCGCGCGTGCGGCGCACCACTTCGCTTTCCAGGAACTGGTTCTGATCCTTGAGGAAATCGTGCACCCGCTTGAGGGACAGATGGGTCTTGATCCGCGCCAGGACGATCGGCGCGGACACCGGCTTGGTGAGGTAATCGACCGCGCCCAGCTCCAGCCCCTTCTGTTCGTCCGTGACCTCGCTCATGGCGGTGACGAAGATGACCGGGATGTCGCGCGTGGCGTCGTTGGCCTTGAGCGCCATGCACACCTCGTAGCCGCTCATCCCCGGCATCATGATGTCGAGCAGGATCAGGTCCGGCTTGGCGTCGCCGTTCGCGATCTTGAGGGCGCGCTCGCCGCTGGTGGCGACCTTGGTGCGGTAGCTCTCGCCCAGAATGTCGCACAGGAGGTCGATGTTGTCGGGAGTGTCGTCGACGACGAGAATGGTCGGTTTCATCATGCCTCCAGCGTGAGATCGAGCGCGGCGGCGGCCGCTTCCAGCTGCTCCAGCGCTCCTTCGAAATCGTATTGCGCGATCAGCCGCTTCAACTGGCGCGCGTGTTCGCCCTGGCCCGCATCCTTGAGCTGCGGCAGCACCTGGTCAGCCAGCTTGGCGGCGCCGGAATCGTCCTGGGCCAGCAGGCCGGCCAGCTCGCGCAGGCGCCCGCCGAGAGCGGCACGGTCGAAGGCCGGCGCGGCCGGAAGCTCGGACGCGGCGCTCCCGCCCAGCGCCAGCGCGATCGCGTCCACCGTCCGCGCGAGTTCCGAGCCGAGCTGCTCCAGCGCGGGCCGCGCCGCGGCCGAATCGCCCTGCTGCAGGCGCTGTTCGATGTCCGCGGCCAGTCCGGCGACGGCGCTCGCGCCGATGTTCCCGGCCAGGCCCTTGAGCGTGTGCGCCTCGCGCGTGGCGGTGCCCAGGTCGTTGGCGCCGATGGCGGTCCCGATCCGCTGCGCGGCGGCGCGCTGGGTATCGGCGAAGCGTTCCAGCAGCTTGCGCATCAGCTTCGCGCTGCCGCCCACGCGCGCCAGCGCGGCGGACATGGCCAGGCCCGGGATTGCGGGCAGTTCGCCGGGAGCTGCGGCGGGCGCGGCTTGCGCCGGCGGCGGCGCGGCCGGCCTGACCCAGCGCGCCAGCGTGGTGAACAGCTGCGCCACGTCCACCGGCTTGGCGATGAAGTCGTTCATGCCCGCCTCCAGGCATTTCTCCTTGTCCCCGACCATGGCGTTGGCGGTCATGGCGATCACCGGCAGGCTGGCGTGGTCGGGATTGGCGCGCAGGCGGAGGGTGGCTTCGAACCCGTCCATCACCGGCATCTGGCAGTCCATCAGCACGCCGTCGTAGCGGGTCACGGCGATCTTCGCCAGGGCCATGGCGCCATTGTCCGCCACGTCGGCGCGCACGCCGGCGGCAGCCAGCAGGTCCAGCGCGACCTCCTGATTGACTTCGTTGTCGTCCACCAGCAGCAGGTAGGCGCCGCGCACGGCCTGCGCCGCCTCGCGGTAGTCGGCCTCGCGCCGCGCGCGGCGGCTCGGTGCGACCGTGCGTCCGAACACGGTGGCGATGGTGTCGAACAGGGTCGATGCGCTGACCGGCTTGGACAGGCAGCCGTCCACCAGCCCCGCCGCCTCGTCCATCAGCGTGTCGCGGCTGTAGGCGGTGGCGATGACGAAGCGCGGCAGCGGGCCGCCCGCCAGTTCCGCCCGCAGGCGGCGTACGGTCTCGATGCCGTCCATGCCCGGCATCTGCCAGTCGGCCAGCACCAGGTCGAACGGCTGGCCGGCGGCGCGCGCTTGCGCCGTGGCGCGCAGAGCGGCGGGGCCGCCGTCCACCGCCGTAGCGTCCAGCCCGAGGCTTTGCAGCAGATGCAGGAAGATCTCGCGCGCGCTCGCGTTGTCGTCCACCACCAGGATCCGCAGGCCGCACATGTCTTCGGCGCAGGCCTTGGGCGCCACCGGCTGCGTGGGCAGTCCGAAGCGGGCGGTGAAGTGGAAGGTGCTGCCGACGCCGGGCTCGCTATCCACGCCGATCGCGCCGCCCATCATCTCGACCAGGCGCTTGCTGATGGTGAGACCGAGGCCAGTGCCGCCGTAGTTGCGGGTGGTCGAGGTGTCCGCCTGGCTGAAAGCCTGGAACAGGCGCGCGCGGCCTTCCGGCGACAGGCCGATGCCGGTATCGCGCACTTCCACCCGCAGGGCCACCTCGTGATCGTCCGCTGCGCTGCGCCGGACACTGACCACGACCTCGCCGCGCTCGGTGAACTTGACGGCGTTGCTGGTCAGGTTGAGCATGACCTGGCCGAGCCGCAGTGGGTCGCCGATCAGCTCGCGCGGCACGTCGGCGGCCACGTCGAACAGCAGCTCCAGTCCCTTGTCCTGGGCCTTGATGATGGCCACGTCGGCCAGCTGCTGCATCACGTCGTCGAGCGAGAACTCCACTTTTTCGAAGGTGAGCTTGCCGGCTTCGATCTTGGAGAAGTCGAGGATGTCGTTGATGATGCCCAGCAGGTTGCGGGCCGCGGCGTCCACCTTGTCCAGGTAGTTGCGCTGTTTGGCCGTCAGCTCCGTCTGCAAGGCCAGGTGGGTCATGCCGATGATGGCGTTCATCGGGGTGCGGATCTCGTGCGACATGTTGGCCAGGAAGTCGGACTTCATGCGCGTCGCATCCTCGGCCACCACTACGGCCCGCTGCAGCTCCTGTTGGCGCGCCAGGCTGGCGGTCATGTCCTTCAGGGCCAGCAGCAGCTCGCCCGTTTCGTCCTTCGAGGTGACCTCGATCAGGGTCTCCAGGTCGCCGTCGGCCACGCGGCGCGCGGCCCGGATCGCGGCGTCCAGGGGCGCCGTGATCGAACGCACCGAGGCCGCGTAGCCGATCCCGAGCAGTACCGCCAGCGCACCGATGCCGGCCATCTCGGCCAGCGAGACGTTCATGTCGCGCCGCGCCTGTTCCGAGGCGGCCATCACCTGGCGCTGCTGCAAGGCGTCCAGCTCCTGGATCTTCACCAGCAGTTCGTCGAGCCGCGGCAGTGCCATGGAATTCATCTTGGCCTCGGCACCCTCCCGGTCATCCGCCTCCACCAGGTCGGCCACGTCGATGAACGAGTCGTAATAGCGGGCGCGCGCGGTCTCGATCGCGCCGATCAGGCGGCGCGCTTCGGGCGTGGCGTCGATCTTCTGCAGGCGCGCGATCTGGCTGTCGATCATGCGCTTGGCCTCGTCGATCCGGGCGTAGGCGGCCACGCGCTGTTCACGGTCGCGCTGGATGATGAGGGCGACGATGCGCATGGCCGCTTCGCGCGAATCGGTCTGGATGTTCTTGGCGGCGTCCAGCGCCACCCAGTCATGGCTCAGGATGCGGTCGGTCTCGGCGCGGATGGCGTAGATGCGCGTTACGCCGACCCAGATCACGGCCAGCACCATCAGCATCAGGATGGCGAAGCCGGCGCCGATGCGCACCCGGATGCGAATATCGGAAAAGCGCATGAAACCTCCGTCGTGTCAGCCGCCGCTCTCGTGCTTCCTGCGCTGCTCCTCGATGTGGCGCGCCAGGCAATCCGGGCACCAGCATCCTTGGCGGGCGTCCTGCGGCAAGGGCACCGCTGCCGGCAGCGTGGTGCACCAGCACGGATGCGTGCCGCCGTCCGCCATGGCGCAGCCGAATTCGGCGCCGCAGCGGCTGCACACGCTCATGGCGCGCCGTCGCCGGGCGGGACGCCGCGCAGGGCGCGCCGCAGCAGATCCATCTGGCCCGAAAACCGGGTGCAGGCGACGCACACCAGCAGGTGCAGGCGCACGCGGGTGCGTTCGACGATGGACAGATTGCGGTCCATCCCTTCGGACACCAGGCGGTGCACTTCGCGGCAGGTAGGCTTGAGTCCTTCCATGGCGTTCCTCAGGGCGCGGCCGGGGCGCCGTCGGCGCGACCGAACCAGTTCAAGTCAAGGCACTCGCGCAGGCGCAAGCGCGCTCGGTACAGCAGTACCCATGCATTAGACGAAGTAATCGCCAGTTCCTTACAAATTTCGTCGGTTTCCAGTTCCAGCCACTCGCGCATCATGAACACGCGGGCGGTCTTGGCGGGCAGCTTTTCCAGGCAGACCTCGAGCACGCGGAAGAAGTCCTTCTGCTCCAGCGTGCGGTCCGGATCGCCCCAGTCGCGCGGCAGCTCGCGGGTGTGGCCGTCGGCGGCGAACAGGGAATCGACCAGGTCGTCCTCGCTCTGATCCTCCTGGGTTTCCAGCTGACGCTCGCGGGTGGCCGCGCGCAGGTTGTCGATGATCTTGAACTTCAGGATGCCGGTGACGTAGGTGCGCAGCGAGGACTGTCCGGCGAAGCGGTCGGGCTTTTCCAGCACGGCGATCAGCGCGTCCTGGACCGCGTCCTCGGCCAGCGCTGCGTTGCGCAGCTGGAGGAAGGCGAACTTCACCAGCAGGGGGCGCAGCGCCTCGAGCTGGCGATGGAGGGAAATATTGCCTGACATAACAGGCGAATATACAACAAGCCGCCCTATAATGGGACCGGAAATCCGCGCTTGCCGTAAAATGCCGCGTGTTTGCCTTGACCTTTTCCTATTTGTTCATTTAGCCATGACCCATTTGAACCCCCTGCCTACTGAAACGAGCGACGATCTGGCCGCCGTGGCGCCCCAAATCAAGGCGCAGATCCTGGCGGAGGCGCTGCCGTATATCCGCAAATATCATGGCAAGACCATCGTCATCAAATACGGCGGCAACGCGATGACCGAGGAAAAGCTCAAGCACGGTTTCGCGCGCGACGTCATCCTGCTCAAGCTGGTGGGCATGAACCCGGTGGTGGTGCACGGCGGCGGCCCGCAGATCGACAACGCCCTCAAGAAGATCGGCAAGCAGGGCAACTTCGTGCAAGGCATGCGCATCACCGACGAGGAGACCATGGAAGTGGTCGAGTGGGTGCTGGGCGGTGAGGTCCAGCAAGACATCGTCATGCTGATCAACCATTACGGCGGCCAGGCCGTGGGCCTGACCGGCAAGGACGGCGGCTTGATCCGCGCCCGCAAGATGGCCATGCCGGACAAGGAAAAACCGGGCGAGTACCTGGACATCGGCTTCGTCGGCGAGATCGAGGCGATCAATCCGGCCGTGGTCAAGGCGCTGCAGGACGACGCCTTCATTCCGATCATCTCCCCGATCGGTTTCGGCGAGGATGGCCAGGCCTACAACATCAACGCCGACGTGGTGGCCGGGAAGATCGCCGAGATCCTGAAGGCCGAAAAACTGATCATGATGACCAATATCGCCGGCGTGCAGGACAAGAGCGGCAACCTGGTCACCGACCTGTCCGCGCGCGAGATCGACGAGATGTTCGCGGACGGGACCATCTCGGGCGGCATGCTGCCCAAGATCTCCTCCGCGCTCGACGCGGCGCGCTCCGGCGTGAACACCGTCCACATCATCGACGGCCGGATCGAGCACTCATTGCTGCTCGAGGTCTTGACCGAACAGGCATTTGGCACTATGATCCGGTCTCACTGAAAAAACGGGGCCAGTTTCTCGGTCCCTTTTTTTACGCCCTTGTAGCTCAGTGGTAGAGCACTCCCTTGGTAAGGGAGAGGCCACGTGTTCAATCCACGTCAAGGGCACCATCTCCCCTCAGTACACCCGCTCCACCCGGATTCCCTTTTTCTGCAGCAGCGCCGGCACGCTTTTCGGGCCGACCAGGTGCAGCACGCCGATCGCGGCCACGCTCAAGGTCTGGTTCTTCAGCTGCGCGGCGATCTTGTCGGCCAGCGCGCCGTTGCGGCCGTCGAGCAGCACCTCCTGCACGAAGCGGCCGGACATGGTCTGGTCTTCCGCGGCGCGCCGGGCGATGGCCTCGAGCTTGGCGCGGTCGGCGCTGCGCCAGGCTTCCACCACTTCGCGCACCTCGCGTTCCTGCTTGCCGTTGTCCATGGCTTCGAGCGTATCGCTCAGGAAGCTGCGCTGGGCCGTGTCGTCGAGCTGGGCGAACAGCGCCAACTGCGCGGACAGCGACTCCAGCTCCACCACCTGCGCCCCGTTCTTGCGCGCCTGCGCGGCGACATAGCCGTCCACCGACAGGTCGGTGCGATAGCCCTGGGCCGCGTACTCCGACAGCGACAGCAGGGTCGCCAGCAGCCAGGGCTTGAACGAGACCGTGGCCGCGGGGTCCATCCCGGCGCGCTTGAGCATGCGCTCCAGGCGTTCGCGGTCGGCCGGTGCTAGGCGCGCGTCGACGCGCTGGCCCGGCGCCAGCATGCCGAAGCGCTGCATGGCCTGGGCCACCGCCTGCGGGTCCTGGCGCGGATCGACTTCCAGCGCCACCACCGAGGCATGCGCCAGGGCGTCCTCGACCTGGGGCTCGAGCGGATAGAACTCCGGCAGCCCGACATGCATGGTCCCGAACACGAACAGGGTGTGCCCCTGCTCCTCCAGCTTGAACAGCGCGCCGCGCGGTTCGGCCGCCACCGCCGCCGGCGCCACCAGCACGACAAACAGGGACACGAACAACGTGATAATCTGGCGGCGCATCGATGTTCCCGTGAGTTGAAGTGACCCATCATAACCCGCCGAACCTGCTCTGGCTGTTCGATCTCGACAACACGCTGCACAACGCTTCGCACGCGATCTTCCCCAACATCACGCAACGCATGAACCAGTACCTGGCGCGCGTGCTGGGCGACGAAGGCACGCCCGCGCCGGCGGACGTGGTCAACGCCGCGCGCACCCTGTACTGGAAGCGCTACGGGGCGACCCTGCTCGGGATGATCAAGCACCACCAGGTCAGCGCCGACGACTTCCTGCGCGAGACCCACGACCTGGGCGACCTGGCCGCGCTCCTGCGCTACGAGCGCGGGCTGGCGCAGCTGCTGCGCCGCCTGCCGGGGCCGAAGGTCCTGCTCACCAACGCACCGGCGCGCTACTCGCGCGATGTGCTGCGCCACCTGCGCCTGCACCGGGAATTCGACCGCCACATCGCCATCGAGAACATGCGCGTACGCGGCGAGCTGCGGCCCAAGCCGTCCAAAGCCATGCTGCGCCGGGTGCTGGCGCGCCACGGACACAACCCGCGCCGCTGCGTGCTGGTGGAGGACACGCTGGCCAATCTGCGCGCGGCGCGCCAGCTCGGCCTGCGCACGGTGTGGGTCACGCAGTACCTCTCGATGACCGATCCGATCGGCGCGGCGGCGCTGCCGCGGATGCGCAAACGCCCCGCGTTCGTCGATGTCAAAGTAAAATCCGTGCGGCAGATTCCGCGCCAGCTGCGGCGGCTGCGCTGATAAACCCTTAACCTTGACGCAAACATACGATGGCAAGCACCAAGCCAGGCCAGCGCAAGCTGCAGATTCTCCAGGCCCTGGCCGGGATGCTGGAGCAACCCAAAGGCGAGAAGATCACCACCGCCGCGCTGGCCAAGCGCCTGGACGTGTCGGAGGCGGCCCTGTACCGCCATTTCGCCAGCAAGGCCCAGATGTACGAGGGCCTGCTGGAGTTCATCGAATCGAGCGTGTTCGGCCTGTTCAACCAGATCACCGAGCGCGAGGACGGCGGTCTGGCCCAGGCCCAGGCGATGCTGCAGATGCTGCTGTCCTTTGCCGCGAATAATCCGGGCATGACCCGCGTGCTGATCGGCGACGCGCTGGTGGGCGAGGACGAACGGCTGCAGCTGCGCATGAACCAGTTCTACGACAAGGTGGAGCTGGCGTTTCGGCAAGCGCTGCGCCTGGCCGTGACGCAGGGCCACGGCGCCGAGACCGACGTGACGGCGCGCGCCAGTCTGCTGGTCAGCTATGTGGTCGGACGCTGGCACCGGTTCGCCAAGAGCGGCTTCAAGCAGAGCCCCACCGAAGGCACGGCCGTGCAGCTCGCCTTGCTGCTGGCCTGATCCGCATGCCGGTGGAATGCTTTGCCCTGCTCGACGACGCCAGCGCCTCCGGCGCGGCGCGCTCGCGCCTGTACACCGGCCACACGGCCACCCTGCGCTGCGCCACGGCCGGCGAATGGCCGCAGGTGCTGGCCCAGATGGAGCACGCGCTGGAACGCGGCCTGTACGCCGTCCCGATCCTGACCTACGAACTGGGCTGCGCCCTGCATGGCCTGCCGCTGCGCGCACCAACCCTGCCGCTGGCGCAGATCCTCATGTTCGAGCGCTGCCAGCACCTCACCGCCCATGAAGTGACGCACTGGCTGGCAGCGCGTACCGCGAGCGGCCAGGAGGCGGGCGTGGCCAGCGTACGACCCACCGTGGACGAGGACGCATTCACGCATTCCGTCGAACGCGTCCGCGCCTACATCGCCGCCGGGGACACCTACCAGGTCAACTACACCTACCGCCTGCGCTTCGAAGCGTTTGGTTCCGTGCCGGCCTTGTACGCCCGCCTGCGTGCGCGCCAGCCGGTGCCATACGGCGCGCTGGTGGCTCTGCCCGATGGCGGCGCCGTGCTGTCGCTGTCGCCCGAACTGTTCGTCAAGCACGAGGACGGCGTGCTGACCACGCGCCCGATGAAGGGCACGGCCCCGGCCAGCGAGGACGACGCCGAGAACGCCGGGCGCGCGCAGGCGCTGGCTGCGGACCCGAAGAACCGGGCCGAAAACCTGATGATCGTCGACCTGCTGCGCAACGACCTGGGGCGCGTCTGCCGCACCGGCAGCGTGCGCGCGCCGGCGCTGTTCGACGTGAACCGCTTCAGCAGCGTGCTGCAGATGACCTCCACCGTGGAGGGCGAACTGCGCCCGGACGCGGGCCTGGCCGCGATCTTCCAGGCGCTCTACCCGTGCGGTTCCATCACGGGCGCGCCCAAGCGGCGCACGATGGAGATCATCCACGAGATCGAGACGACGCCGCGCGGCGTCTACACCGGCGGCATCGGCTGGTTCGATCCGCCCGCGACGCCGGGAGGATTGGGCGCGTTCTGCCTCTCGGTGCCGATCCGCACGCTCACGCTGGAGCCGCCCAGGAGCGGCCTGCGAAGCGGCGAAATGGGCGTGGGCGCGGGCATCGTGTACGACAGCGTGCCTGCCGACGAATTCGCCGAATGCCAGTTGAAGGCGCGCTTCCTGACCGGCATGCGGCACGATTTCGAGATCTTCGAAACCATGTACGCCAGCGCCGACGGCTGCCGCCACCGCGACCGCCATCTGGCGCGTATGGCCCGTTCAGCCGCCTGGTTCGGTTTCCCGTTCAGCCATGAAGCGGCGCGTGCCGTGCTGGACGCGGCCTGCGCCGGCCTCGCCGGGCCGACCCGGATGCGGCTCGCCTTGACCGCCGACGGGCGCCTGGCCACGCAGAGCGCGCCGCTGGCGCCGATTCCGGGCCAGGTCCGCATCCTGATCGCGCCCGACCCGGTGCGTTCGGACGAGCTGTTCCTGCGCCACAAGACCTCGGTGCGCGCCCGCTACGACGCGGCCTGGAAAGAAGCGGAAGCCAAGGGCGCGTTCGACACGATCTTCTTCAACGAACGCGGCGAACTGGCCGAAGGTGGACGCAGCAGCGTGTTCGTGCGCAGCGGCGGCCGCTGGCTCACGCCGCCGCTGTCGGCCGGGGTGCTGCCGGGGGTAATGCGCAGCCTGCTGCTGGAAGATCCAGCCTGGGACGCGGCCGAGGCACCCATCACGCGCGCGATGTTCGCGCAGGCCGAGGAAGTGGTGCTGTGTAACGCCCTACGCGGCGTGCTGCGCGTGCTGCGCTAAGTCGGCGCCCGCCCAGCGCAGCAGCCGCGCCTCGCCGGACGGCGTCAAGTTCACCACGCGCGAATTCGCTTCGCGCTTGGCCCATCCGGCGGCGAACATGTGCTGCAGGAGCGCGGCGCCGAGCGCCCCGGCCAGATGGTGGCGGCGCTCGCTCCAATCCAGGCAGGTGCGGCACACGGGCCGGCGGGTGCGCTCCAGCGCCGCCAGGTCGATGCCCAGTTCGGCGGCCAGCCGACGGCCAAGATCGGTCAGCACGAGGCCGTCGCCATCGAGGGCGAACGCACCGCGGCGCGCCAGCGCATCGTACACGCGCACGCCAAGCTCCCCCGCCAGATGATCGTAGCAGACACGCGCGCGGCGCAAGGCGGGTTCGCGCGGACTGGTGCGGACCCGCTGGGCACCGGTCCCGAAGGCCACGTTCATCAGCGTTTCGAGCAGTTCCGCGACCTCGGGGCCGGCAAGGCGGAAATAGCGGTGCCGACCCTGCGCTTCGACCACGAGCAGGCCCGCGTCCACGAGCTTGGACAGATGGCCGCTGATGGTCTGGCGCGTGACGCCGGCGGCGTCGGCCAGCTCGGTCGCCGTGAGCGCCATGCCGGACATGAGCACCGTCAGCACCTCGGCGCGCGCATGGTCGCCGATCAGCGCGGCGATATTCACGATATTCGGGCCATCTTTCATACTTCGATCTTAGCCGAAGCATCCGCGCGCGCCAATCGCTACGATGCGGACATGGACCTGCTCTCTTACCTGCAACAATTTTTCCTCACCCGCGCCCAGCTGATCGATGCGGCCGGCTGCACCGAAGCCGAACTGACCGCCTGGCAGGAGGCCGGCCTGATGCCGCAGCCTTCCTACCGGCTGGCGCTGTCGCTGGGCTGCGCCTCCTTCTTCGGCCAGCACCAGGAACAGCACCAGCTCGAGTTCTACGCGCGCGGCTACCCGGCCTGGATCGGGCTCCTGCAACGCGGGGCGGACGCCTACGGACACTTCGCGCGCCGCTACCGCGCGCGCCTGCTGGAACTGCCGCTACGCAGCGGCGCGGCCAAGCTCAATGCCGGCCTCGAAGCCCACCTGCGCGACGAATGGGGCCACTTCCTGGCCGGCACCTATGGCCTATGCACGCGCACCGGACTGCCGGAACAGATCGCGGAAAAGGAACTGGCCGTCGCCGTCATCACGGAGCTGACTGCCATGCCGGAGCCGAGCCTGCACATGCTGAAGCAGGCGGTCGATCTGCTGGACGCGGCCAGCAGCCCGTTCGCCCCGCACGAACGGGCGCGCAGCTCGCGCCACCGGCTGGTCGACCAGGTGCGCCAGCGCTACGGATTGGCGGCCGAGAACTGACGGCGGTAGGCACCCGGCGTGGTGGACGCCAAGCGCCGGAAGTGGTGGCGCATGGTCTCTTCAGAACCGAAGCCGGCGCGCTGCGCCACCACCGCCAGCGGCAGGTCCAGCAGCTCCAGCAGGTCCTTGGCCACCGCCAGCCGCTCGCGCGTGACCCACTCGATCGGCCCAAGCCCGGTGGCGTCCTGGAACTGGCGCTGCAAGGTCCGCGCGCTCATGGCGGCGCGCGCGGCCAGGCTGGCCACGCTGTGGTCCTGCGCCGGGTGCGCGCGCACGTAATCCATCAGCCTGGCCAGGCTGCCGCGCTCGTCCTGCGCCATGGGACGCGGCAGGAACTGGGCCTGGCCGCCTTCCCGGTGCGGCGGCATGACCAGGCGTTGCGCGACCTGATTGCCGATATGGGCGCCATAGTCGCGCCGCACGAGATGCAGCAGCATGTCCAGCCCCGCCGCGGAACCGGCCGAGGTGATGACCTGGCCCGCGTCCACGTACAGATCGTCCGGCCGCACCTCGATCGCGGGATAACGGCGCGCGAGCCGTTCGGCGTAGCGCCAGTGGGTGGTGGCGGGCTTCCCATCGAGCACGCCGGCGGCGGCCAGCACGAACACGCCGGAGCAGATCGAGCACAGGCGCGCGCCCCGCGCGTGGGCGGCACGGATGGCGCGCAGCAGGGCTGGGGGCGGCTCCTCGTCCGCGTCGCGCCAGCCGGGAACCACGATGGTGTCGGCCCGCGCCAGCAAGGACGGGCGGTACGGCGCGTCCACCCGGATGCCGCCGGCAGCCCGCACCGGCCCGCGCTCGATGGCGCACGCAGCGAAGTCGTACCAGGGCACGCCCAGCTCCGGGCGGTCGAGCGCAAAGAGTTCGACCGTGCAGCCGAATTCGAAGGTGCACAGGCGGTCGTAGGCAAGGGCGACGACGAGATGGGACATGGCGCAATCTTAACGTAGATTGGCAATCGCGCCACTGCCGCCGCCGGCGCCGGGATGGGACAATGAGCTCACCTTCAACCACCCGGAGACCACCCATGTCCCTCGTGACCGACACCCCCGCCGCGCCGTCCGCGGAAGCCCAGGCCCGCTTCGCCGGCTCGCTGCAATTCGAAACCGACTGCTGGGACGTGCACCACGCCCTCATCGGCGGCGCGCCGGATTTCGTGCTGCTCGATGTGCGCGGCACCGAAAAATACGCCCAGGGCCACGTGCCGGGCGCGGTCGATCTCGCGCACCGCAAGATCATCGCGTCCAAGCTGGCCGACTATCCGCCCGAGACCCTGTTCGTGACCTACTGCGCCGGCCCGCACTGCAATGGCGCCACGCGCGCGGCCATCCGCCTGGCCCAGCTCGGACGGCCCGTGAAGATCATGCTCGGCGGTATTACCGGCTGGCTGGACGAAGGCTTCGACCTCGTACGCGGCGAAAAGACTGACGCGGCGGCCTTGTTCAGCGCGCAGGGGTCCCCGCTTTCGCGGGGATGACGGCGGCGCAGCTAGTTGGCCAGCGTCTGCTCCAGCTTGGCGAGGAAAGCCTTGTCTTCGGGCGCGACCTTGCTCGGGAAATAGGTGATGCTCTTGCCGTTGCGGTCGATCAGGTACTTGGTGAAGTTCCACTTCGGCTCCTGCCCGGTCGCCTTGATCAGGCTCTGGTGCAGGGGGTTGGCGCTGGCGCCCTTGACCGAGGACTTGGCGAACATCGGGAACTTCACGCCATAGGTGTTGTAGCAGAAATCGGCGATCTCCTTGTTGCTGCCCGGTTCCTGCTGCCCGAATTCGTTTGACGGGAAGCCAAGCACCACCAGCCCGCGCCCCGCATATTTGGCATACAGCGCTTCCAGGCCCTGGTACTGGGGCGTGTAGCCGCAATAGCTGGCCGTGTTCACAACCAGCACGACCTTGCCCGCGTACTGGCACAGGTCCTGCGGCGCCTCGTCCTGCAAGCGCTTGAAGGTCTGGTGCAGCACGGCCGGACAACTGGCCGGTTCCGCGGCGAAGGACGGCACGGGCAAGGTGGCGCTGAGCGCCAAAAGAACAGCGGTAGTCTTGAGCATGGCGACATCCTTTTCTGGAACAGGAGTCCGATTCTATGCCAAACCTGACATGCTTTCAGCGGATCGTCGTCGGCTCCGCCTGGCTGCTGTGTGCGGCTGCCCAGGCCGGACCGGCCCTGCCGGCATTGGGCGTGGACCTGCGCCAGACCACGGTCTCAGGCGTGTCCTCGGGCGCCTACATGGCGGAACAGTTTGCGGTCGCCTACTCCGCGTCGGTGGCCGGCGTCGGCCTGATCGCGGGCGGCCCCTACTACTGCGCGGGCGAACCGGAGGAATTCCCTCCCCTGTGGAACGCGCTGTACCGCTGCACCAATCCGGCCGCCTCCTTCGCCGAGCCGCCGGACGCGGTGCTGCTGTGGGCGCGCACCCAGGCCTTCGCCAAGGCCGGCCTGATCGACGACGTGGCCTATCTGCGCCTGCAGCGCGTGTTCATCTTCACGGGCGCGCAGGACCGCTTGGTGACCACCACGGTGGCCGACCAGGCGCGCAACTTCTACGACTTCGCCGGGGTGGCCGAACTCGACTTCGTCGACACCGTCCCGGCCGGCCACGGCATGATCACCGACCGCGCCACCGACAACCCCTGCGACGCCAACCGGGCGCCCTACTTCAACAACTGTCACATCAACCTGGCCGGCCAGCTGCTGGCCGCGCTTTACCCCGGCCTGGCCGCGCCGGACGGGCGCCTGCACGGCACCATCCAGCGCTTCGACCAGCGCCGCTACGCGCGCGCGGACAGCGGCCTGGCCAGGGACGGCTACCTGTTCGTGCCGCTGGCCTGCCGGCACATGGCGTGCCGGGTCCATGTCGCCTTCCACGGCTGCTACCAGAGCGCGGCGACAGTAAGCGATCACTTCTACCGCTACGCCGGCTACAACGAGACGGCCGGCACCAACCGGATCGTGGTCCTGTACCCGCAGGTGCGGCCGACCGAAGTACCCTACAACCCGCTCGCCTGCTGGGATTACTGGGGCTATGCCGGGCCCGACTACTATGCCCGCAGCGGCGCCCAGATGCGCGCCGTGCGGACCATGCTGGAGCGCTTGGGGCAAGCGCGCTAGGTGTTGTTCAAATTGCCGTACGGAAATAATCTGCCATAATGGACAAGTCTGTATTGACCCATTTCGCCCCGCCATGCCTGCGATCGGCTTGCCGACCACCGTGAATCCCCATCTGCGCCGCGTGCTGGCGGCAGCGGGCGCGCGCCTGCGCGTGGGCAGCGCCGTGCGGGACGCGCAGGGCCGCCTCCTGCTCGAAGCGGGCGCCCCGCTGAGCGCCGACGCCCTGGCCACGCTGGCCGGTGCGGGACCGTTGCAGGCGCCGCTGGAATCCGTGCTGATCCTGGACGACGCCCTCGACGCCGCGCAACTGGCGGCCCAGGCGGCGCACCAGATCGACACCAGCCCCGCCCTCGCCCACATACTCGCGGCCTGCGGCGGGATAGCGCCGGAACTCCTGACCTTCCTGCGCGAGCTGCGCCTGAGCGCGCCGATCGCGGCCCTGCTCACCATCGGCCCCAGCCACGAACACTGCGTGCTGGTCAGCCTGCTGGCGGGCGGCTTCGCGCGCGCGCTCGGCCTGTCCGAGGACGACCAGCGCAGCGCCGTCGCCGCCGGCCTGCTGCACGACCTGGGCGAGCTGTATGTCCATCCCGCCGCGCTGACGGGTGGACGCGCACTGCAGGCGCAGGAATGGTCCCAGGCCGTGTCGCATCCGCGCATCGGCCAGATGCTGGTCAACGAACTGGATCACTTCCCGCTGGCGGTGGGCCGCGCGGTGGCCGAACACCATGAACGCTTCAACGGCACCGGCTATCCGCGCCAGTTGGACGGCGGCGCGATCAGCGGGCCAGGGCGGGCGGTCGGCGTGGCGGAGATGATCGCCGGCCTGCTGGTGAAGGACCAGCCGCTCGCGCGCGCCGAGCTGGCCCTCAAGATCGTCCCGGGCGAGCATCCGCCGGCGCTGGTGTCGGTGCTGTCGGCGGCCCTGCGCGCGGCCGGCGCCGAAGATGCGGGCGACGGCGGCGATGGCCTCGACGTGGAACGCCTGTACTGGCGCATCGCCTCGGCCCAACAAGCCACCCAGACCCTGCTGGCCGGCGCGGCCGACCGCGACCCGCGCGCCAACGCCATGCTGGAGCGGACCCTGGAACGCATCGGCACCATCCAGCGCGCCTTCCATAGTACCGGGCTGGACGCCTGGCTGCGGCCCGGCCACGGCCTGGCGGACGCGCGCCACTACCTGTTCGAAAAGGACGTGGCCACGCGCGAGATCGCCTGGCGCCTGCGCGACATCGCGCGCGACCTGGCGCTGCATACCAAGGCCGGCGAACGGAACATCTTCGCGGCGCTGATCAAGCTGCTCGATGCGGACGGCCAGGCGGCCGCTAAGGACGAACCAGCAGCCGCCCATCCAGCCAGCTTCGCAGCCAGCCGGCCAACCATCCAGTAGCGGCCGCGCCGCTGTCCGCGAACGCTTCGGCCACCACGCCGAAGGACTTCCCATGCCACAGCAGCGCCAGGGCGCGCGCCTCGTCGTCCTGCAGGGAACGGAACTGCGGCAGCTCGCCCTGGCGCCACACCAGCCACGTCACCGGGGCGCCGCGCGCCGGCACGGGCGGTTCGGCGCCGTCCTTCAGCGCGCGCCAGAGGGCCGCGGTGTTCCACTGCAGTTCCAGGAAATGCACCGATGGGTGCAGCGGCAAGCGCTGGTCCGCCCAGCCATCGGGCGCAACGGCGGCGGCGTCGAAGGGCGCGGCGTCGGGTGCGTCGAAGGCTAGCCCCAGGGTCCATTCCAGCGTGGCCAGTTCGGCCAGGTAAGGATGGTCCGGCAAAGCGGACTGCAGATGGGCCGCAAACTCGCCGCCGTACCAGCGCAGGTTGCGGAAGGTGGACGGATGCGCATCGATGTAGCCGTCGCACAGCTGCGCGAACAAGTCGTCGCCGACGTAGGTCCAGGTCAGGTCGTAGGCTTCGCCCAGCGCCTCGCGCAGGCGGGCGCGGTAGGCGTGGTGGTAGACCGCCAGGCGCTGCGCGCCGTCCGTGCCGGCCACGTGGTGGTGGATGTCCGCCTGCGGGTCGCGCGGGGACAGCACGTAGTCCTGGAACTGCTGCTGGAGGGCGGCGAGCTTCATGCGGCCAGCACCTGCGGCAGGGCGCGCGCGCACACGGCGCGGGCGCGGTCCAGCTCCGCCACCAGCTGCGGCAGCGGCGGGATATCGTCGTCACGCTCGATCATGGTGGCGACGGGGCCGAACAGGCGCAAGGCTTCCGCGTACAGCTCCCAGACGGGATCGCAGACCGGAGCGTCGTGGGTATCGATCAGGAGCGCGTCCTGGCGGCGGTGGCCGGCCAGGTGCACTTGCTGCACCCGCGCAGGCGGCAGGGCGCGCAGGAAGGTCAGCGGATCGTAGCCATGGTTGATGCTGCTGACGTAGACGTTGTTCACGTCCACCAGCAGCAGGCAATCCGCCTCGTTGGCGACGGCGGCCAGGAAGTCCCATTCGGTCAGGGTGTCGGCGCGGTAAGCGACATAGCTGGACACGTTCTCCAGCAGGATCGGGCGCTCCAGCAGGTCCTGGGCGCGGCGCACGTTGCGCACCACGGTGTGCAGGGCGTCTTCGGTATAGGGCAAGGGGAGCAGGTCGTGCAGGTTGCGGCCATGGACGCCGGTCCAGCACAGATGGTCCGAGATCCACAGCGGCTCGGCGCGGGCCGCGAGCGCCTTCAGCGCGCGCAGGTAGTCGTCGGACGGGCCGTCCGGCGCGCCGACCGACATCGACACGCCGTGCATCACGACCGGATAGTCGCGCCGCACCGCATCGAGCATCGCCAGCGGCTTGCCGCCGCCGACCATGTAGTTCTCGGACAGGATCTCGAACCAGTCCACGCCGCTGCGGGCCCTGGGTGTGGCCAGGATGTCCGAATAATGCGCCGTGCGCAAGCCGAGCCCGAACCCGGGCGACGCCAATCGCTGCACCATGATCTTTCTCCAAAATCGGGGACAGACCCCATTTTTCGGGCAAGTAGTTGCCCGAAAAATGGGGTCTGTCCCCGGTTTTCAGGAATTACTTGTTCAGGTCGATGATCTTGCCGTTCTTGGCGAAGCATTCGCCCGCGCGGGTCTGCAGGAAACCGTGGCCCTTGCACTGGTTCTGGCCCTTGCAGGCGTTTTCGGCGGTCTTGCAGTCGCTGGTGCCCTTGCAGCTGTTGATGCCGCCGCAGTGCACCAGGTCGTCCGCGGACAGGGTGTGGGTGGTTTCAGCCGAAACGACGCCCGACAGGGCCAGGGCGGCGGCGGCCGCAGCGATCAGGGAACCGGTCTTCATTGCATTCATGGTCTTCTCCAAAAGGTGTGGGTGGGCCGGCGTCCAGGCCGGCCTGAGGTTCAGTCGAACAAGCGACCGAATCCTTATACGTTCGGCACATCTTTTTGGATTCAAGCCGGTCGGGATGGTAAAATTGACAACTTATGAATGTGCTGCTGCTGAAGCTTTTCCTCGTCCCGAGCCTGATCGGCCTGGTCACCCTGGCCGGGCGCCGCTGGGGCCCCACGGTGGCCGGCTGGCTGTCCGCATTTCCGGTCGTGGCCGGCCCGATCCTCTTCTTCATCACCCTCGAACAAGGGGCGGCGTTCGCGGCGCGCAGCGCTGTCGGCACGCTGTCGGCCGTGCTGGCGATCGTGGTCTTCGGACTCGGTTACGCGTGGGCCGCGACGCGGCATGGCTGGTTGCCCAGCCTGGTGGCCGGATTCGCGTGCTATGCCTTGGCGGTGGCGGGCTTGCAGGCGTGGGCGCCTGGCTTGACCGGCGCCGCGGTGGCGGTCGTCGTAGCGCTGCTGGTGGCGCCGCGGCTGTACCCGGCCCTGCCGGCACCCCAGGCTGCCGACCCGTCGGCGGCCAGCGACATTCCGCTGCGGATGGCCGCCGGCGCCCTCCTCGTCCTGTCGGTCACGCATTTCGCGGGCACGATGGGGGCCAACCTGAGCGGGGTGTTTGCGATGTTTCCGGTGATGGGATCGGTGCTGGTCGCGTTCTCGCACCGCCAGGCGGGCCCGGCGTTCGCGATCCGTCTGCTGCGCGGCATGATCCTCGGCTACTACGCGTTCGGGACCTTTTGCGTTGTGCTGGCCCTGTCCCTGCCGACCATGCCCATGCTCCCGGCGTTCTTGTACGCGCTGACCGCAGCCTTGCTTGTACAGGGCGCGTCACGCTTGCGCCTGCAGCCGAAGACTGCCTGAGACACTCAGCGGCTGCGCCGCTCCTGATCGTCCTTGCGATATGTGTCTGCGCGCACGGCATGCAACTCCTTGCGGAGTTCTTGAGCTTCCTTGCGCAGTTCCGTCCGGTCGGAGGCGAACTCGGCGCGGAGAGCGGATATCTCCTGCTTCTGAAGACCCACGAGCATCAGGGCAAGTGCGAAAAGCGCGCCCAAGGCTCCTGCGATCCATGGCATGGCCCGCGAAACGGTGTCTTTAAGGTCCGCCTTCGTGGCGAGGTGGGGTAGTTGGTTTTCGAAGCGCGTGCGCAAGTATCGCTGTTCCATGTTCAGTTGGAACAGTTGATCGTCCTGCCGTTTGATGCGCGCGCTCATACGATTACTGTACGCCTCCATAGCGTGCGCACGCTTGCCCAAAAAAGAAAAGGGCAGCCGCAGCTGCCCTTCCCTGTTGAAGCGTGATTCCGCTTAGCGCTTCGCGCGCAGCTTCTGAATCGCAGCCAACTGCGCGACCGCCGCGGCCAGTTCGGCCTGGGCTTTCGCGTAGTCGATCTTCGATTCGCGGTTCTGCATCAGCTCTTCGGCGCGCTTCTTCGCCTCGTTGGCCTTCGCCTCGTCCAGGTCGTGACCGCGGATCGCGGTGTCGGCCAGCACGGTGACGGTGTGCGGCTGCACTTCCAGCAGGCCGCCGGCCACGAACACGAACTCTTCCTCGCTCTTGCCCGGCACCTTGATCCGCACGGCACCCGGACGGATGCGCGTGATCAGCGGCGTGTGCTTGGGATAAATCCCCAGCTCGCCCGCTTCGCCCGGCAACGCGACGAATTCGGCTTCACCGGAGAAGATCGCTTCTTCGGCCGAAACCACGTCGACGTGAATAGTGTTTGCCATAGTTGTCCTATCGGTGCGCGGCCCCGCCAGGGCGGGACCGGCGCGTCACATTAGCCGATCTTCTTGGCCTTTTCGATTGCTTCCTCGATCGTGCCGACCATGTAGAAGGCCTGCTCCGGCAGGTGGTCCAGCTCGCCCGACGCGATCATCTTGAAGCCCTTGATCGTGTCCTTCAGCGAGACGTACTTGCCCGGCGAGCCGGTGAACACTTCGGCGACGTGGAACGGCTGCGACAGGAAACGCTGCATCTTACGGGCGCGTGCCACGACCAGCTTGTCTTCCGGCGCGAGTTCGTCCATGCCCAGAATCGCGATGATGTCGCGCAGTTCCTTGTAGCGCTGCAGGGTGCCCTGCACGGCGCGCGCGGTCTCGTAGTGCTCCTGGCCCACGACCAGCGGGTCCAGCTGGCGCGAGGTCGAGTCGAGCGGGTCCACGGCCGGGTAGATACCCAGCGCGGCGATGTCACGCGACAGCACGACGGTGGAGTCCAAGTGACCGAAGGTGGTCGCCGGCGACGGGTCGGTCAGGTCGTCCGCAGGGACGTACACGGCCTGGATCGAGGTGATCGAACCGGTCTTGGTGGAGGTGATGCGCTCCTGCAGACGGCCCATCTCTTCGGCCAGGGTCGGCTGGTAACCCACGGCGGACGGCATACGGCCCAGCAGTGCGGACACTTCGGTACCGGCCAGGGTGTAGCGGTAGATGTTGTCGACGAAGAACAGCACGTCGCGGCCTTCGTCACGGAAGGATTCCGCGATGGTCAGACCGGTCAGCGCCACGCGCAGACGGTTGCCCGGCGGCTCGTTCATCTGGCCGTAGACCATGGCCACTTTGGAGTTGCCCAGGTTGTCCAGGTCCACGACCTTGGCGTCGGCCATCTCGTGGTAGAAGTCGTTGCCTTCACGGGTACGCTCACCCACGCCGGCGAACACGGACAGGCCCGAGTGCGCTTTGGCGATGTTGTTGATGAGCTCCATCATGTTCACGGTCTTGCCCACGCCGGCGCCGCCGAACAGGCCGACCTTACCGCCCTTGGCGAACGGGCAGACCAGGTCGATCACCTTGATGCCGGTTTCCAGCAGCTCCTGCGACGGCGACAGCTCGTCGTAGGCCGGGGCCGTGCGGTGGATGGAAGCGGTGCGCTCCAGGGAGACCGGGCCGCGCTCGTCGATCGGGTTGCCCAGCACGTCCATGATGCGGCCCAGGGTGGCGGTGCCGACCGGAACCATGATCGGGTTGCCGGTGTTCTGGATAATCATGCCGCGACGCAGACCTTCGGACGAGCCCAGTGCAATGGTACGCACCACGCCGTCGCCGAGCTGCTGCTGCACTTCCAGGGTCAGCTCGGAACCTTCCATTTTCAGTGCGTCGAACACCTTGGGCATGGCGTTACGCGGAAATTCCACGTCAACCACGGCGCCGATACACTGAACGATTTTGCCTTCAGCCATTTTCGTTCCTTCTCAATATTGTAGATTCGTTAAACCGCCGCCGCACCGGCGACAATCTCGGACAGCTCTTTCGTGATCGCGGCCTGGCGGGTCTTGTTATAGACCAGCTTCAGTTCGCCGATGACGTTACCGGCGTTGTCGCTCGCGGCCTTCATGGCCACCATGCGTGCCGATTGCTCGGACGCGAGGTTTTCCGCGACTGCCTGGTAGATCAGCGCTTCCACGTAGCGCACCAGCAGCTCATCGATCACGACGGCGGCGTCCGGCTCGTACAGGTAATCCCACGAGTGGGTGCCCTTGTCCGCTTCCATCTTGTCCGAGGACAGCGGGAGCAGCTGCTCCACCCGCGGTTCCTGACGCATCGTGTTGATGAACTTGGTGTAGCACAGGTAGACTGCGTCGAGCTTGCCTTCCTGGTAAGCGTCCAGCATCACCTTGACCGGTCCGATCAGCTTGTCCAGGTGCGGCGTATCGCCGATCTGCACAGCGTGGGACACGACCTGGACACCGATACGGTTCAGGAAGCCCAGTCCTTTGTTGCCGATGGCAACTGCTTCAATCTTGTTGCCCGCCTGTTCCAGCTCGCGGGTTTTCTGCGTCACCTGGCGCAACACGTTCGTGTTCAGGCCACCGCACAGACCCTTGTCGGTCGTGACGATGATGAAGCCAACGGCTTTCGCCGGGGTGGCATTCTTGGCCCGAGCCATGAACGGGTGGGTGTACTCAGGATTCGCGGTCGCAAGATTGGCGGTGATGTTACGAATCTTGTCACTGTAGGGACGGGCGGCGCGCATGCGATCCTGCGCCTTGCGCATTTTCGATGCGGCGACCATTTCCATCGCCTTGGTGATCTTCTTCGTATTCTCTACGCTCTTGATCTTGCCACGTATCTCTTTGCCTACTGCCATGAGTCCTTACTCCTTAGAGCCATCGGGGGCCGCAGCCCCCGCCAGCATTAGAACGATTTCTTGAACTCGGCAACGGCGGCGGCCAGCGCTGCTTCGCCGTCCTTGTCCAGTTGCTTGGAGTCTTCGATCTTGTTCAGGAGGTCGGCATGCTTGGTCTTCATGTGGGCATGCAGGCCGGATTCGAACGCCAGCACCTTCTTGACTTCGATGTCGTCGAAGTAGCCTTTGTTCACGGCGAACAGCGACACGGCCATCAGCGAGATCGGCAGCGGGGAGTACTGCGGCTGCTTGAGCAGTTCGGTCACGCGGGCGCCGCGGTCGAGCTGCTTGCGGGTCGCTTCGTCCAGGTCGGAGGCGAACTGCGCGAACGCAGCCAGCTCGCGGTACTGGGCCAAGTCGGTACGGATACCGCCGGACAGGCCCTTGATGACCTTGGTCTGGGCGGCGCCACCGACGCGGGACACCGAGATACCGGCGTTAATCGCGGGACGGATACCGGCGTTGAACAGCGAGGTCTCCAGGAAGATCTGGCCGTCGGTAATCGAAATCACGTTGGTCGGCACGAAGGCGGACACGTCGCCGGCCTGGGTTTCGATGATCGGCAGCGCGGTCAGCGAACCGGTCTTGCCCTTGACGGCGCCGTTGGTGAACTTCTCGACGTAGTCGGGGTTTACGCGGGCAGCACGCTCCAGCAGACGCGAGTGCAGGTAGAACACGTCGCCCGGATACGCTTCGCGGCCCGGCGGGCGGCGCAGCAGCAGGGAGATCTGGCGGTAGGCCACGGCCTGCTTGGACAGGTCGTCATAAATGATCAGCGCGTCTTCGCCGCGGTCGCGGAAGTATTCGCCCATCGCGCAGCCCGAGTAGGCCGAGATGTACTGCATGGCGGCGGACTCGGAAGCGGAGGCGGCCACGACGATGGTGTACTCCATCGCGCCGTGCTGTTCCAGCGAGCGGACGATGTTCTTGATGGTCGAGGCCTTCTGGCCGATCGCCACGTACACGCAGGTCATGTCCTGACCCTTCTGGTTGATGATCGTGTCGACTGCCACGGCCGATTTACCGGTCTGGCGGTCGCCGATGATCAGCTCGCGCTGGCCACGGCCGATCGGCACCATGGAGTCGATCGACTTCAGGCCGGTCTGCATCGGCTGCGACACGGACTGGCGCGCGATCACGCCCGGGGCGATCTTTTCAATCGGGGAGGTCAGCTTGGCTTCGACCGGACCCTTGCCGTCGATCGGCTGGCCCAGGGCGTTGACCACGCGGCCTTTCAGTTCCGGACCGACCGGCACTTCCAGGATGCGGCCCGTGCACTTGACGGTGTCGCCTTCCGAGATGTGCTCGTAGGCACCCAGAATCACGGCGCCGACGGAGTCGCGCTCGAGGTTCATGGCCAGGCCGAAGGTGTTGCCCGGGAATTCCAGCATCTCGCCTTGCATCACGTCGGACAGGCCGTGGATGCGGCAGATACCGTCGGCCACGGAGATCACCGTGCCTTGGTTCTTGACTTCAGCGCCGCCTTCGAGACCCTGGATGCGGCTCTTGATCAGTTCGCTGATTTCAGATGGGTTGAGTTGCATTACAAACTCCTAATAGTTTCTTGAAGCGTAGGGCAAGCGGCGAGCGTGCCGGTGCGCGTGCGATTCAGGCGGTCAGGGCGATCTGCATCTGCTGCAGCTTGCCCTTGACCGAGGTATCGAGCACTTCGTCACCGACCACCACGCGCACACCACCGATCAGCGAGGATTCCACCGCCACGGACGGGTTGAGCTTGCGGCCAAATTTCTTTTCCAGCGTAGCGACCAGCGCGGCAACTTGCTGCGCCGACATCTCGAACGCGCTTTCGATGTGCGCATCGGCCGCGCCTTCGTGGGCGTTCTTGAGGTCCGCGAACTGGGCGCCGATTTCCGGCAGCAGTTCCACGCGGCCGTTCTCGATGAGGGTGGAGAGGAAGTTCTTGGCTTCCGCGGTCAGCGGGGCTTTGAGCGCCGACGCAACGGCGTCGGCGATCTGGGAGCCGGTCACGTTCGGGTTGCGGGCGAAAGCCAGCAGATCGGCGTTGGCGCCGATCTGGGCCAGCTCGGACACCAGTTCGGACCAGGCGGCCAGATTGCCCTCGCGGGCGACGCGGAACAAGGCTTCGGCGTAAGGACGGGCGACGGTTGCGAGTTCAGCCATGATTACAGCTCGGTAGCGAGTTGGTTCAGCAGGTCGGCGTGGACCGATGCGTTCACTTCGCGCTTGAGGATCTGTTCGGCGCCCTTGACGGCCAGGGCCGCCACTTGACCGCGCAGTTTTTCGCGAGCCTTGGTCACTTGCTGCTCGGCGTCCGCCTTGGCCTGGGCCAGGATGCGGTTCGCTTCGGCTTGGGCGGCGGCTTTGATTTCCTCGCCGGCCAGCACGGCGCGCTTTTCAGCGTCCGCGATGCGCTTGGCGCCTTCGTCGCGGGCGGAAGCCAGCTCGGCCTGCACGCGCACTTCGGCGTCAGCCATGGCTTTCTTGCCCTTGTCGGCAGCGGCCAGGCCGTCGGCGATCTTCTTCGCGCGTTCGTCAAGCGCGCCGATGATCGGCGGCCAGACGAACTTTGCCACGACCCATGCCAGCACCAGGAACACCAGTGCTTGGACAAACATAGTCGAATTGAGGTTCACAGCAGTTTCCTTTTCTCAGAATGACAGATGCCGGGCGGGCTTTTCGTGCGCGCCCGGCGAATGAGAATTGGCGATTAGCCGCCGAAGGCAGGCGCTGCGAAGGCGAACATCATCGCGATACCAACGCCGATCAGGAATGCAGCGTCGATCAGGCCGGCCAGCAGGAACATCTTGGTCTGCAGGGTGTTCATCAGTTCAGGCTGACGTGCCGAAGCTTCGATGAACTTACCGCCCATGATGCCGATACCGATACATGCACCGATAGCGCCCAAGCCAATGATCAGACCGCAAGCCAGTGCAATGAAAGCGACGTTAGTCATCTAAAACTCCTTAAATAATCAAAAAGAACAAAAGTTAAAAAATTAAATGCTGCCAAAAACTACGATGCTGCTACTTAGTGACCTTCGTGCGCCTGGCCGATGTACACCAGCGTCAGCATCATGAAGATGAAGGCTTGCAGGACCACGATCAGGATGTGGAACACGGCCCAGATCGAGCCTGCAATCAGGTGCAGACCGGCCAGCGCCAGGCTCTGGGTGGTGAAACCGGCCCAGGTGGCGCCCAGCAGCGCGATCAGCAGGAAAATCAGTTCGCCGGCAAACATGTTGCCGAAAAGTCGCATGGACAGCGAGACGGTCTTGGCCGCAAATTCGATGATGTTGAGCATCAAGTTGAAGATCCACAGGCCCGGATGCGCGCCGAACGGTGCGCAGAACAGTTCGTGCACGAAGCCGCCGGCACCCTTGATCTTCAAGTTGTAGTAGATCATGCAGGCAAACACGACCAGGCCCATGCCGAAGGTGCCGTTCAGGTCGGCGGTCGGAACGACGCGGAAGAAGGGCTCGTGGCCTTCGGCGTTGTGCAGGCCGACAGAGCGGAACAGGGACGCGAACATGTCGACCGGCAGGAAGTCCATCGAGTTCATCAGCAGAACCCAGACGAAGGTGGTCAGGGCCAGCGGGGCGATGAAGGAGCGGTCGCCATGGACGATGGCCTTGGATTGGTCTTCGACCATTTCCACGACCACTTCGACGGCGGCCTGGAAGCGGCTCGGCACGCCCGAGGTGGCGCGCTTCGCGGCCAGCCACAGCAGGAACACAGTCAGCAGGCCGAGGCTGATCGACCACAACAGGGTGTCGTAGTTGATGATCGAAAAATCGACGATGCTGGACTGGTGCGTGGAGCGCCAATGCTGCAGGTGGTGGGTGATATAGCCACCGGTGGTGACGCCATGTTCACCGGCCGGTGCTGCAACTTCCGCGACTTTTTCAAGTGCCATGTTCAGTGCCTAAACAATAAGATGATGTAACTTTTCAGTGCCACGACGAAGCCGGCCAACAGGGCCAGCCAATTCAAATCGTGGTACAGCCAGGCGGTCGCGCCCAGGAGCGCCACCGTCATTGCAATCTTGATGAACTCACCGATGAAAAAACTCATCGGGTTGGCAGCGCCGAGGCGTTGGGCGTTGGCAAACAGGCGCAACGCGAACAGGCCATTCGGCACGACACAACACAATCCGCCCAATACGGCCGAGAACATCGCAGGCCAACCCCCCAGCAGTGCGGCGATTACGCCGGCGACTGCCGTGGCCATCAGTTGCAGGGAGACTATGCGCAGCATCTTATTTTTCTCGCGCAAGCCATGGGTTGGTGCCGTGTTACCGGGTTTGAAACGTGAATCAACGGGATTATAAATTGGTGTACGAACGCACGTCAAACAGGCACAGGCTTAGCCCTGCCTTAAACGTGCACAAAAACTACGTTATTTTCGCACCAATCTGGTGCGTGCGTACTGACAGCCGAATATTTTGCCTTGGGCGGCTGACCCTTGGCTTACATCAAGCCGCCACCGTCACCCGCGCGCAGGCGGGGGCCCCTGGTGCGCAGTGCACCTCCTGCCGCCTACCAGAGGCCCCCGCTTCCGCGGGGGTGACGGTGGTGTGCGCGCGGTGCTAGCTTACGCGCGCAGGCGGAGCAGGACGGTGTCGAGCACGTCCAGGTTGGCGAAGTCGATGATCAGCTGGCCTTTGCCCTTCGCGCCCATCTTGAAGAGCACCGGCGTGGCCAGCTTGTCGGACAGCTCCTCTTCCAGGCGCACGATGTCGCCGGACTTTTCCTTCTCGCGCTTGGCGCCTGCCGGGCTGTTGGCCTCGTCCAGGGCGCGCGCCACCAGCTTTTCCGTCTCGCGTACCGACAGGCGTTTGGCCACCACCTGGTTGGCCAGGGTGATCTGGGTGGCGGAATCGACCGCCAGCAGGGCGCGCGCGTGGCCCATGTCGATGTCGCCGGCCATCAGCATGGTCTGCACCGGCGCGGCCAGGTTAATCAGGCGCAGCAGGTTGGACACGGCGCTGCGCGAACGGCCGACCGAGTTGGCGGCCTGCTCGTGGGTGAAGCGGAATTCGTTGATCAGGCGCTGGATGCCCTGCGCTTCTTCCAGCGGGTTCAGGTCCTCGCGCTGGATGTTCTCGATCAAGGCCATGGCGGCGGCAGCCTGGTCGTCCACGTCGCGCACCAGCACCGGAATGGTGTCCAGGCCCGCGATCTGGGCGGCGCGGAAGCGGCGCTCGCCGGCGATGATCTCGTACTTGTCGCCGCCGATCGGGCGCACCAGCACCGGCTGCATGATGCCCTGGGTCTTGATGGAGGCGGCCAGTTCGGCCAGCGCGCCTTCGTCCATGCGCGTGCGCGGCTGGTATTTACCGGCTTGCATTTGCGTGACCGGCAGCGTGGAAGGCGTGCCCGGATCGGCCTTGGTGGTCATCTCGGCGCCGTCGCCGCCCAGCAGTGCTTCCAGTCCGCGGCCGAGGCCCTTGAGTTTTTTGGTTGCCATGATGCGTGTGTTCTCTCTTGCGAATTACATAGACTTGATACGTTCGACCATTTCGGCGCCGAACGCGATATAGGCTTGCGCGCCCTTCGACGATGGGTCGAAGGTCACGCCCGGCACGCCGTACGACGGCGCTTCGGCCAGGCGCACATTGCGCGGGATGATGGTCTTGAAGACCTTGTCGCCGAAGTGCTGCTCCAGCTGGGCCGACACCTGCTGCGACAGCGTCATGCGCGGGTCGAACATCACGCGCAAGAGGCCAATGATCTTCAGGTCGTGGTTCAGGTTGGCGTGCACCTTCTTGATGGTGTTCACCAGGTCCGACAGGCCTTCCAGGGCGTAGTACTCGCACTGCATCGGGATGATGACGCCGTGCGCGGCGCACAGGCCATTCAGCGTGAGCATGGACAGGGCGGGCGGGCAGTCGATCAGCACGAAGTCGTATTCGCCGTCCACCTTGGCCAGCGCCTCGCGCAGGCGCTTCTCGCGGTTTTCCAGCTCCACCATCTCCACTTCGGCGCCGGCCAGCTCGCGGTTGGATGGCAGCACGTCGAAGCCGGCCTCGGAAGTCTGGCGCGCGGTGGCCACGTCGGCGTGGCCGACCAGCACTTCATACGTGGACGCCTTCAGACCGGCCTTGTTGATGCCGGCCCCCATGGTGGCATTGCCCTGCGGGTCCAGGTCCACCAGCAGCACGCGCTGGCCAAGCTTGGCCAGGCCCGCGGACAGGTTGACGGTGGTGGTGGTCTTGCCTACTCCGCCCTTCTGGTTTGCTACGCAAAATATTTTAGCCATGGACGCTATCGGATTCTAATTATTGATACGGTTTTTACTATTTATACAGAATAAATGAATCACATCGTATAAACGAAATAAATCGTTTATACGGTTTATATAGTTACCCTGCCCGCTTGATGAAAACCAGGTGGCGCTCCGCATCCAGCCCGGGCACCTTGATGGGCCTCACTTCGCTCACTTCCCACTCGTTGGGCACCCGCTGTTGCTCGTCCGCCGGCGCCGTCCCTTTCAATGCAATGAAGCGCCCGCCCAGCTCCAGGTGGTGTCCCGCCCAGTTGACGAAATCGGACAGGTCCGCGAACGCCCTGGAAGTGATGGTGTCGAATTGCCCCGCCTGCAGCTCCTCCACCCGCCCCGTGTGCACGCTCACGTTGGTCAGGCCCAGCTGGGCCTTCACCTGGGTCAGAAAGGCCGTTTTCTTGTGCACCGTGTCCACCATGGCGACCTCCACATCCGGCCGCGCGATGGCCAGCACAATGCCCGGCAAGCCGCCCCCTGCCCCCACGTCCAGCACGCGCCGCGCGTCCGCGAAGGCCGGCACGGCGGCCAGCGAATCGAGGATGTGCAGCGTCATCATCTGCAGCGGGTCGCGCACCGAGGTCAGGTTGTACACCGAATTCCACTTGAACAGCAGGCCGACATAGTCGACCAGCTGGTCCTGCTGCTTGTCGCTCAGTTCCAACCCGAGTTCGCGCAACCCTTCCGCCAGCACTGCGGCCAGCTTGGCCCGATCGAAGTTCCGCATCAGGCCGCCGACTCGGTGTTCAGGTTGACGAAGCCACCGTACCCAGCCTTTTTCAAATGTACCAGCAAAAGACTGATGGCGGCAGGAGTGACGCCGGAAATTCTCGAAGCTTGGCCCAGGGTGTCCGGGCGCTGCTTGTCGAGCTTCTGGCGCACCTCGATCGAGAGGGCCTTGATTTCCAGGTAGTTGAGGCCGTCCGGCAGCTTGAGCTGCTCGTAGTGCTCATGGCGCTCTACTTCGCGCGCTTGGCGCTCGATGTAGCCGGAATACTTGAGCTGGATGACGACCTGCTCCTTCACCGCCGGATCTTCCACGCCCGGGCCGGCCAGGGCCTGCCCTTCGGCGCTCGTGATCGTCATCAGCGCGTCGTATTCCACACCCGGGCGGCGCAGCAGGTCACCCAGGTTGTATTCGCGTTCGATGGCCTGGCCCAGCACCCGCTCGGACTCGGCGGCGGCCAGGATGCGCGGGTTGACCCACGTCGATTTCAGCCGCTCCAGCTCGCGCGCAACGGCTTCGCGCTTGGCCTCGAAGGCGGCCCACTGGGCGTCGCCGACGACGCCCAGCTTACGGCCGATCTCGGTCAGGCGCATATCGGCGTTGTCCTCGCGCAGGCTCAGGCGGTACTCGGCACGGCTGGTGAACATGCGGTAGGGCTCCATGACGCCTTGGGTGGTGAGGTCATCCACCAGCACGCCCAGGTAGGCTTCGGAGCGGCCCGGCACCCAGGCTTCCCTGCCCTGCGTTTGCAAGGCGGCGTTGATACCGGCCAGCATGCCCTGCGCGGCCGCTTCTTCGTAGCCTGTGGTGCCGTTGATCTGGCCAGCGAAGAACAGGCCGCCGATGGCGCGGGTTTCCAGCGAGGCCTTGAGGCCGCGTGGGTCGAAATAGTCGTACTCGATGGCGTAGCCGGGGCGCAGGATATAGGCATTTTCCATGCCCTTCATCGAGCGCACGAGATCCAGCTGCACGTCGAACGGCAGGCTGGTCGAGATGCCGTTCGGGTAAAACTCGTTGGTGGTCAGGCCCTCCGGCTCCAGGAAGATCTGGTGCGATTCCTTGGACGCGAAGCGGTGGATCTTGTCTTCGATGGACGGGCAATAGCGCGGCCCCACCCCTTCGATGACGCCCGTGTACATCGGGCTGCGGTCCAGGCCGGCGCGGATGATGTCGTGGGTGCGCTCGTTGGTGTGGGTGACCCAGCACGGCAGCTGGCGCGGGTGCATGGCCACGTTGCCCATCACCGAGAACACGGGGAACGGATCCAGGTCGCCCGGCTGCTCCGACATCTGCGCGAAGTCGATGGAACGGCCGTCGATACGCGGCGGCGTACCGGTCTTCAGGCGCCCCTGCGGCAGCTTGAGCTCCTTCAGTCGGGCCGACAGGGACACGGCCGGGGGATCGCCGGCGCGGCCGGCCGAATAGTTTTGCAAGCCGACGTGGATCTTCCCGTCCAGGAAAGTGCCGGCGGTCAGCACCACGGCCCGGCTACGGAAGTGCAGGCCGACCTGGGTCACGGCGCCGACCACGCGGTCGCCCTCCACCATCAAGTCATCCACGGCCTGCTGGAACAGCCACAGGTTGGGCTGGTTTTCCAGGCGCGACCGGATGGCCTGCTTGTACAGGATGCGGTCGGCCTGGGCCCGGGTGGCGCGCACGGCCGGCCCTTTGGACGAGTTCAGGATGCGGAACTGGATGCCCGCCTCATCGGTGGCAATGGCCATCGCCCCGCCCATCGCATCGACCTCCTTGACCAGGTGGCCCTTGCCGATGCCGCCGATGGACGGGTTGCAGGACATGGCGCCCAGGGTTTCGATGTTGTGGGTAAGCAGCAGGGTCTTCTGGCCCATGCGCGCTGACGCAAGCGCAGCTTCGGTGCCGGCATGGCCGCCACCGACGACAATCACGTCGAATTCGGTTGGATAAAGCATAGTCGATGAGGTAAAGCGGGAGGGTAAGCTGTGATTATAGAGACTTTCGCGGACTGTTTCACGTGAAACATTCGAGCGGCGACTCGGCATTGTTTCACGTGGAACAGTCAGAAGCGTCCCTTGAGGAAGGCGTCGTAGGCCGTCTTGAGGATGAGGGCGCTGACCACGCCGAGAAACAGCTTGCGGACGAACACGCTGCCGTGGCGCAGCGCGAGCCGGGTGCCAACCAGGGAGCCGGCGATCTGGCAACCCGCCATCAGCAAGCCTAGCTGCCACAGCAAGTGCCCGCTGTACCCGAACCACATCAGGGCCGAGATATTGCACGCGACGTTAACCACCTTGGCGGCGGCCGAGGCGGCCAGGAAGTCGAAGCCGAAGAAACGCACGAACAGGAAGATCAGGAAGCTGCCTGTGCCGGGCCCGAACAGTCCGTCATAGAACCCGATGCAGGCGCCCATGCCCAGCGCCAGATAGCGCTCCATTGCCCCGCTGTGGACAGGCGCATGGACGCTGCCCAAGTCCTTCTTCTTGAAGGTGTAGACGGCCACCGCCAACAACACCAGGGGCAGCAACCCCCGCACGAAGTCGGCCGGCACCCGGGTCACCGTCCAGGCGCCGACGAAGGACAGGCAGAAGGCGGCGACGGCGGCCGGGGCGGCGGCGCTCCAGGCCACCGGGGTGCGGCGCGCGTAGTTGACCGCGGCGGCGCTGGTGCCGAATACGCCGGCCAGCTTGCTGGTACCGAGCAGGGTGGCGGGCAGCTCCCGCGGCAGGAAGGAGAACAGGACGGGCAGCTGGATCAGGCCGCCGCCGCCCACGACGGCGTCGACCAGGCCGGCGAGGAAGGCCGCGCCACCCAGCAAGAGGAAATCAGGCATGAGGTTTGGAAAGAGCGGGCAAGCCGCCATTGTACGAAACATCCTCCGCCGTCGCTGGCTGGTGTAAGCTCTTGCCATCCCTTCAACGCGATCTGAACGATGACCCGCCTGCCCTCCTTCAGCTTCAGCACCGTCCCCCACCTCGTGTCCCAGACCGGCGCCGTCCAGCATCTCGGCAAGCTGGTGGCCGAACGCTTCCCGGCCGTGCGCCGCGCCCTGATCGTGACCGACCCCGGCTTCCTGCGCACCGGCCTGATCGAGGCACCGCGCGCCAGCCTGGCGGCCAACGGCATTCACTCGGAGATCTTCGCCGAGGTGGTGGCCGACCCGCCGGAAGCCGTGGTGCGCGCCGCCGCCGACTACGCGGGCGACCAGGGAGTCGATCTGGTGATCGGCTTCGGGGGCGGCAGCTCGATGGACGTGGCCAAGCTGATCGCCGTACTGGCAGGACATGATCAAACCCTGTCCAGCATGTACGGGATCGGCAACGTCCGCGGGGAGCGCCTACCGCTGGTCCAGATTCCGACCACGGCCGGGACCGGATCGGAAGTCACCAACATCGCCATCGTCACCACCGGCGAGACCACCAAGACAGGCGTGGTCGCGTCGCAGCTCTATGCCGACATGGCGATTCTCGACGCCGAACTGACCCTGGGCCTGCCGCCCATGGTCACGGCGGCGACCGGCATCGACGCCATGGTGCACGCGATCGAGGCCTACACCAGCCGCCACAAGAAGAATCCACTGTCGGACGGGCTGGCCCGCCAAGCCCTGCAGCTTCTGTCGCGCCACATCATCACGGCCTGCGAACACGGGGATGACCTGGACGCGCGCCAGGCAATGCTGCTGGGCGCCTGCCTGGCCGGACAGGCCTTCGCCAATGCGCCGGTGGCGGCCGTGCATGCGCTGGCCTATCCGATCGGCGGCATCTTCCATGTGCCGCATGGCCTGTCGAACTCGCTGGTGCTGCCGCATGTCCTGCACTTCAACCTGCCGGCGGCAACCGGGCTGTATGCCGAGCTGGCCCGCTGCGTCGTACCGGCGGCGGAGGGCTCGGACGAAGCGCGGGCCGAGGCCTTGATTGTTGCAATGCAGCAGATCGCCAAGACGACGGGGATCGAAACGACCTTGCAGCAGGTGGGTGTGGGCGCCGAGGACCTGGACCGGTTGGCGGACGACGCCATGCTCCAGACTCGTCTTTTGGGCAACAATCCGCGCGAGCTGAGCCGGGATGATGCTTATGCGATCTATGCCGCGGCGCTCTGAAGCAACCGCCATCCCCGCGAAAGCGGGGACCCCTGGTCGACTTCTTGCGGCAAGCGCTCGCGCCTGCCACGACACCACGCACCAGGGGTTCCCGCTTTCGCGGGAATGACCTCAGCAGGGGCCGCTGGCACGTCGCAAATCTTGCGGGTAAGGGTTGGGGTCAGGCGCGCCGCGTTCGTCGCTCCCAGGCCGCTTTAAGCTCGCCTACGATGCCTCGGCGGAACACCAGCACGCAGGCAACGAAGATCAGCCCCGTCACCATGCTCACCGACTCACCCAGGGTATTGAACCATTCCACCTGGGTCCGGTTGTACAAGGCCGTGCCCAAGTCGCCCAGCTTGTTCTCCAGCGCAATGATCAGCATGGCGCCGATGATCGGCCCGACCATCGTGCCCATGCCGCCCACCAGCGTCATCAGGATCACGGAGCCGGACATGGTCCACAGTACGTCGGTCAGGGTCTCGAAGCCCAGCACCACCGTCTTGGTGGAGCCGGCCAGCCCCGCCAGCGCGGCCGACAAGACGAAGGCAAGCAGCTTGTAGCGGTCCACGTCATAGCCGAGGGAAATCGCGCGCGGCTCGTTCTCCTTGATCGCCTTGAGCACCTGGCCGAAGGGCGAATGCACGATGCGCACAATCAGCGCAAAGCCCGCCACCGCGATCGCCAGCACGACGTAGTACAGGGTCAGGTCGTTTTCCAGGTTGAGCAGGCCGAACAGCTTCCCGCGCGGCACACCCTGCAGGCCGTCCTCCCCGCCCGTGTACGGCAGGCGCAGGCACAGGAAGTAGACCATCTGGGCCAGCGCCAGCGTAATCATCGAGAAGTAGATGCCCTGGCGCCGGATGGCCAGGCCCCCGATCAGCGCGCCCAGCATGGCACTGGCGGCGACCCCGCCCAGGATGCCCAACTCCGGCGTCAGGCCCAGGTTGCGCAGCAAGTGCCCCGCCACATAACCGGCCGTCCCGAAAAAGGCGGCGTGCCCGAACGACAGCAGACCGGTAAAGCCGATCAGCAGGTTGAAGGCGCAGGCAAACAGCGCGAAGCACAGCAGCTTCATCAGGAACACGGGGTAGCCGACGAAAGGCGCCGCCAGGGCGAGCGCCAAGGCGATGGAATACGCGATTTTCTTGTTCATGTGCCCTCCCCGTTCATTTCTCTTTGCCGAACAGACCGGCAGGGCGCAGCAACAGCACGATCACCATCACCACGAACACCACGGTGGACGAGCCTTCCGGGTAGTACACCTTGGTCAGCCCTTCGATCACGCCCAGCCCGAGGCCGGTGACGATCGAACCCATGATCGAACCCATGCCGCCGATGACCACCACGGCGAACACAGTGATGATGAGGCTCGATCCCATCAGCGGCGAAGGCGGCGTGATCGGCGCGGCCAGCACGCCCGCCAGTCCGGCCAGCGCCACGCCGAAGCCGTAAGTCAGGGTCACCATCAGCGGCACGTTCACCCCGAAGGCTTCCACCAGCTTGGGGTTTTCCGTCCCCGCACGCAGGTAGGAACCGAGCTTGGTCTTTTCGATGACGTACCAGGTCGCCAGGCACACGGTGAGCGAGGCCGCCACCACGAAGGCGCGGTACTTGGGCAGGATCATGAAACCCAGGTCCATGGCGCCGCCCAGGGCGTCCGGCACGGAATACTGCTGGCCGGAGACGCCGAAGAAGGAACGGAAGACCCCTTCGATGAGCAGCGTGATGCCGAAGGTAAGCAGCAGGCCGTACAGGTGGTCCAGCTTGTACAGCCAGCGCAGCATGGTCTTCTCGATCACGATGCCGAGCACGCCCACCAGGAGCGGCGCCAAGGCCAGCATGGTCCAGTAATCGAGCTCGTAGTAGGTCAGCCCCATCCACGCCAGGAAGGCGCCCATCATGTACAGGGCGCCATGGGCGAAGTTGATCACGTTGAGCAAGCCAAAGATCACCGCCAAGCCGAGCGAGAGCATGGCATAGAACGAGCCGTTGACCAGGCCCAGGGTCAGCTGGCTCAGCATGGCCGGAAGGGGAACGCCGAAAATTTCCATGGGGAGCGAATGGCGAAGCAAATTTGAATGGGAGCCGTCATCCCCGCGCAAGCGGGGACCTCTGGTGCGCTGCGTGCCTGCTACGGCCTACCAGAGGCCCCCGCCTGCGCGGGGGTGACCCTTATGCGCGCCGTGCGCGCCCTTGCACGCCTACTTCCACGCCGCGCACTTGGTCTCCGCCTTGGTGGCGAAGGCCTGCGCGCCCGGGATCGTCTGCACGACCTTGTAGTAATCCCACGGATACTTGGACTCGGACGGCTTCTTCACTTCCATCAGGTACATGTCATGCACCATGCGGCCGTCCGGACGGATCTCGCCGCCCTTGGCGAACATGTCGTTGATCTTGGTCTTCTTCATGTGGGCCATGACCTTGTCCGAATCGTCCGTACCGAGCGCCTTCACGGCGTTCAGGTAGTTCATGGTGGCCGAGTAGTCGGCCGCCTGCAGCATGGACGGCTCCTTCTTCATCTTGGCGAAGTATCGCTTGGACCAGGCGCGGGTATCGTTGTTCATGTCCCAGTACCAGCCGTCGGTCAGGTACATGCCCTGGGTCAGGTTCAGCCCGAGCGAGTGCACGTCGTTGATGAACATGAGCAGCCCGGCCAGCTTGGCCGTCTTGGTGATGCCGAACTCGTTGGCCGCCTTGATGCTGTTGACCGTATCCAGACCGGCGTTGGCCAGGCCGATGATCTGCGCCTTCGATGCCTGCGCCTGCAGCAGGAAGGACGAGAAATCCGAGGCCGACAGCGGGTGCCGCACGCTGCCCAGCACCTGCCCGCCCTTGGCCTTGACCACGTCGGACGTGTCCTTTTCCAGCGACTGGCCAAAGGCGTAGTCCGCGGTCAGGAAGAACCAAGTCTTGCCGCCCTTGCCCACGATCGCGCCGCCGGTGCCGCGCGCCAGGGCGATGGTGTCGTAAGCGTAGTGGATGGTGTAGGGCGTGCACGCCTCGTTGGTCAGCTGGGCGGTGCCGGCGCCGATCGAGATGAACATCTTCTTCTTCTCCGCCGCCAGCTTGGCCATGGCCAGGTTGGTGCCGGAGTTGGTGCCGCCGATCAGCAGGTCCACGCCCTGCTGGTCGAACCATTCGCGCGCCTTGGAGGCGGCGATGTCGGCCTTGTTCTGGTGGTCGGCGTACACGAACTCGATCTTCTTGCCCTTGATGTTGCCGCCCATGTCGGCGATGGCCATCTTGATCGCCTCGACCCCGCCCTGGCCGTCGATGTCGGCGTACACCCCGGACATGTCGGTGATGAAGCCGATCTTGATCGTGTCGCCCGACACCTGGGCGGCCGCCGGGAACGACAGGCCGAGCGCGCACAGGGCGCTTGCAGCGATAGCAATAGCATTCCGTTTCATGTTGTCTCCGTTCGCGATTGAAAGTGCTTAAACGCCAAGCAGTTCGGTCAGCACAGGCATCTTGGCGCTGAGTTCGGATGAAGCGAAGGTCTCGACGATCTGACCGTGCTCCATCACGTAAAACCGGTCCGCCAGTGGTGCGGCGAAGCGGAAATTCTGTTCAACCATCACAATGGTGTAGCCCTTGGCCTTGAGCGTCGTGATCATGCGGGCCAGGCCTTGCACGATGACGGGCGCCAGGCCTTCCGAGATCTCGTCCAGCAGCAGCAGGCGCGCGCCAGTGCGCAGGATGCGGGCCACGGCCAGCATCTGCTGCTCGCCGCCGGACAGGCGGGTGCCCTGGCTGTTGCGGCGCTCGAGCAGGTTGGGGAACATCTCGTAGATCTCGGCCACGCTCATGCCCTTGTCCTTGCTGGACAGGGAGGGCGGCAGCATCAGGTTTTCCTCGGTGGAGAGGGAGGCGAAAATGCCGCGTTCCTCAGGGCAGTAGCCGACGCCGAGGTGGGCCACCTTGTGGGTCGGCAGGCCGATCGCCTCGGTGCCGTGGATCTTGATCGAGCCGGTGCGCTTGCCCGTCAGGCCCATGATGGCGCGCAAGGTGGTAGTACGGCCCGCGCCATTGCGGCCCAGCAGGGTGACCACCTCGCCTTCGTGCACCGACAGGTTCACGTCATGCAGGATGTGCGATTCGCCGTACCAAGCTTGCAGATTGGCTAGTTCGAGCACGGCCGCCATCAATGCGCTCCTTCGAGTTCGGTGGTGGAACTGCCCATATAGGCTTCGATCACGTCCGGATTGGCCGACACTTCCCCGTAGCTGCCCTCGGCCAGCACCGCCCCGCGCTGCAGGACGGTGATGCGGTCGCAGATGCCGGACACGACGTTCATGTTGTGCTCGACCATCAGGATGGTGCGTCCGGCCGACACCTTCTTGATCAGCTCGGTCACGCGATGCACGTCCTCGTGGCCCATGCCCTGGGTCGGCTCGTCGAGCAGCATCAGTTCCGGTTCCATGGCCAGGGTGGTGGCGATTTCCAGGGCGCGCTTGCGGCCGTAGGGCATGTCCACCGTGATGGTGTCGGCAAACGCGGCCAGGTCGACCTCGGCCAGCAGCTGCATGGCGCGGTCGTTGAGAGTGGAAAGTGAGCGCTCGCTCTGCCAGAAACGGAAGCTGGTGCCCAATCCGCGCTGCAAACCGATGCGAACATTTTCCAGCACGCTCAGGTGCGGAAAGACGGCGGAGATCTGGAACGAGCGGATCACGCCCATGCGGGCGATCTGGGCCGGTTTGGCCTGGGTAATGTCTTTACCGTTGAAGAGAATCTGGCCCGATGTCGGTACCAGGAATTTGGTCAGCAGGTTGAAACAAGTGGTTTTTCCGGCGCCATTGGGACCGATCAGGGCATGAATATGACCACGTTGCACCTTGAGGTTGACCTCATTGACTGCGGTGAAGCCCTTGAATTCCTTGGTCAAATTCCTCGTTTCAAGGATGACGTCGGTCATTGTCTCTCCAATAATTCAGCCCAATGCTCTTCAGATAATACACATAAAAATCCGACCCTCACAATACGGTATAACTACCATCACCAGCGATGATTTCTGCGGCTTTTTCGGCAATCATGAGGGTAGGCGAATTGGTATTCCCCGAGGTGATGGTCGGCATGACCGAGGCGTCCACCACCCGCAAGCCCTGCACGCCACGTACGCGCAGGCGGCTGTCCACCACCGCTTGGGGGTCGTCGTCCCGGCCCATCCTGCAGGTTCCGACGGGATGGAAGATGGTGGTGCCGATCTGCCCCGCCGCCGCCGCCAATTCCTCGTCGGTCGAACAATGCAGGCCCGGCTGGTATTCCTCCGGCTGATATTTTTTGAGCGCCGGGGCGGAAACGATGCGGCGCGTGAGATTCAAGGCATCCGCCGCGACCTTTCTATCTTCCGCGGTACTCAGGTAATTCATGGTGATTCTGGGCGCGGCATACGAATCGGCGCTGGCGATATGGACACGTCCGCGCGAGGTCGGCCGCAAATTGCACACGCTCGCGGTAAATGCCGGGAATGCATGGAGCGGATCGCCAAATCGGTCGAGCGATAGCGGCTGAACGTGATATTCCAGGTTCGGCCGCGCCTGCTTGGCGTCGGAACGGACGAAGGCGCCCAGCTGGGACGGCGCCATCGACATGGGGCCGCTCTGGAACAAGGCATATTCGAGGCCGATCTTCGCCCGGCCGAGCCAATTGGCGGTCATCGTATTCAAGGTGGGCGCGCCGGCGACCTTGAAGATCATCCGCAGCTGCAGGTGGTCCTGGAGATTCTCCCCCACGCCCGGCAGATCGATCTGAGGGGCGATGCCCGCCGCGTGCAAGGCGGCCGCCGGGCCGATGCCGGATAGCTGGAGAAGCTGGGGCGAGCCGATCGCACCGGCCGTCAGCACGGTCTCGCGCACGGCATTCGCGGTCCAGGTCGAGCCCCCGCCCGTGAATACGACGCCGCGGCAGGCATTCCCTTCGATGATCAAGCGCTCGACATGGCAACCGGTCATGATGGTCAGGTTTTCACGCCGGGATGCGGGTCGCAGGAAGGCCTTGGAAGTGCTCAGGCGAATGCCGCGCCGCTGGTTCACCTCGAAATAGGAGCAGCCCATGTTGTCACCGGTATTGAAATCGTCGATCTTGGGAATGCCGGTTTCGGCCGCCGCCTCGCGGAAGGCATCGAGAATCTCCCAGGACAGACGCTGTTTTTCCACCCGCCACTCCCCGCCGGCCCCGTGCGCTTCGCTGGCGCCGCCGTGGTAGTCCTCGCTCTTCTTGAACAGAGGCAGCACGCTGTCCCATTGCCAGCTCGGGTCGCCCGTCAGGGCCGCCCAGCCATCGTAATCCTCGCGCTGGCCGCGCATGTAGATCATGCCGTTGATGGAGGACGAGCCGCCCAGCACCTTTCCGCGTGGATAACCGAGCGAGCGGCCGCCCAAGCCAGGATCGGCCTCGGTCTGGAACAGCCAGTCCGTGCGCGGATTGCCGATGCAATGCAGGTAACCGACAGGAACGTGGATCCAGAAGTAGTCGTCCTTGCCGCCGGCTTCGATCAGCAGGACGGAAACGTGCTTGTTTCGGGTGAGCCGGTTCGCCAGCACGCAGCCTGCCGTTCCGCCCCCAACGATGATGTAATCGAACTGCCCCGCCTGTTCCAATCAGCCCTCCGCCATTTCCGCCACCAGGGTCCGCACCAGCTGCGCAGCCGGCATGCCACGCGCCCGCGCCACGCCGGTGCCGGCCCAGAGCGACATCAGCTCGGGATTGGCCTGGGCCGCGGCGGCCGATCGTATGCTGCCAGTCAATGCATTCTGAACAGGATACGCTGGAACCTCTTTTTGCACAGCTTCCATTTCTCGCATGAAGCTGTTTTCGATGCCCCGGGCGTAGCGTCCCGTCAGCCCGCGGGTCAGGCGGGTCGGCTGGCCTTGGGCGGTCAACAGCTTCTGCTTGTACAGGGGGTCAATGCCGGCTTCATCGCAGACGAGGAAGGCAGTGCCCATCTGGACGGCCGCCGCGCCGAGGGCCAGCGCCGCCCGGATGTCGTGACCTGTCATGATGCCGCCCGCCGCGATGACGGGAATCCGGACCGCCTGCACGGTATCCGCCCACAGCACGCGGGCCGGCACCTGGGCTTCCTCCTGCGGGCCCAGGAAGGTGCCGCGATGGCCGCCCGCCTCCACGCCCGAGGCCACGACCGCGTCGGCGCCCACGCGCTCCCAGGCCCGGGCTTCCTCGACCGTGGTCGCGGTGCCGATGACGGGTATGCCGGCGGCATGCAGACGGTCGACCTGAGCGGCCTCGAGAATATCGAAGGTGAAGCTGGCCGCTGCCGGTCTCAGCTCCAGCAAGGCCTCGAACTGGGCCGAGAAGTCCTGGCACCAATGCTTCGGCACGGGCACCTCTTCCCATCCCAGCTGCCTGGCCACGGGCCGCAGCAGCGCACGGCCACGTTCGACCTCCTCGGGCCGGGGCAACGGCATGTCCTGGACGAACAGGTTGACGAGAAAAGGCTTGCCGGTCAGGGACCGGATCTCCCGCCCCTGGTCCCGCAATACGGACGGCGCCAAGGTGGAACCGGCCAGCGAACCGAGCGCGCCGGCATTGGACACCGCCGCCACCAGCTCCGGCGTGCAGGCGCCGCCAGCCATCGGTCCCTGGATGATGGGGTAATCCATGAGCGTACGCAGGTCCATAGGTCCTCCAACGGCGCAATTGTGGATAAGTGGCTTAATATCCACAGGAATGATTTGTGAACAACCGGGGCAATTCCCCACCTGCGGATTCTTGTCCCGATCTCATCCTGCGCCGGTACACGGCTCAGGCAAGGTTTTTACAATCCATAAGCTACTGATTTGTATGAAGAAAGAAGACTTATCTACAGAAACGGCCGCCTGTTAACAACTACTACTATCGTTGTATACATACCTTGTTTTAAAGACCGGACGAAAAGCCGGTGCGACAGCCAGAAAAAACGCACTGTGGACAACCCACTGAATATCCACAGGTACGCTTTGTGAACAACCAGGGCTTTTTTCAACACCGGCAGTGTTGTCCAAGATTCTTACTTGAACCATACAAGACGTATCCCAGCAGTTTTTCTGATCGCAAGTTTTTGATTCTGTGGAAAAAAGACGAGTTATCCACAAAAACCATCGCCGTTAACTATTACTACCATCTTTGTATACATACTTTACAAGTTAACACCCAACTGCGCGGCTCTCGTCGATCTTTAACTCCAAAGAAAAAGTAGCTTGAATTTGTTGGCATTCTGTTCGGAATCGCTGTCACTAGAATGGTGTCATTCCCATCAACCAAGGAACCTGAACCATGACCACCGACTTGAGGCCGAAATACATCTCCTTCGATTGCTATGGCACGCTGATCAACTTCCAGATGAAGGAAACGATGGAAGAGCTCTTCGCCGATCGCGTTTCTCCCGAGGACATGCCGCAATTTACGACCGACTTTGCCCGCTATCGCCTGGACGAAGTGATGGGTGACTTTCGGCCGTACACCGAAATCCTGTGCAACTCGGTCGAGCGGACCTGCCGCCGCTGGGGCGTCGAGTACCGGGACGAAGGTTCGAAGTTCTATGAAGCGGTGAAGACCTGGCAGCCGCATCCCGATGTGCCGGCCGCACTGGCGAAACTGGCCACGAAATACAAGCTGGTCATCTTCTCGAACTCCATGAACGACCTCATTCCGCACAGCGTGAGCAAGCTGGGCGCGCCGTTCTACCGCGTCTACACGGCGGAGCAGGCACAAGCCTACAAGCCGCGCCTGCAGGCTTTCGAATACATGATCGAGCAACTGGGCTGCAGTCCGGAAGACATCCTACATGTTTCGTCGAGCTATCGCTATGACCACCTGTCGGCCGATGACATCGGCATCAAGAACCGGGTCTTCGTCGCCCGCGGTCACGAGCCAAGTTGGCCGGTCTGGGGCAGTCACGAAATCAAGGACCTGAGCGGCCTGCCGGCGCTGGTTGGCCTGTAATAACGGTCATGAAACTGGAATCGTACTGGCTCGATACCGCGCCCGCTTTCACCACGGGTTCGCAAGCCCAGGTCGCGGAACGCGCTGATATTGTCGTGGTCGGAGCAGGCTTCACCGGTTTGTCGGCGGCGTTGACATTGGCCAGGCAGGGCGCGTCCGTGGTCGTGCTGGAAGCGGGCCGGATTATCGGTGAGGCATCCGGCCGCAACGGCGGCCATTGCAATAGCGGTCTGGCGCACGACTTCGGGTCCCTGGCTGCCCGTCTCGGCGTGGACAGGGCACGCGCCTTCTACCAGGCTTACGACGATGCGGTCCTTACCGTCGAGAAGATCGTCAATCGGGAAGGCATCGAGTGCGACTTTGCACGGGTTGGCAAGTTGAAGCTGGCCGCGAAACCAGAGCACTATGAAAAGCTGGCGCGCGCCTGCGATCGTAAGCGTCGGCCCAGCACCGTCTTGTGCTGAGGGCGTCAATCAAAGACGATTCTCCCAACACCGCTGGGAAGCGGGGTTCAAACGGTGCCGAGTTTGTCGGCGCAGTTCCAGGGGAGGAAGTCGTC